>Ga0310811_10001394_pt1 | contig 30575 bp, 26 predicted proteins | sample YCmetagenome_FD_207642 | JGI IMG/M metagenome (GOLD analysis project Ga0310811, IMG submission 207642) | Soil microbial communities from experimental microcosm in Duke University, North Carolina, United States - YC | ecosystem: Engineered > Artificial ecosystem > Soil microcosm > Unclassified ...
GGGCAGCAGCAGCGCTGTGACAGAAAGTAGCAACAGCGGTCTCATCATTGGCCCCTCCTCTTGCTGTTCATCCTCTAACACCGGCAACGTGCTTCGCGCCAGTTCGCCGATGTCCGCTTTCCACCCACTCCGGTCATTAACGCGCCAATATCTGGTCCACCAACTCGCGCAGGCGGTCGAAGCGGGCCAGCGAGATGCCACTGGGGCCTTCGGTGCCCTTCGGCACCCAGCCGCGGCCGAAACCGAGCTTGGCCGCCTCATTGAGGCGCAGGCCGGCATGGGCGACCGGCCGCACTTCGCCGGACAGCGCGATTTCTCCCATCACCACCGCCTCCTGCGGCACCGGCCGTTCGCTCATCGCCGAGACCAGGGCCGCGGCAACCGCCAGGTCCGCAGCGGGATCGCTCAGCCGATAGCCGCCGGCGATGTTCAAATAGACTTCGGTCGTGGCGAAGCTGATCCCGCAGCGCGCCTCGAGCACCGCAAGGATCATCGCCAGCCTTCCACTGTCCCAGCCAACCGCGGCCCGGCGCGGGGTGGCGCCGCTCGCCAGCCGCACGGTCAGCGCCTGGATTTCGACCAGCACCGGCCTCGTCCCCTCCAGCGCCGGGAAGACGCTGGTTCCGCTGACCGGTTCGCCGCGCTGGGTCAGGAACAGGGCCGACGGGTTCGGCACTTGCTTGAGGCCCCCGCCCTCCATTGCGAACACCCCGATTTCATCGGTTCCGCCGAAGCGGTTCTTGGCGGCGCGAAGGATGCGGTACTGGTGGCTCCGCTCGCCTTCGAAGCCGAGCACCGTATCGACCATATGCTCGAGCACCCGCGGGCCGGCGATGGTGCCGTCCTTGGTGACGTGGCCGACCAGCACCACCGCGGCGCCGCGTTCCTTGGCGAAGCGCACGAGCTCCTGGGCGGAGGCGCGGACCTGGCTGACCGTGCCCGGCGCGCCTTCAATGAGGTCGCTGTGCATCGTCTGGATGGAATCGATCACCAGCACGGCCGGCGGCTCGCCGGTCGTGACGGTGGTCAATATGTCGCGCACCGAGGTGGCCGCGGCCAGCTGCACCGGCGCTCCGCCGAGGCCCAGCCTGATCGCGCGCAGCCGGACCTGGTCGACCGCTTCCTCGCCCGACACATAGACGACCTTGCGGCCCGCGTTGGCGAGTTCGGCCGCGACCTGAAGCAACAGGGTGGACTTGCCGATGCCCGGATCGCCGCCCAGCAGCATCGCCGATCCCGGCACGATCCCGCCGCCGATGGCCCGGTCGAATTCCTCGATCCCGGTCCGCATCCGGTCGGGCAAGGCGACCACGGCATCGAGGCCGACCAGGTCGATCGCCCGGCCGCCGCCGCTGAGGTCATGCTTGGCCGCAAAGACGGTCGAAACGCTGGCTTCCTGCACCAGCGAGTTCCACTCGGCGCAATCCGGGCACTGTCCCTGCCAGCGATGCTGTTCGGAGCCGCACGCCTGGCAAACATAACGGGTCTTGAGCTTGGCCATGCGTGCAGCTTACCGGAACAAATCAGGAACAGGAAGCGCTAAAACACCGCCTCGGCCTTGCCGCCCATCATCTGCTGGCGAACCAGCGGGATCGGCGGGCCGCCGTAGCTCAGGAACTGGTCGTGGAACGCTTTCCACGCCTTTTCCCCGCCGCGGCTCGCCGACCAGTCGTCGCGCAGCTTCCTGATCATCAGCTTGCCCATCGTATAGTTGAGATAGGCCGGATCGTAGGTGCCGCGGGCCGACTGCTGCCGGGCATTGCCGCTATCCTGGTAGCATTGCTTCTGGAAGAGGTCGTAGCTCTGCGCTTGCGTCATCGATCCGGTGTGCATGCCGATCGCCGACAGGAAGCGGCAGTCGCGCAGCAGGGCGTTGGACAGCTGGCCGATCAGCGTCTCGTCGGTTCCGCCGCCGACGCCCTTCACCCGCATCATCTCCTCGGTGTAATGCGCCCAGCCCTCGGCGAAGGCGTAGCCGACGAATACGCGGCCGAACATGTCCTTCGACCGGTTGGCGTGCAGGAAGTTGAGGAAGTGGCCCGGCCATACCTCGTGGACCGAGGTGAACAGCAGATCCGCCTGCCCGGGGACAAAGGCGTCCTGCTCGGCCTTGGGCCAGCTCGGGTCGGCCGGCGCGATGTAATAGACCGACGGCAGGCCCTTCTCGTAGGGCCCGGGGATGTTGATGTAGGCGAAGTTCTGCCGGTTGTATGGCGGCGCTTCCTCGACCTTGGCCTCCTCGGGTCCCGGGATCGTTACAATGTCGTTCTGCTGGATGAATTGCTTGAGTCCCGCCAGCTGCTCCCTCGCACCGGCGACCGCTCCGCCGGTCGGCTTGTTGGCCGACATTTTGAGCATGCAGGCGTCGATCGTCTGGCCGGGCGCGTAGCGCGAGCATGCCTCGCCGAGCAGCTTCTGGTTCGCGGCAAGATCGGCGCGGCCGATCTGCTCGAGCTGCTCGACCGGCATCGTCACCATCTCGGTGTCGGCCAGCATCCGCTGGAACTTCTCCTTGCCGAGCGCGAAATCGGGCTTGGCCGCCGCTCGCTGGCCTTCGACCCAGTCGACCGTTTCCTTCATCGCCTTGACCGCATTGTCGGTGGCGAGTTTCAGCGCCTGCTGGTCTTCAGGGGTGCCGACGCCCTTCCACGCGGCCATGCCGTCGCCCGGATAATATGAGACGAAGCCGCCGAACGCCGACTTGGCGTAGTCGACAAAGCTGATCGCCATCGGCGTCTGGATATTGGCGCGCATCTGCTCGACCGCGCGGGGCACGTTCTGGAGGAACTTGATATATGCCTTTAGCCGCTGCTCCTTCGGTGCGTACGGCACCGTGATGTAGACCGACGGATCGACGAAGCCGAGATAGGATGCCGGATTGTGGTGGAGCTGGTCCGCTCCGGCCGGGTCGATCCAGAACAGCTGTCCCTTGGCGACCGCGACCAGATAGTCGCGCTGGTAACGTTGCTCGGGCGTCAGCTTGTCGTCGGCAAAGCCTTGCGCATCCGCGATTGCCTGCTTCAGCCGCTGGACCTGGGCATCGATGCCCGCCTGCGACAGGTCGCTGATCTGGCCGTCAAACTCGTGCCGGCCCTGCGATACCGCAAATCCCGGATTGGCCTTGAAGCTGGCTTCGATGAAGCCGCTGACGAAGCCCGGCCAGTCACCTTGCTGGGCCGTCGCGGCCGTACCGTTCTCAGGGGTTGTGGTAACCTTGCAGCCACCAGCCGCAATCGCCAGTGCCACTGCTGAAGCAAACAAAATCGGGCGCATGTCTGTCTCCTGGTCTCCCGGGCAGACGAGGTGCGTAGATGGCCCGCTGTCCACCGGCAAGAGACGAACTGGCCAACGGCTTCGACGAGCGCTTGTGCGGCTTGTCGAGCAGGACCTTGCCCGCTAGGCGCGGAGGCGATGGCGCTCCTCCCCGAACCGCTGCGGATCCGCGATTATCGGTCCTTCTGGCTAGCGCGGCTGACCACGACCATCGGCCAGATGGCGATGGTCATCGTCATTGGCTGGCAAGTCTACGACATCGCGCGCGCCACCATGGACATCCGCGAAGCGGCCTTCCAGTTGGGGCTGATCGGGCTGGTGCAGTTCGTGCCCTTGTTCGTGCTGACGCCGATCAGCGGCTGGACCGCCGACCGGCTCGACCGCCGCCATGTGGCGCGCGCGGTCATCCTGCTGGAACTCACCTGCGCCCTGATCCTGCTCGCCGCGACCTGGGGCGGCTTTATCAGCCTGCCGATCCTGTTCGGTGTGGCGGCCCTGCTCGGCGTCGCGAGGGCGTTTGCCGGTCCGGCCCTGGGCGCGATGGCGCCCAACCTCGTGCCGCGCGAAATCCTGCCCCATGCCATCGCACTTAGCTCGACCGCGTGGCAGGCCGGCGCCATCGTCGGGCCGGCGCTTGGCGGCATCCTCTACGATGTGACCCCTCACCTGCCCTATGCGCTCAGTTCCTGCCTGTTCGCGGTTTCGGCCATCTGCCTGTTCACCATCAGGCCGCTGCCGCGCACCGCGTTGAAGCCGGGCAGCCCGCTCCGCCAGATGATCGATGGACTGGTCTATATCCGGCGCAATCGGCTGGTGCTTGGCGCAATCACCCTCGATTTGTTCGCCGTCCTGCTGGGCGGGGTGACCGCCATGCTGCCACTTTACGCCCGCGACATTTTGCATGTCGGAGCGGATGGCCTTGGCCCGCTCCGCGCGGCGCCCGCGGCGGGGGCGACGCTGACTGCCATCTTCTTCTCCTTTCGTCCGATCAAGACCGACGTCGGCGTAAAGATGTTGACCGCCGTGGTTGTATTCGGCGCCGCCACGGCGGTGTTCGGAATGTCGAAAGTCTATTTGCTGTCGCTGGCGATGCTGGCGCTGCTTGGAGCGGCCGACATGTTCTCCGTCTATATTCGGCAGTCGCTGATCCAACTGCATACGCCCGATGAAATGCGCGGACGCGTCGCAGCGGCGTCGACGCTCGCCATTTCCGCCTCCAACGAGCTGGGCGAAACGCGGAGCGGGTTCACGGCGGCACTGCTGGGGCCCGTCACCGCGACCGTGGCCGGCGGCATTGCGGCGATCGTCGTGACTCTCAGCTGGGCGCTGCTATTCCCCGAATTGCGCCGCGCCCGCACCTTCGAACTGGGCGAGCCGCCGCCCGAAGAATCCGTGATTGCGGGCGGCGCCTGACGCCGGACAAGAACGTCAAGGAGATCGACCCATGAAGGCTGCGAACATCCTCGAGACGATCGGCAATACCCCGCATGTCCGCCTGAACCGGCTGTTCGGCGACCGCGCCGAGGTGTGGATCAAGCAGGAACGCGCCAATCCGGGCGGATCGATCAAAGACCGCATCGCCCTGTCGATGGTCGAGGATGCGGAGCGTGGCGGCAAGCTGCAACCCGGCGGAGTGATCGTCGAGCCGACCAGCGGCAATACCGGCATCGGCCTGGCGATGGTTGCGGCCGTCAAGGGCTATCGGCTGATCCTCGTCATGCCCGACAGCATGAGTGTCGAGCGGCGGCGGCTGATGCTGGCCTTTGGCGCGGAGTTCGAGCTCACTCCGCGCGAAAAGGGTATGAAGGGATCGATCGCCCGGGCGACAGAGATTTTGGAAGAAATTCCGGGTTCCTGGATGCCCCAGCAGTTCGAGAATCCGGCCAATCTCGAAGTGCACCGCCGCACCACTGCCCAGGAAATCCTGCGCGACTTTGCGGATGCACCGCCGACTGCGGTGATAACAGGCGTCGGCACCGGTGGGCACATCACCGGCTGCGCCGAGATCCTCAAGAAGGAATGGCCGGACCTCAAGGTATTCGCCGTAGAACCTACCCTGTCGCCGGTTCTGTCAGGCGGCGAACCAGGTCCGCACCCGATCCAGGGCATCGGCGCAGGCTTCATCCCTGCCATCATGAACACCAGTCTTCTGGACGGGATCATCAAGGTCGCACCCGAGGATGCCAAGGAAATGGCGCGCCGGGCCGCGCGTGAGGAAGGGATGCTGATCGGCATTTCGTCCGGCGCAACCCTTGCCGCCATCGCCCAGAAATTGCCCGAACTTGGCGAGAATCCGCGGATTCTGGGTTTCAACTACGACACTGGCGAGCGCTATCTGTCGGTCGCGGATTTTCTTCCCGAGGAACAGGGTTAAATCCATCCAAACCGGCTCTATTTGACCGTACGTTAATCCTTTCCCGTTAACTCCTGATGCTCGAAGGAGTGTATCAGGGGATGCGTAGGGCGAGGTTCGCCGTTTCCGGCGGCGACGCGATCAGTGATCGGGCAACAATTCAGGACGCACTCACGTTCGACCTGAGGGTGCCTGAGACAACGGACGACGATAATCTGGCGGCGCAGCGCGTCACCATGTTCGAACTTGCGCCCGCACTCCTCGGGGCGACCCATCTCGTCTGGGGCCTGGCCTGTTTCCTGATCCATCCGACGTCGCTGTTCGCGCCGTTGAGCTGCAACCCGCTGATCCCCCTGATCGCGGTCCTGGCACTCGACGGGCTGGCCTTTGCCGGCCTCTGGCACCGTGACAAGCTGCGGCTTTCGCCACGCACCGTTTCAGCCGGCCTTTGCGCCTATGTCGGCATCAGCGGCGCGCTGTGGATGGCTTATGGCCTGACGCTGGATTGCACGCTCCAGGGCAACCATGTTTCCTTCATCGCGCTGGCTTTCGGCGCCGGGCTCGGCGCGGCGACCATTGTCTCCATCTCCTCGCCGCCGGTCGCAATCGTCAACGCCTTAGTAGCGATGGCCGGCGCCCTCGCAGTGTCGCGCCAGCCGGAAGTGCTTGCCGGCATTACCTTCCTTGCGGTCATCAACATCGCCTACAGTGTCGCCAGCGCGCGAACCGTGCTGACCAATGCCCGGGAGCGGCTTGCGCTTGAGGCACAGGCCCGCAAGGCGCTGCAGTTTGTCGATGAGTTTGAGAATAGCGGGCGAGGCTGGTTCTGGGAGACCAACAACCTTGGCACCCTGTCCTATGTGTCGCAGCAGCTGGCTGACGATTTCAAATGCAATCCCGAGGATTTGCTAGGCCGCCAGTTCACCGATCTGCTTTCGGTCGACAGCGGTTCGCCGGATAGCTTGCGCGAAGAGCGAACGCTTGGGTTCCACCTGTCGGCCCGCTTCCCGTTCAGCGACGTGATCGTCCGCGCCGCCAGCGACGAGGATATTCACTGGTCCTTGTCGGGCAATCCGCTGTTCGACAGCCGCGGCCGATTCCTCGGCTTCCGCGGCATCGGCACCGATCTAACCGAGCAGCGCCGCACCGAGCAGGAAGTCGCCCGCCTTGCCAGGTTCGACTCGCTGACCGGCCTGCCCAACCGCGCACTGATGCGCCAAACGCTCGACGAGGCGCTGCGCAACGCGACCAATCGCCGCAAGGGCTGCTCATTGTTCCTGATCGACCTCGACCGGTTCAAGAACGTCAACGATACGCTCGGCCACCCGATTGGCGATGCGCTGCTGCGCCAGGTCGCCGACCGGCTGAAGTCGGTCATGGGCGACCATGGCCAGGTCGGACGGCTGGGCGGCGACGAGTTCAAGGCGGTGCTTCCGGGAACCGTCGAAACCGGACTGCTGGAAAGCCTCGCGAGGACTCTGATCGAGCAGGTCTCCCGCCCCTACAACATCGAGGGTCACCGGGTGATCATTGGGGCGTCGGTCGGCATCGCCATCGGCGACCCGGGCCGGAGCTGCGCCGACAGCATGATCCGCAACGCCGACCTCGCACTTTACGCTGCCAAGGCCGCCGGCCGCGGCAAGCATTGCTTCTACGAAGCGGCGATGCACAGCGAGGCCACCGACCGTCAGCTGCTCGAACACGACCTTCGAGTCGCCCTCGAGCGGCAGGAAATGTATGTTACCTATCAGCCGATCGTTCTTGCCGCCGGCGAGGAGATTTCCGGCTTCGAGGCCCTCGTCCGCTGGAACCATCCGTCTCGCGGCCTGATTTCGCCGGAAAAGTTCATCAGCGTTGCCGAAGAATGCGGCATGATCGGCAAAATCGGCGAGTTTGTACTCCGCTCGGCCGTTGCCGAGGCAGCCCATTGGCCGGAACAGATCCGGATTGCGGTGAACCTGTCACCGATCCAATTCAACGACCCGCACATCTCCGATACGATCGCCGCGGTGCTGACCGATTACGGCCTTAAGCCGGCTCGCCTCGAACTGGAGATTACCGAAGGCGTGTTCCTGGCCGACAGCGACGCCACGGACGGTACCTTCGCCCGGCTCAAGTCGCTTGGCGTGCGGTTGGCCCTCGACGATTTCGGAACCGGTTATTCGTCGCTCGGCTATTTGAAGAAGGCGCCGTTCGACAAGATCAAGATCGACCAGAGCTTCGTTCGCGGGGCGGCGTCGACCACCAAGCGCAACGGGGCGATCATTCGCGCCATCGTCACGCTGGCGGACAGCCTCGGGATGGATACCACCGCCGAAGGCGTCGAGACCCATGACGACCTGTTCCTCATCCGGGAGCTCGGCGTCAGCCAGGTGCAAGGTTATATCTTCGGCAAGCCGATGCTCGGCGAAGAAGCGCGCAAGCTTGCCAACAGCACGAAGGTCGAAGCCGACGGTTTCCAGTGCATCCGCGAACCGCGCCAGCGGCTGATGCGTCGCGCCATCGCCGCGATCAACGGGCAAACTACGGAAATCCGGCTGCGCAACATTTCAGCGATGGGCGCACTGGTCGAGTGCGGCCAAAACGTTGCGCCCGGCCAGGTCATGACGATCGATATCGTCGGAGTTGGGCCCGTGATCGGTACGGTGCGCTGGGCCCAGACCGGCAAGTTCGGCGTGCAATTCAACGAGCAGTTCGACATGGCCCGGCTCTCGGCGAAGCGGGCCAAGGGGAATGACGTCACCATGCTGCAGCCCTGGTACGTCAACCAGGACCCGAGCAAGGCCGCCGGCTAGCTCCTCAGAATGCCTCGACCGGCAGCGCCATCACGCTACTCGCTCCCGCCTCGACCTTGCGGCGATAGGCCCCTGCACTGACCAGCTCTCGCTCGGCAAAGAAGCGCGCGGTGGCGATCTTCGTCTCGTGGAATGCCCGGTCCTCGCCCGCCTCGCCGGCAAGGCGCGCCGAGACGGTCGCCATCTTCAGCCACATCCAGCCAAGCGTGACGAGGCCCATCAGCTGCATATAGGCATAGGCCCCGGCCCCGGCATTATCGGGGTCGGCCATGCCGTTCTGCGCCAGCCACATCGTCGCGCCCTGAAGATGGCCGAGCGCCTTTTCAAGCGGTTCGGCGACGCCCGCCGGATCGCCGGCGGCCTTGGCCGCGGCGATATCGCCGGCAATCGCCTCCAGCAGGGCGCGAACTCCGCGACCGCCGTTCAGCGCCAGCTTGCGCCCGACCAGGTCCATCGCCTGGATGCCGTTGGTGCCCTCGTAAATCTGGGCAATGCGGGCATCGCGGACGAACTGCTCCATACCCCATTCGCGGATATAGCCGTGGCCGCCGAACACTTGCTGGCTATTCACCGCAACTTCGAACCCGCGGTCGGTCAGATAGCCCTTGATGACGGGCGTCAGCACCGAGATCAGGTCGTCGGCCGCCTGCCGCTCCTCCTCGGTCTGGGCCTTGCGGCTGAGATCGACCTGCAGCGCGCCCCATAGGATCAGCGCCCGCGCCGCCTCGTTGAATGCCTTGCCTTCCATCAGCATCCGGCGAATGTCGGGGTGAACGAACAGCGTGTCAGCCTTGGCGTCGGGATCGCGGTCTTCGGCTTTCAGCGCGCGCCCCTGGCGGCGGTCCTTCGCGTAGGCCACGGCATTCTGATAGGCGACTTCGCCCTGCGCCAATCCCTGCAGGCCCACGCCCAGCCGCGCCGCGTTCATCATGATGAACATCGCCGCGAGACCCTTCTCGGCTTCGCCGACCAGCCAGCCCTTGGCTCCGTCATAGTTGAGCACGCAGGTGGCGTTGCCGTGGATCCCCATCTTATGCTCGATCGAGCCGCAGCTGACGCCGTTACGCTCCCCGAGCGAGCCATCCTCGTTGACCAGGAATTTGGGCACCAGGAATAGCGAGATACCCTTCACATTGTCCGGCGCGCCGGCAATCTTGGCCAGGACCATGTGGATGATGTTCTCGCTGAGATCATGCTCGCCGGCCGAGATGAAGATCTTGGTCCCGGTGATCGAATAGCTGCCATCGGGGTTCGGATCGGCGCGGGTCTTGAGAAGGCCCAGGTCGGTGCCGCAATGCGGCTCGGTCAGGTTCATCGTCCCGGTCCACCGGCCCGAGACCATGTTGGGCAGATATTTGGCTTTCTGCTCCTCGGATCCCTTGACCAGCAGCGAGGCCATCGCGCCCTGGGTCAGGCCATTGTACATTTCAAAGCTGTGGTTGGACGAACCCAGATATTCGGCGATCGCGGTCGCCACCACCGACGGCATCCCCTGTCCGCCATATTCCTGCGGGGCGTGCAGCGTCGTCCAGCCGCCGGCGACGAACTGGTCCCAGGCCTCCTTGAAGCCCGGCGGCGTGGTCACCGACCCGTCGTCGTTGCGCTTGCAGCCAATCTCGTCGCCAACCCGGTTTAGCGGTTGAAGCACCTCTTCGCAGAAGCGGGCGCCCTCCGTCAGGATCGCTTCGACCAGGTCGGGCGTGGCATCCGCGAAGCCCGGCAGGTTGGAGTAGTTTTGAATGCCGACCACATGGTCGAGCACATATTTGGTGTCGCGGACTGGCGCGGCGTAGACGGGCATGTCGCTATTTCTCCTGGGCGGATTGTTCGGAATCCTGGGCCTTCACCAGGTTGATGAAGCCCTCGAGTTCCTTGATCGTCGCATCGATATCGATTTGCTGTCGCCTGAGGCTGTCGACCCGCGCCTGGCAGCGCTCAACGGTCTTGAGGCGCTGGGTCCGCCGGCCGTCGCCGATGTCGTAGAGGTCGAGCAGTTCCTTGATTTCCGCGAGGCTAAGGCCAACCCGCTTGCCGCGGAGGATCCACGCCAGCCGGGCGCGATCGCGGTCGGTGTAGAGCCGTTGGGTCCCGCGCCGTTCCGGAGCGATCAGCTCCTCATCCTCGTAGAATCGCAGCGCGCGCGCCGTTACTCCAAATTCGTCGCAAAGCTCGCCGATCGAATAGTGCGTCTTGTGCTGAAGCATGAAGCGCCGCTTACTTTACGTTTCCGTAAAGGTCAACCAAACTATCGGCATGCTAGCAAAGCGGATCGCCGGCCAGGTCGTCGGCCTTCTCTCCCGTCTCGGTCCGCTGGTAGCTCTTGCCGGCCAGCGTCGCCCCGGGACCGCAATAATAGTCGCAAGCGGCCGGCGGCCGGCCGACACGCACAGAGTTCCCGTCAATCACCAGAGGGATGCGGCAGTCGCCTTCCCCCTTGGGAATCAGGACCCAGCCCTCCCCTGCCCGTTGAAGGCTGCCCGCTGCCGAGCAGTTCACGTCGTCGGGACCGTAAGCGATCAGACCCGCCCGAAGGGCACCCGATTCACCGGCGATGCACAGCCGATCGCGGCCCACCCCGGCAAACGTGCCCCCAGACAGGCCTGCTTCGGCAGGCTGTTTCGAACAGGCGGTAAGGAGCAGCGCTACGGCCAAAATTGGTCTCATATCGCCACCTTGCTTCAGCTTTGAGCAAGGCGGAAGGCGACAAATGCGCGCCGCTCACCTATATGGCGCCAAACACCGGGGATTCGGGCGAAAAATGCTGACCACCAATCCATTTGAAGACGACAAGCTCCGCGAGGAATGCGGCATATTCGGCATTTGGGGCGCGGAAACCGCCTCCAGCTTCGTCGCGCTCGGGCTCCATGCGCTGCAGCACCGCGGGCAGGAAGCGGCCGGGATCGTCAGCTTCGACGGCACCAACTATCACGCCCATCGCGCCATGGGCCATGTCGCGGGCAGCTTCGACCGCGACGACATTATGCGCAAGCTGTCGGGCAAGGTCGCCATCGGGCATGTCCGCTATTCGACGACGGGCGAGACGGCACTTCGCAACGTCCAGCCGCTGTTTGCCGATCTGGCCGAAGGCGGATTTGCAGTGGCGCACAACGGCAATCTTTCGAATGCCATGACCTTGCGCGCCGCGCTGATCCGGCGCGGTTCGATCTTCCAGTCGACCAGCGACACGGAGGTGATCATCCACCTCGTCGCCACGTCCAGCTATTCCACGCCGCTGGACCGGCTGACGGATGCGCTAAGCCAGGTCGAGGGTGCCTATTCGCTGGTCTGCCTGACGCCGGAAGGGCTGGTGGCCTGCCGCGACCCCCTCGGCATTCGTCCGCTGGTGATGGGCAAGCTCGGCGAGGCGACCATTTTTGCCTCCGAGACCGTCGCGCTGGACGTGATCGGCGCTTCCTATCTCCGCGATGTCGAGCCGGGCGAACTGATCATCGTCAACGAGACCGGCGTCCGCAGCTTCCGTCCCTTCGCGCCAGCCAAGGCCCGGCCGTGCATTTTCGAGCATGTCTATTTCTCCCGGCCCGACAGCATCATCGAAGGCACGTCGGTCTATGAAGTTCGCAAGAACATCGGCGCCGAGCTTTCCCGGGAATCCCCGGTCGAGGCGGACTATGTCGTTCCCGTGCCCGACTCCGGCGTTCCGGCCGCGCTCGGCTTCAGCCAGGAATCGGGTATCCCGTTCGAGCTGGGGATCATTCGCTCCCACTACGTCGGACGAACCTTCATCCAACCGAGCCAGGATGTCCGCCACCTCGGCGTGAAGCTCAAGCACAACGCCAATCGCGCCCTGATCGAAGGCAAGCGCATCGTCCTGGTCGACGACAGTATCGTCCGCGGCACCACCTCGGTGAAGATCGTGCAGATGATGCGCGATGCCGGCGCCAAGGAAGTGCACATGCGCATCGCCTCGCCGCCGACCAAGTTCAGCTGCTTCTACGGCGTCGACACGCCCGAACGGTCAAAGCTGATCGCCAGCCAGATGAATGTCGACGAGATGGCCCGCTACATCAACGCCGACAGCCTGGCGTTCATCTCGATCGACGGGCTTTACCGGGCGTTGGGAGACCAGCGGGACTCGACCAAGCCGCAGCGTTGCGACGCCTGCTTCACCGGCGACTATCCGACCACGCTCACCGATTGCGACAAGGACGGCAAGCTCAAGCCTTTGAGTCTCGTCGCGAGCCGGTAGCCAGTACCCAGGCCCCTGCGGTCAGCGCCCAGGAAACAATGGTTTCCTGCCAGTGCATCGGGCTCATCGGCCCGGCAGCTGCCATTGGTCCCCATACCAATAATGTGATCAGCGCGATCTGCGCTGCAGCCGCTCTGGCACCTGCGCGCCGGGCAATGCCGCTGGCTATGGCCGCACCGGCGGCGAGGTAGATGACACCGGTTAGATAGGCCCAGAATACCGGCTTCGGCAGCCAGTGGGGAACCAGCGGCGCCGTTAAGTCGAGGTAGACGAAATGCGAGAAGCCGAAGGCGACCAGCGCCAGGCCGTATGCAAGATATGCAATGCGCAATCCGGCTTCGCTGGCGGGGAATTTTCGGGATTTGCTGAACTCGCCCGCAAGGATCCACGCCGCCGCGACCAGCACCAGATTTTCTCCGGTGCTTTGATAGGATCCCTCCTCCAGCGGTGCGCGGATGATAAACGGGAATTTGAACAGGGCCGTCCACGCCAGCAAATAGCCCAATAGCAAAATCGCGGCTGCGCCGGCCGTGCGCCTGCTCAGCAGGCCGGCGCCGCACGCCAGCGATACCAGCGAGCAAAGATAGGCAAGGGCCTGCCGGCCCGGCACCGTGTGGGGCACCGGCTGCCAGATCGGGGCAAAATCGCTACCAACAAACCCGATGGCGCCCATGGCGATCAGCGTGACCGCGAAGAAAAGCCGGCCAAGCGTCCTCAATTCCATCGCCGACCTCCTCCACGACCCGTTGAGCAGTTTCGCACCGTCGGAAATCAGCTTTCGAGCAACCGCCGCATTTTTGCGGGTGAACGTCCTTCTAGACTGGACGTCTGCCTCCGCAAGGCTAGTAGGGCCCCGATGACCGAATCCTCAAAGCCGTTTGACGGCAAGCTCGCGCTTGTCACCGGGGCCAGCCGTGGCATTGGCGCGGCGACCGCCGAAGCGCTGGCCGCGGCCGGCGCCCATGTCATCCTCACTGCCCGCACCGCGCAATCGCTCGAGCAGGTCGAGGAGCGAATCCACGCCGCCGGCGGCACGGCGACGATTGCGCCGATGGATCTCACCGATGCCGAGAATATCCAGAAGCTGGCGCAGGCCGTCGCGGAGCGCTGGGGCAGCCTCGACATCATGGTCCTCAATGCGGCGATGCTCGGCAGCCTGTCGCCGGTCGAACATCTCGATCCGAAAGAGCTCGAACGCGTGTTCAAGCTCAATGTCTTCGCTGCCCAAGCGATGATCGCCGCCTTCGATCCGCTTCTTCGCCGGGCCGAGAAAGCCGATGTCATCGGCATCACCTCATCGGTTGGCGAGGAGCCGCGCGCCTTCTGGGGCGGCTATGGCGCGTCAAAGGCCGCGCTCGATACGCTGCTTGGCGCCTATGCCGACGAGACCGCCCATGCCGGTCGTCTCCGGATCCAGATCGTCGATCCCGGCGCAACCCGCACCCGCATGCGCCAGCTCGCCTTCCCCGGTGAGGAACCGGAGAGCGTCAAGGCGCCTGAGGTTGTCGCTTCCGCGATTGTCCAGCGGTTGCAGGGCGCTGCGGAGACGGGCAGCCGGCACCGGGTCGAAGGCTAGGCCTTCACCATCGTCACCTGGATGACGTCGATCCCGCCGCCGCGAAAGCCGCCCTCGCAGTACATCAGATAATAGCGCCAGAGGTTGTGAAAACCTTCGCCGAAGCCGGCCAGCCGGCCATGCCGAACCGCCGCGTCATAGCGTTGGCGCCACTGTTTGAGCGTTTCGGCATAGTCGAGGGCAAAGCCGGCGCGATCCTGCCAGCTTAGCCCCCGATCGCGCGCAAGCCGCTCGAACCGGGGCTCGTCGATCAGCATTCCGCCCGGGAAGATATAGGCCTGGATGAAGTCCGCGTTGCGCGAATAGCCGTCGAAAATGCGATGGTCGATCGAGATCAGCTGGATCGCCGCCCGTCCGCCGCTTTTGAGGTTGCGGGCAATGGAATCGAGGTAAGCCGGCCACCACCGCTGACCCACCGCCTCAACCATCTCAACCGACGCGACGGCATCGAATTGCTCCCCAATCTCCCGATAATCCTGCAACCGGATCTCGATCCGATCTGACAGTTCCGTCTCGGCAATTTTTGCGTCTGCCCAACTTTTCTGCTCAGCAGATAAGGTCAGTCCGACGACCTTCGCGCCCCGCCGCGCCGCCTCGATTGCCAGCGTACCCCATCCGCATCCGATTTCGAGCAAGCGGTCGCCGGGCTTCAACTCCAGCCGGTCGAGCAGCGCCGCTACCTTGCGCCGCTGGGCCGCCTCGAGGTCATCGCCGGGCGCAAAACGCGCCGACGAATAGGTCATGCTCGGGTCCAGCCAGGCCGCGTAGAAGTCATTCCCGAGATCATAGTGAGCAGCGACGTTGCGCCATGCAGTGCGGCGATCATTATCGCGCCGGCGATGCATCAACCGGTTGTACCAGCGCGCCGATCCCTTGGCCCGGCCGATCTCACCGAGCGACGCGCCATTGCGCATGAACAGATCGAACAAAGGCACCGGGTCGGGCGACGACCACTCGCCTTTCTCCCATGCGCGATACCAGCCGACCGATCCCGACGTTGCCAGCCTGACCAGCGACAGCCAGCTGTGGAGATGAACGATCGCGACTGGGCCGGCCCGATGAAAGCCGATCTGCCGCCGGGATCCATCGGGAAGCGTCGCCTCGATACCGCCATGTTCGAGCCGCCTGTGCAAATGGTCGAGCAGCCTTGCGAACGCCGGACCGGCCAGCCGCCCCAACATGCTGCCGCCGTTGGCAAACCGGAGGCCGGATTGAACCAGATGCTGACCGCGTGACGCCATGGCAGCCGACCTATCCTTGCACGCCTCCCCAAGGCAAGCGCACCGCAAGCTTGGGCGGTGTAAAGCTTCAGCATACTGGGGCGGTTTTCCGACAGCTTGCGCCCCACCGTTCGTCGTTAACGCGGCCCGACACAGTTAATGACGCTTGGCAGCGAGGAAAAGCTGCACGAAACAATGTTCAAACGCGGACGTTCAGGCGGCGCAATCCACAACAGGGAGTTTTCATGCGTAACTTGATGCTGGCGGTCGCCGCCGCAAGCCTGACCGTCCCGGCTTTTCCCAGCGCGGCACTCGCCCGCGACGGCTATTACCATGGCAAGGTCTGGCGGGATTCCAATGGCCGCCTTCGCTGCAAGCGTAGCAACGGTACCACCGGCTTGATCGTCGGGGCGGCCGGCGGCGCGCTGATTGGGCGAGCGATCGACACGCACGGCGAGCGGGCGACGGGGACGATCATCGGCGCCGCTGCGGGCGCGCTGGTCGGCCGCTCGATCGATCGCACCCGTTATCACTGCCACTAGATTTTCAGCTCGGCCGGCGCCACCTCCCACCCCCTACTCCGGCGCCGGCCACCCCATCTTGAGGCCCCAAGCATAAGCGAACATTTGCGAAGCGAATGCTCGCTTATGTCGAAGAGAGGCCGAAAGCCGGCCAGCCTTGCGAAGCGAGGACTGACGTCACGCGATTCACTCGCGTGACGGCTACCAGCGTCCCTATCTGCCGCCCTGCTGTATTGACACAATAACACACCTATGTCACCTAGCGCGCATCAGGGAGGATATTGTCACATGTACAGCCAGAACGATCTGGATGATGCGGTGGCTGCCGGCGCGCTCAGCGCCGAAGCGGTCGCCTCGCTTAGCGCCTTCGTCGACGGCCAAAGGGCATCGCCCGCTGTCGACGAGGAGAATTTTCGGCTGATCAGCGGCTTCAACGACATTTTCGTGTCGATCGCCGCCGCGATCCTGTTGTTCGCGGTCGGCTGGATCGGCCAGTCCATCGGCCAATCGATGGGGCTGATCGTCGACCATGACGGCCCCTCGCCGCTTGCACCGCTGTTCGTCGCCGCGACTGCCTGGGGGCTTGCGTTGTTCTTCACCGCCAAGCGGCGGATGGCGCTGCCTTCGATCTTGCTCTTGCTCGCCTTTGTCGGCGGAGTGTTCGCGGCGGTTGGGTTCAGTATCGTTGTCGGAGTTGGTGAGCCGCCGAACGACCAGGGCGCGCTGGTTGCGGGAATCGTCGCGTCGGTTTCGGGAGCAGTCGCTGCCGCTGCCGCCTGGCTGCATTGGAAGCGTTTCCGGGTTCCGATCACCGTCGCCGCCGGCGCCGCTGCCGTAGCCGCCATCGCTATTGGCTTGCTGATTGCCGTTCTGGGCGAACCCGAAAACTTCCAGAACACCCTCTGGAGCTTCGTCCTGCTGCTCGGCGTTGGCGTGTTCCTGTTCGCGATGCGGTGGGATTCATCGGATCCGTCGCGTGTCACCCGCCGCAGCGACGTTGCCTTCTGGCTTCACCTGCTGGCCGCCCCGATGATCGTCCATCCGGTCTTCACGCTGCTCGGCCTCAATGACGGCACGGCCACCATCGGCGAAGGCCTGGCGGTCGTCGCGCTCTATGTTGTGCTCGGCATCACCGCTTTGGCGATCGACCGCCGCGCGCTGCTGGTCTCGGCGCTGGCCTATGTCCTCTATGCACTCAGCGAGCTGTTCAAGCAGGTTGGCGCGGTGGAGCTCAACATTGCACTGACCGCGCTGGTGATCGGCTCCGCCTTGTTGTTGCTGTCGGCCTTCTGGCACCAGGCTCGGTCGCTGGTGGTGCGATCATTGCCCGGCGCGCTGCAATCGAAGCTGCCGCTGCTCGACCGGACAATCAGTCCCGTACCAGCCGCATGAGCCGGCGTTCGAGCGGGGCCAGGATCCCGTGAAGCTCATGGCCTCGCTTGAGCACCGTTCCATGCTCTGAAACCAAGGCAAACGCCCCCTGCTTCAAGTGAAGCTGGGGGCGTTTTTCGATCCGCACCTCGGGATTCTCCGCGGCACGCCGGAAGGCGGCGAACACCGCCACGTCGGGGTCGAACCACAGGCCATAATCGCGCCAGTGTCCCGCCGCGACCATCCGCCCGTAAAGATCGAGAATGCGCTGAAGCTCGGCGCGGTCGAATGCCGTGATCGGACGCCGGTCCCGCGGGTGCGGAAACGGCGTCACGACGCTCAAGCGCTTTTGACCTTTGGTTCTGGCTGCCGCCGGGCCCGAAGGCTGGCAACCTCTCGGCGGAGCTCTTCGATTTGCTCCTCAAGCTCGCCGAGCCGGGCCTTGCCGGGATCGCAATCCTCGCCGCATGGCGTGCCGTAGGGAACGAACCCCGGGCTGTAATGCACCGCGTCCACCGGTACCGGCCTGGCGGGAATGCCGACCATCGTCGCGCCTGCTTCGACATCCTTGGTAACGACGGAGTTGGCGCCGATCTTGGCGCCCTCGCCGATTTCGACCGGTCCAAGCACTTGGGCGCCCGACCCGATGACCACGCCCGACCGGATGGTCGGATGGCGCTTTCCGCCGACGCCGGTCGATGGATTCGTGCCGCCCAGCGTGACGTTCTGGTAGATGGTAACGCCATCGCCGATCTCGGCAGTCTCGCCGATCACGGTGAACCCATGATCGATGAAGAAATGCTCGCCGATCCTGGCGCCCGGATGGATGTCGATTGCGGTCACCATTCGCGCGAAATGATTGACGAAGCGGGCCAGGAAAAACAGGCCGCCACCGTAAAGCCAGTGGGCGACCCGGTGAAACGCCAGCGCCCAGACGCCGGGATACAGCAATATCTCCCACCGCGAGCGCGCCGCGGGATCGCGGGCTTTGACGGAGTCCAGATACTCAATCAGCGTCGACGCCAAGCAAACCGATCCTTCTGCAGTCCAACCGCCAATTTAAGGTGTCAGCGCCGTAATGAAAAGCCGGAAGGCCTTTTTTGAGCGCCATAACGCATTGCCGCGGCGCAACATCTGCGGCAGGTAAGCTCCATAGACAGGGTGGAGAACGCAAATTCCTACGGATTTCCTGGCTGACCCAGGCCTCCTGATCACCTTCGTTCTGATCGGATTTGCGGCGCAACTCGTCGACGGCGCTTTGGGCATGGCCTTTGGCCAGATTTCGAGCACGCTTTTGATTGCCAAGGGTGTGCCTCCGCAATTTGCCTCTGCCGGCGTACACACCGCGGAGACCTTTACGACCGCCGTCTCCGCAATCAGCCATGTTGCGCATCGCAATGTCGACTGGAAGCTCTTTTTCCGGCTGGTCATCCCCGGGGTAATTGGCGGCGTCCTCGGCGCCTATGTGCTCAGTATCGGCGCCGACAAGGCCAAGCCCTTCGTACTCGCCTACCTTACTGGCTTGGGCCTCTACCTCTTCTATCGCGGCGTCATGCATCGCCACACGGAAAGGACGCCCAAGGTCGTCTCTCCGCTTGGCTTCGTCGGCGGGTTTCTCGATGCGGCTGGCGGCGGCGGATGGGGCGGAATCGTTACCTCGAACCTGCTTGTCCAGGGCAGCAACCCGCGCAAGACCATCGGCACCGTCAACACCGCCGAATTCTTCCTTACCGTCACCATTTCCGCAACCTTCATCGCCACGCTCGGCTGGCAGGCGTTCACTCAGGCCACCTTGGGGTTGCTGATCGGCGGCGTTTGCGCCGCGCCCTTTGGCGCCTGGATCGCCAAGCGCATCAACCCGGACACGCTACTGACCTTCGTCGGGGCGCTGCTGACCATCGTCAGCATTTACGGGTTGTACCGCGCTCTGGCCTGACGATTTCCGGGAAAAGGGGTGACGGCGGGGACTCTATAAGGGGAGAACGCCCCCGCCGCCGCTGCTGCCCCCGCGTCGCGAAACACAGCAGTCTTCCAAGCTCCTAAGCCTAGACGCTAGCCTCAATCGTTCAAACTGATTATATCAATCGGATTGATTGGATTTTTCGATGACGGCCTATCTCCCGACGGTAAAGCAGCTCCAATATCTGGTCGCGCTGCGCCAGCATGGCCATTTCGGCAAGGCGGCCGAGGCCTGTTTTGTCACCCAGTCGACGCTCTCCGCCGGCCTTCGTGAACTCGAAACGTTGCTCGGCGTCACTCTCGTCGAGCGCACCCGCCGAGTGGTCCGCTTCACTCCCTTGGGCCAAAGAGTCGCGGACAAGGCCGTCAAGGTCCTTCGGGAGTGCGAAGAACTGGCCGACCTTGCCCGCGTGGAAGGACAGCCGCTGCATGGCGAGCTCCGGATGGGCGTGATCCCGACCATCGCTCCCTTCCTGCTGCCGGCGATGCTGCCGCGCCTTCGCAGCCAATGGCCGCAACTCAAACTCTATCTCCGCGAAGAAACCAGCCAAGCGGCCTGCGACGCGCTGCATCGCGGTCATCTCGATTGCGTATTGCTGGCAATGCCTTTTGCCTCGGGCGACGTCGACAAGGCCGTGCTGTTCGACGACCGGCTGTTCGTCGCCTACCCCCATGGCGAGGCACCGGAAGGGCTTTCGGTCGACGCGGACTCGATCGACGAGGAGCGCATGCTGCTGCTTGAGGACGGGCACTGCCTGAAGGACCATGCGCTCGCCGCCTGCAACCGGCCGGAGCTTCGCGCCGAAGCGGCAATGATGGGCACCTCACTTCATACGCTGGTGCAGATGGTCGACAATGGATTAGGCCTGACCTTTGTCCCGGCGATGGCGATCGACGCCGGAATATTGGAGGGAACGGGCGTGGATGCCCGGCCCTTGCGCTCGGTCAACGGATTTCGCCGAATAGCTTTGGTGTGGCGGCGATCCAGTCCGCGAGAAGAGGAATTCCAGATCTTGGCCGAAGCCTTGCGGCAGATTGCGGCCGCGATCATTCCCGGCCTGGCCGCCGCGCAAGCGATGTCGATCGAGCCCGAAATCCTTCAGTTGACCAGCTGAACGAGCCTGTCACCGGATTGCCGCGGCGCCCTGGGAGGGGAGATGAGCGCCGCGGCTTTCCGGAAAGCTGGTTACTTGGCCAATGCCGGCTCCCGCGCGGAAGCCGGAGCGCCTGACCGGCTGCTGGCCAGGTCGAAGCGGTCGGCGTTCATCACTTTCGTCCAGGCGGAAATGAAGTCGCGGACAAATTTCTCCTCGCTGCCCTTCTCGGCATAGACCTCGGCGATCGCGCGGAGTTGGCTGTTCGAACCGAAGATCAGGTCGGTCCGGGTCGCCCGCCACTTTTCCTGCCGCCCGCCGCGGTCATAGCCGATGAACTCTTCATCGCCGCTCTCGTCGACAACTTCCCAGAAGGTGTCATTATCGAGCAGGTTGACGAAGAAATCGTTGGTCAGCTGACCCTTGCGGTTGGTGAAGACGCCGAGCGGAGCGTCCCGGTAATTTGCCCCCAGCACGCGCAGCCCGCCGAGCAGCACGGTCATTTCCGGGGCCGACAGCCCGAGCAGCTGCGCACGATCGATCAGCAACTCCTCGGTCTTCACCGAATGCTTGGTCTTCAGATAGTTGCGGAAGCCATCGGCCGCAGGTTCCATCACATCGAAGCTTTCGACGTCGGTCCATTGCTGGGTCGCATCGCCGCGCCCGCCGGCAAATGGAACGGCGACGTTGAAGCCGGCGTCCCTGGCAGCTTTCTCGACCGCCGCAGTCCCGGCGAGCACGATGGCGTCGGCCATCGACAGGCCGCCGCGCAACTCGTCGATCTTGGCCAGGACCTTGCCCAGCTCGGCCGGCTCGTTGACCGCCCAGTCCTTTTGCGGCTCGAGCCGGACGCGCGCGCCGTTGGCTCCGCCCCGGAAGTCCGACTTGCGGAAGGTCGAGGCGCTGGCCCAGGCGGCCTTGACCAACTGTCCGACGCTCAACCCCGCATCGAGGATCCTGGATTTGAACGCCGAGACGTCGGCGTCGGACGGCTTGCTCCCAGCTGGAACAGGATCCTGCCAGATCAGATCCTCTGCCGGAACTTCCGGACCGAGGTAGCGCACCTTCGGACCCATGTCGCGGTGGGTCAGCTTGAACCATGCGCGCGCGAAGGCATCCTTGAATGCCTCGTGGTCGTTGCGGAATTTCTCCGAAATGACGCGGAACTCCGGATCGACCTTGAGCGCCATGTCGGCGGTGGTCATCATTGTCGGCACGCGCTTCGACGGATCATGCGCGGCGGGTGCCTTATCCTCTTCACGCTGGTTGATCGGCTGCCATTGCTGGGCTCCGGCCGGCGACTTCACCAGCTCATACTCATAGTCGAGCAGCAGCCGGAAATAATTCTCCGACCATTGGGTCGGCGTATTCACCCATGCGCCTTCGATGCCGCTGGTGATGGTGTGCTCGCCGATTCCGCTTTCATAGGCGCTGGCCCATCCCAGCCCCTGCAGCGCAAGGTCCGCGCCCTCCGGCGCAGCGCCGACCAGGCTGGCGTCGCCGGCGCCATGCGCCTTGCCAAAGGTGTGGCCGCCCGCCGTGAGCGCAACCGTCTCCTCATGGTTCATCGCCATGCGCTCAAAGGTGATCTTGATGTCGCGCGCGGACTGCAGCGGGTCGGGATTGCCGCCGGGCCCTTCGGGATTGACGTAGATCAGGCCCATCTGGATCGCTGCCAGCGGATGCTCCAGCTCCATTTCGCGGTCGGGCTGGATGCGGGTCTCGGCGCCTTCGCTGACCCACTTCTCCTCGGCGCCCCAATAGACGTCGCGCTCCGGCTCGAACACGTCCGGCCGTCCGCCGCCGAAGCCGAAGATCGGCCCGCCCATCGATTCAATCGCGACATTGCCGGCGAGGATGAACAGGTCGGCCCAGCTGATGTTCTTGCCGTATTTCCGCTTGATCGGCCAAAGCAGCCGCCGAGCCTTGTCGAGATTGCCATTGTCCGGCCAGCTGTTGAGCGGCGCAAACCGCTGCTGGCCGCTGTTCGCGCCGCCACGGCCGTCGGCAGTCCGATAAGTACCCGCGGCATGCCAAGCCATGCGGATCATGAATGGGCCATAGTTCCCATAGTCGGCCGGCCACCAGGGCTGGCTGTCGGTCATCAACGCAGTAAGGTCGCGCTTGAGCGCCTGGTAATCGAGCGCCTTGAAAGCCTCGGCGTAATCGAAGTCGTCGCCCATCGGGTCGGGAGAAGTTCCACCCTGGTGGAGAATGTCGATCGGCAGGGCGTCGGGCCACCAGTCGCGGTTGGTGCGCCCCAGCAGCGAACGTCCCTTGTTTCCGCTAACCGGGCAGCTTCCGCTCATCTCGCCGGTCTTCGCATCCATGTCCTGTCTCCTGTTCGAATTTCGCGGCGACGCTAGGCCTCGGGATAAACAGGCGGAAACAAGATAAGTTCGTCAGTGAGAGTTGGAAAATCGATCACTGGAGAGGGATACGCCCTCAATCCATGTGCTTGAGGCCGATCCGCAAATAATCGTAGCCGGTAACCAGCGTCAGGGCGGCCGCGGCCCACAGGCTGGCGAGGCCGACGATGTGCATCCAGCCTTCGCGCGGAAAAGCCCCGCTCAGGATCAGCGCGCCGAGCGCGACCAGCTGCAAAGTGGTCTTCCACTTGGCCAGCTGGCTGACCGGCATCGAGATGTTGAGCGGCGCGAGGAACTCGCGAAGGCCGGAGACGATGATCTCTCGTAAGAGGATGATCAGGGCCGGGATCACGCTCCAATTTTCGACGATCGGCGGATCGCCGTCGGCCTTGCGGCTGGCCATCAGCATGACCAGCACCGCGGCCACCATGATCTTGTCGGCGATCGGATCGAGGAATTGGCCAAGCCTCGAAATCTTGGCTTGGGCGCGTGCCAGATAGCCGTCGAAATAGTCGGTAATGCCGACCAGGCAGTAGAGGACGAAAGTGATCAGATAATCGTAAGGCGCCGGCTTCCAGAGGAGGAAGACGAGCAGCGGCACTGCCAGGATCCGGGACAGCGTAAGGAGGTTAGGCAGCGTCAGCATTGATCGAGCTCGTTATAGGGTTTGGTTGCCTACGCAAAGCTGGCTATGCAACGGCCAAATCCGCGAGAGACCGCCCGCCTTGATGCAGAACGTCAGACATTTGCTTCGTGCGCGCCGGTTCGCGCCCCTGTTCGCGACCCAGTTCCTCGGCGCCTTCAACGATAGCCTGTTCAAGCAGGGCGTCGTCCTGTTCGTCACTTACCAGCTCTATTCGGACGCCGCCCGCGAGGCACAGTTCAGCGCCATCGCCCAAGGCCTGTTCATCCTCCCATTCTTCCTCTTCTCGGCCCTTGCCGGCCAGCTGGCCGACGATCATGACAAGTCGCGGCTGATCCGCATCATCAAGACCGCCGAAATCCTGATCATGGTCGTCGGCGGCGCGGGGCTCTTGCTTGAGAACATACCGCTGATGCTTCTGGCGGTCCTGGGCATGGGTATCCATTCAACCTTTTTCGGTCCGATCAAATACGCGATCCTTCCGCAGCATTTGCAAAAGGACGAGGTGCTGGGCGGCACCGGACTCGTCGAAGCCGGGACCTATCTCGCCATCCTTGGCGGAACGATTCTCGCCGGGACGCTGGCGGATGACGCCTTGCTCGCCGTGATCGCGACGATCGGCATTGCCGGACTTGGCCTGCTGGCCGGACGGCAAGTTCCGCCGGCCCCGCCGGCGGCGGAGCGAGTGAAGCCCGACTGGCACATTGTCCGTGCGTCCGTGCGGCTAGTCAGCGAGACGATGCATGTGCCGAGGCTATTCCTCGCGATCCTCGCGATCAGCTTCTTCTGGACTATCGGCGCAGTGCTGATCATCATTTTTCCGCCGCTGGTGAAGAACGTTCTCGGCGCGGATGAGCAGGTTGCCAGCCTGTTCATTGCCATCTTCTCGATCGGCATCGCAATTGGCTCGGTCGCCATCAATCGCCTGCTGAAGAGCGAGGTCTCCGCCCGTTTCGCATCGCCGTCGGTTATCCTGATGGCGATGTTCGTCGTGCTCCTCTACCTCGTCGCTCGGAACTGGGGCGACCATGGGCCGGAACTTACCACCCTCAGCAATTTCATTTTCCATCCAAGCGCGACCTTCATGATCGCCGCACTGCTTGGCGTTGCCGTCTTTGGGGGCATGTTCGTGGTGCCACTCTACGCTTTCCTGACGACCACCGTCGACAAGTCTCAGACCGCGCGCACGGTCGCCGCCAACAATATCGTCAATTCAGGAGCGATGGTGGCCGGGTCGGTCCTGGCCTTCACGTTGAGCAGCTTTGGCGTTGGCCCGGTCGGACAGCTGCTCCTGGTCGCGGCAATGTGCATCATCGCCGCCTGGCTCGGCTGGAAGCTGCACCTGGCTTGTGATTAGGCGATGTAGAGGCAGGTAAACAGGAAGCCGGCCGCAAACGTCATTGCAAACAGCTTAAGATCGTCGGCCAGCGTGGACCGGGGCGCGGTCGCCATGGCTACCGCCATGCCCTTCCGTCCAAAGTGACGAGACTGAAGCTCGCCGGGAATGTTTTCCGCGATCCGCATGCCCAATACTTAATGCAATTTTTACCAAGGCTTCAATGCCCGGCTATGGCGTATTGATCCGCCCGTCCCAGGTCGGGACGGAAGTCCAATCCTGAGGATCTGGTTAGCCCGTCTGGCGGGCAGAGGCCTGGCTTGGCTTGGCGGTTTCGCGGGACCGCAGCAGCGCGGTGGCATGGTCGGCGCTCATCGGCTTGCCGAAATACCAGCCCTGGCCGACCGCGCAGCCGAAACCGGCGACCGCGGCATGCGTTGCCGCGTCTTCGATCCCCTCCACCGTCACCGGGACTCGCAGCGCCTCCGCCAATGTCGTGACGGCGCGCACGATTGCCGCGCTTTCCGGGTCATTGGTTATCGTCGACACGAAGCTGCGGTCGATCTTGATGACGTCGAATGGCAGTGAACGAAGGTGTGCAAGCGAGGAAAATCCGGTGCCGAAGTCGTCGAGCGCCAGCTTGACGCCCTGGTTCTTGAGGCTGGTGACGATCGCTCGGGCGAGGTCGAGGTCGGCGAATAGCGAGCTTTCGGTGATTTCGACGACCAGGCGCTCGGCCGGAAAGCCCGCCTCGGCAAGCAGCCGCACTATTCTCTGTGCGAGCCAGCTGTCCGTCAGCTGGGTTGGGGAGATGTTGACCGACAATTTGATCGACGGATCCCAGGCGGCGCCGTGGATCAGGGCGGCCAGGATCACCTGCTCGGACAGCCGTCCGATCAACCCATGCTCCTCGGCAACCGGAATAAAGCGATCCGGTTCGATCAGGCCGCTGAGCGGATGGTCCCAGCGGGCGAGCACTTCAAAGCCGATGAGCTCGCCGGTGAGCAGGTCGACCTGAGGCTCAAAGTAAGGAATGAATTGGCCGTGCTCGAGGCCGTAGCGGATGCCCTGCTCGATCTCTCCATGGACCATCAGCGCGCGTTCCATGCTCTCATCGAACCAGACCGGCCGGGCGGAGCAGCTCGATTTGGCGCGATCGAGCGCAATGTCGGCTCGCCGCAGCAAGTCGGGAATCTGGCCATCGCCGGGATTGGATGCGGCAATGCCGATATAGGCGCCGACCTGCACCAGCCGGCCTTCCGCTTCCATCGGCCGGGTCACCGCATGCAGCAACCGCTCGGCAAGCTGCTCGGCCTCCGGCACACGGTCGGGTGGCGATGAAAGCGCGATGGCGAATTCGTCGCCGGCGAGGCGCGCCACCAGGCCGCCGATATCCGAAAGCTGCTCAAGCGATGCGGCGATCATCCGCAGCATCGCATCGCCGACATCGTATCCGTGGCGGTCGTTGATCGCCTTGAAACGATTGAGCTGCAGGGAAAAGATGACGAGCTGATGGTCCTTTTCAACCGCGGCCTGCCGGAGCTCCTCGCCGCGGTCGGCGAATCCCTTTCGGTTGAGCAGGCCGGTCATTCCGTCGGTCGAGGCAATCAATGCCGCCCGGGCCTCACCTTCCCTGCGCGCTTCCGCTTCGTGCACCAGGTCGACATATCGGCGCCAGCCGAACAGGATCAGCGCAACATTCAGCGTCAGTGCGATCAGGGCGATCTTCAGATCCGCCCGCATCCCGTCGCGGGCGAAGCTCAATTTCTGGAAGAATTCGCTGCCGTTCCAGATCAGCAGGACAACGGCGGCGATGAGGATGCCAAGCACCAGCACGTCCCGCCTGGCGTTGGCGATCGATTTGCCCCAGTCCCGCGACGCGGACCTTCGTGAAGAATTACTGCCCACGCCCAATGAATTAACGTGGATTGCTTAATTTTTTCTCCACGATGGAGCTTTAGCGGGCAGTTTCTCGCCTAATTGGTTGAGCATCATGCTCGGCCGTCCACCGGACGGCCTGTGCGTGATGCTGGTGCGGACGGCGGGACTTGAACCCGCACGCCCAAAGGGCAGAAGATTTTAAGTCTCCAGCGTCTACCATTCCGCCACGTCCGCTTGAGGCTTCCTGCCGCTGGACCGGCGGCAGCGCAACTATTCGGCGACGGCCTCGCCATTTAAGTTCAGCCGCTCGCGCATTTCCTTGCCGGGCTTGAAATAGGGCACGCGCTTGGCGTCGACCTCGACCGCTTCGCCAGTGCGCGGGTTGCGCCCGGTGCGCGCGTCACGCTGCCGGGTCGAGAAAGCGCCGAACCCGCGAAGCTCGACGCGGCCGCCCTTCGAGAGTTGCTCGGTGATCGAATCGAATATCGCGCTGACCACATTTTCGACCTCCCGCTGTGAGAGGTCTGGAAAATCGCTGCACAGCTTCTGCACCAGCTCCGAACGGATCATTGAGGTCCCCGCCTTGAAATACAATGGTTTGCGACGCCGCCCCCCGGCGCATGTCGCATTGCCTATCAGCCTGATGCCGAAAGGAAAAGGGCGCAGATGCATCTCTGCATCCGCGCCCTCCAACTTCGTTCCACAGTGAGACAATTCCTCACCACGGCAATGACTTATTACTCCTCGCCGGCGCCGCTCTCTGCAACCTCGGCCTCAGCTTCGGCAGGCTCGGCTTCGGGCTCAGCCTTGGCGGCCTTGGCCTTCTTCGGCTTGGCTTCGGCCTTCGGCTTGGCTTCAGCCTTCGGCTTGGCTTCGGCCGGGGCCGCTTCCGCGCCGCCCTTGGTTGCACCAGCTGCCTGGCGCTCCTTCAGGGCCGCACCGAGGATGTCGCCAAGCGAGGCGCCGCTGTCGGACGAGCCGTACTGGGCAACCGCCTGCTTCTCTTCGGCAATTTGCAGCGCCTTGACCGAGAAGTTGGGCTTCTTCGAGCGGTCGAAACCGATGACCATCGCATCGAACTTCTGGCCGACCTGGAAGCGCTCCGGACGCTGCTCGTCGCGGTCGCGGCCGAGGTCGGTGCGCTTGATGAAGCCGGTCGCGCCATCGTCGCCAACCTGGACCTCGAGGCCGCCGTCGCGAACCTCGAGGACGGAGACCGTGACGATCTCGCCCTTGTTGACGCCGGCGCCCGACGCTCCGCCGCCGACCGCGACACCGCCGCGCTCAAGCTGCTTCATGCCGAGCGAGATACGCTCCTTCTCGACGTCGACGTCGAGCACCACCGCCTTGACGGTTTCGCCCTTGCGATGAAGCCCCAAGGCCTCCTCGCCAGAAACGCCCCAGGCGATATCCGACATGTGGACCATGCCGTCGACATCGCCGTCGAGGCCGATGAACAGTCCGAACTCGGTGGAATTCTTGACTTCGCCCTCGACGGTCGATCCGACCGGGTGCTTGTCGGCGAAATCGGTCCAGGGGTTCGACTGGGCCTGCTTGAGGCCGAGCGAAATCCGCCGCTTCTCCTCGTCGACCTCGAGTACCTTCACTTCGACTTCCTGCGAAGTGGAGACGATCTTGCCGGGGTGGACGTTCTTCTTGGTCCAGCTCATTTCGCTGACGTGGACCAGGCCTTCGATGCCCGGCTCCAGCTCGACGAAGGCGCCATATTCGGTGATGTTGGTGACGCGGCCGGTGAAGGTGCCGTCGATCGGATATTTGGCCGCAGCGCCTTCCCACGGATCCGCCTCAAGCTGCTTCATGCCAAGGCTGATGCGCTGGGTGTCGCGGTTGATGCGGATGATCTGCACCTTGACGGTATCGCCGATGGCGATGACTTCGCTCGGGTGCTGGACGCGCTTGTAGCTGATGTCGGTGACGTGCAGCAGGCCGTCGATCCCGCCCAGGTCCACGAAGGCGCCATAGTCGGTGATGTTCTTGACGACGCCGTCGATCACCTGGCCCTCGGCGAGGGTCTGGATCAGGCCCGAACGCTGCTCGGCGCGGGTCTCTTCGAGGATCGCGCGGCGCGAGACGACGATATTGCCGCGGCGGCGGTCCATCTTCAGGATCTGGAACGGCTGCGGCAGGTCCATCAGCGGCTGGACGTCGCGGACCGGCCGGATGTCGACCTGGCTGCCGGGCAGGAAGGCCACGGCGCCGCCGAGGTCGACGGTGAAGCCGCCCTTGACGCGGCCGAAGATCACGCCGTCGACGCGCTCGCCCTTCTCGAATTCCTTCTCCAGCTTGTCCCAAGCGGCTTCGCGGCGGGCGCGGTCGCGGCTCAGCATGGCTTCGCCCTGCGCATTCTCGACGCGGTCGACGAACACTTCGACTTCGTCGCCGACGGCGATCTCGGCCTTCTGGCCCGGCGCTGCGAATTCGCGCAGCGCGACGCGGCCTTCGCTCTTCAGCCCGACGTCGATGACCGCGAGATCATTCTCGATCGCGGTGACGATGCCCTTGACGACCTTGCCTTCGAAGGTCTCGTTCTCGCCGCCCAGTGATTCATTGAGGAGTGCCGCGAAATCGTCGCGGCTCGGGAATGCCGTAGTGGCCATGCAATAATTACTTTCGAACTTCGGACTTTCATGCCGCCGCCGGCCACGATGGCCGGGCTACCGTAAAGCGGACCTGGAAACCCAATATGCCGCCCCCGCAGCCTCATGCTGGGAGGGCATCCTTGAGGTGGGGGCAATCGCGGATTTGCCCATGATGAAAAGCGCGTCAGGAACCCGGCTGGATGGCCGGGGAACCTACGCGCTCGCCAAAGAGACGGGCTTCCGCGAGCAATCCTTCACCCGCTGGATGAGCGCGCGCATAGCGGAAGCTCGCCCTGGAGGCAATGCAGTGCGCGCCATCCGCGACCGGCGGCATTTCGTCCCGTTTTGAAACAACGGTCATTATTAACTCTTGTTATCTTTAGTTAATTATCCATAGTTAACTGCTGATTAACACGATTCGGTTGCGTATCGGGGGGACGGACAATGGCTACTCAGACCACGGGCGGCGGCTCGACGACGTCGTTTACAAACACGCCGCAGGCCAAAGACGACAACTACCTCTTTCTCGAGGATGCCCTCAGGAACGACGCGTCGCTTTACAGCGAAACCACCAAGATCATCACCCTCGACGTCATGTCCAACGATCTGGGCGGGAACGCCAAGACGCTGTTCTCGGTGGAAGATGGCGACGGCAATGCCCTCACCGCCGACTACGAACTTCTCTGCAAGGACGTAAACGCCGCAGGCGTATCCAACTGGGAACTCACGCTCGGCGGCAACTGGGTCCGCATCAACAATGGCAAGATCGAATATGTGATTGCCGATGGCTCGGGGATCGCGGGACAGGGGCGTTCAGTCGACTCCCTCACCGACGGGCAGAACTTCAACGACCAGTTCGTCTACGCCATCCGGCTCGGCAACGGCACGCTCAGCGAAGCCACCGTCAAGATCAACATCACCGGCCGGCAAGACGCTGCGGCGATCGCAACTGATGGCGCTAGCGATAATAGCGTGACTGAAGCCGGCGGCGTGGCCAACGGTACGCCTGGTGATCCCAATGCCTGCGGCACATTGAAGGTAACCGACGCTGATGCCGGCGAGAACAAGTTCAAGCCTGTCTCAGGCTCGGCACTCAATGGCGCTTACGGGACGTTCACCTTCGACGAGAACAGCGGCAAGTGGACCTACACGCTCGACAATGGGCGTCCGGCAACCGAGGCATTGGCGCAGGGCGACACGAAGACCGAAACGCTGACTGTTTGCTCGCTGGACGGAAGCGCGAGCTATACGATCAACGTGACCGTCACCGGCACCAACGACGGCCCGGTCGCCAACGCCGACCTTGGCGGCGTCACCGAGAACCAGGTCAAGTCGTTCGACGTGCTCGCCAACGACACCGACGCCGACGACGGCCAT
>Ga0310811_10001395_pt1 | contig 30526 bp, 22 predicted proteins | sample YCmetagenome_FD_207642 | JGI IMG/M metagenome (GOLD analysis project Ga0310811, IMG submission 207642) | Soil microbial communities from experimental microcosm in Duke University, North Carolina, United States - YC | ecosystem: Engineered > Artificial ecosystem > Soil microcosm > Unclassified ...
AGCGATCGATGCGACCAGCTCGAAGACCCGTGGTGGGATCAGGCGATTCCGGTCCGGTTCTTCGACGAGCCTGGATCGCTGCACGCGGTCATCGAAGGGATGGTGGCAAATCCCCCGGACGGTGTCATCGCGGTAGGCGATCGACCTGTGACGCTGGCCGCGCGCGTCAACGAAGTCTTCGGCCTGCCGGGTCATCCTGTCGGCGCCGCACTCGCCAGTCGTAACAAGCTGGAGAGCCGGCGTTCGTTGCAAGCGGCCGGGTTGGCAGTGCCGGCGTTCCGCGCGGTGTCACTTGCTGACGATCCGCGCGAGCTGTCGTTGACCTTCGCGTATCCAGCCGTTGTGAAGCCTCTCGCCATGTCCGGCAGCCGCGGCGTCATCAGAGTCGACAACAGTTGCGACTTCGTCCGCGCCTTCGAGCGTCTGCGGACGTTGATGCATCAGTCCGACGTCCGCATCGAGCGCGACGCGGCGCACACCGTGCTGCTGGTCGAGACGTTCATTCCCGGCCGCGAATACGCCGTCGAGGGCGTGCTGACCAATGGCACCTTCCAGATGCTGGCGATCTTCGACAAGCCGGATCCACTCGAGGGCCCGTTCTTCGAGGAGACACTCTATGTGACGCCGTCACGCGAGCCGGCGCTGGTGCAGGATGCGATTGCAACCGCCGTAGCCTCAGGTGCGACAGCGCTCGGACTGCGCCACGGCCCACTCCACGCCGAGTGTCGCGTAAACGACGCGGGCGTGCATCTGCTCGAGATCGCCGCACGCCCGATTGGCGGTCTCTGTTCGAAGGCGCTTCGCTTTGTATCGCCAGGCGGCGAAGCGTCGCTCGAAGAGGTGCTGCTGCGCCATGCCTTGCGGCAGGACGTGAGCGCGTTCAGCCGCGAGCGCCGGGCCTCGGGCGTAATGATGATTCCAATTCCACACCGCGGTGTATTCAAATCGGTCGATGGCGAGCGCGACGCGCGCGCCGTCCCGGACATCGTCGATCTGAACATCACCGCCAAGCGGGACGCGATGCTGATTCCGCTGCCGGAAGGTCGAAGCTACCTCGGGTTCATCTTCGCGCGCGCGACGACACCGCTCGCCGTGGAGCAGGCGCTCCGCGCCGCGCACGCGAAGCTGCACTTCAGGATCGATCGCGAAATCGCACTCGTCTGACGATGGCGAACCTGGTTCGTATCCGTTACTTGGTCTGCTGCGGGACGTAGCCGGGCGGCAGCGCCGCGCCTTCGCCGAAGAAGAAGTCCTCCATGTGGCGGGCGATCAACTCCTGCGCTTCCTTCTGCCACGGCATGAGGCGGTACTCGTTGAGGATCATCTTCATGCGGTCCTCCCACAGCTTCCATGCCTGTACCGAAACGTTCTCGTATATCCGCTGTCCGAGCTCTCCGGGCCACGGAGGAGCGTCAAGTCCGGGCAGCTCCTTCTGGAACTTCACGCAGTTCACCAATCTTCCGCTCTTATTGCCCACGGGAGGCTGGTTGGAGGAGGCAGGATCGCAGTCGGCCATAGCGAGATCCTATCAACTCCCAATTTCCAACTACCAACTTCTATTGCCTGCATATTGGGAGTTGGTAATTGAGAGTTGGGACTTCAGACGTATAGAAACCTCACGCGTTCGAACCTCAACTGTAGGGATCCACGTCAGTTCCGCAAACGCGCGGTTCGCCTCGTCCCGCCTAAATGACGCAGAAAACGAGGTTTATTCGCCGAGATTTTTCGGCCGTGCTGGCATCCGCCTTGTAGCCCGCCCGCTCACGACTTTGCGTCGTTGACGCATCGCCGACAGGCGATCGCATCGGGGGTTTCTCGAGTAACCAGGAGGATGGCTGTGGAAGGACTTCGCAAAGAACGACGCGGTTTTGCTTCGATGTCCCCGGAAAAGCAGCGCGAGATCGCCAGTAAGGGCGGCCGCGCGGCGCATGAAAAGGGAACCGCGCACGAATGGACGCCCGAAGAAGCGCGAAATGCGGGTCGGAAAGGCGGCCAAATCAGTCGCGGTGGCCGTGGACGGCTTATAGTTGCACCGGCAGGAGATGTGAATAGCGTCACCGCCGGGGCTTCTGTTTCCGGCGCAGAGTCCCGCCGCGCGGACTAGACGTTAGGTCGCGCGGCCGCTCGGCTCCGACGAGCCGGTTTGAGGTGTGCACGTGCGCATGCGCATCATTGTGTGTTGCGGCTTCCTCCTCGCCGCGGTAGGCGTGGTTCCTGCCGCGGCGCAGACGAACCAAGCCCCCCCGACATCCCAGAACACCACCACTGAGACCAGACCCGGGTTGCCGACATTCTTCGGCGACACGGGCCTCTGGTTTGTGCCCACTGCCGACACGTTGGTAAGGCACAAGGCATCGGCACAGTTGTTTCGCGCGAACTGGGACGAACGGCAAGGTCTGACGGATGTGAACAACATCGGGCTGACGGCCGCATTTGGTCTCACCGACCGCGTTGAAGTGTTCGGGTCCTGGAAAGTCGTGCGGCTGCGGCGCGGCGTGAGAAATCCGGTGTTCGCGCCGGCCGATCCCGCATTCGGTGGCGTCGATCAGAACTTCCCGTACATCCGTCGCGCCTTTTCGAAGACGCTCGGGGGAACACCGGTCGTCGGCGCGAAGTGGAGCATCATCTCCGAATCACGTAACGCGGGGATGAGCCTCGCGATCCGACCGGTATTCGAGTTTCCAAGTGGCACGCAGTGGGGTGGCACGAGCGACTACGCTGGCCATCTCGACGTCGTTGCCAGCAAGGAGATCGCCCAGAAGGTTCAGGTAACTGCCACCGTCGGCGGCGTTTTCCGTGCCGATCCGGATCCGTTCGGCCTGTCCAATGGCTTCACGTGGGGAGTCGGCGGAATCGTCGGCAGCCGCTCACGTCTTCGCGGTCTCGCCGAGTACGTGGGCGAACTGTCATCGGATGACAATGTCGTCCTGCTCCAACCGCCGTATCGCGGCGATGACGGCAGCATCGCACCGCTCGAAAGCAAGATTCCCGATTTCCAACACGTAAAGTTCGGAGCCGTGTTCCAGGCGAGAAATGGCGCGTTCGTGTACGGCGGCGCCAACTTCAGTGGGGACACGGGTACTCATGTGATCGCTGGCCGCGAGATGACGAACCAGTCGTGGGGCTGGGACATACGCGTCGGCTGGCATCCTGGCGTGAAGGTGTACGCGCCTCCGCCGCCGCCGCCGCCGGTTGAGGCACCGCCGCCACCACCACCGCCGCCGCCCGCACCGGCACCAGCACCTCCGCCGAATCGGCCGCCGACGTTCAATGGCCCCATCCAGGCGAACCCGCCCACGCTCGAGCCGGGACAGACGACGAACCTGACGTCGCCCGCAACCGATCCCGACGGCGACACGATCACGTATACGTGGAGCGCGCCGGCGGGCACGTTCAGCACGCAAAACGGGATGAACACGCAGTGGACCGCGCCGCAGCAGGAAGGGAACTATCCGCTGACCGTTACCGCCAACGACGGACGGGGCGGCACGGCGCAGAACATGATCACCATCCCGGTGATGCGGCGTGCGCCGATCACCTTCGAAGACGTGTACTTCGACTTCGATCGGTCAACCCTCAAACCCGAGGCGATCGCGATACTCGATCGCGCGGTGATGACGCTGCAGATGAACCCGATGCTCACCGTGACCATCGAGGGGCACACCGACAGCGTCGGGACGGCGGAATACAACCTGTCGCTCGGCGAACGCCGCGCCAACGCCGTTCGCGATTACCTGATCAATCGCGGCGTGGCGATGAACCGCATGCGGACGGTCAGCTACGGTGAGGAGCGTCCGGTTGCGTCGAACGACACCGATGCGGGACGCGCGATGAACCGGCGCGCGCACATCGTGCAGATGACCATCCAGTAGGTATCTGGTTTCAGGTGTCAGGTGTCAGGCCCGATCGGGTATCAGGCCTGACACCTTGACTACGCCTACCACCTAATACCTGACACCTGAATCCTTCCAGGCACTCTTCCTGCACCTCACGCCTTCTATGAAATTCATGAAGATCTACCTCATCGGTTACTTCGTGCTTATCCTTGGCGCGTTCCTCGCGCTGTGGCAGTCAGGCGTCCTCCGTCATGTGTCGGGTGTGTGGCTGGCCATCGGCGCGCTGATCGCGATTGGGTTCGGGATCATGCTGGCTGTCGCCTCGGGCCGGCCCGCAGTGACGACGAGGGAATAAAGGGCAGGGAGACGACCGGGGTTCGTACCTCAACTATGCGAATCCCGGTTTCATTTCTGGCATGGCGTGTGGACCTGCCACGGCGCCATGGCCGCACCACGTCATCGGTTTACACCTTTTGTCCTTCTCATTGCCCTCTTTCTTGGAGGGTGCCGCGAGCAGGGGGACATCAAGATTCACAGCCTCGATTTCCAGGGCGTCAAGCAGGTAGACAAGAAGGCGCTCGCCAACGCGCTGCAGACGAAGCGCGGATCGAAGCTGCCGTGGGGCCACAAGACCTATTTCGATCGCCGCGCATTCGAAGCGGATCTCGAACGCATCCAGGCGTTCTATCGCGACCGCGGGTTCCCCGACGCCCGGGTCGCATCGTTCGACGTCAAGCTGAATGACAAGCAGGACGAAGTTGACGTCACGCTGCGGATCTCCGAAGGGAAGCCGACGGTCGTCGCGGCGATCGATCTCACGGGCTTTGAAGTCCTGTCGCCGGGCGAGCAGCGCAGCCTTCGCGATTCGCTTCCACTGCAGGTGGACAAACCGCTCGATCGCCAGCTGGCGGTCGCGTCGCGTGAGCGTGCACTGAACGCGCTGCGCGATCACGGCTATCCGTACGCCGAAGTCGACATCGACCAGCAGGGTGCCGGCGGCAACCAGGTAAAGGTGGCATTCGCGGCGACGCCCGGGACGCTGGCCCACTTTGGTCCGATCGACATCGAAGGCGAGAAGAGCGTCGGCGAAAATATCGTCCGGCGGCAGCTCACTTACAAGGAAGGCGACCTCTTCTCGCGCCGCGAGATGCGCGAGTCACAGCGGAAGCTGTACAACCTCGAGCTCTTTCAGTTCGCCAACATCGAGTCGAACGAGGACAAGGCCACCGAGCTCGATCGGGTGCCAACGCGCGTGACCGTCGCGGAAGGCAAACACCGCCGTCTGACGACGGGTATCGGCTACGGATCGGAAGAGAAAGCGCGCGCGACGTTCCGCTGGGATCATCTGAACTTCTTCGGCGACGCGCGGCACGCCAGTATTGAGACGAAATGGTCTTCGCTCGATCGCGGCGTGCGGCTCGAATACACCGAACCGTACTTCCTCAGCTCGCACATGTCGCTCAACTTCGAGGGTCGCGGCTGGCAGGCTGTCGAACCGGTGTACTCGCAGAACGTCGTCGGCGGTCGCGCGACGCTGCGGCATCAGGCGAACCAGCAGACCTACTGGGCCGTGTCGCTGATCAACGAATTCCAGCGAAGCACCATCACCAACGCTGCACTCGAGGACTTCAGTATTCGCAACAACCTGATCGCGCTCGGTCTCGATCCGTGCACCGATCCATCCCGCTGCGGCGCGACGCGCGGCACCACCGCGGCCGTCGCGTTCGACGTGAACCGCAACACGACGAACAACATCCTCGACGCCAACCGCGGCTACTCGCTGAGCGGACACGTCGAGCAGGCTGGCAAATGGTTGTGGGGCACCTATAACTACTGGGAGCTGACCGGCGAGGCGCGGCAGTACACGCGCGTGGCACGCTCGTTCGTCTGGGCGAACCGGCTGCACATGGGGACGATCGACGCACTCGGCGGCTCCGCCGCCGTTCCGTTTTTCAAGCGCTTTTTCCTCGGCGGCGCCACGAGCGTGCGTGGCTGGGGGCGTTTCGAGGTGAGCCCGCTGAGCGGATTCGGCCTGCCGATCGGCGGGCTGTCGATGCTCGAAGGCTCCAGCGAGATCCGCAAACCGCTGTTCGGCAAGCTTGGCGGTGTCGCCTTCTTCGACTTCGGCGCGGTGTCGAACCAATCGATGCGGCTGCCGACGAGCGAGCTGGTGTACGCGGTGGGACCGGGGCTCAGATATCTGACGCCTGTCGGCCCAGCGCGCATCGACATTGGATACCAGCTGAATCACATCGACAACCTGCGGGTCAATGGCAAGCCGGAAGCCCGCTACTGGCGCATTCACTTCAGCATCGGCCAGGCATTCTGATGAGCGTAGCCCGCAAATTCCTGCAGGTCGTCGCCTTTATCTGCACGCTGATTGTCGGCGTCGCGGCGATGGCGGTCATCGTCACGCAAACCACCTGGTTCAAGGAGTGGCTGCGCGGGTTCATCATCAAGCAGGCGGACGACTACGTGAACGGGCGCCTGACCATCGGCCGCATCGACGGAAATCTGTTCTTCGGCGTCGAGGCCGAAGATATCGACGTCACGCAGAACGGTCAGCCCGTCGTCTCGTTGAAGGACGTCGGCATCGACTACAACTTCCTCACCTTCCTCGGCGGCAACGTGGTGCTCGACCACATCCGCCTGAACGAACCGACCATCCATCTGCAGAAGACCGCCACAGGCTGGAATCTGACCGAGTTGATCAAAGCGCAGACGCCCACCGCGCAGCGCAACCGGCGGCCGCTCGACATCGGAGAGATCGGGATCAGCGGCGGCACGCTCTATGTCGAGAACAAACCGCAAGGCGAGGCGATTGGAACGTCGGGGGTGACGGTCCCGACCGTGATCGACAAGATCGACGCGTCCATCGGCGTGTCGAGCGATGCGAACGAACTGAAGGTGGATGTTGCCCATGTCGCGCTGCGCGGCAGAAACCCGGAGTTTGGCATCAACGACCTCTCAGGCGTGATCCGGCGCCACGAGGACAGCATCACGATCGAGAACCTCTCGCTCCGAACCGAAGAAACCTCGCTGCGCGTGCAGGGTGTCGTGCGCGGTCTCGGCAGCGACAAGCCGGTCATCAACGTGAAGGCCTCGTCCGACAAATTCGCCATCCGCGAGATCGCGAAGATCGTCCCGGCTCTTCGCGGATACGAGAACTTGCAGCCGGCGTTCGAGGTCAACGCCAGTGGACCAGCCGATCGACTCGACGTCCAGTTGAACCTGCGCGAGAAGAGCGTCGGTCAGGTGGCGGGGAATCTGACCGTGGACAGCCTCGGCCCCGAAAAGACCATAGCCGGACAGGTACAGACGCAACACGTGAATGTTGGCCCGCTCGTACGCGGTTCGATGTTCAAGACCGACGTGACCGGACGAGCGACCATCGATTTGACGTTGCCGGCGACTGGACAGCGGTTCCGCGGGACCTACAACGTCAACGCGAGCAGCGCCAACGTGCTCGGCTACCAGGCGCGCGACGTCGTCGCGCGCGGACGCATCGATTGGCCGAGGATTACTGTGGACGGCCGCGCGTCCGGCTACGGCGGGCGCGCCACCGCGAAAGGGACGATCGATGCGGCGTCGCCATTGCGCTTTGATTTGGCCGGCATGGCCACGCACGTCGATCTGCGCAATGTCCCGCCGCAACTGAATGCGCCGGGCGTGCCGAGCAATCTGCAATTCGGCTACACGCTGCGCGGACGGGGCCCGGTCATTTCCGGCGACGTCGAGATGGACGAGTCGACGATTGCCGGCGCAACGATCGCAGAAGGTGCGACCGGCTCGTTCCGCATCGGCGGCGGCGCTCCGGAGTACACGGCGAAAGGACACGTCAGCAACCTCGACCTGCCGAAGATTGGTCAGGGTTTCAATATCGCGGCGCTGAATGCGCCGAAGTATCACAGCAGCATCAGCGGCGACTTCGATGTGAAGGGGAGCGGCGGCGGTCAATATCCGATGGCGCTCGACGCATCGGGCACACTCGTCGATTCAACGATCTTCGGCGCCATGACGCCGCGCTTCCAGTTCACCACGAACCTCGCCACCGGCGACGCGCGTATCGTCGCCAATGGAGAGTTCAGCGGCCTCGATCCATCCCTCATATCGGGTGACACGCGGGTCGCTGGACGGGTGAACGGCACCGTGGATGTCAACCTGACGCTGCGCGACTACGTCGCGGGCGTGACACCGGAATCGATCGATGCCTCGGGCCGCATCGACGTGAGCCACTCCACGGTCGGCGGCATCGACGTCGACACGGCCATCGTCCAGGGCAACTATCAGGATCGCGCCGGCACTCTCGAGCAGCTCGTCGTGGATGGACCCGACCTGCACGTCAAAGGTCAGGGACCGATTGCGCTCAATGACACCGGCTCGTCGAATCTGATGCTGCACGTCGAAACGCCGTCGCTCGATCGGCTTGGGCGAGTGTTCGGACAGAACGATCTGACCGGCGCAGCCACCATCGACGCACAGGTGACGGGCAACGGCCAGGAGCTGAAGGCCTCGGGGATGCTTGATGGCGCCAATCTCGGTAAAGGCGACAACAACGCGCTCGATCTCGACAGCTCGTTCGACGTGACGCTGCCGCAGCTGAAGCTCGCCGACGCGACGGTGCATGCGAAGACGAACGCGACGTTCCTGCAGGTAGGCGGTCAACAGATCAACGAGCTTGTGGCGGACACGACCTACACACAGCAGAAACTTGACTTCAACGCCACCGCGAAGCAGGGTGTGCGGCAGCTGACCGCGGACGGCTCCGCCCTGATCCACACCGATCATCACGAAGTGCATCTCGGCTCGCTGGCGCTGCAGAGCGAGAACGTCGCGTGGAAGACCGACCCGGCGTCGCATCCCACGATTCAGTACGGCAACAACCGCGTCGTCATCGACGACATCAAACTGGTGAGCGGGGATCAGCGCATTGAAGCGCAGGGCGCGGTGGGACGGGACAACGAGTCGCTGCGCGTCACGGCCGACAACGTGGACATGGCGCAGCTGGATGCGCTGATGCTCGGCGATCAGCGGCTCAGCGGACGGCTCAACGCCAATGCGACCGTCACCGGTTCGGCCTCTGCGCCGCGCGTCGCCGGCGATTTCAAGTTGAACAACGGCGCATTCCGCAACTTCAAATTCATGTCGTTCGGCGGCAAGGTGGATTACGCCGGCAAGGGCGTGAACCTCGACGTCCGCCTCGATCAGGACGCGCAGTCCTGGCTGACCGCGAAAGGCTTCGCACCGACGTCGTTGTTCCAGGCGACGCCGAAGTCGATGCAAGGGGAGCACGTCACGCCGCCGCTCGGCGAGTCGATCAACATCGAGGTCGCAACCAGCCAGATCGATCTTGGCGTGGTGCAGGGCTTTACGTCGTATGTCACCAACGTTGCCGGCACGCTGCAGGCGAACTTCACGGTTACCGGCTCCGGCTACGACCCGCACCTTGATGGCGCGATCGACGTCAAGGGCGGCGCGTTCGCGGCGCCGGATCTGGGAACGTCCTTTTCGGGACTCGACACCCGCATCGATCTCAAGCCGGATGAGGTGACGATCAACGAGTTCCGCATCCTCGACAAGAACAAGAAGCCGATGACCATCGGTGGCAGCCTCGCCGTGCACGAGCGCTCGGTCGGCGCGGTCGACATCAAGATACAGTCGGACGACTTCAAGGTGATGGCGAACAAGACGGCGGACTTGAAGTTCGACACCGACATTCATGTCTCCGGCACCGTCCGCGCCCCGAAGATCGAAGGGAGCGTTGAGGTGGAGCCCGGCACCATCGACGTTGCCGACGTGCTGCAGCGCGCGACCGCGCGCGAAGCGTACTCGACAACCCCGACGGAAATCTCGCCGGCGGAATCCGCCGGACCCGAGCCGACGACGCCAACCTTGCCGGCCATCTTCGATGCGCTCGATCTCGGGCTCGGGATCGCAATCCCTGGCGATTTGCAGTTGAAGGGGACCAACATCAAGCCGGCGAGCGCGCCGATCGACGTCGGCGATATGAACGTGTACGTCGGCGGTGCCGTCCGCATCGAGAAGCATCCCGGCGAGAAGCTCCGGCTCATCGGAGATGTAAGCACGGTCCGCGGCAACTACACGTTCCAGGGCCGGCGGTTCGACATCCTGCGCGACGGCCGCATCCGCTTTCAGGGAAGCGATGTGATCGATCCGCTGCTGGACCTGACCGCGAGCCGCACTATCCAGGGTGTCGAGACGTTCGTACATGTGCGCGGCTCGATGCTGCAGCCAGAGCTATCGTTCAGCAGCAACCCGCCGCAGGATGAATCCGACATCCTCTCGCTGATCATCTTCGGCACCCCCACCAACGAGCTCGGCGAGGGGCAGCAGGTCGCGCTCGCCGCGCGCGCGCAGGAACTGGCGGGCGGCTATCTCGCATCAGGCCTGTCGTCGGCAATCGGCGGTGCGTTGAATCTCGACGAGTTCGAGATTCAGGCAGCGGGTGAAAACGGACTTGGCCCGAGCGTCACGATCGGGCAGCAGGTCGCCAAAGGCGTGTTCGTCCGGTTGCGTCAGGGGTTCGGCGCGGAACAGGCCACCGAGTTCATCCTCGAGTACCAGCTCGCCAGCTTCCTGCGTCTGCAGGGAACGGCGTCGGACGTGTCGAATACGACGCAGCGCAACGCCTTCCGTCGCGTCGAGCGCGGCGGCATCGATCTCATTTTCTTCTTTAACTATTAGGTAGCGAGCGTACCTTCTCTATCTGCACGCGCGCGTCGTTGAAACAGGCGCCGCCGGCGATGTCGGTGAGCGTATCGGGCACGAGCGACGTGCCTGTGTAGCCGTTCGCCGTGTGCTTTCTCCAGATTCCTTTCGGCAGCGCCACGGTGCCACGGCGGATCCAGCCGCCGATTGTTGCGGTGGTCGTCACTTCTCCGAGCGCGTTGAACACGCGAATCTCGTCGCCTTCCGCGATGCCGCGCGATGCCGCATCGTCCGGATGCATCAATAGTCGCACCTGCGGCCGTGGAATCTCGGCAAGCGTGGAGCTGATGGTCTTGTCGCTCGCCGGTGAAATGAGGGCAAGCGGATACTCCATGGTTGCGGGGTCGGGTTGATAGACGTACAAACCCGCCGACGATTCCCCGGCAAGTCCTTCGGGATACAGATCGATCTTGTTGTCGCTCGTGCGCGGGAACACGTCGAGGAACTGGACCGGTCGACCGTCAAAGGGTGGCTTCGCTGATCCTGTGTCCCGTATTTCGTCGCCCGCCGTGCCGGGCAGTCGATCGAGAATGTTCAGCATCTCCTCGAGCTCGCCGCGCGGGTCGCTGTCGTCGCGCAGCCCCGCCATTTCGAGCAGCTCGCCGAACACCTCCGCATTGCAGCGCGACTCGCCGACCGGTTCGATGACGGGGCGCCCCAGCCCGAGGGTCCACGGGCCGTACGACTTGACCAGGTCATAGGCCTCGAGAAAGGTCGTCGCGGGCAGCAGCACATCAGCGTAGCGCGCCGTGTCGGTCATCACCTGGTCGAACACGACGGTGAAGAGATCCTCGCGCTCGAGTCCTCGCAGCACTCGGCGCTGATCTGGTGTAGTCACGGCCGGGTTGCTGTTATAGACGAACAGCAGCTTGATCGGTGGCACGGCCTCGAGCAGCGCGCGCCCGAGCCGATTCATGTTGACGATGCGCGTCTGCGGATCGTCGGCGCCGATCCACGTGTTGGTGATCCCCCACGACGCGGAGTTGCTCATCATGTAGCCGCCGCCGCGCTGCCCGAATTGTCCGGCAACCGCCGGCAATGCAAGGATGGCCAGCGAGGCGCTGCCGCCGTTGCGATTGCGTTCCTGACCGTAGCCGCAGCGGACGAGCGCCGGACGCGAGGAGGCATAGAGCTCCGCGATGCGTCGCAGCGTCTCCGGTGCGACGTCAGCTTCCGCGGCTGCCCGCTCAAACGTCCACTCTCGCGCACGCTCGCGTAAGCGCTCGGCACCGCGAGCATGCGCATCGAGGAATGCCGCGTCGGCATGCCCCTCTTCGAACAGAAATCTGTGAATCGAGAGCGCGACGGGCAAATCGGTGCCCGGCCGCACGGCGAGGTGAATATCCGCCTGCCTGGCCAGCAACGTTGTCCTGGGATCAACGACGATCAACGTCGCGCCTCGATGCTGCGCCTCGCGGATATGCGGAACGAGATGAATGCCCGACGCGGAGGGATTCGCACCCCAGACGATGATCAGCCGCGCCTCGGCAAAATCATGGTAGCTGACCGACGGCATCTTGCCGTACATGGCCAGGTTGGCCGCACCGGTTGGAGCCGCACACACCGTGCGCGCCAGCCGCGAGGCGCCGAGGCGCCGAAACAGCGTGGCGTCGCTCGTATCCTGTGTCAGCATTCCGTTCGATCCACCGTAGGAGTAGGGCAGGATCGCGTCGCCGCCGAACGTGCGGCGGGTCTCGAGCATCTTCTCCGCGACCATGGAAAGCGCTTCGTCCCATGAAACGCGCTGGAAACTGGCGAAACCCTTCGGGCCTTTTCTGACGGCCGGGTACTTGAGGCGATCGGGGCCGTAGACGCGTTCAGGGAAGCGGCGAACCTTCGCGCAGATGTAGCCGTCGGTCACCGGGTTGACGTGCGAGCCGTCAATCGATGCGATGCGGCCGTCCTCGACCGACACCTCGAGGCTGCAGGCGTCGGGACAATCGAGCGGGCAAACGGTGGCAGCTTTCATATGGCCGTGAGTTCGCTTTTACTACCAACTACCAACCACTAACGACCAACTAAGATAGCGCAGTGCCGCACGTTGTGATCATCGGCGGCGGATTCGGCGGACTGAGCGCCGCCAAGGCGCTGCGCAAGGCACCGATTCGCCTCACTGTCATCGACCGACACAACCATCATTTGTTTCAACCGCTGCTGTATCAGGTCGCGACGGCGACGCTGTCACCGGGCGACATCGCATCACCAATCCGCTGGATCCTGCGCCACCAAGGCAACACACGCGTGCTGCTCGGCGAGGTGTGCAGCATCGATCTCAACGCGAAGCGCATCACGCTCGAAGACGGCGCAGTGATCGAATACGACTACTTGATCCTTGCGACCGGCACGAGCCACACCTATTTCGGCCACGACGAGTGGGCACCGCACGCGCCGGCGCTGAAGACGCTCGAGGATGCGCTGGCGATGCGACGACGAATTCTCGTCGCCTTCGAGCAGGCCGAGCGCGAGACCGATCCCGCGCGGCAGCAGCGGCTGCTGACGTTCGTTCTCGTCGGCGGCGGCCCTACGGGCGTCGAGCTCGCCGGGACGCTCGCAGAAATCGCGCGTCAAACGCGAGCTGAGTTCCGCAACATCGACACGCGCATCACACGCATCGTGCTGGTCGAGGCTGGTCCGACCATCCTGGCGAACTTCGCGCCCCAACTGCGAGATGCGGCGCGCCGGTCGCTGCAGCGGCTGCGCATTGAGATTCGCGAGAACACGCGCGTGACGATGGTCGACGCGAACGGTGTGGTGTTCGGGAACGAACGGCTCGATGCGGGGACCGTGCTGTGGACCGCCGGTGTCGCTGCCTCGCCGGTGAGCGCCACTCTTGGTGTGCCGTGCGATCGCGCCGGCCGCGTGGTTATCGAGAAGGACCTGTCGATTCCCGGTCATCCCGAGGCGTTTGTGATCGGCGATGCTGCGGCCTTTCTCGGTGCCGATGGACATCAGCTGCCTGGTGTTGCGCAGGTAGCGATCCAGGGCGGTGTCCACGCGGCGCAGACAATTCTGCGGCGCATGCGAACGGAAGCGTCGCGGCCCTTCGTCTATCACGATCGCGGCAGTATGGCCATCGTCGGCCGTGGTTCGGCGATTGCCGACATCCGCGGCCTGCGCATCTCAGGACCGATTGCCTGGCTCGCGTGGCTCTTTCTGCACATCTTTGAGCTGATCGGTTTTCGCAGTCGGTTTGTCGTGATGATCGAGTGGGCGGCTGCCTACTTCACTCGACAGCGCAGCGTTCGCCTCATCACTTATCAGGATCACTGATCGCGGCCGATGGTGACGATTGCTCGCCGCTGGTGGCGATCGGGGGGAAACGATCAGCGCAGCTATTTCGACGCTTCCGCGTGTGTCGCGGATGCGCTGCTCGCCGGCTCGACGACGGTCACCTGCGCGGGCGACGACGTCGCTGGATCACTCTCGGTCGCAAGAATGCGGTGATGCGTCGTTGATGCGAACTGCTTCGCCTGCTCTTTCGGATACAGGAATTCGGCGCCTGCTAGATCGCTCGGATAGTAAAGCACCCGAATGGCGGGCGGCACGCCGGCCGCTGTCTCGTGGAACCACACGACAGGCTTGCCATTCGCGTGATTTGCCTCCTGAACCGTGCGATCTGCCGTACGCACGTAGAAGAACTGCGCGATGACGTGACGCTCGTGCGCGTCGAGCACCTGCCACACCTTTTGCGCGTCGGGATCGGCAATGCGGAAGACGTACGTGCCTTTGGGAAGCGTCGCGCCGGGCACCTGCACCGCTCCGCTGAACGTGAGGAAGGTCCGCTTGTTCGCGGTGGTCCCTTGTGCGGTCGCCTGCGAGGCGGCGAGTACGGTAATCGCCGCCGCTGCGACGAGGCCCGCTCCAATTGAGATCATGCGTGTCATGGTGGTTCTCCTTGTGTTGACACGTACCGGTGCATTCGTCCTGACCTCGTCCTTTTGTTGATATCACCGGAAGCGAGGCTCATCCACTGACGCGTAAACCGCACCCGGACCGCCATTTGCTAAGTTGCTGTTGACGTGGAGGAACTATGAAGCTGGTAGTGTGCACGTGGGTGTTCGCGTCCCTTGCGTTGGTCAGCGGCGGCTGTCACCGCGGTCCAGATACCGAAGGAAGCGTTCGCAAGGCGCTCGACCAGGCCAACATGCAGCACGTGGCGGTGAAGGTTGACGATGACGTGCACATCGTTCACCTCCGCGGCACGGTGAGCTCGATGGCCGATCGCTCCCGCGCCCAGGAGGTGGCCGATGCCGTGGTCGGCACATCGGGCCGCGTCCTCAACGAGTTGACGATCAAAGGACTCAACGACAAGACGGCCGGCGCGCTCGACGACGACATCAAGGACAACCTCGACGATATGATCGACAACGATCCGGCGCTGAAGCAGCGCGATATCAACTTCGAGGTGGTCAACGGCATGGTGACCGTCAAGGGCGAGGTGCGCACCGCGGACGAGAAGAACCGTGTCGGCGACATGACGAAAGCCGCTCCAGGGGTCAAGGATGTCGCGAACGGTCTCGAAATCGTTCCCGCCCAGTGAGTCAGCGGCATCGGCAGGACTTCACTACGTCACCGATGACCGGCCCGGCATCCGGCGCGAGATGGGCGCGCTCGGCTTTCGCTACAAGCGGCCCGATGGCCGGCCCGTTCGCAATCCCGCCGATCTGAAACGGATCCGTGCGCTGGTGATTCCGCCGGCGTGGAAGGACGTCTGGATTTGTCCCGATCCCAAGGGGCACCTCCAGGCGCGCGGCCGCGATGCCAGGGGACGCAAGCAGTATCGCTATCACCCGCAGTGGCGTACGCATCGCGACGCGAACAAGTTCGAGAGACTCGAGGAGTTTGCGGCCGTTCTCCCGAAGCTGCGGGCTCGCGTGCAGGCCGACCTTGCCAAGCCAGGCCTGCCGAGGGAGAAAGTGCTGGCGACGGTCGTTCAACTGCTCGAGAAGAGCCTCATTCGCGTCGGCAACGACGAATACGCGAAGAGCAACAAGTCATTCGGATTGACGACACTGCGCGATCAGCACGTGGACGTGAAGGGCGGCACTGTCCGGTTCCGCTTTCGCGGCAAGAGCGGCAAGCTGCACAACGTGGACATCAACGACCGCCGGCTGGCGCGCATCATCAAGGAGTGCCGCGATCTGCCGGGTCAGGAGCTCTTTCAGTACCTCGATGACAATGGCGATGTGCAGGATGTGAACTCGGCGGACGTGAACGCCTACCTGCGCGAGGTCACCGGATCTGACGTTACCGCAAAAGACTTCCGCACCTGGTCGGCCACCGTGCTCGCAGCGACGGCGCTGCGCGACGTAGAGGCCAGCGCAGGGACCGGCTTTCGCCGGCCCACCTCATTAGCTGCGGCCAAGAAGAATGTCGTTCGTGCCGTCGAAGCAGTATCAGGCCTGCTCGGGAATACGCCCGCCGTGTGCCGCAAGTCCTATATCCATCCGGCGATCCTCGACTGCTACATGGATCGCACGATGGACGACAAGCTTGCGCGCCCGATGCCGGCATCGGTGAAGCGGGTTGCGTCGAAGCTGCGCGCCGATGAAGTGACCGCGCTGCGCATCCTCCACTGCATGCGATCCAATGCTCATCGTCGTAAAGCGGCGTGAGCGTCGGCGGGCGCCACGCCTCATCGCCAGTGCGCGAGGCGTGCTTCGAAGTCGCTGAGGGACGGCGGCTTTTCGCCTTTCTCGACAATTGGTTTGAAACGATACGTGCGTGTGCTCGACTTGATCGTCAGCGTATCGTCCTGCAGGACGTGGACGAACTGGTTGTAGCCGAACTCGAAAGCGTCATCGTTGGCCTGCGTGTCTGGAACATAGGCGAGGCCCGCGCGGGATGCGATCAGATGCCCCTCGCAGTGTCCGAGGCGGTGATAGTGGATCACGTGAAGCGAGAGCGACTGTACGTCGTTCGCCGGGGTGTCGGGTTCGTGCTTTGGCGTGTCGGGGTTCCTGGGTTCTTCGGTCGCCTTTTTGTCCGTGCGGGTGTCCAGCGTGTTCGTGACGTCACGACGGGTGTTCGGAACAACGACTACAGATGTTGGTACATTCACGATGGGGCTAGACGGTAGGGTTGATGCCGCGGTCGCGACAGTTGCGAGACTGGGCGGGCTCGTCACTACCGGAAGACGCTCGGCGTCCTGCGGCAATGACAGCAGGCCTGCTGCAAAGAGCACGACGACAGCTGCGGTTGCCCAACCCCATCTCGGAATCCCAGCGAGCCTCGGCGGCGGTTCCGCGTCGCGACGCGCGGTCGAAGGGCGAGCGATCCCGGACGTCAACGTCGCAGCCGCCGCGGCCTCGTCGAGCGGCTTCGCGAACAGGTAGCCCTGAGCTGAGTGGCAATGGAGGGAACGCAGGAGCTCGAGCTGCTGCTCGTTCTCGATGCCCTCGGCTACGACATGCAATCCGAGTCCCAGGGCCATCTCGGTTAAGGTCTTGACGATCGCCGCCGCGTCGGTTCGAGTTTCGATGCCTCGGACGAACGAGCGGTCGATCTTCAGTGCATCGACCGGCAGCTGGCGCAGGTGGGCGAGCGAAGAGTATCCGGTTCCGAAGTCGTCAATGCTGATGCGCACTCCGGTGGAGCGCAGCTGCATCAGCAGGCCCTTCACCGCCGCGGGATTCTCCATCGCCATGCTCTCGGTCAGCTCCAGCACGAGATGTCGTGCGTGCAGTCCCGAGTCGCGCAATGCCGCGGCGACGCGCTCGGCAAGGGTCGCATCTTTGAGTTGCACGCCGGAGAGATTGACGGACATCCAGAGGTCGGCGGAGGCCGACGCCGTGTCGTGCCACGCCTTGCAGCGAATGCAGGCCTCGCGCAGAATCCAGTCGCCGAGCTCGACGATCGCTCCGGTCCTTTCGGCGATTGGGATGAAGTCAACCGGCGAAATGACGCCCAGCACGGGATGGTGCCAGCGCACCAGCGCTTCGAACCCGACGACGGTGCTCGACGCCATCGAGACGATTGGTTGGTAGAGCAAATGGAATTCGCGGCGCTCGAGTGCGTCGTTCAGGTCGGCTTCGAGCTGCAGCTCCGCCTCGCGTGATTGCAATACGACGGTATCGAACACCTCGCAATGACGTCCGCCGAGCACCTGCGCCCGGTGCAGCGCTATTCCCGCGTCACGCAGCACGTCCTCGGCCTGTGTGTAGCCTGTCGCACTGACCGCGACGCCGACACTGACGGAGATGAACACCTCACGACCGTCGATCGTGAACGGCTCCAGCATCTCGTTTAGAAGTCGATCGGCCACTACCTTCGCGTGACTTACAGCCTTCAGGCCATTGAGCAGAACGGCGAACTGATCGCCGTCGATACGCGCGACCACATCATCGCTGCGCATCGTCGGTGTGCCATTCGCGATGCGGAGGCTGGTTTCCAGACGACGTGCGGCGGAAATGAGAAGAGGCGCGGGCGGCCGTCCACCCAACTCGAGCAGCAATACGGCGTAGTGGAAGCCTTCGTACTTCTGCGTGCGCTCGATCGATTGCGTCAGGCGGTCGATCAACAGCAGCCGGTTGGGCAGGCCCGTGAGTTTGTCCGCGACGGTTTCGACGGTGATGTCCGTGTGAACGCCCATGAGGCGGACGTTCGCTCCGTTGTTGTTGCGCACAACCGACACACGGCAGGCGGTCCACAGGTACGACCCGTTCTTGTGCCGGAGGCGGTGGCGGAGATCGATCTCGTCACGCTGGCCGTCGCGCGCCGCATCGATGTCGGCCAAGACGCCCGGCCGTTCGTCGGGATGCACGCGGTTCAGCCACTCTTCAGGTGCATTTCCGACGTCGTGCTCGTCGCACCCGACAAGCGCGATCCAGCGCGGTGAGAAATGAATCCGGTTCGACGCCAGATTCCATTCCCACAGTGCCTCGGTGCCTGCACGAGCGCCGGACGTCCGTTTTTTCATCGTTGGCGGGGAGATCCCCGTAACAGTTAGTCGGACGTACGGAGTGAGAAGATTAGGTGGGCACTATTCCCGCAGCGCGAACGTCGCCATCACGTTGCCCGAGTTGACGATGACGTACTGTTTTCCGTCAATTGAGTAGGTGACGGGCGCGCTCATGATCGCGCCGCCCAGATACGTTTTCCACAGCACCGCCCCCGTGCGCGCATCGAGCGCGTGCAAGTACCCTTCGCGGCCACCCGTGAACAGCACATCGCCCGCCGTAGTGAGGATGCCGGCATCGGTCACGTCGTACATCTGGAACTTCCACTTCGCCTGGCCGGTCTTCGGATCGATCGCGATCACCGCGCCATTGCCGACGGTGTTCGTCCACGTATTGATGGGTGAGCGCGCAGCGGCTGGCCCCGGCATCACCGGCGCGTCAGGCACGGGCTTCACCGTGGCACCTGCGCCGCCGTTGAATCGCCGGCCCGCTTCGTACTCCACCGGTTCTTTGCGATAGATCGAGCCGTAGTTCTCCCACGCCGACACGTAGAACAAACCGGTGCGCGGACTGTACGAAGGCGAATACCAGTTGGTGCCGCCTTGGACGCCGGGATACGTCGGCAGGCCGACAGGCTGCGGCGTCTGTATCGGCTTGCCGCCCTCATCGAAGCCGTTCATCCAATTCACCTTCACGAACGGCGTACCCGACAGGAACTTGCCCGTCTCGCGATCGAGCACATAGAAGTTGCCGTTCCGGTTGGCCCACAACATCGCCTTGGTGAGCGTCCCCTTCCACATGAGATCGGCGAGCACCGGGACCTGCACGGAGTCGTAGTCGTATCCATCGTTCGGAGTGAACTGGTAATGCCACTTCAGTTTTCCCGTGTCCGGATCGAGCGCGACGACGGAGTCGGTGTAGAGGTTGTCGCCCGGACGCTGATCGGGATTCCAGTCGGGGCCTGGATTGCCGACGCCCCAGTACGTCAGGTTCAACGCGGGATCGTACGAACCGGTCACCCAAACCGATCCGCCGCCGTGCTCCCACGCCTGTCCCGACCACGTCTCGCTGCCTTGTTCGCCCGCGCCGGGAATCGTGTAGAAGCGCCACAGTTCTTTGCCGCTCCTCGGATCGTAAGCGGCGACGAATCCGCGGATACCGTACTCCGCGCCGCCGACGCCGACGATGACCTTGTCTTTCACGACCAGCGGCGCCAGCGTGATCGAGTAGGCGAGCTTGTCGTCGGCGACGAGTGTGGTCCACAGCGGCTTGCCGTTCTTCGCATCGATGGCGACCAGATGCGCATCGAGCGTTCCCATGAACAGCGTGTCGCCAAGCATGGCAACGCCACGGTTCTGCGCGCCGCAGCACACCTGTTGCCGCCCGGAGTTGGTGTAGCGATAGAGCCAGAACATGCGGCCCGTCTTCGCATCGATTGCCATGACGTCGTTGGGACGCTGCGTGAGGTACATGATTCCGTCGACAACCAACGGAGATGACTCCCACGGACCGAACACCTGGTTCTGCACCATCCACTTCAGCTCGAGGTTCTTGACGTTCGACGTGTCGATCTGCTTCAACAGGCTGTAGCGCTGGCTCGAGTAGCCGCCCGAATAGGTCAGCCAGTTCTGCGGCTCGTCGGCGGCGCGCAGGATGCGCTCCGAGGTCACCTGCGCATCGAGACGGTACGACGCAGCCACCAGCAGCACGGCGACGACGAGTTTCATCAGCTTCTTCACGGCTAGCGCCCTTTCAGCGACAGCAGATATGAGACGAGATCCGCACGCTCGTCTGCGGTCAGCGTGTTCTGGAACGAGGGCATCGAAGTGGTGGGAACGAGCTCGAACGATCGCAGGTCGCCTTTGAGCAGCGACACGAGGCGCGACTGCTCATCGATCAACTGAATTGTGTAGGTGTCTTCATTGACGCGGCGGCCGCGAATCGTGCGCCCGTCTTTCGTCACCACGCGCACCGAGCGATTGGCGGGCAGAATCGCCTGCGCCGGCTCGACGAGCGCTCGCAGCAGCGAGGCAGGCGTGCGCACGGTGCCGATCTCGGTCAGATCCGTCGCCGAATACGCGCCGCGCCCGTTGACCCGATGGCACGAGGTGCAGCCGCCCTTGCCGTCGAAGATCGTCGCGCCTCGCGCGGCGTCGCCGATCTTCACCCCGTCGGTGGTCGCGTCGAAGTTCGATCGGATATAGGCGATGATCGCGCGCGCTTCATCCGTGTGCAGCACCGCAAAGCTCGGCATTCCAGCAGCTGGTCTGCCGCTCGCCAGCAAGCGCGTGAGATCCTCATCGCTGCGGACCGTCAGGAACTTGTTGGCGCGAAGATCGACGCCGTTGATCTGATCGCCATTCGTACCGTGACAGACGGAGCATTGAGCCCCGTACAGGCGTGCGCCTGTCTCGATGACGAAGTGATCGGATGCGGTTTGTTGATTCTGCGGTGCGTTCTGCGCCGAGAGGGCGGCAACGAGCGTAAAGGACGCGGCCGCCCCGAGTAGAGGACGGAGTCCAAGCATGGTGCTCGCCTTGTACTCTAGGATTTGACCGTTTGTCGAGAGGGATAGTGCGTGGCGACGTAGTTGTCCACGAGCTCCCGGAAGCCTTTGGCAAGCTCGTCGTACGTCCCGCGCAGGGTCGTGAAATGCTCGCCGTCGATGAACACAGGACAGTTTGGTGCTTCGCCCGTGCCCGGCAGGCTGATGCCGATGTTCGCCGCCCTTGATTCGCCAGGCCCATTAACGACGCAGCCCATGACGGCGAGCGTCAGGGCCTCGACCCCTTCGTAGCGCGCCTTCCATTCGGGCATCTGGCTGCGGATGTAGTCCTGCGTCCGCTCTGCCAGCTCCTGGAATGTCGAGCTCGTCGTGCGGCCGCAGCCGGGACAGGCCGTGACGCTCGGCGAAAACGTGCGGAGGCCGAGCGCCTGCAGCAGCTCGCACGCCGCATACACCTCTTCGCGCCGATCGCCGCCCGGACGCGGAGTGAGCGATACACGAATGGTGTCGCCGATGCCGTCGGCGAGGAGGACGCCCATCGCTGATGCGGACCACACGAGACCCTTCGTGCCCATGCCCGCTTCGGTCAGGCCGAGGTGCAGCGGCTGGTCCGTCTGCCGCGCCAGCTCGCGGTAGATGGCGATGAGATCGCGCGGACGCGAGACCTTGCACGAAATGATGATCTGGTCCTTGCGAATCCCGGTCTCAATCGCCAGCTCGGTTGACTGCAGTGCCGAGATCACCATGCACTCGTTGACGATCTCCTCCGACGACCGTCCGAGGCGGCGGTCGGTGTTCTCCTGCATCTTTGAGACGACAAGCTCCTGATTGAGCGAGCCGCCGTTGACGCCGATGCGGACCGGTTTGCTGTTGTCGATCGCAACCTTGCAGATCGTCGCGAACTGCTCGTCGCGCCGGCGGCCGGTGCCGACGTTGCCGGGATTGATGCGGTACTTGTCGAGGGCGCGCGCGCAATCCGGGTAGCGCGTCAGCAGCAGATGGCCGTTGTAGTGAAAGTCGCCGATGAGCGGCGCTTCGCATCCGGCATCGAGCATGCGCTGCTTGATTTCAGGCACTGCCGCGGCCGCTTCGGGAATGTTGACGGTGACGCGTACCATTTCCGAGCCGGCTTCCGCGAGTTCGAGACACTGCTTCGCCGTCGCCTCCGCATCCGACGTATCCGTCATCGTCATCGACTGGACGACGACCGGCGCACCGCCACCGACGAGCATGCGGCCGACTTTGACGCCGACGGTTTTGTGCAGGCGAACGCTGGAGGCCATTCGATTCATCATACGGGGTTCCAGCCTTCACGTTCCAGCACGCCGCGAATCTCCTCCGCGCGTGCCAGCGCCAACTCCATCGAGCCGTAGTTCTCGGCCCGATCCATCACGTCGTCGAAGAACCATGTGATGGTCGTGTGCGTATCGCCCGGAAAAATGGTGGCATGCGCGGTGTTTCGTCCGCGCGTCATCCGCCACAGGACGGTGGGATCCGTCGTCACCTCGGAAATCTTATCGAAGAAAGAGCAACACGGCGGAGAGGGCCGCCAGCAGCCACAATGCGACGGGCACTTCTCGCGCGCGGCCGACGCAGGCGTAGAGCAGCGCCTGCAGGATGAACCCGCAGAGGATCCCCTGCGTGATGGAAAACGTCAGCGGGATCAGCACCAGGGTGACAAAGGCCGGCAGCGCATCTTCGATGGCCGAGAAATTGATCTGCGCGACCATCTGAAACATCGCGACGCCGACCAGTACGAGCACCGGAGCCGTCGCGTACGCCGGCACGGCCGCGGCAAGCGGTGCAATGAAAAGACAGGGCAGGAAGCACAGTGCCGTCACAACCGATGTCATCCCCGTCCGCCCGCCCATGCGGATGCCGGCGATGCTCTCGACGTACGCCGTCCCGGACGAAGTGCCTGCGAGGCCCGCCACGAACGTCGCGAAGGCATCGACGATCAACCCGCGGCGCAGGTTGAGCGGCCGGCCGTCCGGTTCGGTCAGACCGGCGGCGGTCGCGACGCCGATGAACGTGGAGAGTGAATCGAACAGGTCAGTGAAGAGAATGGAGACGATTGGCGCGAGCAGGCTGGGTCGCAGCGCGCCGGAGATATCCAGCTTGAGCATCACGGAGGAGAAGTCAGGCAGGCTGAGGATCCGGTCGGGCGCCGTCGCCAGACCGAACGCCCACGCAATCGCCGTCACCGCGAGGATTGCGGTGAGGAATGCGAGCGGGCTGCCGCGGCGCATGAGCACGACTGCGATCACCACGCCGCCGAGCAGCAGCGCCGCGCGCGCGTCGATCACGCCAAGGCGCACCATCGTGGATGGATCCGGTTCGACGAGTCCCGCGTTGCGCAATCCAATAAACGTGAGGAGCAGGCCGATACCTGCAGCCGTGGCCAACCGCAAGCTCGCCGGGATTGCCGTGGCGATGCGCTCGCGCAGCGGCGTCGCTGAAATCAGCAGGAACAGAACGCCCGCCCAGAACACGATGCCGAGTGCGGTCGGCCACGGCACCTTGTCCTGCAGGATGATCGTGTAGGCGAAAAAGGCGTTGAGTCCCATGCCGGGCGCGACGGCGAAGGGAAGCCGCGCGTAGACACCCATCATCAGGGTCATCGTGCACGCGACGAGGACCGTTGCCGTCAGCACACCGGCGAAGGGCATGCCCGTGCCGCTGGTCGAAAGGATGGCGGGATTGACGACCACGATGTACGACATCGTGAGGAACGTCGTCACTCCGCCGACTACCTCGCGGTTCACGCCGTTCAAGGGGTTCATCCGGTACAAAAGGGTTCTATTGGAACCCAATGCACCCATTGAACCTAGTGAACCCTTTGCACCTAAACGCGGTAGCGGCCGAGACGCGCGGTGAGGATGGCTTTCAGATCCGCTTCGGACCGTGTGCCGGTCAAATCGAGATCCGATTCACTGAGCGCATCGATCAGCGCACGGATGACATGCGCCCGACTGATGGCCACGCCGCTGGCGGCGCGGATGTCGGCGCCCAGCCGATCGAGGAAAACGATCTGCCGGTCGAACAGGACGACCGTGACCTTGGTCCAGTGCTCGGTATGGGAAGGACGCCGTCCGCGTTTCTTCGGCTTCTCAGCGTTCGCGGTTTCCAGCGGAACGAAGATCTCCTCGCCACTCTTGCCGATTCGTTTGCCCGTCAGTCGCGTTGCCATTGTCAGATTCGTCCCCACGCGCCAGAAACGCCGACGAGGATGCCCTTCCATTATTACGTAAGTAAGTTCGAAGGTGCAGCGAAAGCGCGACCAATCCTAAAACAGCCCGCTTAACGCACGCAAGAGGCTAGCGTCCGCGAATCAATCTATTACGGCGCTCGACGCGCTCCAGCAGCTCCGTCGTCAGCCGTTCGTACGCGCGGACCGCGCGCGACCGCGCATACAGCATGAGCGGAATCCCGTGCGATGGCGCCTCAGACACGCGCGGATCCTGCGGGATCTCGGTACGAAAGACGCCGCGCCGGTTGTGCACGCGGATGATATCGACGATCTCGCGCGTCGCCTCGTGGCGATAATCAACCATCGTCAGCAGGATGCCGCAGATGCGGGCTATGCCGGTGCGCCCCGCGCCGCGGTCGCGGTACCAGCGCAAAAAGTGTGCAAGCGATTCGAGCGACAGGTAATCGGCGCGGATGGGAATGATGAGCTGCTGCGCAAGCGCCGGAACGCTGAGCGACAGCACCGTGAAACTGCTCGGCGCATCGATCACCACGTCATCGACGGTCGCCGCAAGGGGGCGGATGCAGTCCGCCAGGCGGCGCTCGGGCTGACGCGCGTTGCGCAGCGCCGCGTCAATGCCCGCGAGGGACGAAGAACCAGGTACGAGTTGCAGGTTCGGAATGCCGGGGATCTTTCGCAGGGCGTCGCTTGGCCGGCGCTCGTTGATCAACAGCTCGAACACCGACGGATGGTTGTCCCCGTGCCGGACGCCGACGGAGATCGACGCGCCCATGTCCGGCTGCAGATCGACCAGTAGTACCGACCGCCCTCTGCGCGCGAGCTCGGTCGCGACGTTCACGGCGGTTGTCGTCTTGCCGCACCCGCCGTTGGGATTGTAGATGCCGAGAATCATCGACGACTTTGGACTGGCGTTGAGGATTTAATTCCGCATTATAGGAAACGGGACGCGCAAATCCGGTTGCAACCGCATTGGCAGGTCCAGTCTGGGCCTTGAGCGCGGCGCGCACGATGAAGCGCTGCGGCGCCGAGCCGATGTACGAGAACGGATAACACGTCACGAGCGTCAACGCCGGATAATCGGTCGGATCGAGCACCCACACGTCCTTTGGCTGGACGATGCTGGTGCGCTGCACGAAGTAGTGGAAGACGCCGTCAGGCGTCGTCACTCGGATCTCGTCATCCGGATTGATGTCGCGCAGCTTGCGGAAGAACGTATCGCGATGGCCGGCCAGTCCAACGTTGCCGATTTCACCGGGCAGCGCGGTGCCCGGAATGTAGCCGACAGCAAGCCGCAACGTACGCGCGTCGCTTCCCGCGCGAACGACGGAGGAGACGCCGAGGCGCGGAATCTCGATGCGCCCCACGGTTGAGCCCGGCGCCGGCGGCGGTCGGCGTGCCGCCGGTGCGGATGGCGCCGCCTCTTGTGGCGCACTCTGAAGAATCGCGTCCAGCTGTTCGTCTTCGAACGATTGATAGAGGCGTGCTTCTGCGTAGCTGTAGACGAAATAGCCGAGACACAGCACGCCGATGACGACGAGCAGGCGCTCAATCCACCGGCGCATACGCGGAGGTCGGCGACCTTCGACGAACGGGCCGTCGAAATGTTCCGTCAGTCCGAGGCTAGTCCGACTCCATGTACTCATTGCGGACCCTGACGGACAGATCGCTGCGGCCGGGCGCGCGGACAAGCACCTTCACTTTGTGCGTCTGACCGCGCAGATGATGCTCTGACGGCGGCGCATAGCCGATGCTGTAGCCGCGCCGGATGTTTCCGGCGATTTCCTCGAAATCCTCCACGACCTCGCGTCGGTTCTTCGGAAAATACGCGACGCCTCCCGAGAGCTTCGCCAACCGCCGCAGCACGCCCTTGTCGCCTTCACCCGCTGCAAACACATCGGGGTCGACGACCGTGTAGATGATCGCGCTGCTCATCGCGACGTGATCGAGCATGTCTTTCTCGGTGTGGCGGCTGGCATTGTCGCCGCCGTCGCTGAGAACGACGAGCACGTGTTTCTGATAGGTGCCGCGATCGAGGTGATTCAGAGCCTCGATGATGGCGTCGTACAGCGCTGTCTTGCCGCCCGCGGGATACCGTGCGAGGGACGCTTCCAGCTGCAGCCGATTTGTCGTGAATTGAATACTTTCGGGCAGGCCGCGGCGGACATTCTCGTTGAACACGATGGCGAACATCTCGTCCTCTGGATGGCTGGACGCCGCAAACGCTTGCGTGCCCGCCCGCACGACCTCGCGCTCGGTCAACATGCTCGTGCTGTTATCGATGACCAGGCCGACGGTCACCGGCACGTCGCCGGCGTTGAAGAACGAAATGTCCTGCGGCTTGTCGTCCTCGAAAACGGTGAATGCGCTTTGTGGGAGATTGGGTACCGCGTCGCTCTTGCCGTTGAAGACGTTCACGTGCAGAACGACGAGCTCTGCCCCCGCCTTGAAGACCTGCTCCTCCTGCTGCGCCGCGGAAACGACGAATGGAAGCGCGGCGCCGACCACCGCAATTGACAATCTCCGCAGCCGCATCTCGCCCCCGTAGTATGTCGGGGCGGGTCCTCAGACCCGCCCCGGACCGGATCGAATCAACGATACGACTAGTTCGCGTTGCGCGCCAGGCGCAGCCCGAAACCGGCCACCAGCGAAAGCAGGCCGAACAGGCCGATCACCGGAAGCGGGCTGGCAGTCTTCGGCAGCTCGGCCGACGCCTGCTGACGCGGCGCCGCATTCTGGTTCTGGTCGTAACCCGACGTGCCGGTCGCACGCGGCGTCTCGTTCTTATTCGCCGAGGCACTCTGATTCGAGTACGCAGGTGGACCCGATGCCGGCGAGTTGTTCACATCCGCCTGGCTGTTCAGGCTGGCCGTGGACGACCCCGTCGGCTCGGAGGTCTTCGCGGAGTTGTCAGTGTTATTCGACGCGCTGGCGTTGGCGTCGTACTGGCCCTCCGTGCCGTTTGGCTCAACGCGGAATACGTGCGCTTCGCCACCCTTCGCTGCGTCGGTATCGGTAGCGAGAACCGATTCATGCGTCGCCGCAGCGATCTTCAACGCCTGATCCTTGGGGTAAATGAATTCCTTGCCCGTCAGATCGGTGGGGTAGAAGAAGAAGTGAATTGCCGGCGTCATGCCTTCAGGCATCTCGCGGAACATCACCACGGGCTTGCCATCGGCGCGCGACTGCTCTTCGGTCGTCCGGTTGGCCGGCACGAAGAACCACTGACCGATGATGTGCTTTTCCTCGCCGTCGAACACCTGCATCACGTTGTGCAGCGCGGTGTCGGCGAGACGGAAGACGTACTTGCCCGCCGGCAGCGTCACGCCCGGCATCTGCACGGGCCCGCTGAAGGTGAGGTACGTCCGCTGGTTGACGTTTGAATCCTGCGCGGAGGCGGTGCTCGCCGCCGTCAGGAATGCCGCCGTGAAGACTGCGGCTGCGATCGAAGTGAACCGTTTCATCCTGTCCTCCTGCTTCGCGTCAATTCCTGATGCGCTAAATTGCATCTTGTATGCCCCGTCGACCCCGTCCGTATCGCGAGTGCCTCTGCTGAATGTCTGTCGCGAGAGAAATCGAGCAGCCGCGGCGCGATACTGCAGACGTGGTCATCGTCGGCGCTGGGGCGGCGGGTCTGGCCGCCGCCATCTTCTGCGCGCGCGCGGCGCCGGAGGCCCGAATCGTCTGTGTAGACGGCGCAAAATCGATCGGCGCGAAGATCCTCGTGAGCGGGGGCGGCCGTTGCAATGTCACGAACCGCGTCGTTATTGAAGAGGACTTCTCAGGTGGCGATCGACGCTTCATCCGCAATGTCCTTCGCGCCTATCCAGCACCCCGAGCGGCCGCGTTTTTCGCAGAGCTCGGTGTATCGCTTCACGAGGAAGAAGACGGCAAATATTTCCCAGTCAGCAATCGCGCACGTACTGTGCTCGACGCGCTGCTGAGTGCGTTGCGCGATTGCGGTGCATCGCTCGAGGTGTCGCGGCGCGTCGAACGGGTCGAACGCGTCGAGCGGGGCTTTATGGTCACCACGCGCGACAGCGCCACATACGAAGCGCCGCTTGTCGTCCTCGCGACCGGGGGCCGTTCACTTCCAAAGACCGGCAGCGACGGAGCAGGCTATGCGTTTGCGCGCGCACTTGGCCACGGATGTGTCGAGACGACGCCTGCTCTGGTGCCCCTGCTGCTCGCCGATTCGCGTTATGCAACGCTCACGGGAGTCACGCACAACGTCGGCGTAACAGTGACGACCGACGGCGGATCGGTGCGCCTCGACGGCGCCATGCTGTGGACGCACTTCGGCCTCAGCGGTCCCGTGATCCTCAACGCTTCCCGTCATTGGCTTCGCGCCCGCGTCGAGGGCCGCGCGGCTGCCGTCCTCCTACACGTGCTGCCACGAACAACGTTTGCGGAACTGGAGCACTGGCTGCAGACGCAGCAGCGCCAGCACCCTCGCGCGCTTGTCCGAACGGTGGTCGCATCACGTCTGCCGGCGTCGGTGGCGGATGCGTGGGTTGAAGCCGCGGGCATCGATCGCGCGATGACGCTGGCGCACCTCGCCCGCGACGCCAGACGGACATTGATCGCGACGTTGCTCGAAACACCGCTCGATGTCACCGACAGCCGAGGCTACAACTATGCGGAAGTTACCGCCGGCGGCATCCCACTCGGCGAAATCGATTCGGCGACGATGGAGTCGCGCCTGTGTCCGGGACTCTATCTGATCGGCGAGATACTCGACGTCGACGGTCGCATCGGCGGGTTCAATTTCCAGTGGGCATGGTCGTCGGCGTGGGTGGCGGCAAACGCTATCGGCCGAAAGCTTCGCGCGTAACCGGCCGCACGTACTCGCTTACCAGCTCGCGATTCCACCACCGCCCGGTCTGCCGATGCTCGTCGACGGTCGTGAACCGGTAGCGGTAGTAGCGGGCGCGGAGAAAACGCGGCGCGTGATCCGGAAAGGGATTCGTTTTCAGCAGCGAAAGGGTTGGCCCGTCGCCCTCGAGCAGACGCTGCAGCAGCACCGCGAACCACTCGCTCTGGGGCCGCGGCGAAAACGCCTCGAACCACATCAGCCAATCGAGTCGCAGGTGATACGGAGCAATCTGCGGCGACCATCGGGACGGATCCCCGGGTTTGCCCTTGAACTCGTATTCCCGCCAAGCCTGTCCGTCGTCTGATCCTTCGATGACGATCTCGTACCGCGTACGGGTGATGCTGCCGAACGCGCCATAGGTGTTCACGAGGTGCAACGGCTCGAACGAGGTGTTCATCACCTGCGAGGGTGACAGCATGTTCAACGTGGGTGCGATGCTGAGCACACCGACGACAGCAGCCACCACGTAGATCGCCGCGCGATGCACCAGCTCCGGCTCCTGCAGCGCCGGCGGCGCTAGGGGCAGCCACGACAGGAAGCGATCGTCGAGTGTTGGGATGCAGAGCACGACGGTCAGCCAATTGAGCCATGACAGGTTCCCGCTCGCGATCAACACGCCCTGGAATGCGACAGTGATGAGGCCGGCAATCGCCGCAACCGGCTGCGGCGCAAAGTACCCAAAGGGAACAACCAGTTCGGCGAAGTGGTTGAACGCGACGCCGCCCTTGTGCACAGCCTCCGGCAGCCAATGGAAGTACCAACTGAGAGGATTCGGAATGGGCTGTGTCTCGAAGTAGTAGTTCAGGCATGTCAGGTCGCGCCAGCACGAGTCGCCACGAATCTTGATCAAGCCCGCGCCGAACATGACGCGGAAGAGCAGCCAGCGATACAGCCACATCAGCCACAGGCTCGGGGCGGTTGACCAGCCTCCGAGAAATATCGCGAGGAAACCCGTTTCGAGCAGCAGCGTCTCCCAGCCGAAACCGTAGAACGTCTGACCGACGTTCACGAAGGAGAGATACAGCAGCCACATCATCGCCCATACAATCCCGGAGGCGATGGCACCGCGCTGCTGCGGCCATCCGGTGAGCGCCAGCACCGCCAATCCGACGCCGAGCCACGCGCACGTGCGAAACGCAGTGTCAGTCGGAGAGAGGAAAAAGACGCTGGGTGACGCGCGGAAAGGAACGTACTGGGTGAAGCGCGACACGGGGAGCAGCCCGCGTTCGCCGAGGAGCGGCACGAACTGGTTGGCGGCGACCAGAAAGCCGACCAGATACATCGCCGCCAGCGCGCGCTCGAACAGAAACCGCGAGTACCAATACGCCATTTGACGATTTGCGATTTCTGATTTGTGATTGTGCCACGTGCCTCAACCTGATGCGATTGTCGTCGGCTCGGGTCCGAACGGGCTCTGTGCCGCCATTGTCCTGGCGCAGGCAGGCTGGAAGGTCACGGTCCTCGAAGCCGAGC
>Ga0310811_10001396_pt1 | contig 30525 bp, 42 predicted proteins | sample YCmetagenome_FD_207642 | JGI IMG/M metagenome (GOLD analysis project Ga0310811, IMG submission 207642) | Soil microbial communities from experimental microcosm in Duke University, North Carolina, United States - YC | ecosystem: Engineered > Artificial ecosystem > Soil microcosm > Unclassified ...
TGTCGGCGAACTCCTTTTCATTCACCATCTGGCTGATGGCATACTGATAAAAATTCGCCCCGTTGACTTTCATCGTCGTCGGAGGGGCCGACAATGGGGCGCCTGTGAAAATCTGGTCTATCGTCGCACCGCCGTAAGCCCACGAAGAGAAGCACACATCATAGTCCGGGTTTGATTCGTAGAGCTGGCGTAAAAAGCCAAAAATGGAACCCTCTGAAGCCGAACTCAGGTTTGGGATGGCAACCTCCTGCTGACCATAGGAGTTTAGAACATTCCGCATGCCCTCAACCGGAGCCACGGGAGAATTAGTATTGCGGATGCCATACCAACCCACAGGTGCCCAATTTCCAGCAGTTGGGTTGTAGAAAACATTGTTGGTTCCAGCGGTTGTGCCACCACCCCAACCTTCGGGTGTGGTCCAGCCGTCAACCACTGAGGTTGCAGGAGCGCCGTCTGCATTGCTTTGCCCAGCCAACATCACAGGCAGCAACTTCCGTTTGGCTTGGATGCGCGGGAGTCCATAAATGCCCGCCAGGGCATCATGCACTCGACGAAACATCGGGTAGCTGAAATCCTTTACCCCGACCGTGGCTTTGTAAGTTCCGAACCCCAGCTTCCCCATGAGCATGCCGGATAGATCATCGCCAGCCAGCAGGGTGGAATAGCTCGGCACATACGCGGAGGTGATTATCCGCCCGTCGCAGTAAATGCGTATCCAAGAGCCGTCAAAAGTCATGGCGATCAGCCTAAAGCTGTCGGAGGACAAGAGATCGGGCCTGATGTTATTTTGGTAGCTCGTCAGATAGGTTGTTGACCCCTCATATTGAAAGGTGAACAAGCTTCCTTGGTTGCCGTAAATCGTCGGTCCATTTGAGTCGGCGTTTCGGATATTTAAAAATCGCGAAGGACTCACATAAGGCCCGTCGTAATTGGCTAGAAGGTATGGATCGACAGGAAACCAACCATCGGTGCCGATCGGATAAAGTTGATAATAGTATTTATTGTCGTCGAGAGTGCGGGCGATGGTGAACGGCGGATAGGAGGTGTCCGCGTGCATCGCAGTGGCGTCGGCGAAAGTGACGTCAACCGACAGGTGATTATTCACCACCCAAAAGAGAGAAAACTTCTTGGTGGAAGTATCATTCAAAGCGCCTCCGTAGGTGAAGTAAGCTTGTGCATTTGTGCTCACACCATCGGTCACGAGTTGGGGTTGATAGCGTCCCCACGCATGAGAGAAAAATGCCGTTGTATCGGTGCGGGTCAGATCATTTCCAGCTGGGTCTGCAGAATACCATTTGTCCAAAAGATCGGGGGCGGTTTCCAATTTGAAGCAGCCACGATCGAGCGCGAGGACCGAGCAGGCGGGCATGCTGTCGCCGATGGCGTCGATCACGCGGGCGTGGGAATACACATCGAAACGGTCCCAATCCACATCGGAGCCGAGCGCGATCAGACGATCCACGAAGGCGCGCAGGTATTTGTTTCCAGCGATGGACTTGATGGCGCTGTGCGAGAGCTTGGCGAACTCGATGGAGTTGTCGGGGATGGTGGTAGGCGCAGCAGGCTGACGAAGCCAAGTAGTGCCGTTGCTCACGATGTAATCGCCGTAAAGGTAGGTGCCGTCCGCATTGGTTCCGGAGGCGGTTCCGGGGACATTTACAAAATAGGAGTATTTGTCATTTCCACCGGAGGCGGCGGGAATGGTGGGGGTATCAGTCGTGGGGTCCCAAACGCCTTGATAGATCGTCCCGAGTGGATATGCAGCGAGTGCGGCTTGCGCCTCGACGTTGCTGAGATCCGCAGCAGCCGCACCCACATCGGAGGCGGTGAGTGTGATCGAGCTGCTAAGAGCCTTGGAATTGACGGTGGTTGTCTTGGGGACGAGGAGCGCTTCGGCAGCGGTGGCGCGGGAGGTCTCGGTGGAGATCGCGGTGGCGTTGGTCGAGCTGGCGCTGGCGTTGGCGGTGAGCTGGGTCTGGATCGCGCTGGTGACGTTGTGCACATAGCCCAGCTCGGTGGCGGTGGTGGTGCCGATGCTCGTGGTGGAGGGCAGCACGGCAGTGCCGGTGACAGTGGGACTGGTGAGCGTGGGGCTGGTGAGGGTTTTGTTGGTCAGCGTCTGTGAATCGCTGCTGCCGACGACGGTGCCACTGGGGGCGGTTTTTGCGCCCCATGAATCGATGGTGCTTCCGTTGGTGAGACCGAGACCAGCGGCGGTGAGCGTAGATGCCGTGAGAAGGCTGCGTCCGTTGCTGGTGGTGGTGAGCGCGGCGATGCTCGTGAGGTCGCTGTCGAGGGGCTGGTAGGCAGTCGCATCAGTGTAGGCGGCCGTGCCGAGCGTGCCGCCGGCGCCGATGGCGAGCGTGCTGCCATCGGTCGCGGTCAACGTGAGGGTATTGGATGCGGTGAGGGTCTTGCCGCTGGCGATGACGAGCGTGCCGGCGTAGGGCGTCTTGCCGCTCCAGGTGTCGAGATTGGCGGACCAGGCTTCGACATTAGTGCCGATCACGAGGCCGAGGGTCGTGCGGGTGGCGGCGGCATCGGCCTGCGTGAGCAGCGAGCGGCCGAAGGTCGTGGTGGTGAGTGCGGCGATGCTGGTGAGGTCGCTATCGAGGGGTTGCGCATCGGTGATGCCGTAGCCGGTGAGGGTCGTGGGCGTGCCGGTGAGCTTTGACCAATCAATCGAACTGGAGCCAAAGACGACGGTCGCAGCCGAGAGATCGACGGTGGATCCGCTCGCGGCGGTGAAGGTGGTGCCGGCGGCGAGCGTGGTGTTGCCGATCAGCGTGCTGGCTGCTTGGGCTCGACCGGAAAAGAGAACGAGAAAGAGAACGAAGAAAGAGAACGAGTTTTTCATGGCGGAAAAAAAGTGGGCGGAGTGATCAGGTGCCGAAGGCGATCCAGCTGAGGACGTAGCCGTCGACGGGAAGCGGCGCGGCGAAGTCGACGATGAAGCCGGTGTTGGTGGCTTGGCCGCGCAGCGCACGGCCGACGATGGGCTGGCCGGAAACAGGGATGAGCTCGACGTAAACCTGCGGGCTGCCCTCATACGGAGATGCGAAGGTGATGGCCGCGCTGGTGGCACCGGCCAAGAGGGTGAGATAGTTTTTTTTCACGGTGACTCCCAGTTCGGGATAGTAGGTTGATTCCGGGTCTGCGCCCGGAGAGATGGAGATGGTGGTCGGCAGAAAAACGCTCCCGACGAAGTGGTAGCTGACGAGGAGGCTCTGCCCTTTGAGCGAGCCGGCCGCGAAGCTGACGCCCTGGAAGGCGGGACCTGTGAGGCGGAGATTGAGAGACGGGTCGTCATCGTCGGCGCACTGCACGATGAATAGGCCGGTGTCGGGCAGATCGTTTTGATGGGTGAGCTCGAAGTAGGCGGCATCGGCCGCCGTATCGAAGAAGCGCTCGACCGTGAAGGTGAAGTCGACCGAGCGGTTGCCACGCGAGAGGAACAACGTGTAGAGCGCGCGCGGGAGCTGCACGGTCTGCACGAGCTGCTGGCCGTTGAGCCCGAGATCTCGCGGCGGGGCGAGAAACCCATCCGCCGCGAGCGTGGTGCCTGAATATGCGATGCGCACACGTTTGTGTTTTTAAGCGTCGGGATCGGTGGCGCCCACGGCCCAGAGGGGATTGGCCGCTCCGGTCGTGTAGGTGCGCGAGGCCGTCCAGGTGAGCTCTCCGGCGCGGTCTTCCTTGGCATCGAAGTTGACCGGCGGATTCTTGAGGAAGGCACCGTAGAGCGACACGTAGAGGCCGGTGCCGGAGACCTTGAGCACATCGGTGCCGGAGAGGCTGCGACCACGGCCGGCGCCGGAACCCTGGAGGCCGAGCTTGGCGAAGATGTCGTCGGCGCCGATGTTGAGCGGGCGCGCGGTGAGCGTGGCGGCGAGCTGGGTGATGCGCCGCGAGCAGATGCCGCCGGTGTCATCCATCACCGGATCGGTAGTGAGCGGGAAGCTGCACTTGATGCCTGCCTTGGTGCTCATGGCCGCCCAAGGTGCGGTCGATCCCCAGGAGAAGTCGTAGGCCTGGGTGATGATGTCGGCGGGATTGAAGCTCGTGTCGGTCACGGCGCCGGTGGTCTTGGTGTAGAGCGCGGCGGCATCGGTGGGAGCAGTGGAGAACTTGCGGAAGCACTCGAAGGTGACATCGCCGATCACCGTCTGGATCGCGCTGGCCATGAGGTCGGGCATAGCGGGCAGAGTGGAGTTGTGGAAGGTGTAGATATCGCCATCGAAGGACTGCACGACGAGCGGCTCCTGCTCGATGATACGATGGGTGCCGGTGCCGGCATCGGTGATATCGACCGTGTTGGTGCCGGCGGCGGCATCGGCAGCGGTGGGATGCAGGGTGAACGTATCGGCCGAGAGCTTCTTGAGGTAGTAGAGCGTGGCGGCGGAAGTGCCGGCAGGCAGCACGCCGAAGGAGGCGAGACGCACCGGGGCACCATCGCGGAAGCCGTGGGCGGTGAGCGTCACGATATCGGTGGCGGTATCGATGGAGCCGAGGGTCTTGGCGTGGTGGATCAACGAGCCGAGCGCGGCGAGCGCGTAGGGCCAGAGGATCGAGAGCGCGTCGAGACGGCCCACGGGGGTGAACTTCACCTCCATGGAGAGGTTGCTCTCGCGCTCCTGGATCACGCCATCACGGGCGCTCTCGACGTTGAAGGTTTCGATCTTCTGGGTGACAGTGACATTCCCCTTGGAATAAAAGGTCTTGCCGCGCGTCATGATGAGGGCGGGACCGGCGATGGTGAGGGCGGGATTCAGTGGCGTAGGCATGGGAGGAAGAGCTTAGAGCTAAGAGCCAGGAGCTGAGAGCCCCGGCAGGTTGGATTTCAGATTTCGGATCAGGTGATGGAGAGTTGGACTACGTCGCTGGGGAGCAGGCCGTCCTTCTGGGCGGCGGCGCGCACGGTGGCGGCGGCTTCGAGGGTGACGGCACCGGTGTAGAGCGTGGCGGTGGTGTTGCCGGAGCCGGGATAGGTGCCGTCGGTCGTGTAATAGATCGCGGCGCCGGCCGTGGCGCAGGAGAGCGTGAAGGCGAGCGAGCCGCCGGCAGTGATGGCCGGGCGGGCGACTTTGGGGACGGGTTGCAGGCCGCTCTTGACCGAGAAACTCACATCCACCGTCACACGTGGATCGAACGCATCGGTGGGCACCATCGAAGAAAAGAGCAGGATGTTTCCCCCGAAGGGCGTGAACTGGTGGCCGAGCTGGATACAGTGCTCGGCGATCTCCTCGGCGGTCTTGCCAGTGCCGACCGGCCCGAGATTGATCGGCACGATCTCCTGGATGCGCACGGTGAGCAGGACATCCAGCCTCGGGCCGGGCACGTTGGGATCGAGCTGGTCGCTGGCGGGCATGAGCACCTGCACCGAAGCGCCGGCCTTCCCTGCCTTCTTCTTGATGCCGCCCAGCACCTGCTCGATCTGCTCGTAGATCTGCGCGAAGCCGGCCTTGGCGCGCGGGCGGATGAGCGATACCTCGATATCCGCGAAGAACGAGTCGCTCAAATAGCGGGTGTAAAGATCGAGCTGTAGGCGTTCGTGCAGGCTGCTCATGATGCGGCGCCGGCAGGCGGATTGAAGGCTTGGACGACGGCCGTGGAGAGTGCCTGCCCGATGCGCGGCAGGCGGTCTTCGAGGCCACGGCGAAAAGGAGCACGCGCAGGGAAATTGATCGTATAGGACTTGATGGCGCCACGGATGCCGCTCTGCGTCTTCACGAGCCCGCGCCCGCGGCGCTCGTAGCGGTCGAAGGCGATGATGCGGCGCTTGTGCGCCTTCACCTGAAACGCGCCGCCGTATTCATGGATGGCGGCATACTTCACGTTGCTGCCGATGGAGGCAGTGATGACGTTGCCGGCGATCTGGGCTGGAGCCTGCCAGACGGATTGACGCAGACGATTGGTGCGCACGCCCAGGCGGCCATCGGCGGCGGGAAACGGCCCCTTTCCGGTGAGCCGATCCTTTTGAATATGACCCACTGCCAGCCCCAGCTCGTAGTTGAGCGTGGTGCGCACCGCTTTGAGCAGGTTCATGGGGAACTGCTGCGCATTGGCGAGGAGCGCCTGCGCTTTCGGGCTGAGAGTGATCTGGAGGTCAACGGCCATGGCTCAGATGATCGCGAAGCGGATGTGGTCCTTGAGCATCTGCTGCACGAGGGGGATGAGATCGACGGTGCCGAGATCGTTGGTGAGGCGTTTTTCCTCGGGCTTGGCGCCCAAAGAGAGGCCGAGCTTGTCGCGCCGCGACCACACGTATTCGCATTGGATGATCCACGCGGAGCGGATCGCCTCGGGCAGCGCGGCGGAGCCATCGGGCTGCGTGGTGGGATAGCCGTCATCGGTCGGCTCCAAGGTTTCCCAGAAGTAGCCGCCCGTGTAGGTGACACGCGCCTGACCGTGTTTATCGGTGAGATAGTTGGAGAGATCGAGCAGGCCGGCATCGGCGCTCCAGTTGTAGAGGGCGCCGAGGCCATCGACCCAATCGGTAGCGAGGCGCACCTTGTAATCGAGGGCGGTGACCGCTTCGACGGGATAGCGCGGGAGACTGATGAGGCGGCTATTGCCCGGCACGGTGAGCGTATCGGCCTCAACGCGGGCAAACTTGCGGTTGCAGAAACCCTCGACCAACCCGGCCACGCCCAAGCCCACGGCGGCGACGAGGGCGTCGTAGGTGATATCGCTGCGCAGCGATTCGTTGAGCAGCTGGATCTTGAGGGCGGTGAGGTTGGAGAAGCCGGCGTTCATGGGATCAGCGGGTCTTGATGGGAAACGGGCGCGGGGCGGGCTTGGGCATCGGGCGGGTGACGGTGGGCGGAGGCATGGCGTTCAGATCACGGCCACGGTGAAGAAGCAGTCTTCGCTGCCGGCGGTCTTGGTCGCGTAGGTGGAGGAGTTGCACACGGTGACGCCGTTTTCACAGGCGAGGCCGGTGGCGGGGAGCGGGATCTGGAAGTTGCTCGATCCCGGCACGGTGATGACCGCGAGGGGAATGGCGGCGGCGATCTCGGTGACGCCCTGAGTATCCACGGCGACGGCGAGGCCGGAATCGCCAGCGGCGATATCGGTGCGGGCGCCGGTGGCGGCATCGGTGATCGTGACGACGTTGACGAGCGCGGTGGCGCCGAAGTCGGCGATGGCATCGATGGCGGCGGCGATGGCGGTCGCGATGGTGGAGACGCTGTCGCCGGTGGTGAGGGCGACCTCGATGCCGGTCTTGCCGTCGAGGGCGGGATCGGTGCCGCCGGCGTCGAGATTAAACCACACGTAGAAATCGCCGGAGGCGCCGGAGAGCAGGAAGTATTTGTCGCCCAGGCCGGCGGCGGTGAGGCCGGTGGTGTCCACGGTGGAAATCTCAGCGACGCCGGCGACGGCATCGGGCGGGACGTCGGCGGCATCGTGGAGCTGGATGAATTGGGCAGTGGCCTTGGCGTTGTAGCCGGCAATGTGGGTGACGACGCCACGACGCAGAGAGGCGACGAGGGCGGCGGCGGCGGCGAGGGAGGATTTTTGCGAGGCGATCATGGTGGTCTTAGTTGAGAACTGAGAGTTGAGAGCTGAGAGACGGGCTTAAGGAGTTTCTAAAAAGTCCCCGCGCCCATGCGGGGGACTCGAAGAAACGCCTGGGCGTTTGGTTAGCTGGCGGAGCAGCGCAGACCGGCGACGGCCTTGGAGGCCATGAGGCCGACGGTGAAGCGCTCCAGGCCACGGATCAGAATCTCGTCGGTCGCGAAGCCGGCTTCGCGAGAGGTGTCCATGCGGACGGTGCCGCGCGGCGTGAGATACTGATACGAGGCATCGCCGAAGAGCGCGTGAACCACGCTGACCGTGGCGCTGGTGGTGTAGGCCGGCATGATGTCGGTCCACACGATTTCGAAACCATCGAGCGTGGCGGGCGAAGTGCCGTTGGCGCGCTGATACGGGACGACCGTGGCCGACGTGTTGAACGTGACCAGGAGCGCCTCGTAGGTGGAGTGCATGTAATACTTCGAGCTGTTCAGCACGACACCGCTGAGGGTGGACTCGTTGCGCATGGCGCGGAAGTCGGCGAGGGTCGCCTGGCTGGGCTTGGTCTTGCCGGAGTTGGACGCGCCGCCTTGGTAAACATAGCAGGAGTCCGTGACCACAGCCTTGGCCAGACCCTCGCCCGTTCCGTTGACGCCTGAACCGGCGCCGGTGGAGAGGAAGAACTGGTAGTCTTCGCACTTGGCGATCTTGCGGGCGGCGTAGCGGGCGATGAACTGGCCCATGGCGACGATGCTGTCTTCGTCGATTTCGGAGGGCAGGCGGATGAGGCCGCCGAATTTCTCGGCGGCGAACGTGACCCACGCGAAGCCAGGGCTGACTTCGGTGACGGTGCCGCTCATGCCGATGAGGCCCCAGTCGGTATCGGTGCCGAGTTTGGGCAGCTTGATGGTGCCGGCTCCCATCGGAAACACGGTGCCAACCTTGCGAGCCTGGCCATATTGGAAGACGAGTTCGACGACCTCGGCACCGTAATTGACGGGCAGCGGGATGTCGCTGGTCGTGAGCGCCGACTTCAGCTCCATGCCAAGGATGCCCTTGACCTGGCGCTCGATCATATCGAGCTGGTGCTGCTTGAGGTCGGCACCGGGCGTCTTGGCAGCAGCGATGAGGCCGATGGCGCCGAGGAACTTGGCGCAGTCGTCGGAGACCTCGCCACCACGACGGGCGCGCTGGTTACGGACCTCCAGCATCTGCTTGCGGAAGGTGTCGTTGGCCTGCTTCACCTCGTTGAGGATCTTGGTGAAGTCGTCCATGGCCTTCTGCTGGGCCTCCTGGGTTTTCTTCAGGTCGCCGACTTCGGCCATGCGCTGGTTGAGCAGCGTGAGGGATTTGGCGAGCTGTTGGTCGAGGGTGTCCTTGGGAGCATCATCGGTGAGGGATAGCGAGAGCGGAGCCAGCGCGAGGCCGCCCGCGTTGGCGATGTTATGAGCGACGAGCAGCGTTGCGGCCGCGAGCCACTGGAAGAACAGAAGGAACTTTTTCATGGTGGGAACTTGATGAACTGACGTTTTGGTTTCAGAGATGGGCTGACACTCCGGCGATGAACGCTGCCTTCGCCCGCAGGGAAGCGGCGGCACCGTCTGCGGGACTGGTGGGTGCGGTCGCGGTTTTCGTGGCGGCATACAGGACGGAAAGTTTTTCGAGTTCGCCCTCGGCCAGGCAGCCGGCCTTGTAGGCCTTGGCGAGCGCGCTGGGGTTGGCCCCGATGATGCACTGGCTGAGCTCGATCTGCTCTTGAGCGAGATACACGGCGCGGAGCTGGGCGGCTTGCTGCGGGTCGAGTTTCAACTCGGCGATCTGCGCGAGGAAGGGGGCGCTGTTGCCATCCCACTTGCTGCACATCGACACGGGCACGAAGCCCACCGAGACCGCCTTGAGGAAGCCGTCGCGCACGAGCTTGAAGGCCATCGCACCCAGGCTCCCCTCGTCGCGGATGTATTTCACCGTTTCGACGAGTTCCGGCTTGTTGTCTGCGCTCATGCCGGTGCGCCAGTCGGTGACCTTTCCAAGCAGCTGCGTGATGCAGCTGTAGTCGTGGCTGTTTACGAAGGGGCTGTTCTTGGTAAAGTTGGTGAATCGCCAGCCGTTGACGCGCACGATCTCGCCATAGCAGTCGAGCGTCTCGTCGGAGGCGGTGAACTCGATGGTGCCATCGGCTTCGCTGAGGACGCGGGGGACGACGGCGAACTCGCGGCGGACGGTGCCGGCGGGACGGCCGAGCTGCTTGAGAATGTCAGGGATGTTCATGGTGGGAAAAGGAATCAGCCTTCGGCGGTTTCGACGGGGATGGAGACGCAGTGGCAGTTGATGACGTTCTCGGGCGCGCCGGCGGGATCGCCGGGGAACTGGAGCTGCTCGCCGCCGACTTCGAAGAACTCGTCGATGCGCACGATCTGCTCGTTGGCGGCGGCGTGGGCGGCGCGCACATTGGCGTTGCCGCTCGTGAGCCATTGCTTGTAGCCGATGCCGGCCTGCTGCATGGCCTCGTCGCGGCCCGCACCGTAGGCGGCGGCGGTCTCGGTGGTGGCGATGACACGGGCCTTGCCCTGGTCGATGCCGTTGAACTCGGCGCGCACACGGGTGGCGAGTTCCTCGGTGGTGTCGCCCTTGGTGATGCCCTCCTCCAGCGCCTCCTTGATGCGGTCAAAGGTTTCCTGCGGCACACCCTTGAGCTTGTTCTCGCGGGCGCGGGCGTATTCCAGGACGGCCTCGGGCGGGAACTTGAAGGGGTCGTCGCGGCCGATCTCCTTGAAGAGCTGCGAGCCGGCGGTATCGAGAGCGGTTTCTCCGGCCTTGCGCATGGCGGCGAGCAGGCCGTCCGAAAACTTGGTGAGGTCGAAGAGGAAGTTGGCGGCGGCGGCGCGCTGCGCGAGCTGAGAGTTGAGAGCTGAGAGCTGAGAGCCGGACTTTTCGGCAGGGCGATAGTTCTTCTGAATCTTCGCGAGAACCTCGCCGCGCGCCTTCATCAGCTCGCGGCCGATCTTCGACTGGTAGAGCTTCACGGTGCCGCGCCGCTTGGTCATGTGGTCGCGCCACTGGGCGAGCTGCTTGGGGTCGCGGGCTTTCTGCGCGACGACGGAGGCGTCGCCATGGCAGCCGCAGGTGAACATGGAGAAAGAGTCGGGAGCTGAGAGCTGAGAGCTGAGAGACCGGCACTCCGGCTTCGAATTGGCGGCGCGTTGGCGGGCGAGGAGCACGAGGCGCAGTTGCTCGACCTCGGGATCGGCGGGGGCGGCATCGGCGGGCTCGGCAAGCGCGGGATCGGCGGCGGGATCGGAGGAGCCGCCTTGGCTGGCGTTCGGATCAACGGGGCTCACCGAGAACGGGAGATAGCCGATCTGCCAGCCGGGGAACGCATCCATGCCGAGGCCGAGGTAGTCGTTGACGTTCTTCATCGGCATGCCGACACCGGTCAACTTGATCGCAGTATCCACGCGCGCCTGGCGGGCTTCGACCATGACGGGATGATCATCCCAATCGGCAACAGCGGTGAGCGGGCGGCCGGCGAGCAGTGAAGCAGGGCGATCGAGCGCGCTATCGATGGCGCCAGCCTCGGCGATGCACGTGCCGGTGATGAGCTGGTAGCGATCGCTGCTCGCGCCGGTGGAGTAACTGGCCTTGATATCGGCCATGCTCGCAGGCACGCCCAGGCCGATGTAGATCTCGTGACGTGAGGCGAGACGGGCGGCGGTGAGATCGGCACCGGGAGCCTGCGCCTTGGCATCCTGAATCTCGAATTTCGCCGGACCCCCGAGGAAGCCGATGGAGAACTCGCCGCGGCGCGCCTTGCGCTGTTTCTCGCGGAGGCTGGCGATGATCTGCTGCTTCTGCGCCTCATCGAGATTGCCATCGGCGAGGACAAAGACGCCCTGGTCGCCGTTGTTGCGCATGAGATTCTTGACGTAGACGCCGGCGAGGTAGTCACCGGCGGCAGCGTTGAAGATGGCATCGACCGGCGCGGAACCACGGAACTCATCGCAGCCGGTGTTCATGATCGGCACATGGATCACATCCTCGGGGAGAAACGTCTCCTGCCGGCCGCCGGCATCGGTATGCGCCCAGCCGATGATCTGACCGCCCGATACGATGTGGCGCATGCAATCCGGCCGGGCGAGGAGCAGCGGCGGGAGACTGGCAGGATTGCGCGGGCGCAACGAAATATCCGTCCAACCCTCACGCAGGAGGATGAAGAACTCGCCCTTGAGGTCGAACCAGTTGGCCGCCCACACGCGATACTGGTCGAGCGTGAGACGACGGCCGGTGGAGAGGGCGAAGGGCTGGCCGGACCAGAAAGCCTTGAAGCGAGCCTCGTCGTATTCCTTGTCGCCATCGTAGAACTCGACCTCGGTGGCGGCGATCTCGCCGGCCTTCTTGTCGATCGCGGAGCGCACCCAGCCGGATTGCTCGCGGGGCAGGATAAACTCGGCGGTGCGGCCATAGCCGAGCCCGTCATCGGCATCGCGGCCGGCGATAAAATCGGCGGCGAAGGAGCGGGCGACCCATGAACGGACGGCGCGGGGGAGCAGTTTCATGCTGCGACCTCCGATTTGGCGGCGTTTAAGCCTGTCTTAAGGTCAACAGGAAGGCCGGTGCGCGGCATTGCGCGAGGGGTTGGACCCGTGAACTCGTTTAAAGCGAAAGAAAGGGGGGTGTGCATGGTCGTTTAAATAACCTCGGAGAAGAAGTTGCCGGTGAGCTGCTGGCTGGCGCGGATGGCGAGAGCGACGGACCAGAACTCGTCGGCATGGCCGGCCTCATCACGGGTGGCGGCGATGCTTACCCGGCCGCCAGGCGAGACGATGCGCTCGGGCTTGCGCAGGCTGTCACGCAGCTGGGCATCCATCGGGATCTCGATGCGGTGATCTTCGAAGACTTGGAGGAGCTCCGTCGCCATGAGCTCGGTGACGCGGGCGGTCTCGCCCTGGCGACCATCGGCGCGCAGGCGTTTGCTGAGTGGCTCGGTCGAGCCGAAGTTGACGCCCTTGATGTTGCGGCCCCACGGCTCGTCCTGCGAATACTCGACCAAGCCGAGGCCGATGCCTGTCATGTCGATGCAGCCGGCGCGGAACTTGGGCAGCGTGGCGATGAGTTTCAACTGGCTCTGCTGGTAGGGCAGGCGCTTGTTTTCCATGCGAAGCATGGCGACCACGCGGTAGGCCTGGCCGATCTTCTCGATGACGGTGATGACCGAGAGGTCGCGGTTGCGGCCCACGTCCTGCCCGAGATAAAGCTCGCCGTGCGTGAACTGCGCGAGGCGGGCGATGGTGGCGGGCGACCACTCGCCCTCCTCCACTTCCACGCCTTCGCGCTGGGCGGCGTTGATGAGCTCCTGGGTGAGGAGCGCGCTGGCCTCGTCGTTGAAGACGCACTCGTAGTTCTGATCGTAGGCGCGTTTGTCGCTCGCCTCGGCGCGGGCCTCATCGGGCGTGATCTCTTTGCCGGTGACGGCGGAGTAGATCTTGATCTCGCCGGCCTTCCACGCATCAGAACGGCGCACGCGGTAATACGGGATGCGCCCTTCGCTGATGAGCTGGTAAAACATGTTCCGCCGGCCGTTGCCGGTCGACGCGATGCGGCAGAGATAGTCGGGATTGCTGGAAATGATCGGCTCGGCGGCTTCCCAGATGGCGGCGCTGTCCTGGTGGAAGGCGAATTCATCGAGGATGAGATCGCCCGAGAAGCCGCGGGCGGTGCGGGGATTGGCGGCGAGGACCAGGATGCGGCCCACCTGCCCGTCGACGGTGACGCGCACCTCGCCGCGCATCATGTCATACTTCATGTCCTCCGAAATATCGGAGCGGCCGTCGAGCGCGGCGAAGTTGCTCTCCATCTCGATGGCCTTGCCGAGCTGGCGGCAAACTTCCTGGCATTTTAAAACGAACTCCAAGCCGTTGGCGCGGCTATTGGAGAGCACGGTGACGAGCCGGCCCGGATGATCGAGGAGGCGCTTCACCGCCCAGTTGGCGAGGGTGTAGCTCTTGCCCACCTGGCGCGACCAGTGGAGTATCTGTGTCTTGGTCTCGTGATCCCAGAAGACGCGCTCCTGGTATTTGCGGAAGGTGATGAGCCCATGGGCGCTCTCGACCACATTGGCCACGGTGCCGGCGGTGATCGCGGCGACGGCTGCACCCACGGCGATGGCCTTGCGGACTTTGCGGGCGGCGGCGCTCATGTGGATGCGCCCCCCTTGTCGCCCACGGCTTTGAAATCGGCGGGCTTCTGGCCCCAGAGGACTTTGGCGACGCGCTCGGTCTTGGCGGCGGCATCGAGCTTGTTGTCGGCGATGATGAGCCGGATCTCCTTGGCGTGCTCCAGCACGGCCTTGGCGGCGTCGAACTGCTGCATCACGAGTTTCTGCTCCAGCGCGCGCAGATCGGCCTTGAGTTTCTTCCCGTCGCGGAAACTGGCGGTGAGGCGGGTGACGTTGAGCACCGTCTTCTCCAGCACATCGGCCTCGATGTCGCGGCCTTCCATGCGGGCGCGGAGGATCTGGTCGGTGATCTGCTCGCTGAGCATCACGGCGGCGGCCTCGGTGCGCGTCTCGGGGTCGGCGCCGGCCTCGGCCACGAGCTGGCCGATCTCGCGGGCGCGTTTCACCTCGGCCAAGTATTCAGCGAAGTTCTTTTTCTTCACCGAGCGCGCGCTCTCGTGCGACGCGGTGATGCCGCGCTTGGCCATGGCCGCCTGGATCTGCGCGAGCGTGGGATTGCCGCTGAGCTGGTAAAGCTCATCGAGCATGGCCCTAAGCTCGGGACCGGAGAGATTGTTTTCGGCAAGATTACCCACGAGAAAAAAGGGAGGAGACGTTCTCCTGCCGGGCGCCATCGCCCGGCAGGGTTGACACGATTTTGACCAAGCACCCCCGGCTACACGGGCCGGAGGAAGTGAAGAGGGAGCGGCTCATTGTTGGACGGCTCCCAGGCCCACGCGGGTGATGACCCAGCGGGCAGCATCGGGATCGAGGGCTTCGCCGACCTTGGCGACCATCTCTTGTTCAAGCAGCCAGTTGAGGTGCTCGCGCAGCTCGGGCATCTCGACCTTGCGGGGCATCTCGATGTTTACCCCGTCGCTGATGGAAGCGATAGGGGCGGAGTTGGGCGAAAATGCTTCGAGCGTGCGCAAAATGCGCAGGCGGATGGAGAGTGGATAGTTCATCGGCTGGATTCGGCGCGCACGATTTCGATGATGCGCTCGGTCTGCTTATCGAGCTTGTCGTAGATGCGGATGACGCGCTGCTCGCCGGCCTCCTCGATCTTGTCGAGGCGTTTGGAAATATCCTCGGTGTGCTTCTCAAACTCCGCACGAGTGACGAACTGGTGATGCAGTGCGGGCGTGGCGCGAGGCTCAAACTGGCCCGAGGCCTCACGCTGGTCGCGGCGGTAATTAAAAAGCCACGACGAGAGGAATACGATCACGAGCACAGCGCCGCCTAAAACGGGAGCATCGGACATGGAGAGGTCGGCGAGGAGCGGCGTCATTTCTGGATGGCGTTGCGTTCTTGGGAGAGGGCGGCGGCGGTGTTGATGAGCTGGTTTTCGAGTTCCCCGTAGGCGGCGGCGCTGTGCCACACTTCATCCACCTGCGGGATGTAGATCCCCGCCTTGCTTTGGATCGGGACTCCCGCCGGCAGCTGGAGCACTCGGGGCTGGTAGATCTGCAAGGACGCCTTGGGCGCGGACGATCCGGTCACGCAACCGGTCAGCAGCGAGCTGAGAAGCATCGTCGCCACGAGTGCGCAGGCTTTGGATTTGGTCTTCATCGGTTTCGATATCGGCTTCGATGCGGCGGCGGAGATCGTAGGCCGCGCTCACCTGTTTCAGGCGCAGCCACTCGGCGAGCGCGGTGAAGATGGCGGTGATCGCGGCCCACATGGCTTCAGGTGATGTCCTGGACGATGCGATCGAGGAGCGGTTGCACGCCGTAGTCGGAAGCTACGGATTGGATCTTGGCCTTGATCTCGGCTTCGGCGGCGGCGACTTTCGGAAGCTTGGTCGCCTGCTCGATGCCCACGACAAGGGACTCGGTGATTTTCTGCGCGGTGGTTTTTTCCGTATGCGACCACACGCCGAAGATCGCCATGACTGCAGCGATGATCGAAGAGATCACCGTGCCATCGGCATACCACGGCGTAGATACAACCACGGCGGCACCGGCGGGCGCGGCGGCTTGGGCGTAGGCGGTGACGGGGTGGAGAACGAGAACGAGTAAGAGAACGAGAACGATGGCGGAGAGCCACGGAAGGAGGGTGCGGGCTGATTTGGTTTTGTTCATGACGGGTTGGGAAATTTTAAAGGAGCTGGCCGCCGGGCTTGAGCACGGCGTGGCGGGCTTGATCGGCGGAGACGCAGTCGGGGCAGCCGTTATTATCGCAGCCGGTGCAGCGCAGGCGCGGCGCACGCTCGGAGGCGAGGGCTTCGCGCAGGGCATCGCCGAGCGCGGGATCTTCGGCCGATAGCATCGAGAAGAGTTGCACCCAACGGGCGCGCGGGGCGCGCAGGCCGTGGCTTTTCGGTGTGTTGTCGGCATCGCCCACGATCACCGTGGCGACGACTTCGCGGCCGGCACGCTCGGCCGAGAGCACGGAAAAAATCTCCGCCACGGGCAACACACGGGCGCGGGGCTCGCGGGTGCGGCTTGATCGCGAGCCGGTTTGTGGTAGTGCTGGAGGTGTGACGGGTGGCACGCCGCACACCTTAGCGAAAAAACAAAGCAGGTGTTACCCTACGAGTCCTTGGTGTCGTTGTAGTCGGGGAAAAAGTAGGTGAAGACCCACCAGCAGGGTAGGTCCAGACCCCAGCTGGCATTTACCATGCGCAGCAGCAGGCAACAAAAAGCCCCGCTCGGCGAGGAGCGGGGCGTGAGGGGAATGGGAACTGACGGGGGGTTATTTCCCGAAATCCCCAGCCTCAATCGATACTTCGGATTTTGGCGGATTAAGCGTGTATGCCGGCACGTGCTTGGCGCCTGCTCCCACCGAGGTGTAGCTGTAGCTGCCATCGGTCCAAAGGATGAGGTCAACATCATCATCATCGGCCACGGTCGTGAGACCACGCACGAAGGCGACGGCATCTACCATGACCGGCGTTTCGGTAGGCACGTTGACCGTTTCATAAGTCGGACCATCCAAGCCGGTGGCGTATTTGATTTTCTTAGTGGGCACATTGACGACCACGATTTTTGATACGGAACAAAGCGCACCATCATCAAGGGATTGGATGACATGCACGCTGAGACGATTGGCGGTGCGCCGGTGTTTTTCGCATTGGGCAAGAAAGTCTTTGTCGTCGTCGCTGAGCTTGAGCCGCGAGATCTGCAAGACGCGACCGCCCGCCAAACGGATTGATACGGTGCCTGCAGTGAAGCCGACGAGCGTGGCCTGCACCTCTCTGCCGGTGGTATCTGTCCAAGTGCGAGCATGAGCAGGTTGGACGGCGAACAGAAATGCCAGCAAGAGAATGAAGAGCAGGGTTGTTTTCATGGCGGAATTATTCACTCAAACGAGCCTTCTCCCAAGCGGCGGCGCGGGCTTCTTGATCCAGACGCTCGACGCGCTCCCTCTCGGTTTCGTAGGCGGGCATCTTTTTGTTTAACCAGACACCGGGCAGAGGTCTTTTTGCGGCGGGCGCGGGTTTGGGAATTTCAGGCAGCAGCAAAACTAGAATCCAGCCGATAGGCCCGATAAAAAACCCGAGCATAAAACCGTGAATCTCTCGATTCTTGGATTTGCCCAGCCAGCGACCAAGGAGACCGCCGAATAGGGCAAAGAATAAAACTGCGACGATGTATTCAGGAGTGAAGATATCCATATTAGGTCCTTTCAGGCTTAGAGTTAGAGAGTGCGCCGATTATTAAACACAGGCGCATCGTTGTGCTTGGATTTCGGATAAAAAAAAGTGTCTGTCTTTCACGTCGTGGCTAAACCTCCAGCCAGCAAACGGAAAAGACAGGATGCCGAGGGGCAATTTGTCTTCTGCTTCGCGGCCGATCTGCTCGCGGAAAATGCGGCGCTGCGGGCGGAGAATGCCATTTTGCGGGAGAAGCTCATAAAAAAAGGCGAGATGCTTATGATGCTTGGGCAGCGGCTGCGCCACCTTGGGACTGCGGATTTTTTAGCGCCTTGATGTTGACCTCGGCCTGGCGACCCAGCTCATCGAGATCGGCCTCGATCTCGGTCATGTTCACATGCCAGCGAGCAGGCACGGAGACATGATTACGCAGCTGCTCCAGCACCCACGCTTGGCGGACAATATTAGAACCAGCAGCAATCAAGAGAAGCCGCATGTGCTCATCGATATCACGCTTGATGTTTTTACCAAGTAAACCAGCGGGTTTAGGTGAACTTCCGTAAGGCGCCGAATCTTCGGCAACGAGGGGTATCCCTTTGAGTGACGTTTCTTTTGTGCGCTCGATCTCAATGAGACGTGCGTCTATTTCATCGGAAATCGGGTAGTGGCCATTCTCTACGCGATTCACGTAAGGACGTGCATAGCCTAATAGTTTGGCAAATTCAGATTGATCGAGGCCGAGTCTGCGCCTGAGCAGCATCATGGATTCTGCGGTGTGCTTAGGCATATAACTTTTTTTCTAAAAACATAACATTTGTGCTTGAACAAGTGTGACGTAACACATGTGATGCCGTCACAAAGCCACCATGACCCCTCGAAAGCAAGCCCCGATTACCCTCAAGAAGAGGATGCTCGATAAAAAAGTAAACGTAACGGATCTAGCCCGCCGTGTAGGCCATGCGCGCACCACCGTCAGCCGAGCAATCAATCACGGCGCCAATGCCGGTGTCCTTAAAAAAGTGAAGGAGGTTCTCGATGTCTGACCCCGCACTCATCGCTGCTCTGGAAGTAGCGTATCGGCACTACGGTGACACGACCACAACCGAAATCGAGCGCGATGCGATTTTGGCCGCCATGTCGGCCCACATGAATCCCCGTGAGGCTCAGATCGCCGCGGCCTCTCTTCACCACCGCTTGGAATCAAGAATTCACCAGCTCCAACTCACCGACCTACTCACTCGCGCCGCTTCATGAGCACGCCCAAGAAACATGTCTCCAAAGCCGAGATGGAAGCCTGGCAGGCCTCCTTGGGTTTCGTGTTTCCCCGCAAGCCGATGCTCCGGCCCGACGAGGTGGCGACCCCGTTTGGCGTGGATCTGCGCACGGTCGCCCGTTTCTTCGATGTCGAGCAGACCCGCGAGGGCGAGATACGCCCGTGGCTCATGGGGCTGGAGCTCAATGCCGGCCGCAAGGGCGAGCGCCTCTCGCGCCGCATCCCCCGCGACAACGCGATCCTGCTGTGGGCCCACTCCGCCAACTACACGCCGGCCGATGTGCTCAACCTGCTCTTCGACGTGCTCGACAAGCGCACCGACACCGAGCTGCTCGCGATCACCCAGCGCGCCAACGAGCTGATCCGCCGCCGCGCCACCGGCTGAAATTTTCACGACCGACCAACACACACGACCATGAAAGACAAATCCTGCACCGTTCTCGACCGCGCCGAGTTCGCGCGGCGTATCCGCAAGCACAAGAACCTCTACATCGCGATCCGTGATTATGACGGCCGCTCCATCACCGGGTTTTTCATCCCCGCCAATCTCGCCGTGACCCAACTGCTCGCCGGGAGCTTCGACGAGCTCACCTGGAGCGATGATGAAGCCGGCCCGGATGTGGCCGGCGATCGCGCCCCTGCCCACATCGTTCTCTCCCGCCAGATCGAGATGCTCACGGGAAAGCTCTCATCCTACGAACATAGCGCGGCGAACGCCTCCACGGAAGCGAACCGTGAATGGAGCCGCAGCCAGGCAGAGAAATACCGCCGCGAGATCAACCTCGCCCGCACCAAGCTCGCTGCCCACCGCGCCCAACCCGTCGCCGCCTGAGCCATGTTTCCCGACACTCCAACGCAAGAGTCCGGCTGCCTCGTGAGGCGGCTGCGCGATCCCCACGCGAAGCCGGGCGATCTGCCCGTGTGGTGGTGCTCGCTTTGGTATGGGCACGGGGTGCTCGCCATCTACTCCCGCGCTTTGGCCGCCGCCGAGGAGCCCACGATCAACGACATCATGCGAGCCCACCAAGCGGCTCCCGACACCTTTGAAAAGCAATATCCCTACGTCTCCAGCACCAACCTTTAACCATGCCTAAAGCCTCTCTCCAAGTCATGCCCTCCAGCCCTTTTGCGGGGCTTCAAATCTCGGCCACCCCCTTCGGCGTGGGGGATAAAAAGGTGGGCGAAAAACTCACCGCGCTCTACCGCGATGCGCAGGACGCCGAGCTGGCGATCCTCCGCTTTGGCGCGGCCTTCTGGGCGGTCGAGCAGGTAGTTCTGGCCACATGTGGCCAGAACTCCGGTCCCGGTGCCTACGGCTTCGCTACATGGCTTGCCGACCACGCGCCCGAGATCAGCCGCACCACTGCCCGCCGCTACCGCGACATCGCGGAGGCGACGGCGGAGCGGTTCAAGATCGCCGACCCGGTGCGGGTGTTTTCCCTGCCGGTGGACCAGCTCGACAAGCAGGACCAGGCGAAGCGGGCCAAGGTGTGCGAGTTCATGGCCGAAAAATCCATGCGCGGCATCCAGCTGGAGCTGGGCCTCGTCTCCCGCATGGGTGCCGCCGCCAAGGGGGGCGACCTGGGCGGGCGCCGCAAGGCCGCCGCCGACATGAGCCCCGCCGAGATCGCCCAGGCGCAGGAGGCCACGCGCGCGGCCAACGAGAAGGAGTGGACCGGCTGGCTCGACATGCTCGAAGCCACCGGTCTGCGGATGCCGCAGTGGAGCTGCCTGCCGCTGCACAAGCTGGAGCGCATGTCGTCGCTCCTGCTCGACGTGCGCCGGCTCGTTGACCAGGCGGTCGCCACGGAGCGCCGCGCAGTGAAGGGAGGCCGCGCATGAGCCTGCTTCTCGAAAACAACCGCCGCCTGTTCTTCGTGCCCGCCGCCGATCGCGAGCTCTTCGACACGCAGATCCCGAAGGCCGCCCGCGCCCGTTGCGAGCTGCTGCTGTGTTGCATGGAGCGCATCCATCTCGCCCGCAACCGCAAGGCCGAGTGCTCCGAAATTGCGCGCCGTCTCACCCACCTGCGCGGCTGCTCGGCCCCGCACCTGAAACGGTTTTACCTGGCGTTCCGCGCCTCGGGCAACGACTGGCGCAAGCTCGTCGCCGCCTACCACCTGCCCGCCGAGGAGCACCAGCGCGGGAATCTCTCGCCGGAGTTCGTGCGCTACTGGCAGGCGCTCGCCGAGGAAAACCAGCGCGCGGCGCGGCCCGCGTATCGCGAGCTGCTGCGCCGCTGGCGCCGGGGCGACGAGATCGCCGGCGTGGGCACGTGGCAGCGGTGGTGGCAGGCCAAGTTCAAGGGCCGCCCGCTGCCCGCCGAGTGCCCCGAGGACCTGCCCACCGGGTGGTCGTATGAAAACCTGCTGGCCAACATGCCCGCGAAGGTGGAGACGACCATCGTGCGCGACGGCCTGTTTGCCGCGCATGCCGGGCTCTCGCAGATCCTGCGCGACCGCAACCAACTGCGCCCGCACGAGCTGCTCACGTTTGACGACGCGCAGCTCGACTTCCGCGTGATGGCCGATGGCGGGGTGCGCAAGCTGCGCGGCGTGTTCTGCCTCGACGTGGGCGACGCCTATCTGCTGAGCCACTACACCAAGCCCGCCCTGGCCAAGGAGGATGGCGGCGAGGAGGGCCTCATGCGCGCCGAGGTGCGGCAGATGCTTTTCTACATCCTGCGCGACTACGGCATCCCGCGCGACTACCCGCTCAATCTCCTGGTCGAGAGCGGCGCGGCCTCCATTTCCAAGGAGGACGCCGCCTGGCTGCACGCGATGAGCGGCGGCCGGATCATCGTGCACCGCACGAGCGTGACGGAGCGCACGGCGTTCCTCGGCGCGTATACCGAGCGTTACGGCCAGCCCTGGCACAAGGGCTGGATCGAGGCGTTCTTCAACCTGCTGCACAACGAGTGCGCGGGGATCGCAGGCCAGTTCGGCCGCAACCAGCTCGAAGGGAAGACGGGCGACTTCGAGAAGCGCAAGGAGGCCGCGCTCGCCCTCTACAAGGCCGCCGAGTGCCTGCCCGCCTTCTACCGCGACCAGCTCGCCACGCCGTTCCCCTCGCTGGGGCGGGCCAACGATTTTCTCATCGATGTGATCAACCGCATCAACCATCGGCAGGACCACCGCCTGCAGGGCTTTGAGCGCGTGTCGCAGTGGCGGCTCACCGATGGCGACCGATGGCGCGACTGGGCCGAGCTGCGCGAACTGCCCGCCGCGGCGCATGACGCGGTGCAGACCCGCGAGGTAATGGAGTCGCCCGCTGCGCGTCACGCCCGCCGCTGGGCCGAGCTGGTGCGCGACCCGCTCTCCGAGCTGTCGCTCATCCCGCTGCTCAACGCCAAGCGCACCGTCACCCTGGCCAAGCCTTTCGAGGTGAAGCTCCAGATCGACGGCAAGGGCCACGTATTCAGAAAAATCGACAAGGCGCTGGCCAAGGAAGGGCTCACGTTCACCGCGCACTTCGACGAGGACCGCGCGGACTGCATCCATCTCTTCGACGAGGCGGGCCGCCATGTGGCGACGCTGCCCCGTGTGGACGGCTTCAATCCGCTCGACCGCGACGCCTACAAGACCGCGATCAAGGCCACCGCCGCCGGCAACCGCGTGCTGCTGGACAACATCCAGCAACGCACCGCCGGGCGCGCCGGCGAGCGCCTCGTCGCCGAGGAGCGCAACCGCGAGGTGCTGGAGACGGCCGCCGCCGACATCGAGGCGGGCCGGATGCAGCTCAACGCCGCCGAACGCGCCTCGCTCTCCATGCAGGCCGGCGCGGCCGAGGTGCGCACCACCCGCGCCGCGTCCAAGACCCGCTCCTCCAAGAAGCAGGCGGCGATGACCAGCAAGTTGGCCGCCCTCGCCCAAAGCGCCCGCGACAACGGCGCTTAAGATCCTCTCCAGACCCTTTTCAGGAACCCAAACACACACACGACCATGGCCACCATCATACCGACCGAATCCCAACTGCGCGACTGGATCACCAGCGGCTGCGAAAACCCGAAAAAGAACATCTACCCCATCGAGGCGATCGACGCCACGATGGCGATCCACAGCTATCTCTACCGCCGGTGCGAGGGAAACATCAACGTGCTCGTCGAGCACGCCCGCCTGAAGGGCTTCAACTACGACTACGGCTTTTTCTACCAGCTGCTCACGGCGCGGTATTTCCGGCCCGACTCGAAGACGGGCAAGCCGCAGGGCTCGTGGAAGAATGTGGTCGAGCTGTGGAAGCAGCTCCAGATCTTCGATATTTTCGCCAAGGCGCTCTCCAAAATCCGCTTCGTCGATACGAGCGTCTACGAGCGCATAAACGACTATGTGCAGTTGAAAAGCACGCCGTTCAACGCCTGCCGCTTCGGCGCGGTCGTGGGCCACACCGGCATGATGAAGACGGAGAGTTTTCTTGAGATCGGCCGGCGCGGAAAGGCGGGGGCGATCTTCCGCATCGAGTCGCCCGCCCAGCCGAAGCTGAACCAGTTTATCCACAAGCTGGCCCACGCCCTCGGCGCGCAGAAGACGTGGACGATCGCGCGCAAGATGGCGCACATCGTGGAGAACGTCGCCGACCGCGTGCTCATCATCGATAACGTGCAGCGGTGTTTTAATCTCCGCAGCGGCTCCAACCAGCCGATCTTCGACTATCTCCAGGAGTTGCAGGAAGACACCGGCTGCACGATCATCATCTGCTGGACGCCGGTGGACAAGGAGTTCGAGGGAGAGTTTACCGGCGGCGCCTACTTTGAACAGTTCGTGGGCCGCATCGGCGGCGAACGTGAAATCCTCCGCCTCGAAGACTACCCTCTGGAGGAGGACATCGAGAAGATCGCCCTGAGCTTCCACCTGCCTGAGGGCGACGTGGAAAAACTCATGCCGCGCCTGCGCCTGCTCGTGCGGGAGAAGGGCCGCATACGCGCGCTCTTCAACGCGCTCCAGCAGGGCGCCCGCCTCGCCACGGCCGACGAGAAGCCCTTCCGCGCCCACCACGTCCTGAGCTACCTCGCGAGCTACGATGAAATGAAAGCCGCCATCTAATCACGACCATGGCCACCAAAACCCAATACGACTGCCAGACGCGCCCCAATGGTCGGGGAGGGTGGGAGATCGCCGAGATCGACGCGCCCGCCGGCATGGGCATCGGCAACTACTCCACGGAGGCCGATGCGTTCGCAATGGCCGCCTACAACTTCGATCGCAAACGCATCAAACGCGGCGACGAGCCGGCGGCCGCACCCAAGCCCGTGATCGCAAAACAACCCTCCCTTGGCAGCCGCCTGGTGCGCCGCGTCAAGGCCCTCACGAAATGAATACCAGCACGCTCACTGCGTTGATCACCCACCACGAGAAGCAGGCGCGCTATTACCGCAATCTCGCCGCCGCTGATCGCGAATGCCGCCGGCACGATGCCGCCGAGGCACGCGACGAACTCGCAGTCACGCACGAGCACTGGGTTTCCTAGCTGCGCACCCTGGGCGCGGCCTTCGCCCAGCTTGTCGAGGTGCGCAAGCGCCCGCTCTTCGCACGCCCCCTCAACCTCGCCCACGCCAGCGGCTGATCCTGCGTCAGCCTACTCGCTACTCACACCTTCTCCCATGAGATACATCGTCGCCCGCAACCTGTCCGGCATTGAGCATCCGTTTCTCGCGGTGGCTCCGATCACACACAAGCAGCTCAAAGCCCAGGCCGAAACCGAAGGCTTTAAAGAGATCTTAAGCGCGGGCTTCGTCCACTTCGGCCCCGCGCTCGGCGTGACAACACATTATCGGAGCGAGGGATTGGGTCTCAAGCCCCGCGCCGAGGATGCGCGCCTGATCGAAATTTTCTACAAGGCGACCCTCAACCTAATCCCTGAATTTCAACCGAAAGCATAACCACCCACGATCATGCCACGCACTTACATCACACCCGAGCAGATCGCCACCGCCCGTGCCCGCGTGCTCAAGGGTGATAGCCAGTCGGCCATCGCCCGCGATCTCGGTGTCTCGCGTGACGCGATGGGTTACCACCTGCGCGGCGGCAAGGCTTACTACAGTGGGAAGCGGCCGTGGGGAACATCCCTCCGTGCCGCCAAGCTCGCTCTGGCCGCCGGCAATCATGCCGAGGCTGCATATCACTTCACGGCCACCGCCAAAATTCTGATCAATCTTTAACCCACCCACGACCATGCCCGCGAAACCAAAAAACAACACCATGCAGCTGCGCTCGCAGCTCTCCCGCGTTCTGGAGGCCATCTCCAGAATCGAATACCCCAGCGATATCGAGCGCGATTTCCGTCTCGGGGTGCTTAAGCGTATTCCGCTGGCCGCCGATCTGCCCGTCGTCTCCGACGAGGATCAGCAGACGCGCGCCTATGACATCCGCGACCTCACCTCGGCCTGCGCCATCGCCCACCCGACGCCCGAGGAGCGTGCCGCGCGCGCCATGATCATCGGCAAGCTCTCGGCGAGTTTCAAGTTGGCCGAACTCCGCAAAACCACCCTCGCAGCCCGATGAGCATCACCGGAGCCAGACTAGTCATTCACCTTGCCGCGCTCGATGCCGCCGGTCTCGTCGCCGAATTGGAGACCGTCGCGCGCCAAATGAAGGCGCATGAATTGGTGGTCGAGATCACGCACAAGGGTTGTTTCCGCATCGTTAAGGAAGGCAACACCGCCCAGGGCATCTTCGCCAACCGGCATGCGATGATCGGCCTCCTGGTCTGCCTCGCCGCCGTGGATCCCGCCGCCGGCCCCAACGCCTTCTGGAAGGAAGTGCTCTCCTGAAAATGAGCGCCGCCCGCCAAAAACACCTCGGCCCGCTGGATTTCAGCGGAGGCCCCAACGCCCCGAAGCCCGGCTCCGGCATGAAGGCGCTGGAGGCGGCGGCGATCTCCAAGCCGGCCGGATCGTTTTACTATCCGCTGTTTGAACACATGAGCCGTGAACATGGCCTGATTTTAACCGACTCCGAACTCGCCGAAATCGTGCGCGTGTCGGAAGCGTTAAGCCGGAACGACGCAGGTGGGCCATGCGGCCCGCAGGCCGCGCCCGTTGGCACCCCTCGCGAACACCCCTGAGCAGCATACGCATTGGCACTAGCGCATGGTTCTCCTCCGTAAATTTATGTCCTCGAAAACTATCAAACTCACCGAAGTCCGAAGAGAGAAAATCGACTTCCGCAAGATCGCCGAAGAATCCGGCGCACGTCTCGGGAACCTGTGCCACTCGCCCGCTTTCGGCTGGGGCGTCCGCACGCAGGACGGATACCCGGCTGACTTCTGCTCGATCACGCCTCCGCCGTTCCAACAAATAAGATGACCAACGACCCTGAGATGACGGCCACGTCGGAGCCCGTCGCGCTCGAATGCCCTGCACCGATCGCGGCAGGACAGACAGGGTCGTTGGGTCTGGCGCCTGGTTCAGCGTCCGTTCACTTTTCGAGCGCCTCTGACGACTGGCCAACCCCTCAAGACTTCTTCGACAAGTGCAATGCGGAGTTCGGGCCGTTCGACCTCGACGTGGCCGCCGCGCCGGACAACGCCAAGTGCGCGAAATACTTCACGTCGTGGGATGACGGCCTCGCCCGTGAATGGTGCGGGCGCGTGTGGATGAACCCGCCGTATGGTCGCACAATCGGCGACTGGATGCGGAAAGCCTACGAATCCGCGCAAGCCGGCGCGCTCGTGGTGTGCCTCGTGCCAGCGCGGACAGACACGGCGTGGTGGCACGACTACGCGATCAAAGGACATATCCGATTCATTCGCGGGCGGCTAAAATTTGGGGGGCACGAAAACTCAGCGCCGTTCCCCTCGGCCCTCGTGGTCTTCTCTCCGCTGAACGCGGAGATCAGACACGCGAACCCGAATACCAATTCCGCCCCGAGCGGACAATGACCATGAAAAAACCTGAACCTGTGAGCGTTGTTTCTGTGGCGACTGGTTCTCTGGCTCGTGAGCCGCTGACCGAAAAACAAGCCGACAACCTGCTGGCTCTGCTCGGAAACGCCAAGAGGCTGGAAAAGCTCAGCGCGGCGGAACTCGTGAGCGAATGTCTCGAGACTCCCGCCGCTGACTACCAAGTCGTGACAGAGCTCATGAACCGCGTCCTGCCGGGGTGGGCTGACATACTCGGGGATGACGAGCCAGAGAACGCTTCGGATCAGAGACCCCGCCCATGAAGACTCTCAATTGTAAGCAAGACGCGAAGGCGGGGTTCTCTGCATCCGATTGTTCGCCCACGTTCGTCTGGACGCTCATCGCTGGCTACGAGCCGATGGAGGAATGCCATACCGATGGCGGCATGAAAGTCGGCTGGGTCAACCCGGATGCGCTCACCAAGATGACGCCTCGGAACAAATGGGGAACGCGCGCGGACTGGCCCGGCGAGTGGGAGGGCGTGCCGCATGTCAACGACGCAGAAGGCCAGCCGCTCGATTGGGAATTGTCGCGCGTCTGTGAAAGCTACGAAGCCGCGAAGTCGCACGTTCAGCGCAGTTGGGCGAACAACTCGGGTCAGAAATGACCCTCTACTAATCAACCGAATCACCAGCGGGCACAGCAGGGTCATTTTCTGTAGTCGCTGGTTAGCCTCCGTAAAACGAATACTATGGACCTAGAAACACGATACATCGTAGTGAAAATCAAGGACGCGAACCGCTTCCTTTCGACTGCCGAGCGAGACATGCTAGAGCGGCTCCATGCCAAGGCCGCTCTGGGTAGAATAGACGCAGGCCAAAAGATGCTAGACTGCATCGTGGTAGAGAAAGACTGGCCGGAATACGCGCCGACACTCGCCGCTATCTCAGCCCGCGTGGACGCCCTCGGGAATAAGCCACACCATGCATGTGACGAATCGTGCATCTATCACTGCACGGAAGCCGGACAGCATCCGCCTGATTGTTTGGCTAACAAGCAGTAGGCCCACGGAGGTTCTCTATCACTTATGCCCTGGCTCGCTGACAAAATCTCGGATGCTTGTGCGGTGAAGAACTTTTCACCGCGCACGGTGGAATGCTACACGTCGTGGGCTCGGGTATTTTTTCGGTTCTGCAAGCAGCGTGACCCCCGCTCCTGGACGGCTGATGACGTTAAGGGATTCCTCACTTGGATGGCTACGACGAGTCCTTCCTATTCGGCCAAATCCCAAAAGCAGGCTAAGAACGCCATCGTCTTCGTCACCCGTCACGCGCTGGGAGTGGACATTGGCGATTTCTCTTCGTTCCAGCGGGCGCCGGAGTTCCGCCGACCTCCCACGGTGTTATCTCGCACTGAGGTGCTCGCACTCCTCGAAAAAATCCCTAACAAATGGCGGCTTCCGATTGAGCTGCTTTATCGGTGCGGCCTTCGGCTGAATGAAATGTGCCGGCTGCGGGTGCAGGACTTGGATATCTCTTGCAGGCGGGTGATCGTCATTGATGGAAAGGGCAAAAAACACCGTGAGGTGCCGTTGCCAGAATGCCTGGTCGAAATGGCTGAGCGCCGTATCCGTTGGCGCAAGGGCCTGCACGAGGCCGATCTTGCCCAGGACGCGGGGATCGCTCCGATGCCTGATCGCCTCGGGGTCAAGCTGCCCAGCGCCTGTCGTGAGATCGGCTGGCAGTTCGTTTTCCCCTCCACCTGCATCCGTGATGGGGCGCGGTGGTGGACGAGCGATACCCAGATTCAGGAGATGGTGAAGAAAGCAGCCAAGGAGGCCGGCATCCTCAAGCGCGTCACGCCCCACACTCTGCGCCACTGCTACGCCACCCACCTGCTGGAGGCTGGCGCCAATATCCGCGACGTCCAGGAGCTGCTCGGTCACGCCGACGTCTCGACGACGATGATCTATACCCATGTGCGCGCCCAATCGACGCGGGGATTTGTTAATTTACTGGCCTCATGACGCCCGCCGCCCGCAGTCACTATTTCATCGAGCTCTGGCCAGCCGCCGCGCTCGCCAACGAGTGGAACGTCAAGGACGACGCCCGGCGGCGCGCCGTCACCCTCGCTTGCATGGCGGCCATCAAGGGCCCCGAGACCGATTCCGTCTCCAAGATGGGTGAGGACGAGATCACGGCGCTGTTTACCTACCTCCGCCACCTCGCAGATCCCGCGAGCCTGGACAAATCCGCCCGCTGGGTGAGCTGCCAAGAGGACTACAAGACCTTCGCGCGCGCGAAGCAGGCCGATTTCCACGAGCGCAGCCTCTACGGGAAGGGCAAAAACAAGCTCGATAAGAACCGTTTCAAGGGCGAGACGAGCGCCGCCGGCGGCCCGCTCGACACCCTCGACGCCGAGGAGGTGCGCAAACGCCACCTCACGATGGCCAGCCGCAACCAGGCGCGCCTGCGGAAAGAGAAAAAAGACCGGCGTGCGGCTACCAAGGAGCCGGCGATCGACTTCGACGCCGCGCCGGCCGGCACCGCGATGCCTGCACCGGCTGCTCCCATGCCCGCGCACCGCAAAACCGCCGATATCGAGGTGCCGTTCTGATGGAATCCGTGGGCAAACTTCTCTCCAGTGTCGGGATCGCCGCGACGGGCGGGCACGGGGTGAGTTTGCCGCCGGAGGTGCAGCGTTTCAAAGTGACGCTCGCCCGCTTTGCCTTTTACGAAGTCGAGGTGCTTGCCGAGACCGCGACGGCCGCGATGGCGATGGCGGAGCAAAGCCCGCCGGTGAAGCCGAAGTTGAAATTCTACACCGGGCACTCGGCGACTTATGCGGAGGTGTTTCAACCGTGGGATGGGAAGTGGGCGAAGGTGCCGCGCGCATGAAATCCGACCCCTTCACTGACGAGTTGGGCTTGAAAATGGCCGCCCCAGAGGTGAGCGAGTCGGAGATTCAGTCGTTGGCGACGTGGTTGGAGGGTAAGGAATGGTGCACCGCCCGGCAGATCGAGGAGGCTCTGGGTCTCGATGAGCGAAAGGTGCGTGCGATCGCAGAGCACAGTGACGGCCTCATCCTGAGCGGGCCCGGTTGCCCTGGCTATCGGCTCTTCGATGGGGCGACCCGGATCGGTGACGCCGATCGGGCGGCGCATCCATCGTTTCGCAAGGTGACCTATGGATGTACTTGGCTCTTTTCTCGATTCGCGTCGCGGTAGCGACAAAGGCCGGCCGGCGTCCGAAGACTGGATGCTCACCGTGCTGGCCCCCGAGGAGCGGTTGATCAAGTTCGACGCCTGGACCAAGCACCAGCTGGCTACCCGTCTCAAATGGCCGGCCGATGAACGCCGGCGGGTGAAGCTGCAGGGCCAATGCCGCGCCCGGCTGGAGAGGATCACCCTCGATCTGTGGCGCCGTGGTTGGCTTTTGGACGGCAAACGACTCTCCGCTCATATCATTGCCGCGCTCGATGACATCGCGGCCGCACAAGGGCAGGGAAGGGTGAAGGAGTTCTGGCCGTTCTTCTGCCGCGTCGTGGACACCTACGTCGGCATCAACTCCGAGACGATCCAAGCAGAGGCGCGGTCGCTGGCCGGCGCCCAACCTGCCGGCGACGTGATGAAGCGGGCGCTCGGTTCAATCCTGAAGCCCGTCCCCACTATTCCCGACCTAGTCGCCGAGCGCCGGTCCGAGATCAACCAAGAGCGCGAGGAAAAGCTGCGCTCCAGACTTTCTAAAGCCCGACTTAAGGAATCTTCAAACGACGGTCAGAAAACCCTCTTTTAAAATCCGCGAGGCTTAATCCTCCGCCAATCTGCCGGCTTTTTCCGGCTTTCTTGTCCGAGGAGGAGCAAACCGAAATCCAAGCCGTCCCGGCACCCGCGCGGCGGCTTTTCTCCTCTGTAGTTCAGGGTTTCTCAGGGTAGATAAGGCTTTTTCAGGCGAGGCTTAATCCTCCCTCCCTCTCTCAATGAACGGATCGGTTTGGCATCAGCCAAATGTGAATAAGTTTTTGGCTGAAATCTGTTATTTGAGACGGAGTTGTCTTGACTGAAGTGGGTTAAAATGGGTTGAAATGGGGCGTTCT
>Ga0310811_10001397_pt1 | contig 30509 bp, 42 predicted proteins | sample YCmetagenome_FD_207642 | JGI IMG/M metagenome (GOLD analysis project Ga0310811, IMG submission 207642) | Soil microbial communities from experimental microcosm in Duke University, North Carolina, United States - YC | ecosystem: Engineered > Artificial ecosystem > Soil microcosm > Unclassified ...
CTAGGATCATCCGTTCGGCCCATTGATGGTGACTTACGCGGTCTGTATGATTCCAGTAGTGAATACGGAGCGTGACGCTCCTGGCCATAGAAAGCTGGACAATAATGAGCGATGTCGATGAAGAGAAGAGGTTTCGGGAGCGGGTCACAGCCGTTTCTGATCTCGATCTGACCGACCACGAGTACGCCGAAACAGTGATGGACATCGTTATGGATCTGCTGAAGGCTCAGACTGAGACGCGCCGATCTAACCGGATTACTTGACAGAGGTCAGGTTCCCGGGTAAAACCTAGAAGAACAAACCGTTTGTCGGATATTTATGGAGGCAGCATGAAGGCAACACTCCCACCGGAACTGCGAGCCAAAGCCCAGGAACTGATCCCCGAGTTCAACGCGGAACAGTTCGTCGAAGACCTCGGCGGAGACGCTGAAGTGGTCTCGGTAGGCCAGGACATCGACAAGATGAAGAACATCATCGGCAACCTGATGCTCGGCATCGAAGACTTCCGGACCAAGAACTGGAGTGACGACGCGATCGTCATGCAGTTCACCGCCGAGAACGTCGAAGCGGTTCAGATGCTCCTGCACGGCTTCGTCCCCGACGATGAGGATCAGTTGGACTACGAAGGCATCGCCATCTACCTGTCGGCAATGCTGACCGTCGCCCTCCAGGCTCTGGTGGACCACGCCAGTGAATGAGGATCGCCGTCAACTGACGGACATGTCGATCGACGAGATCAACAGCGCCACCCTGACGATCGTCCCCATGGTTCAGGATGAGCTCCCGGAGCGCGGCGAGCACGAAACCTACCTGACTCTGGCTTTCGAACTGTCAGAGAAAGCGACCAAGCATTTCGGCCCCAACGGTGTCGATGTGCTGGCACTCCAACTGGCCGCACTGATCGTCGCAACAGCACGAGACTCCCAGTAACAAGACTGGGACAAAGAAGGGACAAACCTATGTTTCCAGCAACAACCCCGCAAGTTAACGGGCTCCCCTACCAGGGGCCACTGTCCGGGCTGACCTTCGTTGATCTGGTCGGCTACGAGTACGGGTTCGTTGAGGTCACCCCCGAGATCGCTCAGTCGTGGCTGGACCTGAACACCCGCAACCGGGCGAAGCGTAAGCGCAACATTGAGAAGTACACCAGCGACATGATCAAGGGTTTCTGGACCATCAATGGCGCCACGATCGTCTTCTCCGCCACGGACATTCTGCTCGACGGCCAGCACCGGCTGGAGTCCATCGTCACCTCCGGCACCTCCCAGTTCCTGTTCGTTTTCTGGGGTGTGAAGGATCTGAACGTGCAGGACACCATCGACACCGGCACCGCCCGCGCCCTGCGCGACCAGATGGTCATCAAGGGCCGGGAGAATGCCAACTACCTGTCGTCCACGGTCAGCCGGATCGTCGCAGTGGACAAGGGGATGCTTTCCTACGCGGAAGCCCCGACCCACCAGGAGGCTCTGGCTTTCCTGGAGGCCAACCCGGATGTTGTGCGTGCCGGTGAGATCGCGGCGATGGCTGGCAAGGCCCGCCTGCGCCTGTCCCCGGCTGCGGTTGGTGCGGCGTACTTCTACTGCGCCCGGATCAACCAGGAGTTCGCGGACGTGTGGTTCGAGTCCCAGGTGATCAAGGGCTTGGCCCTGATGCCCGGCGACCCGGCGAAGGCGTTCCGCGACCGGACCGAGGCGAACTTCCGGACCACCGGTAAGTCGTTCAACGCGCCGGACACCTACAACTATCTGGTCTCCTGCTGGAACGCTGCGCGTGACGGCCGGAAGCTGGAGAAGGCGGCCCAGCCGAAGGGTGGCTGGACGAAGCTGGTGCAGCCGAAGTGAGTGGGCTCATCATCGAAACGTCAGACGGAGAATTTTGGTACTTCTGTCAGCGGTGCGGTGATGCGGGGCTTTCCCGGGACAGTGAACAGGAAGCCCTGGACGACTCCCGGCTACACGAGTGCGAGAACTGAGCAAGACGGTGCGAGGACAGGCCGATCCGGGTTCGACTCCCGGCGCACCACGTGGATGAAGAAGACAAGCAACGCTACCGAGAGCTCAGCATCGAGATCGGCAACGCGCTGATCGAACTGGGCTCCGAGACTATGGCCGAAAAGGTCTACGAGCACACCCGCCTGGCGCACCAGATGGCCCTGGAGGACACCCCCGAAGGTGTGGTTTCCCGGGACGGCATGGGCGATGTGGTCAGTGAGGCGTGGGAGGAACTTGGTTTCCCCACCGTCAACCGAATGATCATGTTGGATTACTCGCTGATGCTGCTGCGGGTCGCTTTCAACGTGATCCGCGAGGCTTACACCTTCGATGAGGCGATGTGGTATTTCAACTCATTCACCTCCGCCATCAAGGAATCCGACGAGGGCAAAGCCAACCAGGAGATCAACCGGATCATCGGTCAGGAGGACCGCATGAGCGATAGCCACTTCAGCGATGAGGTCTGCTGCGTTTGTGGCGGCAAGCCCCACATCGGTGGCCAGTTCGAAGGCGAGACCGAGGTGCGAGTGTTCTGCCTGGAGCACTGCCCCGATGAGCTCAAGAAGTTCCTGCCGCTGGTCCAGGCGGTCAAGGAGAAGATGGCCGAGGTCAAACAGGACGACGATGCCTAAGAAAAGGATCACCGTCACGTACAACGTGGGCTCGGCGGTGAACGTTGAGTCCTGGGAGTTCGAGGGCGACTACGAGATTGAGCGGATCGCCGCCTACCCCGGGCCCAATGGCACCCGTAAGACCTTGATCAAAACTCCGGGCAGAGACTTCCACTGCGACTCGTACCAAATCAAGCTTGAGGATGTCTGGAATGAATGACGACCTGCCACCGGAGCTTCAACTTCGCCACGTCACCAAACAGATCCTGGAACAGGACGCCGAGGTCCCGGAGGACCGGGGCGAGAAGGACGCGTTCATCTACGGCGACTTCTACGACGACAGTCTGCTCATGTCCCCCGATGAACTGATCGTCTGGCTCGAAGACCAGGTGTGCCTCTACAAAAACCAGTACAAGGCGGCGTGGGCTCTGGCCCAGTACATGATGGAACGCCGCAACGAGTACGAGCGAATGCTCGACCAGGCCCTTGATGCGCTGGTTGAACTGAAACCTGCACCGTGGTGGTGGAGGTTCAAAAGGAAGGGGAAGAAATGACGATTTATTACCCAGCAGAGCACAGGCATCTGCTTCCGGTGCTCTCGGAAGAGGAAGCACTAGAAGAGTTGATCCGGCTGTACGCCTGGGCATGGTCGCAGGACATTCTGCGCCGGGCCGGGCTGCCGTCAGAGTGGGACCAGGAGTCCTGGGCCACCGACAGGCTCAACTGTGGCACCTCGTGTTGCATCGCCGGTAAGGCTTTCCTTGACGGCGGCGGCAAGTTCTCGTTCCCGAAAGATCGGGACGATGACGGAGAGACCTTTACCTCGCACGGCAAAATCGACGACTTGATCCATGTCCCGATCGAGGAATGGGCAACCGCCTGGCTCGGTGGCGGGGATGTGGGGCACGGCAACATAATCATGGCGATGTTCTCTGCGGACAACAGCCTCTCCGACATCCGCAACTACATCAAGCAGCGGACCGGCGTGGACCCGAAGAAGAAGATCCAGATGCGAGCCCGGGCGCACTCCCGTGACTAAGTATTTGGTCAGCGTCGTGGTCGAAGACCCGGACGACTGGTTCGAGGGCAACCTGGAGCACCTGGCTGAGGATGCCCACCGCTGGTTCGACGACTCTTGGATCTTGAATGATCCGGAGCTCGGTCCGGCCCGGGGTGGCGAGTTTGTCCACGCCTCATCTGAAGTGGTCCGGGTTACTGCGCTTCCGGCTCAGCCTTGCATTAACGGCTGCGGTGAGCTCGGCCCGCATTATGTTCCGCCGTCTCCGGGTGAAGCGGGATTTTTTACCTGCACTCCGAAAGAATCGAAAGTGGCCGAGTAGTCTGCTCATATCCGACTTTGAAAGGAATTGGATATGAAGGACAAAATTGAGCAGGAAGAGTTGTTTCTGACCACCCGAGAGGTGGCGGAGCGGTTCCGGGTCGATCAGGCCACAGTCATCAACTGGATCAAGAAGGGTCTGTTTGGTGACGGCAATGTGATCAAGACTCTGGGCGGCAACGGTCACTACCGGATCAGCAAGGAACGCGTCTTCTCGATTTTGAACGGTGAAACGGACAGCTAGGCATTGCCAGTAACAAAATGGTGCGGTACCTTTGAGAGGAAGCGGAGCCCCTTCCCGTGCGTGCGAGGCCGGGTTGGGGCTCCCTGCTTTCTATACCAGCTTGACCGTCTTCTTGGCCGATCCGCCAGCCGAGGTCTCCGACTCCACTACCTGGACCTGACCCTCGGCTGCCAGTTGAGCCAAGACATCGGCGTACATCGGCCTCAGCCGCGAGGGCATGGCTCGCCCCAACTCCCGGCTGTTCATTTCACCGCTGTTGCCAGCAAGCAACTCGATGATCTTCCGCTTGGCGTCCATGGTGTCAAAAAATTCGTGCCGGACGGCAACCCCGCGCTCTTGCGCGGCCTGAGCCTTGATCTTGTCCAGACTCTTCTTCCGGTTCGTTGTCTCGATGACACCGATGATCCGGGTCCGGTTGCTGTTTGACCGGTCCACGATCACACCGGCCAGCTTCCAGTCCTCCAGATTGACGTTCAACCGGCCGTCCAGGATGGCCAGGAGGGCTGCCACCTTCGTCTTGAGCAGCATGATGTGCGAGTCCAACTGGTCGATCTGAGCCTCGCCACGGACCTTCGCCAGGTCCGAAAGCTGGATCTCCGTGGTGATCTCGTCAGCGAAATGCAAATAGTAAGGCCGCGTCATCTGCTCGATGATCATCCCGCCACCGTCGACCGGGACCACCGGAGGGTGCCAGTTCAGTTCACCCGGCCACTGCGGCTTGTTCGGCAGATCCGGCACAGACGGGTCGATCGCAGAAAACCACAAGCATCGCTGCGGCGTACCACCCTCGGCATCGTTAAGAAGATCAGCGGCGAGGTTGTCCTGCACCCCGATGACCACGCCCATCGCGTAATGCGATCCAGGGACGACCCTGCGCCGCTCGGCGCTGGCGTTGAACTGGCCCAAGGTAGAGCCACTAAATGCCGACCGAAGTGTCTGGAGCAGTGTCGAGCCAGCGCGGCGTGCGAGTTGCCCGAGCACCTGGCCCTCGTCCAGGTAGAAAAACGCGTTGTGCCGGTTGAGCTTGCGGACCTGCTTGTGCCGGGTAACACCACGGGCATCCTGAGTTTCCACCTCTTCCTCGCCGTAGAACGCTTCAGCGATGCCCTCGCCCGTACCAACGGGCAACTGGTCAGCAAAATCCTCCGGCGCCTCCAGCAGGCGCAGCGCCACCTCGTTAGCGGTCGACTTACCGACCCCGGACGGTGCCACCACCACGGAGAAAATGGTTAGTGATGACGGGGCGCCAACGATCGCAGGGACCCGCAGTCGATGAGAGCACAGGGCAGCCACCCTGGCCAGGACCACACCCAGAACAGCCTCCGCTGAACGCTGCTGAGCGTGCGCCGCCTGCTTGATGTGCTTCAGATAGTCCCGCTGGTCCCAGAAGTCCTCCCCCAACGGGTTCGGTCCGGGCGCCGCCTGGGGCGGCTGGTCTTTTGGGGCGGGTTGCTCCCATCGCCACGAGTCATCAAACTCCAGCGTCGTGGTCTGGTCCCCGTAGCCGAGCTCCTTGAGCCTGCGGGCTGCGGCTTTCATGTCACCGTTGTGGTGGTAGACGGAGTAGACGTACGGCTTCGAGTAGGCCCGGTTGTGGATGTTGGACGCCGGAAACTCCGCGACGGAAGTGGAGAACACCCACAGCCCATCCTCCAGCCCGTCCCTGACCCCGGTGGAGGCACTGTGGCCATCGTGGCGGTTCTTGCCTGGCCGGACCCAGAAAATCTCGTCGCCGCGACTGTGGCTGTACTCCCAGCCTTGACCACCGAGAAGGAGACGGTCATCCCAGGACGTTCGCTGAGCAAAGTCATCAAATGGGGACAATCCGGACGAAACGTATTGGCGTGTGGGAGCAGCAGGGGCAATCTTTTTCGGCGCCGGGATTGCACCGGCCAAAGAATCAAGAATGCTCTCCATGGAAAACATCCGGCCGTCAGTGTCGGTGTTCAACAGGTGGCAGGGCCGGGGTAGATCCTCCACCTTGCGGTTGATCGTCCCCGGAATCCGGAGCACCCGGGCCATGTCGTGGGTGCCGCGCTCATAGTTGAGTCCGATCGACGCAGCCCCATTGTGAAGGGCTTCGTGCCAGAGCCGAGAAATCTCGGTCAGGTCGCTAACGTCACCACCGAACTGGTGCGGCTCAGTCAGCAGCCACCAGGCGTACCAGCCGCCACCGGATTCAATCCAGCGGGTTGGCATTGGGAGGCGTGCCGCCTCGATGATCGCAGTAGCTGCCGCGAAATCTTTCGGGAGCCCTGTCGCTGCGTGGCCCGGTCCTTCTCGATCAATATCTGCCCACAGGCCAGGCAGACTAGCCGAATCTGTGTCAAGTCCACGACGGCCCGGCGCCGGAGCGACAAGGAGGGTAGTAGATCGAACATAGATGCCCTTGACCTTCAGTCGATCCAGGTAGCCGATGTGGTCGAGCATGGCCTGGGTCTCTTCCCAGGACCGGATGTTGAACGTCTTCCCGGACCAGTCTTCGTTGTTGACCACGTTGACGAGTCCACGGCTGGCACCGTGAAGAGTTTCAATCCATTCTTGGGCCTGGTCAGGGTGCCAAACTGGTGATGTTGCACCATTTCCCTGTATCATTGGACCTACCTTTCTAGGGACTGCCAAAGCCCTTTCATGAGGTTAGCGAGACCCCCGGTTATCGAAGTTTGTCCCTTCTTGCCGGGGGTCTCACACTGTCTGAGGGCTAGTAGCCCGGCTGATCCGGAGCCATCGGCGCCGGAGGCGGACCCTGCCGGTTACGAAGCTGATCCAGAAGACTGGTTCCCTGAGAGTACGCCGCGTTCGGGTCCGCTGGGGCCACCTGAACGGGTGGCTGCGGAGCCTGTTGCACTGCCTGCGGAGGTACCTGCGGTTGGGGCTGGGCACCCTGCGGAAGGTAAGCCTCAACGATCCACTGGTTCACCGGGAACTGGCTGACCGGATCGAAGTAGGCGGTGCAGGTGAAGAACACCGCGAGCCCGGGCATCGGCTTCTGCTTCCGGCCGGTCAACTCTTCGATCTTGCCGATAAGCTGCCGCTCCTGGAAGTTCTTGGTGCTGTACTTGCGCACCCCGTTGTCGTCCGGGCCCTCCCGGACATCAGTCTGGAGCGTCAGCACCGTCTCGAACATGGCACGGTTCGCCTTGTCCAGCTTGGGGCGCCAGCGACCGTTGACCTGCTCCGACTGCTGGCGGGTCTCCGCAGAGATCACCACACCACCGAACCGGTAGCCGATCTGCGGCTTCTGACCCCGGATTGCCGGACCCGGGTAAGGCCGCAGGAACGGGATCTTGGGAGCGTTCGGGTCGCTACCCCGCAGACTTTCGTAGTAGTCGTCCGGCGCGTTCTCCCACTCCGGCTCCGGCTGCTGCGGCTGGAAGTTGCCACCGTTCTGGTACTGCGGCGGGTACTGCGGATACTGCGGCTGAACAAACTGCGGCGGTGCTGGCGGAGCACTCGGCTGCGGGTACTGCGGCTGGGCCGGGACACCTGGCGGGTAGCCCCAAATGGGCGATCCGTCCTGGTTGTACCCAATCACCTGCGGTTGCGAATTTGGATACGTCATGTCAGTTATCTCCGTAAAGTCGCTTCTCGTATGCTTCTTTAGCTTTTTGTGTTCTTATTGCTGCCGGTTCACTGTAGCCAGGGCAGCCCGTGCCGTCCGCCTTCAACTCGGCATCCCGTTCCACAAAGAACGGGCAGTACCAGCAGTTTTTGCGTTCAGCCAGGGCCGGGATCTGGTCCCAGCGTTCCGGGTGGTTATGGATGTCGAGCTCGATCAGCTTGTAGGCGATCGAGTACATCCGCTCCAGCGCCCGGGTGGCAATGTCCTGGTCGTATGGTTCCCGCCAGAACCACATGTCCCGTAGTCGACCGTCCCGGGGTGTGAAGATCAGTACGATGTCCCGGACCGGCCGTCCGGCCTTCCGGTGCCCGTATCCGTAAAGCTGGCCTTGAACCTGGTAAATAGACGGGACACCGTTCTCGCGATACTCCTTGAGTACCGCCGAAGACGGGAACTTCCAGTCCCAGACATCCGGCTCGACGTAGACATCAGTGTGACCAGTGACTAGATCATCTACGTGGAGTTCGAGTTCGGATTGCCACCCGAGGTCCCGGACTTCCCGCTGGTATTTCTCGATCGCTCGTTCCATCCAGCCATGGAGTGCTGTGCCTGCGATAGCAGCGAACGGGTCGCTGCGGAAATTGACTTCTCGAATTCCCGCCAGGCCGTAACCAATTCTTCGATCGCAAGTGTGTCCAATTTCGGAGGGTCCGAGCGTTTTTTGGAGGGATCGGGTGGAATTGTCATCGGCGTACCTCACTACTTCCAGGATCTGTTTGCGGGCTGCCTCGTTCTCCGGTTCCCGCTCGATCACGGGCCGGAAGCAAGACGCGTGGACCAGGCTGACCTGAGCCAGGGTGTCGTCCAGGCGTCCACCACAGGCGAGGCATTCAGCCACGGTCACGCTCCTTCACCAGGTTGATGATCCACTCGTCGTTGTCGATTGCCTCGGCAAGATCACCTAGAACCTGATCGTCATTAATGGGAAGAAGCACGAATTTCCCACTATAGGCATCAGTTTCCAGGGTTTCCATGCCATCCCAGACAAAGTCCCACAAACCTACCAGCTTGTCCAGGGTGTCCTGTGGAATCTCAACCATTCGCTCACTCATTGACCGGCTCCCACTCGCTGAAGACTTCCAACCGGCCCGGACAGTACCGCCGCTCTCCGACAGCGCTGTCCCAGTAGTGCCCGTCATGCTGGACCCGGGTCACCAGGTCACTCAGGAACGCTTCCGTAACCGCCTCGGGGCAGTAGCTGACCACGATCTCCGTCATGACTTCACCTTCCTGCGGTCGGACTCCTGCGCCCGGCGCCACCGCTCCATTTCCTGCTCGCTGGCATCAACCCAGACGCCCAGCAGGCCAAGATCATGACAGTGGAGTTTGCCGTCCTCGCAGTCCTTCAGGACGTAGCTCTCCGGCCTGCCCTGAATCCGACAGAGGTGCCGGATCGGCATGATGTTCTCCCAGAATTCCTCCGGGTACTGGTCGAAGATTCGTTCGATTTCCCGCCAGAAAACGTAGATCTTGGCCAGACTCTGAGTCGTCGGGGTCTGCTTGCCGGTCACCCAGGCGCGCAGAGTCGGAACATCAACCGCCATCATGCGGGCGGTCATGCGCCAGGACAGGTTCAGGTGCTCGATCGTCTCCTGCAACCAGCCACTTGCGATCACCTTTCGGGCGATCGTGGTCCAGTTGTCGAAGTCGTCGTAGCCCGGAGAGCGGATGAAGTCCAGGTGCAACTCGCCAATATCAATAGGCATGTATCCCCTGCTCTCTATGTAGATGTGCCACCTGTGTAAGGAACGCTAGCACGGGCTGGCGACAGTTCCTAGCAAAGTCCAAAAGGTCCATATACTGCACATATGACAGCCATGCGAGACCCGCTAACAATGTCGCTAAGGGAACGCTTTTCCCTTTTGTCTCCCGGTGAGCAACTTGCGTGGCTGGAACGCCAGGAGGATTGGGTAGTCGAAGAAATCGCCCGTGGTGAATGGTGGTGGACCCAGCGGCCACACCAGGTCCCGCCCGAAGGCACCGGCCACTTCATCATGCTGGCCCTGGCCGGGCGAGGTTGGGGCAAGTCCAGGGCCGGAGGGGAATGGCTCGTCGAGCGAATCCAGAAGCACCCCTACGACACTCATGGTGTGCCCACCGAGTGGCTGGTGATCGCGGAAACCCTCAGCGACGCCAGGTCCATCTGCATGGAGGGCCCGGCCGGAATTCTGCGGTCGATGGAACGCCAGAAGATCATCTTCAAATACATCCGATCCCCCAAGCCGATGGTGCTGTTCCCGGACGGGCAGAAGATTTACTGCATCGGCGCTGACGATGAAGACGTTGGCCGAGGATTCAACGCGGCCGGTGGTTGGCTCGACGAGATGGCCAAGTGGAAGAACGCCTACGGGTCCTGGTACGAAGGCATCATGCCCTCCCTCCGGGCCGACCTAGTAGGCGATCACCCCAAAGTCTTCGTCACTACTACCCCGAAGCCGGACAAGCTTCTCCAGGAGTGGCTGGGGCGCAGCGACGGCACCGTGTTTCTCATGCGCGGGTCGACGTTCGACAACGCAGCCAATCTTTCGAGCCAGGTGGTCGCGGAGCTTGAGTCCAAATACTCCGGGACCAATCTTGGCCTCCAGGAGCTTTACGGGGAGATGCTGGAAGTCATGGACGGGGCGCTGTTCAAGCGCAGCGACATCGAGAATGCCCGGGTCGATGACGTACCCGACGACATTGTCGCGATGTGCGTCGGGGTTGACCCATCCCTCACCGATGAAGGTGACGAGATGGGCGTGGTCGCTATGGCCCGGAGTCGTGATGATCATCTTTATGTCCTGGAGGACGCCACCGTCATGGCAGCGGGACGTGAAGCAGCCCTTCACTGCTGGCGAGTTTGGGCTCGCTGGGGTGCCGACGTACTCGTAGTCGAGGAAAACCTCGCCAAGAACTGGATGGCAGAAGTCTTCCGGGATGCCTACCTGGAACTGATCCGGCTCGGTGAAATTGAAGGTGGTACCACCCCGCCACTGGTACGGGTGGACGCCCGAAAAGGGAAACGAACACGAGGTGAGCCAGTCGCCATGCGTTCTCAGCAGGGGCGAATCCATCACCTCAACCGCTTCGACAAGCTTGAAGAACAACTGTGCCTGTTTACCGGTTGGGACAGTAAAGAGAGTCCAGACCGTCTTGACGCCTACGTCCATGCTGCCCGATACCTAATCAAAGGTGAGCGTTCCCGGGTTCAAATTGTATCTCCATGGGATTACGTTCCCAAGGAGGACATTTTCGGGTTTTAGGCCGAGCCCGGCTTCCTATCATAAAAGCCGACTTGTCCGCTACCCTTACGCCATGATCTCTGTCTTCGCGTTTGCCCTAGCCGTCCTGGCATCGGCACGCTTGACAAGACTCGCTACGAAAGACTCGATTACCGAACCGCTCCGTGTTCGAATTGTGGCTAAGGCGAACAAGGAATGGGTTGAGACCCTGTTCTCCTGCCCGTGGTGTATCGGATTTTGGATCTCGGCAATAGTCATCGGGATCACCTGGTACTACCACCCGGGCTGGCTAATGTGCACTGAAGCGATCTTTGCTGGTTCGTTTCTTGTTGGATTGCTTTCTCGGGGAGACGCCTAAATGGCCGGATGGAAGAAGGAACGTCAGCCACCCATCCCGGTTGTATCTCCCGGGAAGGCAATGGTGGCCAGCGCCGCCATTTATCCGATTCGAATGCAGGCTTGGCAGTCGTACCGATTCACAGATGCCGCATGGCAGGCAGAACTGTGGCGCCTTTATGACTGCATTCCCGAATACCACTTCCTCGTCAACTGGGTGGGTGGCGCCTGCGGACGGGTCAAGCTGTATGCCGCTGATGTAGACGACAAGGGCCGGGTCCAGCAGCAGACCGAAAACCAGCAGGTTTCGGACCTGGTGAACAACATGCTCGGCGGCCCGGAGGCCAAGGCCGAGTGCATCCGGTCGCTGGCGATCAACCTGACCGTGGCCGGTGAGGTGTGGGTGATCGGGCGTACTAACCCGCTCAACAACGCTGACGAGTGGCTGATCGTTTCCAGTGTGGAGTTGCGCCGCTACGCGGGTGGCTACTACCTGGGCTGGGGCGACCAGCGCATTGAGCTCCAAGAGGGCCGGGACCTGCTGATCCGGATCTGGACACCACATCCCCGGATGATGATGTTCCCGGATTCACCGTCGCGTGCGGTCTACCCGATCTTGATTGAGATCGAGAAGCTGACTCGCTACGTCTTCTCCCAGCTTGACTCGCGTCTGGCGTCTGCTGGTGTCTGGATTCTGCCGGAGTCGCTGGACTTCCCGTCCGATGACGCGCAGGTCCCGGATGGTGTGCCCGCGTTCATGAAGCAGATGGTCCAGGTGATGTCTGCTTCGCTGAAGGGTGACGGTTCGGCTGCCGCCCTGGTCCCGACGATGATCAAGTTCAAGGATGAAATCTTTGACAAGATCAAAGCGCCGATCCAGTTCTCCAGCGAACTATCCAGCCAGGCCAAAGACCTCCGCGACGAAGCCCTCAAGCGTCTCAGTTGGGGCATGGACACCCCCGCCGAAGCGCTCACCGGCATGTCCGACGCCAACCACTGGTCGGCCTGGCACGTAGACGAATCCACCATCAAGTCGGTCATCGAACCGCTGATGAACCGGATCTGCGACGGGCTTAACCGGGCGTACTTCATTCCCGCCCTGGTTGCGATGGGCTTGGACCCGAAGAAGTACATCCTCACCTTCGACACCTCAGCCCTGACGGTGCGGCCACAGCGCCTCCAGGACACCCTGAACCTGAACGCTGCCGGTATCGCCTCTGACGAGTCCGTTCTCCTGGCCGGTGACTACAAGCTGTCAGACGCCCAGTCCGACGAAGAGAAAGACTGGAAGTGGGCCCGGCAGATTGCCATGCAAGACCCGCTGCTGCTCCAGAACCCGGACTTCTGCCGCATGGCCAACCTGCCCGACTACTTCATCACGTCCATCAAGAAGATCAACGAGGACGCGGCGAAGGCTGCCGAGGCAGTCAATCCGGAGTTGGCGAACGCTGGCCCACCACCGCCTCCACCGCCGCCGCGCAACGGTCAGGTTCCGGCGAGCCTGCCACCGATTCCGGCCAAGTCTGTTGCCCCCGGCGCACCCACCCAGGTTCCGAAACGAACCCTTATGGCCTCGGCGGCACCGCAGGACTTCCTGGGACGCGTCTGCGAACAGGCCGCGCTGCGTGCATTCGAAGTGGCGGGCGGGAAACTGCTCACCCATTCTTACCGTGGCAAATTCTCCAGCGTTCCGAAGGAAGAACTGCACACGGTGATTCCGGTGACCGATGTCGAGCATGCCCGTAGCCTTATCGCGGGCAGCATGAGGCACCTGGATTGCCTGGAGGAATACGGCGTTAATGCCAACCAGGTGAAGGCCGCTGTTGCCACATATTGCATTAACCAATTGGTTTCGGGACACACCCACAATTACGAGGGCATGCTCGATTACCTGGAGCGGGAGAGGCTGATCTAGTGACTGTGACGACGCTGATCAGCCTTGCGGTAACTGATTCGCCAGCATTCTTTGCAGCGCCTCGTCCCGTTACTCGGCTCAATGTAGACATTGTCCGGATCGGTGATGTCGTGGAGGCCCTTTCGGCACTTGGTGCGTCGTATGTAGGAACCATTTCCCCGCATCAAATTTTCGCTCCGCGTGCATGGCTCAAGATGCTGGGGGTTGATACAACCTCGCATTCGGCAAACGTGATCAAGGTCGAGGCCCCGGGGGATTGGACCGACTCGCCAGAGATACGACGCACGATGCGCGAGTGTGGTGCCTTTTACCTTCCGGCCGGTGGTCCCGTATCCGTTGGGGAAGTAGGAACCGGTCCACAGCCAGCATCCGCTAGCGGTGACAGCGTAACGATTCATCATTTCTTCATCGGTATAACGGCGAACCTGGACGACGTTACGACCGGATTTGAGAACCCTGCGGTAATGGCGCTCGCACATGCCCTTGCGCAGTCGTCCCGATACGCAATCGGAGTCGTCGAAGTGACAAACCGCTGGGGCAAAGTTTTGAACGGAGGTGCTGTCGATGTCTGAGGGCGCGGTCGGAGATTTCAAGGCTCGTAAACTCTTTCGCTACTGGACAAAGGGCCCCGGTGCGGCGAAAATCTCTTGGGGAGTTCCAGGAGATTTTAATCGATGCACCGCTTTATTGTCAAAGTATTTCCCCAAGAACCCGAAGGGGCTCTGTGCAAACCTGCACCACCGCGCGCTCGGAGTGTGGCCTGGACAGGAAGACGGCGGACGAAGCCACCACGAACTGCTCGAACTGCTCGCCTCCGGCATCGACCCCGAGGGCTACCTCGTCGCCTCAGCGCCCAGCAACCTGGACACCAGCCAGATCATGCACTGGATGGCTCCACTCTTCGACGTGAACGGGTCTTCCAGCGACATGTCCGGCAGCCGTCGCATCAACCTGGACGGGTTCAGCCACCGAGACCTTCCGATGCCGCTGCGCTGGTCGGAGAAGTCGAACACGGGACGCCCACACGGTGACTCCGTTGTCGTCGGCCGGATCACCGGTGTCGATGTCAACGCCGATGGTGCCGTCGCGTGGGGAGACATCTTCCCCTCCGACGTGGTCCCGCAGTCGCACACCATGGCGCACCTGGCCCAAGGCGGCGTGCTCGGTCTGAGCATGGACCCCGGTGGTCCGGTCGAGATGGAAGTTGACGACACCGACGAGACCGAGCCCGAGTTCGATGACGCTGGCAGCCCGATCGCCAAGGTCGCCAACATGGTGTTCACCAAGTACCACATGGGTGGCGCCACCGCAGTGCCGGTCCCGGCCTACGCCGGTCAGCGGATGCTGATCTGGAACAGCGACGAAGACGATCTGGATTCGGAGTTCAATGGGCTGGATCTGGGTGACGAAGAAACCTATGGAATCGTCGCTTCCGCTGAGTTCACTGTCGTGGCGCATGGCTGGGAGAACATGCCAGTCGCACCCCGGGCAGCCAAATGGTCCGCAGACTCCGCCCTGCAACGGATCTTTGCGTGGGCTAACGGCGACCCGAAGAAGCTGTCCAACATCTTCATGTGGAAAGACCCCCACGGGGACCCGCGAGACCTTAGCTCATACCGGCTACCGATTGCCGACATCGTTGACGATCAGCCCGTCATGTATTACTCCGCCGTTTACCACGGTGCCGCGCTACTTCAGGGTGGCCACGGCGGTCTCCCGATGCTCAGCGATGCCGAGCGAACCGCACTAAAGGCCGTCTTTACCCGAATCTACGTAAAGGTGTCTAATGCTCTTGGGGTTCACATTGATGCCCCGTGGAACCGGGCACCTACGCGGACCACAGCACCACGTATGGAGGTTGAAATGCCAGAAGACGAGACCCTGACCGCTGCCGTGAACGGTGGTGGCTGGGCTTCCATGCCGATGGCTTCGCCGGACACCGCGTGGGACGGTGGCGCAGCCAAGAAGGCTTTGGGCGAGCGAGCCGGGATCAACGGGGACAACCCGTCGTGGCAGAAGTACGGCCAGGGCTTCCTGTGGCACGCGAACAGCCCGAAGTCGACCGCAGATTTCAAGCTGCCGATCGCTACCGTCATCGACGGCAAACTCACGATCATCCCCCGGGCCGTCAACGCGGTCGCCTCGGTCCTGGCCGGTGGTCGTGGTGGTGTCGACATCCCCGACGCTGACAAGGCCCGGATCTCCAGTGTTGTCGCCGGTCTCCAGAAGCGGTTCAAGGAGGGCGACTCGTCGATGACTGCTGCTGGTGCTCCGCTGGCGCCTCCGGCCACCTGGTTCGAGGACCCGAAGCTTCAGGGCAAGACCAAGGTCACCGTGGACGAGTCGGGCCGGGTGTTCGGTCACCTCGCAGACTGGACCACCTGCCACCTGGGCATCCAGGGCAAGTGCATTATGGCGCCGCACTCCCACAACGACTACGCCGACTTCCACGTCGGCACCATCGTTACCCAGGAAGGCGATGTTCTCGATGTCGGAAACCTCACTGCTAACACCGGACACGCCCCCCTCTCGCTCTCTGCGGGTGCAACTAAGTCGCACTACGACGACACGGGCAGTCAGGTGGCAGTGGTACGCGCAGGTGAAGATCAGTTCGGCATCTGGGTCGCCGGTGCTCTCGTACCAGAAGTGGACATTCCCGCCACCGGAGCTCTCATGCGGCGCAGCCCGCTCTCTGGGGACTGGCGGACCGTGGACGGTCACCTATCTCTTGTAGCGGCCCTGCACGTGAACCGTCCCGGCTTCCAGATCAAGCCGATGTTCACCCTGGACGGCGAGGAAGTGGTGGCCCTTCAGGCTGCGGGCGTGCTCCACGAGAACACTGCCGAAACCGTCTACCTGGAAGGCATGGGTGGTGGCACGATCGTGCACACCCCGCAGTCTTCGACCCCGGTGGCAGAGTCGGATGATGATGTCGACCCGCAGATCAAGCGGGCGGCTCGCCTGGACCTGCTACTGAACATGCCAGTTCGGAGCGACCGGATCAAGAAGGCTCTGGAGGGCTGATGACCGCGTTTATCGGTATGGCAATGCACTACACCAGCTACGGCACGCCGGGTGGCGAGTACGGCAAGGAGTGCAGGGCAGCTATCGTCACCGAGATCCTGAAGCCGTACGTGAGCGACGATGAGCACGAGGTGGTCAGCCTCGCGGTGCTGAACCCGACCGGAGTTTTCTTCAACCAGGAAGTCAAGTACGACAGGGACCGCGCAGGCGGCACCTGGCACTACTCACATTAGGAAGGGGCTAGAGATGGCGTGTAGTTCGTGCGGTAAAGGTGCCACCGACAACCAGTTTTACGAGGTGCTGGACCCGTCCGGAAACGTTGTGACCGAAGTGCAGGGACATTTCGCCGCAAAGGTGGAGGCTTTCAAGCGTTTCGGTGCAACTGGGCGTACTCGCCCAAAGCAGTAAATAGGTGCTAACATCCCCCTAACTTGATCACCGCTGTGCTGCGAGCCGGGTGCTGAGAGGACAAGCTGGTCGCTGGGCTGTGAGCCGGATCGGATGAGACAACCAATCCATTCGAAAGGTTCATGAGATGTCGCGTAAGAAGTTTGACGTCTCCCAGCACCCGGACCTCACCCGCTACACAGAGGTTGCCCTGAAGGGCGTTCGGGACGAGAACAACCAGGCCATCACCGAACTGGTTGCCTCCGTGACTGCTGAGACGATCTCCGACGATGAGCTCGCGGAACTGGAAAGCTACCGCGCCTTCGACACTTCCGTCTCTGACGAGATCCAGGCCCGGACTGACCGCGCTGCCCGATTCGCTTCCGCCACCACCGTTCCGGCTGCGGCCGAAGGTAGCGAGAGTGCCCCGGCTGCCGAGGCCACCGAGCCCGTCACCGCCTCCGGCGAGACCACAGAGACGGCTCCGCCCGCGCCGAGCATTGGCGAAGTTGCTGCCACCGCTCCGGCCCCGACCACCGCTCCGGCCACCACAGAGCCTCGCCCGATGGCGACCCTGGTTGCCTCCGGTGACATCCCCGGCGTCCGCATCAACGAGCCGATCGATATGGACACCTTCACTGAGGCGTTCATGTCCATGTCCGGCGCGTTCGAGGCGATGGGTGCCCGTGGCCAGAACGTTTCGGTCTCCCGGAACATTGCGACGATCCGTCGTAACTACCCGGAGCACCTGAAGGTCTACGGCGCCTCCGACGAGTACGACCAGAAGACCCTTCTGGCGGCCTCCGACGAGACCAAGCTTCAGGGTGGCTCGCTGCGCGCCTCCAAGCGTGCCGAGGTCAAGAAGATCGTTGACGCCCACGTCGCCAAGGGTGGCCAGGCCGATGAGATCGACGCCCTGACAGCGGCCGGTGGCTGGTGTGCCCCGTCCGTCACCGTCTACGACACCTGCTTCCAGACCGTGGTCGACGGTATCTACGACGGCCCCGAGGTGCAGGCCCCACGTGGTGGTGTCCGGCACAACACCGGCCTGGACTGGTCGACCATCTACGGTGGCGGCAACATCCTCGGCTCGGCCAACGGTGTCACCGGTTTCTGGAACCGTACCGAGGCTCAGGTCTCGACCGGTTCCCCGGTGAAGGACTCGATCCAGGTGGCCTGCCCGACCTTCGTCGACACCCGCCTGGGTGTGACCGGTCTGTGGATCACCTCCCCGATCCTGACGAACCGCGCCTACCCGGAGTTCGTGCGCACCTTCATGGAAGGTGCCATGGCAGTCCACGCGCACCAGATGAACGCGCTGCGGATTCAGGCGATCGTCGCGGGCTCCACTGGTGTCATCCTGAACACCGACCCGTTCGTCTCGGACGGCACCGTCACCTCCAACCTGCTTTCGGCGGTTGAGATGGCGATCGTCGACCTCAAGTACCGCCTGCGCCTGGCGCGCAACGCCACCCTTGAGGTTGTCCTGCCGTTCTGGGTCCGGGCCCAGTTCCGTGCTGACCTGTCGCGTCGTACCGGCTACGACGTGGTTGGCATCAGCGCCTCTGACGCCCAGATCGACGCATGGTTCGCGATGCGCGGCGCCAACGTCCAGTTCGTTTACGACTGGCAGGACGCCTTCACCAGCGCGACCGCTGGCCTGCCCGGTAACGCGACTGCCATCCAGGCGCTCCCGGTCACCACGCAGTTCCTGGTCTACCCGACCGGCACCTGGGTTACCGCTGTCCAAGACGTGATCACTCTGAACGCGATCTACGACACGAACGCCACGATCGGTCTTCCGGTCAACGTCATGACTCAGCTTTTCGCTGAGGATGGCTGGGCGGTTCTCCAGATGTGCCCGGTCTCCCGTGTCTACACAGTTCCGACCTGCCCGAGCGGTTCGACGACCGCGCCGAGCCAGGTGGACTGCGTTACCCCGTAATGGAATGGGGCCCCTCCGGGGGCCCCTACCAGGGTTAACCAGGACCTGAGAGAGGAAAAGGCAATGGCTGCAACTGTCAAGCCTTGGACCGGCGCCAGCGGCAACGTCGTTATCGAAGCGCAGGCGTGCACGTTCAACGGCATCAACTACAACAACACCACCGGTGGCACCGTCGTGACTGTCTATGACAACGCGACCACCAACACCGGCACCATCCTGCTTCAGCTAACCCTCGCGGCGGCGACCAAGGGCACCATCACGGTCCCGCCCGTCAAGGCGCTGAACGGGATCACCGTCAATGCTTCTGCTGCGGTTGGCGCAGCGGGCAGCGTCTACGTCAGCTAAGGAGGGGCACTCAAATGGCTGTTGCTAAGAGCTACACGGGTGGCACCACTGCGGCTACGTCGCTGACTGCCAACCCTTGCACCATCCAGGCGCTTGCTTTGAACGCTGCTGCTACCAGTGTGTTGACCCTGTGGGACAACAACGCTGGAACGGCGACCGGCAACATTTTGTACCAGGCGACTTTTGCCGCCGCGTTCAACGGTGTCGTGGACTTCACCAGCATCGGCGGGATCAAGGCAGCGGCCGGTATCGCCATCACGGTGGCTACCGCGACCTGCCAGACAACCGCCATCGTTTTCTAAGGGGCACCCGTGGCTATCATCACCGGTCCACTACTGATCCCGGCGCCCAACGAGGGTGCCGAGATCCGGTATGGGCTTTTCTCTGTGGTACCGCCACGGGCCCTTCCTGATCAGGCGCGGCTTGGCGGTCTCGAATATCAGATTGCCGAGAACTTTGGTTCCCGCTCCTACGACGTGACCTGTGCGCCGGGCGCCACCAAAACATTTGATGGTGGCCCGGCCACAGTAGTGGCGAACCCGTTTCTGATCTACACGTCGCTGTCCTGTGGCCTCGTCGGTCACACGATGGATGAGATCCGCGCCTATCTGGAAGAACGGGCCCGGGTTGCTGAGCAGGGCGCCGTGGAACTGGCGTTCTCCAACTCGGCGAACGGCCTGAACCTGGGTTTGGCGAACAACGCTTCAGCGGTGACGCTGGCCGCTTCATCGAATGTGATCGCGGCGATCTCCGCCCTGGAGGGCTGGTTGTACCAGACGCAGGCGTACGGCAAGCCTGGTGTCCTTCACATCCCGGCTGTCGCTGCCGTCTGGTTGCACCAGGTGAACGTGATCTCGAAGGGCCCGGACGGGATCTGGCGTACGCCGATCGGGACCATGGTGTCCATCGGCAACTACTCCGGGAACCTGCCTAACGGTTCGGCTCCGGCTGCCGGTCACACCACGTTCTACATCACCGGTCAGATGGGGTTGTGGCGCGAGCCAACGGCCCTCATCCCGGACCTGGGGGAAACCATCGACAGGGCTTTGAACCAGTGGAACGGTCTGGCTGAGCGTTTCTACGTCGCGAGTATCGACGAGTTCGTGGCGGGTACGGACACTACGCTGGCGTACGCCTGATAGGAGAGGATTGTCCCCATGGCCCGTATTGAGATTCTTGAGAACCAAACAATGGCTGAAGTTGCCGGTGCCCTCCTGGACCTGGTCGACGCCAACCCGGATGTTTTCACCCCTAGGGATGTTGCAACCAATACCGACAACGGTATGGCGTTCATCGTTCCGGACGGGCTGGAGCAGCTTTACCTGGAGTATCTGACTTCTGGCAAGGTCGGCAAGGCCGAACTGGAACCGGATGAGGATGTTCAGGAGCCCGACGAGTCCGACGAGTCCGATGACGGCGAGGACACCAGCACTGACGAAGCCCCTGCTCCCAAAAAGCGGGGCCGTCCTCGCAAGATCCAGACGGAGGGATAGTCCACCATGACGGCGATCTGCGCGACTCCGTTCAAGCTCCCGTTTGTTCGGATGACGCTGCTTGATTCCTGCGGGGTCCCGCAGACTACCGCTACTTCGATGTATGTCACGTCCGGCATCATTCAGATTGCCGAAACGAACAACTTCGAAGATCGGGAAGAGTTCTTCCAGAAGAATGGTGACGGCACGTTCTGTGTCCAGGCATCGAACCCTCCAGTCCTGAAGTACAAGGAACTGGAGATTCAGCTTTGCACCTACGACCCGGAAATGGTCAACGCCATGACCGGCGAGCCTCTTCTGACCGACGATGCCACCACACCCAACACGATCGGTTTCCGGTCCCGGGTGGGCTCTGCGGCGCTGAACAACTTCGCCCTGGAGGGCTGGACCCGGCTCACCAACAAGACGAACTGTTCGACCGGCCCGCAGTACGGCTACGTGCTGTACCCGTGGTGCATCGAGGGCTACGTCGATGATGTGACCTGGGGCAACTCGAACATCATCATGACGATCAAGTGCCGCACCAACAACAACAGCCCGTGGGGTACCGGCCCGTACAACGTTCAGGTGTCGCAGGCTGCGACTCTGACCACCGGCCAGCCGCAGGGTCTGTTCAGCGCAGTCGGCAGCCAGGACCACCGGATCTGGGAGTTGGCGTACTTGGCTCCGCCTTCGACCAGCCTGTGTGGTGGCCAGCCGTCTTCGCTGAGCCTGGCGACGATCACCAAGGTGGGCCAGGTGGCGACTCTGACGTTCCCGTCCCCGAATGCTCACCTCCCGGCGATCATCAACTGGGGCGACGGTACGGCGGACACCACGGTGACCACTGGTACCACGACCACGCACACGTACTCCGGATCTGGCACCTTCAACGTGACGTACAACCCGACCACTGAAGGCTCCGGCCCGCCGTGGAAGGGCACCGTGACGTTCCCGTAAGCCCGGCCAATGATTGAGCCCGGTAGTCCTACTTAAGGGCTATCGGGCTTTATCATCATGAAAGAGGTGATCTGATGACAACTCCGGTGCCGGGCGCACCATGTGGCTGGGATGTGGAACCAGCCACTTGCGATGCCGAGTGGAGCACGTACTCTCCAGAGGTCCAGCAGTTCGCTATCACCACTGCTAGCGCTGTCGTGTGGGCTGCCACCGGTCGCCAGTTCGGTGAGTGTGAACTGACGGTGCGACCGTGCGGGAAGTGGGATGGTAATGCCTGGTGGGGCGGCTGGTGGTGGGGTTTCTACGCCTCCGGATGGGGGTGGGGACCACTGCTGTTTAACGGTTTCTTCCCTGGCTGTGGCTGCATGGCTAATGGGTGGGGCTGGTGCGAGTGCGTACCAGACAACCAGATCTGGCTCCCGGGCCCAGTCTCAACAATTGTTTCGGTTGTCGAGAACGGTAGTGTTGTCGACCCGGCAACGTACCGGGTAGACGACCACATGTGGCTGGTGCGTACCTCGCTTTCCGGTGGCACCGTGAACACGTGGCCGTGGCAGCAGAACTACAACCTGGACGCCGGGGACAACAACACCCTGACGGTCACGTTCACCAAGGGTGTGCCGGTGCCTCCGGCGCTGCTGTACGGGACCGGCCTGCTGGCTTCCCAGTATGCGAAGGCGTGCGCGTCGTCTGACTGCCAGCTTCCGTTCCGGGTCCAGTCGATTGTCCGGCAGAACGTGTCGCTTCACGCGGTTGATCCGTCGGAGATGATGGCTGACGGTTTGACTGGTATCACCATCCTCGACCAGTTGATCAAGTCGTACAACCCGTTCGGGCTGAAGTCCCCGCCAGCGGTCTACTCACCTGACTCGCCGGTCAACCGGACCACCACCTGGAGTGCACCGTGAGCAGCCTCAGCGACTTCGTCGCGGTCTCCTTCGTCTGCCTCCAGGACGCCATCACAGCCGCCAATATTGCCGCCGCACCGAAGAATCAGATCGGGCACGTGGTGATGCGCCCCGGCATCCAGATCGAACCGGACATGGCCCAATTCCAGGACATGTGCTGCGAGGGCTACGCCTACCTGCGGGTCATGCGGGTCATGGCACCGGAGGAACCAACCCGGCAGGAACCCTTGGGAACGCCGATCTCCCCGTGCGGCATGGATTCTTTGGGCGCCGAGATGGAACTGTCAATCTTTCGCTGCGCCGAGGTCGGAAACATTGACTTCCCGGTTCAGGATGATGCCTGGAACGCCGCCTACATCCAGCTTCTGAAGGACTTCGACACCCTCAACTCGGCGCTGTGCTGCATTCGCAACGCGTTCGCCCAGAACCACCAAACCTGGTCGATCGTCTACAACGACTGGCAGCCGTGGGAAGTGCAAGGCGCCTGCCTCGGGTCTAGGCTTCAATTCACGGCAACAATCGAATGCCCGGACGAAGATTGCTTGGGAGCTCGAATTGACTGAGAAGGAAGACCCGGAGGTTCTGGTACGGGTCAACACAGCCCACAATGATTGGAACCTTGGGGACCAGTTCGTGGCCAAGCAGTCCGTGGTTCAGCCGTGGTTGGATAACGGCTACATGGTGCTCCTGGCCACTATCGGCTCCGGGGTGGAGACTCGGGAGGAAGAGACCGATAGTGGCCAGGTTAATTCTCAACGCCGCACAGGTCGACAAAACAAAGTCGAAAGCCGGTCGGGATCTGGTGCGCCCACTGGCGAAGGAGATCCGGCTAGCGTCGGTAGCTGAAGCGCCTAAGAAGACCGGCGCCATGGTGGCCAGTTCCTACATCGACTACCAGGAGAACGGCTCAGGCTACACCGCCGTCGTCGGATACTCGTCTGTGGTGGCTTTCTGGCAGCACGAGGGCACTCCGCCGCACCGTGAGCCGAAGACCGCGCCCGGGCCGATGTCGTTCTTCTGGGAGAAGATGGGACGCTGGGTGGTCCTGCCACACTTGACCCATCCGGGCGTGAAACCGAACCGGTTCTTGACGACACCGATGAAGCGGATCGCACGGGCCAAGGGCTGGAAGGCAGTTTCTTACCGTATCGGTCCATAGTTGGGATAAGCTGGCAAACATGACGGAACCGGTAGCTGAGAACAAGATCGTGACCATTCTTGGCCGCGACATCGAACTGAAGGCTCCCACCCCACTTCAGGCTGCCGTGATGGGCCGGGCAATCTTCCGGGCCCTGGACACCGCAGACGAAGCTGGCCCCGATGGCAAACTCGACCTGCGCCAGGTGCGTACCGCCGTCGATGCGATCGGCATGTTCCTGGATGTCATGGACGGTCTCGTGGTTGACATCGGGGACCGAACCTGGCTGGAGTCGAAGATCATGGACGGCTCGCTGGCGTCGTTCCCTGACCTGGAGCCGATGCTGAAGGCGTTCGACCTGACCCCGCAGGCGCCGAACCGTGCCGCGCGCCGCGCCACAACCCGCAAGTGAGTCCTACGCCCAGCCAGCACCCATCCGGACAGACCCACTAGCAACATTCTCGCGGGCGCCGGTCATCCTGCGGCTGGGCGACCGTGACTTCACTATCGAGGTTCCCACCGCAGAATGGTGGGTTGACCTGTTCATGGCCGAAGTAATCGACTGGAATGCGATCATGCCTGGCCTGCTCGAAAAGGCAGACCAGAACTGGGTGGAGCTTCAGCTACTCCGGGGCAACATCACCCAGGAGGAATTCCAGAGGACCACACTCGAATTCCTGGACCTGGTCAGCGGCTGGAAATGGTACATCACCCTGGGTTTGTTCAGTGTCGTAAAGAATAGCTGGGACTTCTTTGGTGGCCGGATGATGCTGTCCCCGCTATCGGTGCCGAAGAACTTCACTCTCGCCGCATACATGCTCGGAATGCTGCGCCTCGTCCTCGACAATTCCGATCCGAAAAGCCACGCCAATTTCGTCGGTGCGCTGACAACACCACCTCCCGGTTTCGAAGAGGAACTGGATGAGGAAGAAGAGAACAAGGCTTTCTTTGCGGCGATGGCAATGGGCTAGTTTGTGCAGTTTGCTCGTATGATCTACTCATGGCATCCCTGGGTCGCGCTTATATCGAGGTACATGCCGATACTTCGCCTTTTGGCAAAGAACTACGCAAAGACCTAGATAAGTATCTTGCGGCTGCCGATAAGCAAATGGGCACGGCCGGTGCCAAGCACGGCAAGACCTATTCGAAAAGCTTCGAATCCGAGGCGTCAAAAGGCTTCGACACCGCGCTCAAGGACTTCCGGACCTTCTCCAGCAAGGTAACCAGCGAAAGCAGAGGCACCGGGTCCCGGCTAGGACGAGGGCTTCGCTCTGGCCTGCGGGACTTCGAGAACGACACCAGCACCACCGTCAAGCGAGTGTCCGGCTACTTCTCGTCGCTGTTCACGAACGCCACCACTGGCATCCAGTCCTGGACCAACTCGTTCGGGAAACTGGTCGCCTCCGGTCTGCCCGGGCTCGCCACCATGGCCGCGCTGCTTGATGTGATCGTGGCGTTGATCTTCGCCGCCATTCCACTGGTGGATGCTCTGGCCGGTGCGCTGATCGTCGGCTTGGGCGGTTCTATCGCTGCGGTCGCCTTCCTGCTGGCACCCATCATCCTGGCCTTCCACCAGCTTTCCGCGATCCTGCCTGACCTGACGGCGAGCCAAAAGAAGTTCAACGCGCAACTGAAGCTGCTACCGGACAGCCTCAAGCCACTGGCTGAAGTGCTGCGCACCATTGCCCTGGCGATCAAGAACCTGCCGCTGGGCGACTTCGTTAAGGAGATCGTCCCGCCGCTTCAGGTGATGGCGAAGTTCTTCCAGTCGAAGGCTTTCCGGACCGCGTTCTCGCAGCTTGCCGACGATGCTGGTCGCCTGGTCGCGGACCTGCTCTACATGTTCGAGACGCCGAACGCGGGCAAGGCGTTCCTGACGTTCATGGGCACTGTCCATCAGGTGTTCCTGTCGATTCGGCAGGTAGTGGAGATCCTTGGCGGCGCCATCGCCAACGTGTTCAACGACCCGGGCGTGCAACTGGCGATCCAGCGGTTCGCTGACCTGATCTCGACCATCCTGATCGACTTCGCTGGCTGGCTGAACCGGGTCTCCACGGACGGCAGCCTGGACCAGTTCCTGAATGACGCCCTGATGATCCTGGGCGACATGTTCACCATCCTCCAGCAGGTCATGCTTCTGTTCTTGACGCTGGCGTCACCGGAGAACATGAAGAACCTGCACGAGTTCTTGCTGTTCATCGCCACCCTGCTCCACGAGATCACCGGATACCTGGCCAGCAAGGAAGGCCAGCGGTTTATGCGGGACCTCTACATCGGCCTGGAGTTGGCGATCTCCACGGCGACAGTGTTCCTGATCCTGATGTTCGCGATCAGCGCCGCCATCCACGACATCGGCGTGGTCGGTAAGGCTGCCTGGAACGGCATCAAGATTTTCGGTACCGCCGCGCTGGATTCGCTGATCGACATGGTCAACACCTTGATCGGTGGCATCAACCACCTGATCGATCTGCTCGACCACATCGGCGCCCATATCCCGCACATTCCGAAGATCCCGAAGATCGGTGGTGGCGGAGGCGGGGGTCATGGCGCTCAGACAGGTACCCAGCCTGCACCGGGTGCGCAGACCGGCACCCAGCCTCCGGCGCCCACGCCGATTCTGGGTCATGGTCTGGCTGAGGGTGACATCATCAGGCAGCCGACGATTGCTCTGATGGGTGAACAGAACCGGCCGGAAGTGGTTATCCCGCTGACCAACCCGCAGCGGGCCCGGCAGTTGGCCAACGAGTCTGGTCTTTCGGGCCAGTTGTATGGCCAGCAGATGGTTACCGTGGTGGTGAACCTGGACGGTGCCCCGTTCCGGGCCTACACTGCCGCTGCGTTTGATGCTGTTGGGCAAGAACTAACGACAGGGACACGTTCATGATTGACAAGCTCATTGGCGCTATCAAAAAGCTAGCGCCCTACCGCAAGGGTGTCATTGGGGCGGTTGGATTCCTGGCCGAACTGATCATCCAGCTAGGTGTCGGCGGCGAAGCCCAGAAGTGGGCTACCATCATCATTGGAGCTTTGACGGCCCTCGGTGTCTATTCGGTTCGCAATGCGAAGCTGCCAAGTGCACCGGTTCAATAACTGGTTCGACAAGCATTGGCCCGCCATAATGGCGGGCCTTGCTGTTGCGTGGGTGCTGTACCTATTCGAAGCTGCGCTCAGGCAAGTGAGATAGCCCTGAACGATAGGTCCGTGGAGGTTGAGTCGATCAGCAGGATTGGACCGTAGAAGTTGGTCGGGAACGGGCCCACATAGATCGGGCAGGTCGCGGAGACCGGAACCGTGTACGTCCTCGATGTGATCGTCTGGCCATCCACGTTGTTCGGTAGCTGAACCGAGAAGGTACGTGTGGCCGCACCGTTGGCATTTGTGACCTCCAGGAACGAGTAGCCGTCGTTGGCGGCCTGGTTCCCGTTGGTGGTGTCGCTAGCCGTTGGCGCCGGGGTGCCCTTGACCACCTGCGTGGTCCGGCTCATTTGCACGACCGGAATGTTCAGCCGAGTTGCCATTGTTCCCACTTCCGCCTTGGCGCCGGATGTATTCGGTTTCCAGCGAATCCGTAGGACCAATCTTACGGATCAATACGGCGGTTATCCCCCGCACGCGTGCGTTGACTTTCCACGAATCGCGCCACTGAACACACGCGCGTAGTTGCATTGAACCGAGCAGGAAGCCATCCAGGTTCCAGTCGAGCACATTGTTCGGGTAAAGCTTCTGCCACCGCTCCATGATCGCGGCGACTTCCATTGTCTTCTCGACTGGCCACTGCTTCCAGGTCCACGTGACAAGCCTACGAGCCGAATCATAGTTCGGCGGCAAAGCTGCGATCATTTCCTCAGAAGTGCGCATTAAAAGCAACATACAGGAATGGGAAGCTGAACGCTGCCAGTCCTGCTGCTACCAAATTGAGCCGGGACAAGCCGACCCCAAACGCAGCCATCACAAAGAAGATGAACGCCACCAGAAAGCAGATGAGTGCTACAGCACCAGTCATACTCACTGTTTACCCGGGCAGTCATACCTTCTAATCGCGACCTCGACAGCCAGTTGCAGTTTCTTCCCGGCTGGCGTGGTTGGTGGCGAGCTCTGATAGACGCCATCCAGCAGGGTCAGGATCGGGCACATCGCCTGCTTCGACGCGTCAGACGCCCGGACGGCGAAGACGACACTGGCCAGCGTTACCGCCAGGCATGACACGAAGCAGGCGATGATCCAGTAGATGAACGGCGGCCCCGGGTGGGTCCTCATCCTCAAAGTGCGAGTGGTCTTCTCACCCGATGCCATGCCGAATCGCCTCAATCAGTGTGACAACTGCTCCGGCTGCGGCGGCGGCTCCAGAGATGATGGCAACTGCTCGACGGTAGTTGTGGTTGTCGTTGAACTTCGAAACATTCCTAGGATCGCGGCTGCGCCGGGGACCCCGAGAATGGCCGTATAGACCCCCAGTAACGCCACGTTGACGCGACCAGTCCATTCCTGGTGCAGAATCCCGAATGACCCAATCCCCAACAGCGTTATATCCCGGAGCACGGGGAACCATGCCTGGAACCAAGCCAGCACCTTCTTCACGCACGTACTCCAGCCCCTCTATGCGAGTGGATAGTTACCCGATCAGGCGGTTAGGGGGTCGGGGCTTCTGTAACGTCCAGCGTGCCGGTCACATTGAAATGACCGGTCGTGGTACCACTGCCACCAGCCTGAAGCAGCGCCAGGATCTGGTCGATCTTCGCACCCTGCGCAGTGACCTGGACAGCGAGGGCATCCAGATCCTTCTGAGTGGCGCGACCGTTGAGGGTGTCCTCGTAGTTGTAGTTCATGATCGACGACAGTGACGCGGCAGGGCTGATCTCAGTACCCGGCTTGCTGTAGTTCGGCGGGTTGGTGATGTTGGCGTTGTCCCAGATCCGCTTGATGTCGTCATCGGTGAGAGCCATGTCTTGTCCTTCCGGGTTCCACCACACGCACGGCGCGGTGAGGCGAATGTTGCCAATATCGGCGGTGCCGCCGAACATCTTCTTACCGTTGTGTTCCTGGGTGCACACCACATGCGCTGGGGCGTTGCTAGGCGTGTAGAGAACAGGCGGGTTGTTCCAGGCGTACGCGGCCGGGGTGAACGTGCCCACAGTGATCTTCTGCCCGTACAGGTAGGCGCCAGCGTCAGCCTCAACGTACGGGGTGGGTGGCACCGTATCGGCGCCCTTCCACAATGAGAAGTATTGGGCTATTTGATGGGTCCATTGGGCCTGGTTGACGTTGGTATCCACGGCCGGAGAGATCGACACACTGTCAGGGATGCCCCTTGCGCGAGCGCCTGACCGAGCCTGCTTAGCGTGAGCACCACCAGAGCTGGGGTTGTTGACAGGTTCGTCCCCAACGCCTTCGAACAGTGGAAAGAAGCCAGTATCGGGGCCCTGGGCAAACCACGCCTGGATACGGGCAGCCGACGACCATTTCGACGATGATCCACCTGCGACATAGCCAGCCAGTACCCGGTAGCCAGCCTTGTATGCCCCGGCCAGGTCGGTCACCTGGTCAAAGGAGTCATCCCAGTAGGGAACCCAACCTGCGGTCATAATGCGAAGCTTAACCGAAAAGCCCGAATTGGGCTGCTACGGCAGGATGGACCTGATCTTGTTCACAACCAGGTTGGTGTAACCGCAAGCACCACCCGTGCCCGAGCCGAACCAGCGACCGCTCAACGTCAAAGTTGAGTTTGCGGTCACATAGATGTCGCCGAAAATCTGCACGTCAGTGGCGTTAGCGGCCAAACCGGAAGAGTTGATGCCATCGTAGAGGGTGGTGCCGTTCAACTTCAGCCGCAGGCCCAAGCCACCAGCGGTGCCGGAACTAGGCATCGTGGCGAACGCCCAATACACGCCAGGCGTCAACGACAGGATGGTGGGCGAACCGATCACCCAGGCATTCAACTCGTCCCAGTCCTCGCCGGTGAAACTGATCGTGGTGTCCGTGTTCAACGGCAGCACCTGGCTGTTCGTGAAGACGGAAGTGCCCTTTAGCGTCGTTCCAGCAACATTACGGGCATCATAGGCGGCAAACGACGTGTCCATGTCGGTGGCCAAGGTCTGCATCTGAGACTGGTTTATGTTTTCGGCCGAGTCCGGGTAGTGCCATCCGTAGATCGGCGTGACCAAAGTTGTCATGGCGTCAGCACCAGAGGTCCGATGTAGCTCAGCGAGAAACGGCCCGCGCAGGAGACGGTGCCGGACGAGAAGCTGGCCGATACCCGGAAGTTCATGATGTCTCCGGCGTGGCAGGGGAAGAAGCCAGCGGTTTGTACTCCGTCAAGGATTTGCGGGTTCAGGTTCGAGGTGTAGGTCCGGTTCGTGGTGGCGATAGTGGTGGTGGGGAAGGAGGCCGTTTTGGTGAGTTGGATCGAGGCGGCGCGTTGCTGATTGACGCCGGGAGCTACTGATTCGGTGAAGATCGCGCCCATGCTGACGTACACCCAGCCGTCCACGGTGAACTGCAAAGTCGAGTTGCCGAAGTAGCTGGTATTGAAAAAGATGTCGCCGTACTGGGTGACGGTTGCACCGGACATGGTGAATCCGAAACTGACGGCGGTGGTGTTTGGGACATTCAGGTTCGGCGGAATGATCGTTGCAGTGCCGAAGTTGGTGAAGTCCTGGGATTCTCCGTCAATTACCGCAAAAGCATTCTCGGCAGAAATTGCCTGCGCGCCCATTTGCTCGGCATAAGCGCGAGGGTCCGGGTCCGTGGCATACCAGATTCCATCAGGAATGGTCTTCTTCATCAGATATCACTCACCCAGAAGCCCCACAGTTCACCGTAGGTTGCTGTCTGCACTCCGGAAGCCGGGGGAAGGGTTGACTGCGGCGAAATCTGAACGCTGACCGATGCGACAGCGGTGGTCGGAAGAATGTTGTTGCAGTAAACAACGATCCCGCGTGACAGATAGTTGTTGATGGTGCCACCACCGTCGTAGGTGGTGCCGCTGTAGGTGGACGGGAAAGCCCGGAAGACGTTGCCGACATTCAGGCTGGTGCCAAGCGTCAAATCGACG
>Ga0310811_10001398_pt1 | contig 30508 bp, 27 predicted proteins | sample YCmetagenome_FD_207642 | JGI IMG/M metagenome (GOLD analysis project Ga0310811, IMG submission 207642) | Soil microbial communities from experimental microcosm in Duke University, North Carolina, United States - YC | ecosystem: Engineered > Artificial ecosystem > Soil microcosm > Unclassified ...
GCGGCCATACGCCTGGCCCACGTGGTCGTAACGGCCGCCGCGCGCAAGCGCGTTGGGCACCCCGTCGACGTAAGCCGAGAACATGACGCCGCTGTGATACGCATAGCCGCGCAGATCGGCCAGATCGATGGCCGCCTGGGCGCCCTCGACGTGCGCCGCCAAAAACGACAGATCGTCGAGCGCACGCGTGATCGCCGGCCATTGCGGCAACCGCTGGCGCGCAGCGTCCAACACCGACGCATCGCCGTACAACGACGGCAACGCGCGCAACGCGTCGCGCACGACAGGATCGAGATCCTGCGTCAGCTCGGCGATACGCGGCACGTCCTTGCCCGCCAGCGCATCGTAGAGCGTTGCACCGCGCTCGGCCGCGACACGGTCGTGCTCGAACAACGCGAGCAGAACGCCCGCGTGGCACAGATCCAGCCTGACGTGCCCGATGCCGGCCAAGCGCAGCACGTCGAGCATCAATTGCTGGATCTCGAGATCGGCCTCGAGCCCCGCATGGCCGTAGATTTCCGCGCCGATCTGAATTTGCTCGCGCGTGGCGTGCAACCCTCGCGGGCGCGTGTGCAGCACGCTGCCGGCATAACACAGCCGGGTCACGCCCTGGCGATTGAGCAGGTGGGCATCGATGCGCGCCACTTGCGGCGTCGTATCGGCGCGCAGCCCAAGCGTGCGGCCCGACAGCTGGTCGACGAGCTTGAACGTGCGAAGGTCCAAATCGCTGCCGCCGCCCGTCAGCAGCGACTCCAAGTACTCGAGCAGCGGCGGCATCACCATTTCGTAGCCGTAGGTGCGGAAGCGATCGAGCAGCGCACGGCGCAACTCTTCGATTTTGCGCGCCTCGGACGGCAGTACATCGGCGATATTTTCGGGGAGCAACCAGGTCGACATCGGTGAAATCCTACGACGTTAGTGGGGGCCCGCGGCGCGGCCCAAAGCCAGTGGAGCGAAGCACGAAGCGGCGCCGGGCGGCGTTCGCGCGGACGTTCGAGATCGCGCTCAGGTAGCCGCGACGAGCAGCAGCAAACCGAGCGCCATGACGATCAACCCACCGATACGAATGTGATGCGCCGGGCGTTCCGCTATTTTACGAAAGGTCTCGCGCCACGCCGTCGGGAAGACGAACGGAAACATGCCCTCGATGATGAGCATCAGTGCGATCGCAAGCAATAACGAGCCGGCCATGTCCATGGGGATGCCGGCGCCGCCTATTGGTCGGCGGCGCCCCTGAATCAGTGTTTGCGTGAAGTCGATGCGGCCGGGTTGTTGGCTACGGCACTCCCGTCGGGGCCGCGCATGAAGCGGAAAAATTCGCTGTCGGGATCGACGACGATGACGTCGCCCGGTTTGAACACGCTCCGGTACGCCTGCAGGCTTTGGTAGAACTGATAAAAGCCTGGGTCGCGGCCGAACGCGTCGGCTGCGATAGCAGCCGCTTTCGCGTCGCCCTCGCCCTTCACGGTTTGCGCCGTGGCATAGGCATCGGACAACACGGCCTCACGTTGCCGCTGCGCGTCCGCTTTGATTTGAGACACTTCGGCCGCGCTCCGCGCACGCTCGTCGCTCGCCAATTTTTCGCGCGCCGCCGCCATGCGTTTGTAGACGGCCTCGGCGCTCGCCTGCGGAAAATCGACGCGAAGAAAACGCAGATCGACGACATCGATGCCGAGCGAACTCGCCGCGCTCGCCACGGCCGTGCTCGCAGCTTGCGCGACTTGCGCCTCGTTCGATAGGACGTCGCCGAGCGCCCGCTTTGCGAACGCGTCGCCGAGTGCGGTGCGCACTTGCGCGGCGAGCCGGTCGATCGCGCTTTGCTGATCGCCGTCCGTTTCGTTGAAGAGCTTGAGCGGGTTCGTCACGCGATACTTGAGCACCGGCGTGACAAGCAGATCGGCTTTGTCCGCGGTGACATAGCGATCGGCATCGGTCGGCGCCCACGTCTTCACGCGCGTATCGACCACCATGGCGGCTTGCAGCGGCGCCGGCAACTTCACATGCAGCCCCGGACCGACGACGGACGGATTGTCGCCGCCGTGCGAATAGACCACGGCCACGTGGCGCTGATCGACGACGAGCAACGTCGAGGATCCGACGAACAGCAAGGCCGCGATAGCGATGGCGAGCGCAACGATTCGATTCATGCCGAGCGCTCCTTATTGTTGTAGATCATCTTCGCGCGAACGGCTGCGCAACGCATCGCGCGCACGTAGAGCGTCGCTCGCGGCGGCCGCTTGGCTCGCCGGATTGGGGGCAGCGGCCGCCGGCGCGGTCGGCGCCGCGCCCGAGGCGGCCGCGGGCGCGGCGCCCGAGGCGGCCGCGGGCGCCGATGCCCCGGTTTCGGGCGCCGTGCGGCGGTTCGCTTCGAGTAGTTTGTCGAGCGACAAATTGATGGCGTTGCTGCCAGCCTTGCTGCCGACGAATACCTTCGTCGTATTGGCGTAGATGTCGCGCATGGTGTCCAGGTACATCCGCTCGCGCACGACGGCCGGCGCTTTTGCGTATTGGGCGTAGACCTGCTTGAACCGGTCGGCGTCGCCCTGCGCTTCGGACTCGACTCGGGCGGCGTACGCCTTGGCGTCGTCGATCGCGCGCTGCGCCTGCGCCTTGGCGCCAGGCAAGATTTGGCCCGCATATGCCTGCGCCTCGGCCTTGGCGCGCGAGCGCTCCTGCTGCGCACGCACTGCGTCGGCATAGGCGCTTTGGACCGCCGCCGGCGGGTCGATCGATTGAATCGTGACGCCCGTCACCGAGAGCCCGGTCTTGTAGCGGTCGAGCGCCTGCTGAATCGCCTGTACGAGCGGCTCGCGAATCGCGTCTCGATTGCCGTCCAGCAAGCTCTCGGTACTGCGCGCGCCCACGATCTCGCGCACCGCCGCCTGTGCCGCCTGCGTGACGCTGAGATCGGGGTCGGCTGTACGGAATAGATAGTCGGAAGCCGATTTCACTTGATACTGCACCGCTAGGCGGACGTCGACGATATCGCCGTCGCGCGTGATGACGGATGCGTCCTTCATGCTCGCGTCGCTCATCGCATTGCCGCGGCCGATTTCGACGGACCGGATTTGCGCGATATTGACGATCTCGTGCGTCTCGAACGGATAGGGCAGCCGCACGTGCACGCCGGGCTCGACCGTACTTCGGTATTGACCGAATTGGAGAACGACGCCGGTTTGACCGTCTTGAACGACGAACACGCCGCTGCCGAAGTAGATCGCGATGAGCACGCCGATGACGATACCCACGCCGATGCGCGCGGCGCGGCCGTTATCGGGACGACGACCGCCCGGGCCCGGGCCCGGCCCCTGCCCCTTGCCGCCGAACAAGCGTGACAAACGGCGGTTGAAGTCGCGCCACATTTCGTCGAGGTCGGGCGGCCCGTCGCCGTCGCCGCGCTTCGGCTCGTTCGGCCGTTGCCGATTGCCGTTGCCGTTGCCGTCGCTACGCCCCCAGCGGGGATCGCTGATCGAAAACATGGCGCGCGCACGCAGCCAGAAACTCCGCTCGTTGTATTCGTTCACCTGTGTTCGTTCGCTCGAGTTGGGAGAGCCGGTCAATGCAAATCGGAGCGCCATGTTCTCGCGTTCGACGACGCCGATGCGTCGTAGTCTTCGCGCTCATGCTCCGGCGATGTTTCTTCCGGCTGCGCTCGCCCGGTATCTGGGAGATGGTCTGAGGTGGCGATTTCAGCGATGGCTGCGCGCAGCGTATCCAAGCCCTGGCCCGTGCGCGCGCTCAAAAAGACGCGCGAAATATTACCATACTCGTCACGCTCGACCGCGTCTTTGCGCGCCGCCAATTCGGGCACGGCGTCGACCTTGTTGAAGACGAGGATCTGCCGAACCGCATGCGCGCCGATCTCGCCGAGCACTTCGTTCACCTGGTCGATCTGATCGAGCCGCACCGCGCTCGATGCGTCGACGACGTGCAGCAAGAGATCGGCGTGAATCGTTTCCTCTAGCGTTGCCCGAAATGCAGCCACGAGTTGGTGCGGCAATTCGCGAATGAAGCCCACCGTATCGGAGATGATCACCTGCCCCGCGTCTTCGCCTAGATAGAGCCGCCGCGAGGTGGTGTCCAGCGTCGCGAACAGTTGATCGGCCGCATAAGCTTGCGCCTTGGTCAGGGCATTGAACAGCGTCGACTTGCCCGCGTTCGTATAGCCGACGAGCGAGACCGACATCGCACGATTACGTGCGCGCTGACGCCGCTGCGTGCCGTGTTGGCGGCGCAGCTTGTCGAGACGGCCCTTGAGCATCTTGATGCGCTCGCCGATCAAGCGACGGTCGGTTTCGAGCTGCGTTTCACCGGGGCCGCGCAAGCCGATACCGCCCTTTTGCCGCTCGAGGTGAGTCCATGCACGCACGAGGCGCGTCGCCATGTATTGCAATTGCGCCAACTCGACTTGCAGCTTGCCTTCGTGGCTGCGCGCCCGCTGCGCGAAGATGTCGAGAATCAAGCTCGTGCGATCGACAACTCGCCGGTTAAGCGCACGCTCCAAATTGCGCTGCTGCGCCGGCGCCAGCGCATGATTGAAAATGACAATTTCGACGTCGTTGGCTTCGCACGCCAAACGCAATTCCTCGGCCTTGCCGCTGCCGACGAACAATGCGGCATCGGGGCTCGAGCGGCGCCCGGTCAAGGTGACGGCAGGATGGGCGCCCGCGCTTTGCGCGAGCAGGCTGAGTTCTTCGAGACTGGCTTCGAAATCGATTTTGCCGAAATCGACGCCGACAAGCGCTGCGTTGATCAAATTGATGAGCGTCTAAATGAGACGCGGCCGGCACGATGCGCCGATCGTCGGCGCCGTGCCGGCCGCTGGGATGAATTTAGGCCGTTTCCGAATCAGGATGGAAATTGACCGGACGGGCCGGCACCACCGTCGAAATGGCGTGCTTGTAAACCATCTGGGTCACGGTGTTCCGGAGCAACACGACGTACTGGTCGAACGATTCGATGTTCCCTTGCAGCTTGATGCCGTTGACCAAATAGATGGAAACCGGCACGTGCTCTTTGCGCAGTGCGTTCAGAAACGGGTCTTGTAACAGTTGCCCTTTGTTGCTCATAGCAAACTCCGTCGTTTTTTTGCAGGTTGGATCCAGATTGGGACGAAGAAAAAGAAATCCGCCACCAATCGCTACACTATAGCCGATTTTCGTTGGCGCACGCTCCGCTAGGCCGTCCGGCCGAGCCGCGCCGGAGCTCGGTCAGCCCTTGTCAGCGTACGGATTCGTCGACGAACGGAACTCTATGCGCAATGGAGTGCCCGTCAACGAAAAAGTTTCTCGGAAGCGGTTTTCGAGATAGCGTTTGTAGGTTTCGGTTACCGCATCGAGCGCATTGCCGTGGATGACGATGATGGGCGGATTCTGCCCGCCTTGGTGCGCATAGCGCAACTTGGGCCGTACAGGGCCGCGGCGCCGCGGCTGCTGAAATTCGACGGCCTCGATCAGCGCACGGGTGAGCTTAGGCGTCGGCAGCTTGGCCATGGCGGCCGCGTAGGCATCGTCGACCGACCGCATGAGCGCGCCGATTCCGGTCTTCTCGGTGGCCGAAATGAAGTGAAATTTTGCGAATTCGAGAAATTTAAGTTTTCGCAACATGTCCGCTTTGGTGCGCTCGCGCACATGCGGATCGAGGCCGTCCCATTTGTTCACACCAACGACGAGCGCCCGCCCTTGCTCGACGACGAACCCGGCGATGTGCGCGTCTTGATCGGAAATATCCTGGCGTGCATCGAGCAGCAGAATGACGACATTGGCGTCGGCGATCGACTGCAGCGTCTTCACGACCGAGAACTTCTCGATTGCTTCGAATACCTTGCCGCGGCGGCGCAACCCAGCGGTGTCGATCAGCGTGTAGTGCTTGCCTTGCCGCTCGAAATCCACGTAGATCGAATCGCGCGTCGTGCCCGGCATATCGAACGCGATGACCCGATCCTCGCCGATCAGCGTGTTGACGAGCGTCGACTTGCCGACGTTCGGCCGCCCGACGATCGCGATCTTGACGCCGCGAGCCTTGTTTTGCTCGTCTTCTTCTTCCGGATGGCCCGCATACGAGATTTCGAGCGCGTCGTTGATCATCTCGTTCACGCCGTCGCCGTGCGCGGCCGAAATGGCGCGCGGATCGCCGAGACCGAGTTCGTAGAAGTCGGACGCGACGGCCGTGTACTTCATGCCCTCCGCCTTGTTCACGACGAGGAAGATCGGCCTGCCCGTTTTGCGCAGGTAGTCTGCGATCGCTTTGTCCTGCGGCGCGAGCCCGTTTCGCCCGTCGACGATGAACACGACGATATCCGACTCCTCGACGGCCTGCCGCGTTTGCCGCGCCATCTCGTGCAAGATGCCGTCCTTGGCGACAGGCTCGAACCCACCGGTGTCGACGACCAGGTAGGGGCGATCGCCGACGCGCCCTTCGCCATAGTGACGATCGCGCGTCAGGCCGGGCAAGTCGGCAACCAGCGCATCGCGCGAACGGGTCAGCCGGTTGAACAGAGTGGATTTCCCCACATTGGGGCGCCCGACTAGGGCAATTACGGGTTTCATCTAACGTTGTCTAAGTGAAGCTTGCGCCATCTCGCCGGCTCGCCGAGGTGACGAGTCGCGGGCCATTGGCGTAACGCGGCGCCGCACGCGTCGTAAGCGGGTTAGGCGGCGCGGTCACGACGAACGAGCGCCGCGCATTACCGCTCGAAAATCATCACGATACAGCAGTGAGAACCGCATCGCGCATTCATTGGCCGGACGCGCGTCGCGCGCCGGTTCTAAAAAAGGCCGCGGCCGGCTGAGCCGGCCCGCGGTCACGACTGAACGTATGCCGCGCTCAGTGCGAAACAAACCCGTACAGGTCGCCGTCGTGCGTTTGCACGATCAGCGTGTTGCCCACCGCGACGGGCGCGGCCGTGATTGGGCTACCGTCCGTCTTGACGCGCGCGAGGAAGGAGCCGTCGTCGCGCGAGAGGAAATGCACATAGCCTTGGTAATCGCCGACCACGACATCGGGCCCCAGCATGTACGGCGTGCTCAGATCGCGATTCTTCAGCTTGTCGTTCTTCCAAAGCGGCTTACCCGTCGTCACGTCGAAAGCCTGCAACACCGACCAGTCGTCGGGCGCGACCACCGCCTTGCCGTCCTCGGCAAGACCGCTGACGCCTGAAAACGGCTTTTCCCACACCGGCTGGCCGTTGTTCGCATCAAAGCAGCTCAGGCGGCCTTGGAACGTCACCGCGCAAGCCTGCGCGCCGACGAGCGCGGGCGCGCCCGTCACGTCGTTGATCCGTTCCACCTCGGTTACGCCCTTCGGGAACGAAACCGGCGCCTGCCAGTAATCGTCGCCGGTCTTCAAGTTGATCGCCGCCAGCGAACCGCCCGGGAAACCGGCCAGCACGGCAACGTCCCCGGCAAAGGTCATCCCTGCCGATACGCGCAAATTGAGCGGCACCGCCCGATTGCGATATTGCCAGCGCAACTCGCCCGTGGAAGCGGTGAAGGCGCTGATTTGTCCGTCGATCGTGCGCACGATCACATAGCCGTTGCCCACGAGCGGGGGCGACACGATCTCGCCCGGCACGGATGTCTTCCAAAGCAGCTTTCCGTCGGCGCCAATCACCACGACGCCGCCCTTTTCCGCACCGACAGCCGTGTACGTGCCATCGCTGCCCACGCCCGCGGTCAGGTCCGTGTGCACCTTGGTGCGCCATACGTCCTGCCCTGTCTTGCCGTCGATCTTCGCCACCGTGCCGTTGGAGCCGGCCGCGTAGACGGCGTCGCCGACGACCGCTGGCGAGAAGAAGTAACGCCCCGCCTTGCCGACGCTCGCTTTCCAAGCCCGCTCGACGTTGAAGACAGACTTGAACTCGGTGAGAGGCACCGGATTGCGGCGTTCGTCCTTGGTGGACGAGCAAGCCGCCATCGCGAGGACGGTCATCGCGCAAGCGACGGGCACGGCGATACGTTTCAGCAAATTCATCGGTGAGCGAAGCTTCGTCAAAGGTTGTTCATAGAAGGCCGGCTGCGGCGACGCGAACGCGCGCCGCTCAGCCGCCGAGCGCGTCGAGCTTGAATTGAATGAGCTGGCGCGAAGACGTGTCGCTCTTGTTCAGCGACGACAACGCGAGCTGGTAGGCACTGCGCGCATCCGCGCGCTTGCCCGCCGCCGCCAGCAAATCGCCGCGCCGATCGGCCACGGCGCCCTGGAAGCCTTCCGGCGGCGTGCCGTCGAGCAGCGCGAGGCCCGCATCGTAGGCCTTTTCGTCCAGCAATACGGCCGCAAGGCGCAGCTTCGCGACTTCCTTGTACTCGTCGTCCTTGGCGTGGTCGACCGCCCATTGCAGCTGTGCTTTCGCGCCGGCGGCGTCGCCTGCGTCGTAGAGCGCCTTCGCAGCCGCGAGCGCCGTCATTTGGGCATATGCGGTGCCGCCGTAGCGCGACTCCATATCGCCCGCGTCACGCGCGACGGCCGCTTTGTCCTTCGAGGCGACAGCCTGCTGCACCTGTTCGTAGAGCACCGCGGCTTGCGCGGCCTGGCGGCGCTGCCAGAAATTCCAGCCGTTCCATGCCGCCGCGGCGACGAGCGCCACGAGCACGATCCAGGTGGACGTATTGCCCCATTGCGCCCACCAAGCCTTGAAACTTTCAATCGATTCTTGTTCGTCGTGATAACTCATCGCCAAGCGATTCCTTCTTGTCTCGCGCCGCTGTTGTCGTGGGCGGCGAGGGTTGCATCAGTTCTCGCCGTCTTCGGCGGTTGCAACCATCGCATTGATTAGAAATTCGGTCAAGTTTTCGACCGGAACGGCGCTCTGTTCGCTCTTTTCGCCGGTCTCGTCGCGCAACGGCTTGACGCCCACCGTGCCATTCGCCACTTCGACCTCGCCGAGGATGACAGCGAACGCGGCGCCGCTCGCGTCGGCGCGCTTCATTTGAGACTTGAAGCTGGCCGAGGCGCCGTCCGCGCTGCAGTGGAGAATGACATCGAGGCCGGTATCGCGCAGCCGCTCGGCGATGATAAAGGCCTGCTCGCGTGCGGGCTCGCCCTGATGCACGACATAGACGTCGCAGCCCTCCTCCTGCGGCACGAGCGATTCCTCCTTCAGCAATTCGAGGATGCGCTCGACGCCCATCGCCCAGCCGCAAGCCGCCGTCGGCTTGCCGCCCAGCTGCTCGATCAGCGGATCGTAACGTCCGCCCGCGGCGACCGTCCCCTGCGCGCCCAGCTTGTCGGTCACCCACTCGAACACGGTCAAGTTGTAGTAGTCGAGCCCGCGCACGAGCCGGGGATTGATCGTGAAGGGGATGTTGTTCGCCTTCAGCAAGCGCTGCAATCCATCGAAATGCGCACGTGACGCATCGCCGAGGAAATCGATGAGCTTGGGCGCATTTTGCGCGATCTCTTGCAGCGCCGGATTTTTGGTATCGAGCACGCGAAGCGGATTCGTATAGAGACGACGCTTGGCGTCCTCATCGAGCGCATCGGCATGCTTTTCAAGATACGCGATGAGTTCGACCCGATGGGCCGCGCGCTCTTCGGCGAGGCCGAGCGAGTTGATCTCGAGACGGATCCCCGTCAAACCGAGGTCGTCCCACAGACGCTGGCACATCAAGATGATTTCGGCGTCGGTGTCCGGGCCGGCGAAACCGAGGGCTTCGACGCCCACTTGGTGAAACTGCCGGTAGCGGCCGCGTTGCGGGCGCTCGTGACGGAACATCGGGCCGATGTACCAAAGCCGCTTCGGACCGTCGTAAAGCAAGTTGTGCTCGATGGCGGAGCGCACGACGGCCGCCGTATTTTCGGGCCGCAGCGTGAGATGTTCGCCATTGAGCGAATCGACGAAGCTGTACATCTCTTTTTCGACGATGTCGGTCACTTCGCCGATCCCACGCGTGAACAGCTGGGTGTGCTCGACGATCGGCGTACGGATGTTCTGATAGCCGTATGCACGCAGCATCGACTTGACCGTCGATTCGAAGAAGTCCCACAGCGCGGCATCCTGAGGCAGGATGTCGTTCATGCCTTTGACGCCGGCGAGCTTCTCGAGCTTTCTCTTCTGTTCTGTCATCGTTGTTCGGTTCGGTCTTTAATTCGCGACGCTCTGGCGGCCATAGCGGCGCTCGACGTAGTCGCTCACGATTTGCTGGAATTCCTCCGCGATCCGCTCGCCGCGCAAGGTTTTGACCTTCTCGCCGTCGATGAATACGGGCGCCGCCGGGTTTTCGCCGGAGCCAGGCAAGCTGATGCCGATGTTGGCCTGCTTCGATTCGCCCGGACCGTTGACGATGCAGCCCATCACCGCCACGTGCATCTTCTCGACGCCGGGGTATTGATCGCGCCACACGGGCATCTGCGCGCGCAGATAGGTTTGGATCTGCGAGGCAAGCTCTTGGAACAGCGTGCTCGTCGTGCGGCCGCAGCCCGGGCAGGCGATGACCATGGGCGTAAACGAGCGCAAACCCATCGTTTGCAGGATTTCTTGGCCGACCACGACTTCGCCCGTGCGCGACGCGCCGGGCTCGGGCGTCAGCGAGATGCGAATCGTATCGCCGATCCCTTCTTGCAGCAGGACGCTGAGCGCGGCCGTCGACGCGACGATCCCTTTCGATCCCATGCCCGCCTCGGTCAGCCCGAGATGGAGCGCGAACCCGCAGCGGCGCGCCAGCTCGCGGTAGACGGCGATGAGATCCTGCACGCCGCTCACCTTGCACGACAAGATGATCTTGTTGCGCGACAAACCGAGTTCGACGGCGCGCTCGGCGGAGCCGATCGCCGACTGAATCAGCGCCTCGTACATGACGCTTTGCGCTTCCCACGGCTCGCTGCGTTCGGCATTGGCGTCCATCATGCGCGCCAGCAGATCCTGATCCAGGCTGCCCCAGTTCACCCCGATGCGCACAGGCTTGTCATAGCGAATCGCCGCTTCGATCATTTGTGCGAACTGGGTATCGCGCTTGGCGCCTTGTCCGACGTTGCCCGGGTTGATGCGGTACTTCGAAAGCGCTTCGGCGCACGCGGGATAGTCGCGCAACAGCAAATGCCCGTTGTAGTGGAAATCGCCGACGAGCGGCACCGTCACGCCCATCCGGTCGAGCTGCTCGCGAATCGCGGGAACGGCGCGCGCGGCCTCCGGCGTATTCACGGTGATTCGCACGAGTTCCGAGCCCGCTTGCGCCAGTTCCTTGACTTGGATAGCCGTGCCGATCGCATCGGCCGTATCCGTATTCGTCATCGACTGAATACGGACGGGAGCATCGCCGCCGATCGTCACAAGCTGGCCGCCCCAGCGAACATCGACCGCATTCGAGGCGCGACGCTTCGCGGGACCGCCGAAAACCGGTTCGGAAGAACAAATTTGACTGCTGTTGTCGGTAAGCATCGAAAGAACCGTGGATACTGGTTACGCTGCGCGCGCGACCGTTTTCGACGGCCGCGCGCCCGAATGAACATGGCCGCGGCGGGCCGCCGCGGCGCTAGATCGTTACGGCAACGTGAAACGCACGACGTTGCCCTTGTTGGGACCGAACTTGGCCGCTTCGACGGGCTGTCCGTCGAGCGTCATCGATTCCAGCCCCGCGCGGTTGCCCGCTGTAATCTTGAAGGGCGCCTGCCCCGATACTTCCTTCGACTCGCCGGCGTGCACGAGCCCCGAGAAAACTTCCTTGCCGTTTTTGTCGCGGACACTGAACCAGCTGTCTTGCGTGACCTTCACCGCGACCGTCGACGCACCGGGCGCCGGCGCACCGGACGCCGCCGTGGCCTGCTGCGCCGCGGGCTCCGATGCTTTCGCGACGGCCGTCTGCTGCGACGCAGGCTGAGGTGCGGCAACGGGGACCGAGGCGGGCGGCGTGGCCTGCACGATCGCCGGCTGCGAAGCCGCGGGCGGCAGCTCCGTCGTTTCGAGATGGGCAATCGTTGCGCCGCTGGCCGCGGCCGTCGTCGCTGCGCTGGCCTGTTCGTCCGTAGCCGCAGCCGCACCAGATGCCGTCGCTTGGTCGCCCACCGACCCGGATGTCATGACCGCGGTACCGGGCGCCACCGCACCCGACGCCGCGCCGGCCGGATTGGCGGCCAACCCGCCCGCACGGGCCTTCAGGCGCGCCAACCAGGCCGACGAATCACTACCCTGGCGCCACATCGCCAACGCGATGATGACGACGACGCCGGCCGCGACGCCCCACCACCACGATCGGTGCTTAGGCGTGCCGCCCAGCGACACGGACACTCGCCCGCGGGGCAGATCCGCGCCCCTCGAAGCAGGCATCGACAGATCGGGTTCGGGTTCGCCTTTGACGCGCCGCAAGGCTTGAGCGAACGGCTCGGGATCGGTGCCCAGCATCTTGGCATAGCTGCGGATGACGCCCAGCGCGAACGTCGTACCGGGCAACTGGCTGATGTCGCCCGCCTCGAGTGCGCGCATTTTATTTGGCGAAACCTTCAATCGCGCCGACACGTCATCGACGGACCAGCCCTTCGCTTCCCGCATTTGCGCAAGACGCGCTCCGACCGCGGCCAGCGAGTCGAGCGGCGCGTACGAGGCGCCCGGCGCCGCCTGCGGCGCGGCGTTTCCCCGGCCCGCGCCAGTCTGTGTGCCTTCTGATTGCGGATGCTGCGGCTCACTCATCCCTGATCCTCGCGTCGATTCTCTTTTTCCACTCCGCGCGTTGTACAGCTCATCAGCTGCCCTCGCTGCGCGGACCGTCTGTCTCGCTACTGCATGGCCGCGCACATGGCGCCGCCCCCTTCATGCCGCGCATCGCCTAAAGCGATGCGACTTTTCTTGCCTGCCGCTCGTGCCGTACCCCGATCGGTCACGCGCTCAGGCGCCAATACGTTAGCGCACGGGCCGCACTTCGATGACCTTGCCCGTCCGGCCCATCCGCTCGGCCACCCGCGTGCGATCCTTCACCGCACCCGCGAGCTGACCGCAAGCGGCATCGATATCGTCGCCGCGCGTCTTGCGCACCGTCGTCACGACGCCCGAGTCGATGAGGATCTGCGCGAAGCGCTTGATCCGGTCAGCCTTGGAGCGCACGAGGCCCGACTCCGGAAACGGATTGAACGGAATCAGGTTGAACTTGCACGGCACGTCGGCCGTCAGCGCAAGCAACTCGCGTGCGTGCGCGTCGCTGTCGTTGACGCCGTCGAGCATGCAGTACTCGAACGTGATGAAATCGCGCGGTGCAACTTCGAGGTACCGCCTGCAGGCGCTCATCAACTCGCGCAGAGGATACTTCTTGTTCAGCGGCACCAGCATGTCGCGCAGCGAATCGTTGGGCGCATGCAGCGACACGGCCAGCGCAACCGGCAGGTCGGCCCCGAGCCGGTCCATCATCGGCACGACGCCCGACGTCGAGACTGTTACACGGCGGCGCGATAGCCCGTAGGCGTTGTCGTCCAGCATGAGCCTGAGCGCCGGGACGAGCGCATCGTAATTGAGCAGCGGCTCGCCCATGCCCATCATGACGACATTGGTGATGACGCGCTCGCCCTTGTTGTCGGGCGCATGCGGGCGGCCGAGCGCAGCGCGCAACGCGAATTCGGCCATGCGCAACTGGCCGATGATTTCGGCCGTGCTCAGATTGCGCGAAAAACCCTGCTTGCCCGTCGAGCAGAACCGGCAGTTCACGGCGCAGCCCGCCTGCGACGACACGCACAGCGTGCCGCGGGTCTCTTCCGGAATGAACACCGTCTCGACGGCGTTGCCATTGCCGACGTCGACGAGCCACTTGCGCGTGCCGTCGGCCGACACGTGGTCGCTGACCACGGGCGGCATCACGATCGCCGCGCGATCCTTGAGCTTCGTGCGCAGCGACTTCGCGAGATCGGTCATGCCGTCGAAATCGACGGCGTTGTATTGGTGAATCCAGCGCTGCAGCTGCTTGGCGCGAAACGCCTTCTCGCCCAGGCTGTCGCAATAGGCGACGAGGCCCGCGGCGTCGAGGTCGAGAAGATTGACGGAGGAACTGCTCGTCATGTCGGATCCTGCTGTTTCAATGCAGCCCGCCCGGCACGGCCACGCGCATGGAGCGCGACACCGGGCCAGGCGGGCTGCTCGCGCCAGGCATCGATCGAGGACTTATCGTCCGGCGATCAGCGCGAGTAGACGTTGATTTCCGGAAAGAAGAACGCGATTTCGACGGCCGCCGTTTCCGCGGCGTCCGAACCGTGCACGGCGTTCGCGTCGATGCTGTCGGCGAAATCCGCGCGGATCGTGCCCTTGTCGGCCTTCTTCGGATCGGTTGCGCCCATCAGGTCGCGGTTCTTCACGATGGCGCTTTCGCCTTCGAGCACTTGCACCATTACCGGGCCCGAGATCATGAATTCAACGAGATCCTTGAAGAACGGACGCGCGGCGTGGACGGCGTAGAATTTTTCCGCGTCGGCGCGCGACAATTGCGCCATGCGCGCTGCGACGATCTTCAGGCCCGCGCTTTCGAAACGGCTGTAGATCTGGCCAATGACGTTTTTCGCCACTGCATCGGGCTTGATAATCGACAGAGTACGCTCGATCGCCATAAAAACTCCAAAAAATTAAGGGGTTACGGATTCTAATGAATCTGCAATTGTAGCATGTTCCAGTGTATGATTGCGATCGATCCCCTTCGCTCGCGAAAGATCGTTCGAAAAGCGTGCGCAGCGCTTGAAACTCCCGCCGATCGGGCCGATCTTAGGAAACGGGTAGACCACTTGCGCGGCCTTCGCCCGCGGTCGAGCGAAACCCTGTTTGAGTGCGTTTTTACGCAAGGAGAAAGCATGAACGACTATCCGTACAACGCCACCCGCGGCGGCGCCGTCGGTTCGGCGGCCATCCGCAACCGGGTGCTACGGAATACCTACTGGCTGCTCGCGCTGTCGATGGTGCCGACCGTGATCGGCGCTTGGCTCGGCGTGGTGAGCGGTTTCTCGCTGTTCGCGGCCACGAGCCCCGTCATGAGCCTGTTCGCGTTCCTGGCGATCGCTTTCGGCTTCATGTTCGCGATCGAGCGCACGAAGGAAAGCTCGGTGGGCGTGCTCGTGCTGCTGGGCTTCACGTTCTTCATGGGCCTGATGCTTTCGCGGCTCCTGACGATGATCCTGCACTTCTCGAACGGGGCGTCGCTGATCATGCTCGCGTTCGGCGGTACGGCGGTCATCTTCGCGGCCATGGCCACGATCGCCACGGTCAGCAAGCGCGATTTCTCGGGTCTCGGCCAATGGCTGTTCATGGGCGTGATCGTCATCCTGCTCGCCGGGGTCGCGAACATGTTCCTGCACCTGCCGGCCCTGATGCTGACCGTGTCGGTGCTCGCCATCGTGATTTTCTCTGCCTACATGCTGTTTGACGTACAACGCATCGTGAACGGCGGGGAAACGAACTACATCACCGCGACGCTCGCGATCTATCTCGACCTGTACAACGTGTTCGTCAATCTGCTGTCGCTGCTCGGCATCTTCGGCGGCAACCGCAACTGACGCGCTTTGGGGGCGGCAACGCCCCCACCCCGGTCAAACGGCAGCATAAACAAGCCTTCGTGAGCCCAAGCGGCGCGAAGGCTTTTTTTCGCCCGCGGCGGCGATGCGGCGAGCGGATCCGGGGGCGGACGCTCCGATCAGTCGCGCTCGAACAGCGCGATCGATTCGACGTGGGACGTATGCGGAAACATGTTGATCACGCCCGCGCCCTTCAGCCGATACCCCGCTTCGTGCACGAGCAGTCCCGCGTCGCGCGCGAGCGTCGCCGGATTGCACGAGACGTAGACGATTCGACCCGGCAATGATCCAACCCCACTTTGCGCGATTTCTGCCAGCGCTTTCGAGACCGCGAGCGCGCCTTCGCGCGGTGGGTCGATGAGGAACTTGTCGAAGGGGCCGAGCGCGCGCAGATCGTCGGCCGTTACGTCGAACAAATTACGGCAAGCGAACGACGTGTGCCCATCCACGCCGTTGGTCTTGGCGTTCGCCAGCGCGCGCGTGGTCAGCGCTTCGCTGCCTTCGATGCCCACCACCTCGCGCGCCAAGCGGGCGAGCGGGAGCGTGAAATTGCCCAATCCGCAGAAAAGGTCGAGCACGCGATCGCCGCGCTTGGGCGAAAGCAGTCGCAGCGCACGGCCGACCAACACGCGGTTGATCGCGTGATTGACCTGCGTAAAGTCGGTCGGCTTGAACGGCATGCGGATGCCGAACTCGGGCAACGTGTAGTCGAGTTGGACATCAAGCGGATAGAACGGCACTGCCGTGTCCGGTCCTTTTGGCTGAACCCAAAATTGCACGCCGTACTCGTCGGCGAAAGCGCGCACGTGCGCTTCGTCGTCGGCCGTCATCGGCTCCAGCACGCGTAGCACCAGCGCCGTGACGCTCGTGCCCACGGCCAATTCGATTTGCGGCAGACGATCGCGGATCGACAGACGCGCAACAAGCTCCCGCAGCGGCACGAGCATCGCCGAAACGTGCGGCGGCAGCACTTCGCAGCTCGTCATATCGGCCACGTAGCTGCTCTTTCTCTCATGAAAACCGACCAGCACGCCGCCCTTCTTGGCGACATGGCGCACTGTCAGCCGCGCACGGTATCGATATCCCCAAGTGGGTCCATGGATAGGCCGGAAAACGGTTTCCGGCCGGACTTTGGACAAATGCCAGAGGTTGTCCTCGAGCACCCGCTGCTTGATCGCGACTTGCGCGCGCTCGTCGAGATGCTGCATCGAACATCCGCCGCAGGTACCGAAAAACTTGCATTGCGGCGCGGTGCGCATGGCGCTTTCGCGTAGCACATCGACGACTTCAGCCTGCTCGAAGCTCGCCTTTTTTCGATAGCTGGTATACGTGACCCGCTCTCCGGGCAACGCCCCCTCGACAAAAATGACCTTGCCCGGCTCGCCCTCTTCGGTCGTCAACCGACCGACGCCACGGGCCTCCATATCGAGCGAGTGGATTTCGATAGCGGGCGATACGACGGGCGAGGCGCCGCGTTGGCTGCGACGCGCGATACTACGAGGAGATTCGGACACCTGCGGCTTCCTGACGGACATGGGACGAAAGGCGAGATTGTAGACGAACGGCGCAATGCCACGGAGAACGATGGTGAAGCTCGTGAGTTGGAACGTGCAATGGGGACGCGACGCCGGCGGACGCGTCGACCTGAACCGAACGATCGCCGAAGCCAAGCGGCTGGCCGACTTCGACGTGCTCTGCATGCAGGAGATTACGCGCGGGTTCGGCGCGTTGCCGGGCGGGCCGGGGTCGGACCAGTTCGAAGACATTTCCCGCGCGCTGCCCGGCTACACCGTGCTCGATGCAATCGGCGCCGATCTTTCGCCGATGGACGGGTCTAACCAGCGCCGCCAGTTCGGGAACGCCATCGCGACACGCCTGCCCGTCTCGATGGCCATCCGCCACTCGCTGAGGTGGCCGGCCGACGCCGCCGCGCCGTCGATGCAGCGCGTCGCGCTCGAGGCGGTCATCGAAGCAAGCAGCGGCCCGCTGAGAGTGATCGTCACGCATCTCGAATTTTATTCGCTGAAGCAGCGTCTCGCGCAAGTCGACGACTTGCGACGGTTGCAGTTGGAAGCGGCCGATCACTCGGCGCATCCGGCGCCCGCCGAAAACGCGATTGGCCCGTTCGCGCCAACAGCCAGACCTGTCAGCGCGATCGTCTGCGGCGACTTCAACAGTGCTTTCGGGTCGGAGGCGTACCAGCGCTTTGTCGCCCCGTTGCCGGGTGCACCCGGCTTCCTCGACGCATGGACAACGTTGCATCCGGGTATGACGCCGCCCTTGACGGCGGGCGTGTACGACACTGAGCAGTGGAGCGACGGGCCGCTGACGTGCGATTTCATCTTCGTCACGGAAGACTTGCGCCACCGCCTACGAAGCTGCGAGATCGATGGGGCGACGCAAGCATCCGATCATCAGCCTATCGTTTTAGAGATCGACTGAGCCGAAAGGCCCTATCAGCGAGCGTCGCGCGGGCGGACGCCGGGAGCAACGCGGTCACAGCGACGCGGTTGCGGCTCCTGGCATGGCAGGTTCCGAAAACGCGGCCAAGTACTCGGCCCAGTGCGGCGCGCTCTCTTGTGCCAGCGATTGTTTGACGAACGCGATCTCGTCGGCGTACTCGTCGGGGGAAAAGGCGCCGCGCATCAATTGAAAGCGGCAATAGAGCAAGTAGGTGTTGAGGACATCGGTTTCGCAATAATTGCGGATTTCGTCGATCCGACCTTCACGAAAGGCGGTCCACACCTGCCCGCCGTCCATCCCGAGCTTGCCCGGAAAACCGCAAAGCTTGGCCAGCGCGTCGAGCGGCGCATTCGCGCGCGCTTGATACATGGCGAGCACATCCATCAGGTCGGTATGACGGGAGTGGTACCGGCTGATGTAGTTGTTCCACTTGAAGTCGCGGTCGTCTTCGCCCAGATCCCAATAGCGCGAGGCCGAAATGCCGTGCACGAGCGCGCGGTAATGCAAGACGGGTAAATCGAAGCCGCCGCCGTTCCACGAAACGAGTTGCGGCGTGTACTTTTCGATCACCCGGTAGAACGATTGAATGAGCGCGGCTTCGCCGTCCTCGACCGTGCCAAGGGAGCGCACGCGCAATCCGGACCGGTCGCGGAACACACACGAAATGGCCGCCACGCGCTGCAGGTGGTGCGGCAAGAAATCGCTGCCGGTCTTTTCGCGGCGCGCGGCAAATGCGTGCTCGGCCACGTCGGCATCGCTCATGGAATCGGGCAGGTCGTCAAGGCGACGAATGCCGGCGACATCGGGGATCGTCTCGATGTCGAAAACGAGAATCGGAATCATGAAGTATTAGAGCACGGCGTCCTTGCGCACACCGTTGGATGCGAAAAATCGCTTCAAGCGTACGAGCGCTTCCTGCTGGATCTGCCTCACCCGCTCGCGCGTCAGGCCCATTTCATCGGCCAGCTCCTCGAGCGTGGCCGGCTCGATATGATTGAGCCCGAAACGCCGTTCGATGACGTGCCGATGCTTGTCCGACAGCCTCGACAGCCAAGCCCGCGTCAACGTTTCCAACTCGCGGTGCTGCACTTCCGCGTCGGGCGACTGGCTTTGGTCGTCGGACAGCAAATCGAGCAGGCTGCTGGCCGGGTCGAGGTCGAGCGGCGCGTCGAGCGAGGCGGTGTGCTCGTTGAGCGCGAGAATATCGGTGACCTCGTCGGTCGTCTTGCCCGTGAGATAAGCGATGTCGTCGATACTCGCATCGCGACGTTCGACGGGCTCGCCGGAATTCATCGAATTCTTTTCCAGGTGGCGCTTCGCGCGCAGCACTTGGTTGAGCTCGCGGATGACGTGCACCGGAAGGCGCACCGTGCGCGCCTGGTTCATGATCGCCCGTTCGATGCTTTGGCGAATCCACCAAGTCGCATAGGTCGAAAAACGGAAACCGCGCGTGGGATCGAACTTTTCGATGGCGTGCATGAGGCCCAGATTGCCTTCCTCGATCAAATCGAGCAACGGCACGCCGCGATTCAGGTAGCCCTTCGCAATGCTCACGACCAGCCGCAGATTGCGCTCGATCATCACCTGCCGCGCTTCGAATTCGCCCGCCTTGGCCAGTCGCGAATAGCGCTGTTCTTCCTCGACCGTCAACAATGGCTTGACGCTGATGCGATTCAGGTAATGCTGAATCGTGTCCGCCGTCAGCTCGGCTTGCAGCAGCGCGCGAAAATCGTCGGGATCCGGGCCGGGCTCGGCCGCCCCTTCGCGCCCCTCCGCACCCTCCTCGGCTTCCCCGGAGGCCGCCTCGGATTCGTACTCGGATTCGGACTCGGCCGCGTCGTCCTCGGGCTCGTTCGTCGAAGCGCCGGCATCGTGCACCCGGTCGCGCGTGTCGCGGCTATGCGTGTCCGTTTCGGCGTGCTGCTTGCGGCGCTTCGATGTCGGCATGGTCGTATCGCTTATTGCGGCGGCAAGTATTTCATCGGATCGACAGGTTTGCCCTGTCGGCGGATCTCAAAATGCAGCATCACGCGGTCGGCATCGCTATTGCCCATCTCGGCGATCTTCTGCCCCTTCGTCACCGCATCCCCCTCTTTTACCATCAAAGCGCGGTTGTGTGCATAGGCGGTGAGATACATCGCGTTGTGTTTGATGATAATGAGATTGCCGTAACCGCGCAGCCCATTTCCGGCATAAACGACGCGCCCATCGGCTGCGGCCTTGACGGGCTCGCCCGGCGCGCCGCCGATGTTCAGGCCTTTGTTCCGGTTGTCGTCGAACGTGTTGAGGATGTTTCCTCGCACAGGCCACGAGAACGCGACGCTGCCATCGCCGACCGGCGAGCTGGCCGGTGCGCCCGCCGCCGGCTGAGGCGGAATCGTCGTGGCAGTCGCGCCAGGACCCGAGCCGTACATCGGCGGCACGGCGGCGTTCGCCGTCGGGGCGGACGGTGCGCCTGCGCTAGAAGAGGCAAGCGGAGCGCCTTGCACCGCGCCGCCGTTCGTCACAGGCGCCGTCGCCACGCCAGGCGTCATCGCTGCCGTGTTGGCACCGGGCGGCGCGACGCGCAATAGCTGGTCGACTTCGATTTGGTTCGGGTTCGTGAGGTTGTTCCACGCGGCGATGTCGCGATAGTTCTGGCCGTTTTCAAGCGCAATGCGATAGAGCGTATCGCCGGGCTTGACCCGGTAGTAGCCGGGCGGCGGCGGACCGAGCGGGACGGCGCTTTGCGAGGCGCCCAACGGAGCGGCGGCGGTGGCCGCTGTCGAAAGCGTGCTCGAGCGGTCCACGACGGGCGCCTGATCGAGCCGGGTCGCGCATGCGGCGAGCGTAGTGAGGGCAAGCGCACAGACGACGCGCTGAGCGGCCGTCAACCGAGCCTGTTCGTTGTGTGTTTGCATCGCGCGCAACGTAAACATCGGTGTCAAATCACTCCGGATTTTAAGGGGACAAAGAAAACGCGATCAAGGCGGGACTCCCGCCATTGACTCGGCGCGACGCGCTCGACGAGCGTCAGCACTTGCGCCGGCCCGTTCTGCGAACCGACCGGTGCGACGAGCCTGCCGCCAACCGCCAACTGCTCGAGCAACGCCTGCGGCACGTCGAGCCCGGCCGCCGCGATGACGATTGCATCGAACGGCGCGGCGGCCGGCAAGCCCACCCGCCCGTCGCCGTAATGCAGCCGAATATTCGGCACCCGCAACGGCCGCAGATTGAGCTTCGCGCGCTCGTACAACGGCTTGATCCGCTCGATCGAGTAAACGTCGCTCGCGATGCGGCTCAATACGGCGGCTTGATAACCGCAGCCCGTGCCGATCTCGAGTACGCGCTCGAGGGAACGGCCAGCACCGGCCAATTCCAGCATGCGCGCCACCACCGACGGCTTCGAGATCGTCTGGTGATGGCCGATGGGCAGCGCCGAATCCTCATAAGCCTGCGCCGCCAACCCCGGATCGACGAACATATGACGCGGGACCGCCGCCATTGCGTCGAGCACGCGAGCATCGGCGATGCCATGACCTCGAAGCCTTTCGACCATGCGCTCGCGTACCCGTTCCGAGGTCAGCGCGAGCGCGCTCGTCAGCGGAACGTTGGGGGCCCCCATTTTGTCGGCGGGATACGACGTATGCATGTCAGCGCGCCGGCCCGCGCTCTCGCGGACGGACACCGCTTCGCGCGCGCGCGTGCGCTCGTCGGGGCGCGCGCGAGAATCGGCGGCCGTACGGGGTTTGCGCTCTAGATCGGCAAGCCCGAGCGGAAAGCGCTTGGCGCGTTCGCCCGTCATGAATCGCGACGCGCGGCGTGCGCCCACTCTCTCGTGGCGGCCATCATTTGTGTGTGCGTGAGATCGAGCTGCAGGGGCGTGATGGATACGCGGCCTTGAGCGAGCGCGTGAAAATCGGTGCCCTCGCTCGCATCCAGCGCCTCGCCCGACGGCCCGATCCAGTAGATCGGCTCGCCGCGCGGGTTGGCTTGGCGGATGACGGGCTGCGACGGGTGCCGTTTGCCGAGGCGCGTCACTTCCCAATCGCCGAGCTGGTCATAGGGCAGATTCGGAATATTGACGTTCAGCAGCGGGTGCGCCGGCAGCGGATGGTTCAGGAAATGACGAACGATGTCGGCCGCCACGCGCGCCGCATCTTCCAAGTGAGCCCAATCTTTTTCGACGAGCGAAAAGGCGATGGCCGGGACGTTGAACATCACGCCCTCGGTGGCGGCAGCGACCGTACCCGAGTAAAGGGTATCTTCGCCGACGTTCTGGCCGTTGTTGATGCCCGAGACGACGAGATCGGGCTTGTGATCGAGCATACCCGTCAGCGCAATGTGGACAGAATCGGTCGGCGTGCCATTTACGTAGTAAAAACCGTTCGCCGATCGCCAAACGGACAGCGGACGCGAAAGCGTCAGCGAGTTCGATGCGCCGCTGCAATTTTGCTCGGGCGCCATCACCGTCACCTCGCCCAGGGGCTTCAGTGCGTGATAAAGCGCCGCAAGTCCGGGCGCGAGATAACCGTCGTCGTTGCTCAGTAGGATTCGCATCCGGCGATTGTAACCGAGGAGCGAAGGCGTCTCTACGATCGAACGACTACGCGCGCGGCAATTCGTTCAGACCTCAAAAAGGCACGGTCGTTCGAGTGGTTCTACACTGCTGCGAGACTCCCACCTCTCCAAGGGGAGCATGGCGCCGACGCGACGATCCGCTATGACAGCGAGAATTTACGCGAGCGCATCGCCGAGCTGACGAACGGGAGAGGCCCGGACGTCGTCTACGACCCGGTCGGCGGGGCGTTTTCCGAGCCGGCGTTTCGCAGCATCGGCTGGCGCGGCCGCTACCTCGTCGTGGGGTTCGCGAGCGGCGAGATTCCCAAGCTGCCGTTGAATCTGGCCCTGCTCAAGGCCGCAAGCATCATCGGCGTGTTTTGGGGGGAATTCGCCAGTCGCGAGCCGCTGGCCGCTTCCGCACAGACACACCGCGCCACCCGCTGGGCGGACCCGCTAGACGATCTTGCGGGCGCGCAACTCGGCGATCGCCTGCGCGTCGTAGCCGAGCGCGGCGAGCACGTCGTCCGTATGCTCGCCGAGCGCCGGCCCGAGCCATCGTGTGCCGCCCGGCGTCTCGGAAAGCTTTGGCGTGACGTTCGGCAACGCGATGTCGAGCCCATCCTGCCACTTGAAGTGCTCGATCATCTTGCGAGCCGCGAATTGCGGATCGGTGAACATGTCGGCTGCGCTGTAGATGCGGCCAACCGGCACATCGGCGGCGTTCAGGACGCCGAGCGCTTCCTCGATCGTGCGTTCCGAAAGCCACGCGGCGATCGCATCGTCGATCTCGCGGGTGCGCGGCACGCGGCCGTCGTTATGGGCGAGCGCCGGATCGTCGGCAAGATCTTGGCGTTCGATCGCCACCATCAGGCGCTTGAAAATCGGATCGCTGTTGCCGCCGATAACGATGCTGCCATCCTTGCATGGATAGGTATTCGACGGCACGATGCCCGGCAGCGAAGCGCCCGTGCGTTCGCGCACGGCCCCGTACACGCCGTATTCCGGCACGATGCTTTCCATCATGTTGAACACGGCTTCGTATAGCGCCACGTCGACGACCTGCCCTTTGCCCCCGTTCGCCTGCCGGTGGTGCAGCGCCATCAGCGCGCCGATGACCGCATGCAGCGCGGCGATCGAATCGCCGATCGAGATGCCGATGCGCGGCGGCGGTAGCTCGGGGTAACCCGTGATGTAACGCAGGCCGCCCATCGCCTCCGCGATCGAGCCGAAGCCGGGCCGATCGCGATACGGGCCGCTCTGGCCGTAGCCCGACAAGCGCACCATGACGAGGCCAGGATTTTCGGCGCTGAGCACGTCGTAGCCGAGGCCGAGTTTTTCGAGCAGCCCCGGACGGAAGTTCTCGACCACGATGTCGGCTTCGCGCGCGAGCTGCTGGAGAATCCGCTTACCTTCGGGCGCCTTCAAGTTAAGCGTCACCGACTTCTTGTTGCGCGCCTGAACGGCCCACCAGAGCGACGTGCCGCCGGTTTCCGGGTAGAGCATGCGCCACTTGCGCAGTGGGTCTCCGCCGTTCGGATCCTCGACCTTGACGATTTCGGCGCCGAACTCGCCGAGCATCCGCGACGCGAACGGCCCCGCGATCAGCGTGCCCAGCTCGAGCACCTTGACACCCGCGAGCGGGCCGGTCGATGCGCTCATGTCGCTCCTCTCCTCTTCAAAGGTTCAAAGTACGTTCGGCAGAGCGCCGACGTATCGCGCCGCGGCGCCGTTTTCGCTAGAGCGAACGGCGATCGAGCATCGCGCGAGCGATCGTGCCCGCGTCGACGTATTCCAGTTCACCGCCGACAGGCACCCCGCGCGCCAAGCGCGTCACCGACAAATCTCGTGCTTTCAAGGTTTGCGCAAGGTAATGGGCCGTGGCCTCGCCTTCGTTCGTAAAATTCGTGGCCAGCACGACTTCCTTGACGACGCCGTCCGACGCGCGTTTGACGAGACGATCGAAGTGGATTTCCTTCGGGCCGATGCCATCGAGCGGACTCAAGCGTCCCATGAGGACGAAATACAGACCGCGGTACGTCATCGTCTGCTCGAGCATGATTTGATCCGCCGGCGTCTCGACGACGCAAAGCAGCGTCGGGTCCCTGGACTCGTCGCTGCATACGTCGCACAGGCGCGCCTCAGTGAACGTATTGCACTTCTCGCAATGGCGCAGATGCTCCGTCGCGAACAAGAGCGAGCGGCCAAGCCGCTCGGCGCCTTCGCGATCGTGCTGCATTAAGTGATAGGCCATGCGCTGCGCGGACTTCGGCCCGACACCGGGAAGCACGCGCAGCGCCTCGACAAGAGCGACGAGGGCGGAAGGCTGCTTCATCGGACCGTGCTCCGAGAAACAGCGCACTCCAATTTATTCACCGGCAAGGCGGGTGCGGATCGCAAAGGACGCATCGTCAGAACGGCAGCTTGAACCCCGGCGGCAGCGGGAGACCCGACGTCATGCCGCTCATCTTTTCCTGCGCGGTGGCTTCCGCCTTGCGCACCGCGTCGTTGAACGCCGCGGCGACGAGATCTTCCAGCATGTCCTTGTCGTCGGCGAGCAAGCTCGGGTCGATCGACACGCGTCGGACGTCGTTCTTGCAGGTCATCGTCACCTTCACGAGCCCGGCGCCGGATTGGCCCTCGACCTCGATCAGCGCAAGCTGCTCCTGCATCTTCTTCATGTTTTCCTGCATCTGCTGGGCCTGTTTCATCAGCCCGGCGAGTTGGCCTTTCATCATGGATGTGCTCCTTCGATCGTATGGACGTTGCATGCGGCCGTCGCATCGATGCGATGCCGCGAATAGGTTATCTGGAAGAGGTATTTCGTGCTCGTCGTGCCCTGTCGCATTGCGCTCGGGCGGTTCAGCGCGCCGCGGCCCCCGCCTCGGCGTCGGGCGAAATCGGTTTGACCGAGCCCGGCACGATGCTCGCGCCGAAATCGCGGATCAGCGATCGGACGAAAGGATCCGCGCCGATTTCCCGTTCGGCGTCACGTTGGCGCTCGGCGCGCGCGGCCGCCTCGAGCACCGCGGCGGTGCGGCGCGCGGGGCCCACCGTGACCCGCACATCTAGCGTCTTGCCGAGTTTCTCGGCCAGCGCCGCCTTCAATTTAGCGACCTGCGCGGCGTCCGCATACTGCGGCACGGGCACGTTCAGCATCAAGGTCTCGCCATCGAGTTCGGTCAATTCGCTGTTGAATGCGAGCTGGTGAGCGACGCCCGTCAACCCGAGGCTGCCCGCAAGCGCCGGCCAGTCGCCCTCGAAGCCCAGGGCGCCGAGCGCGATGGGCGGCGGCAACTGGCTCAGGTCGACGGCTGGAGTGGATGGCGCGGCCGGAGCGTCGAAACGCGCATCGATGCGCACGTCGTCAGGGCCGCGATCGAACTCGGGCATGTAGCCGTCGTCAGGCGGTCCGGCAAAGTAATCGTCTTCGGAAGAAGGCGGCGGATAGTCGTCGGCCGGCGGCATGTCGTCCCATGGCGCCGGGGCTTGTGCGGGACCGGACGGCGCGGCGCGTTCAGCGCGCGGCGCCCCGAAGTTCTGCTCGGGCGCACGCGGACGCGGCGTCGGCACCACGACGGCAGGACGAGGCGCGGCCGGTTTGACCGGCGCCTCGGCCAGGGGCTTGGCGCTCGCCCGATTGCGATCGGTCGACACGCGCAGACCCGCGTTGCGCAGCACGTCGAGCGCGGCGCTCGCGCCACCCGTGCGCGGCCGGCTATCGGCTTGCGGCACGGCTGCCGCGGGCGCCGCGACTGAAGCCGATTCGGTCGAAGCAACCCCTGAGCGCCGCGTTGGCGGCGCGCTCGGCTGAGGTTCGCCAGCCGGTTCCAGCGTCGCCGCGGGGCGGAGTTCCCGGGAAGACGCGGGCGCAATGCCTTCCAAGTCGGGCGCCGCCGCCGTGAACGCGTCCCGCGCTTCCCCCGCGCCGTTCGCCATGAGCGGAACCGCGCCTTGCGACGCGGGCGCGTCGGCGGAGGAATCGGTCGGCTCGATCGGCGGCGCGGCGGATGCAGGTTCAGCCGGAGCCGGATCGACCGGTGCGGCGCCACGCTCGCTTGGGACGGATGCCGCTTGCGCCTCCAGCACAGGCGTCGACTCGGCGCGCGGCGACTGCACGCGAGCAACGGCTCCAGCCGGAGACGCCGCCTGCGATGGGGCGGCATCGCCCGCGCCGCGCGCATTCGCAGCAGCGCTCCCGCGCCCCGCTTGGGCAGACACCGGCGCGCCACGGCTCGCCGCGCCCCTCGACGCGCCCGCTTGCCCTGCCCCCCTCGGCGTCGTCCCCGACGGGCTGGAGCCCGGCGGCAACGTCGGCTCGAACGCGAGCATGCGCAACAGCGTCATCGCGAAGCCCGCGTACTCGTCGGGCGCCAAGCCCAATTCCGCGCGCCCGAGCGTGGCGATCTGATAGAACAGCTGGACTTGCTCCGGCGTGAGCGCCTCGGCGAAGCGACGCAGGTCACCCGCCTCGGGCCACTCGTCGAGCACCGAAGCCGGCGCGAACTGCGCCCAGGCGATGCGGTGAAGCAAACTCGCCAGATCTTGCAAAGCCGTGGAAAAGGACAGACTGCGCACCGCCATTTCGTCGGCCACCGACAGCACGAGTGCGCCGTCTGCGGCGACGATCGCATCGAGCAGGCGAACCAGATAACTTTGATCGAGCGCGCCCAGCATGCCGCGCACCGCTTCCTCGGTTACTTGATTGGCCGAGTAGGCGATTGCCTGATCGGTCAATGACAGTGCATCTCGCATGCTGCCTTCGGCCGAGCGCGCGAGCAGCCGCAGGGCCTGCGGCTCGAAGACGATCTGCTCGGCCGCCAGAATTCGTTCGAGATGGTCGACGATGTGCCCGGCCGGCATCTGCTTCAAATTGAATTGCAGGCAGCGCGAGAGCACGGTGACCGGAATTTTCTGTGGATCGGTCGTCGCAAGAATAAATTTGATGTGAGGCGGCGGCTCCTCCAGCGTCTTCAGCATGGCGTTGAAGGCGTGGTTCGTCAGCATGTGCACTTCGTCGATCATGTAGACCTTGAAGCGCGCGTCGACCGGCGCATACACCGCGCGTTCGAGCAACGCGGCCATCTCATCGACGCCGCGGTTGCTCGCTGCATCCATTTCGACGTAATCGACGAAGCGCCCTTCGTCGATCTCCCGGCACGCGCGGCATACCCCGCACGGCGTAGCCGTGACGCCCGTCTCGCAATTGAGGGCCTTTGCGAAAATACGCGAGAGCGTCGTCTTGCCGACGCCGCGCGTTCCGGTGAAGAGATAGGCGTGATGCAGACGTCCACCGTCCAGCGCGTGCGTGAGCGCGCGCACGACGTGTTCTTGTCCGACGAGCGAAGCGAAATCCTTCGGCCGCCACTTGCGTGCGAGAACTTGATAGGTCATCGCGAAATTGTATCAGCAACGCCGAGGCGCCAATGCAACCGAGCGCCCAGTCCGCGACCGCATTGACGCGATGCGCAACGACCAAACCGCGAGCACGGCTATCGATCGGGGGTGTAGCAAACGGGGAAGCTGACGACGCGTGGCCTGAGCCAAGAAACCGGGAGGAGCCGAGGCGATCGGATAATAACTAGGGATCGGGGGAACCGGGGGGGAATCAGTGAGAGCGACGAAAGCGCAACTCAGAAGCGAAAGGTGACGAGCCTGACCCTCGGCACTGGTGGAAAACGGCTGTGGCTGCTTCGTTCCCGACCTGACCAGGTTGACCGCCCCTCCATGCGAGGAGGCCCGTCACGTCGCATTCTATCACCAGTGAGCGCGGCGCGCGAGCGCCGCGCCGCAATTAGCCGGCAGCGCCGCGCCGCGCACGCACGGCCAACGTGAATCCACACATGCATGCATCGATACGCCTACCCCGAGACGCACGTGCGCCAGCGCGCGTGCGATGACTATCGCTTCGCACGACACATAGCAATTTGGGCTAATATGACAAAGAGACGACCCGCAGCCGCAGGAGCGCTCGTTCTCGAGCCGCCCCGCGCATTTTCGCGAAGCGAACGCCGTATTCGTTCCGGGGAAGCCCGACCGGCTGCGTGCGTCCGGAACGATTTCGCGTTTTGGTGTATTGTGGCGAGCAATTCAGACGCGGGCCCCGAACCCGAAGAGGTACTTTTACATGAGCGAACAAATCAAGCACATCAGCGACGCATCGTTCGAACAGGACGTCGTGAAATCCGATAAGCCCGTGCTTCTCGATTTTTGGGCCGAGTGGTGCGGCCCGTGCAAAATGATTGCCCCGATCCTCGACGAAGTCGCGAAGGATTACGGCGACCGTCTTCAAATCGCGAAGATCAACGTGGACGAGCATCAATCGACGCCCGCGAAGTTCGGCGTGCGAGGCATTCCCACGCTGATTCTGTTCAAGAACGGCGCGGTTGCGGCGCAGAAGGTCGGCGCGTTGTCGAAGTCGCAATTGACGGCGTTCCTCGACAGCCATCTGTGATGCACCGGCCGGGCCTGTTGCAACATGGCAACAGGCCCGGTGCGCGGCGCGATGACGCGTTGGGCCGCGGCCGGCTTGTGCTATGCTAGAATCATAAGACTTCAAGACACATAAGTCTCTGAGCGGTTCCGCTCAACTCTCCTCCCAAATTTCTTTTCGTCGCACCTCTCCCGGCGGGTTCTCCGTATGCATTTATCCGAGCTTAAGTCTCTGCACGTGTCTCAATTGATCGAGATGGCTAATGGCCTCGAGATCGAGAGCGCGAACCGCCTGCGCAAGCAGGAGTTGATGTTCGCCATTCTGAAGAAGCGCGCCAAAACCGGCGAAACGATCTTCGGCGACGGCACGCTCGAAGTGCTGCCCGACGGCTTCGGCTTCCTGCGTTCGCCGGAAATGTCGTATCTCGCGAGCACGGACGACATCTACATCAGCCCGTCTCAAATCCGCCGCTTCAATCTGCATACGGGCGACACGATCGAAGGCGAGGTGCGCACGCCGAAGGACGGCGAGCGTTACTTCGCGCTCGTGAAGGTCGACAAGGTTAACGGTCAGCCGCCCGAGGCCTCGAAACATAAGATCATGTTCGAGAACCTCACGCCGCTGCACCCGAATAAGCCGCTGTTGCTCGAGCGCGAAATGCGCGGCGAGGAAAACGTGACGGGCCGCATCATCGACATGATCGCCCCGATCGGCAAGGGCCAGCGCGGTCTGCTCGTCGCTTCGCCGAAATCGGGCAAGACGGTCATGCTTCAGCATATCGCGCATGCGATCAAGCAGAACCATCCCGATGTCGTGCTGTTCGTCTTGCTGATCGACGAGCGTCCCGAGGAAGTGACCGAAATGCAGCGTTCCGTGGCGGGCGAAGTCATCGCCTCCACGTTCGACGAACCGGCCACGCGTCACGTGCAAGTCGCCGAAATGGTGATCGAGAAGGCCAAGCGCCTCGTCGAAATGAAGCACGACGTCGTCATCCTGCTCGACTCGATCACGCGTCTCGCGCGCGCCTACAACACCGTCATCCCGGCTTCGGGCAAGGTGCTCACAGGGGGTGTCGATGCGAACGCGCTGCAACGTCCGAAGCGTTTCTTCGGCGCGGCCCGCAACATCGAAGAAGGCGGTTCGCTGACGATCATCGGCACGGCGCTCATCGAAACGGGCAGCCGGATGGACGACGTCATCTACGAAGAGTTCAAGGGCACCGGCAACATGGAAGTGCACCTCGAGCGGCGCCTCGCGGAAAAGCGCGTGTACCCGTCGATCAACTTGAACAAGTCCGGCACGCGACGCGAAGAGCTGCTCATCAAGCCTGAAATCCTCCAAAAGATTTGGGTGCTGCGCAAGTTCATTCACGACATGGATGAAGTCGAAGCCATGGAGTTCTTGCTCGACAAGATCCGTCAGACGAAGAGCAACTCGGAGTTCTTCGATCTGATGCGCCGCGGCGGATAAGGCTACGGCTCAAAGCGCCGCCTTCCTTTGATAGCGAAGGCGGCGGTCGCCACCCCTCGCCGCTCCAATGCTCTCCAAGCTTACGCGTTGGTTCGATACCCGTCGTCGCGAACGCGCGCTGCGCGACCACGCGATCGA
>Ga0310811_10001399_pt1 | contig 30488 bp, 26 predicted proteins | sample YCmetagenome_FD_207642 | JGI IMG/M metagenome (GOLD analysis project Ga0310811, IMG submission 207642) | Soil microbial communities from experimental microcosm in Duke University, North Carolina, United States - YC | ecosystem: Engineered > Artificial ecosystem > Soil microcosm > Unclassified ...
AGGCGGGCAATCCGCTGCTCGCGTCGCTGAACGTCGACCAGCACGCGACGCCGCTGCAGCCGGGCGGCAATCAGGAAGGCAAGGAGGTGCGCTTCGGCATCGCGGATTCGGGCATCTTTACGGTCGCGACGACGTCGGCTTCGTGCGGGGCGGTCAACAACATGCACGACTCGCTGACGCCGCTCGGCGGCTTCGTGCCGATCCTGATGATGCAGCTCGGCGAAGTGATCTACGGCGGCGTGGGATCGGGTCTGTACAGCATGCTCGCGTTCGCGCTGCTCGGCGTCTTCATCGCGGGGCTGATGATCGGCCGCACGCCTGAATATGTCGGCAAGAAGATCGAGTCGTACGACATGAAGATGGTGTCGATCTCGGTGCTCGTGATGCCGCTGATCGCGCTGGTGGGCACGTCGGTCGGCGTGCTGACGCCAGCGGGCACCGCCGGCATCGCGAATCCGGGCACGCACGGCTTCTCCGAAATCCTGTACGCGTTCACGTCGGCCGCGAACAACAACGGCAGCGCATTCGCGGGCCTGACGGTGAACACGCCGTTCTACAACTGGGCGACCGCGATCGCGATGTGGTTCGGCCGCTTCGTGCCGCTCGTCGCGCTGCTCGCGGTGGCGGGCTCGCTCGCGGCCAAGAAGCGTCTCGCGGCGACGGAAGGCACGCTGCCGACGCACGGGCCGCTGTTCGTCGTGCTGCTGCTCGGCTCGGTGCTGCTGATCGGCGCGCTGACTTTCGTGCCGGCGCTCGCGCTCGGCCCGGTCGCCGAACACCTGCAGATGATCGCTGGCCATTGAATCCGAGGAATGTATGACCCAAGCTAATCCCACGCCTGCCCATCGCCCGGACAACCTGGGGCAGGCTCGTACCGCTGTGCGCTCGATGTTCGACCCGGCGCTCGTCAAACCGGCGATCGTCGATTCGTTCAGGAAGCTCACGCCGCGCACGCAGCTGCGCAATCCGGTGATGTTCTGCGTGTACGTCGGCAGCATCCTGACGACGGTCCTGTGGATCGCCGCGCTCGCCGGCGACGCCGAGGCGCCCGCGGGGTTCATCCTCGCGATCTCGCTGTGGCTGTGGTTCACGGTGCTGTTCGCGAACTTCGCGGAGGCGCTCGCCGAAGGCCGCTCGAAGGCGCAGGCCGCTTCGCTGCGTCACGCGAAGCAGAACGTGGTCGCGAAGAAGCTGAACCAGCCGCATCCGAAGTCGCCGGTCCAGATCGTCGCGTCCACCGATCTGCGCCGCGGCGACGTCGTGCTCGTCGAATCGGGCGACACGATTCCGGCCGACGGCGACGTGATCGAAGGCGTCGCGTCGGTCGACGAGTCGGCGATCACCGGCGAATCCGCGCCGGTGATCCGCGAGTCGGGCGGCGACTTTTCGTCGGTGACGGGCGGCACGCGCGTGCTGTCCGACTGGATCGTCGTGCGCGTCAGCGTGAATCCGGGCGAGGCCTTTCTCGACCGGATGATCGCGATGGTCGAAGGCGCGAAGCGCCAGAAGACGCCGAACGAAATCGCGCTGACGATCCTGCTCGTCGCGCTCACGCTCGTGCTGCTGTTCGCGACGGCGACGCTGCTGCCGTTCTCGATCTTCTCGGTGCACGCGGTCGGCGCGGGGCACGTGGTGACGATCACCGCGCTCGTCGCGCTGCTCGTGTGCCTGATTCCGACGACGATCGGCGGCCTCTTGTCCGCGATCGGCGTGGCCGGGATGAGCCGCATGATGCAGGCGAACGTGATCGCGACGTCGGGCCGCGCGGTCGAGGCGGCCGGCGACGTGGACGTGCTGCTGCTCGACAAGACCGGCACGATCACGCTCGGCAACCGCCAGGCGTCCGCGTTCATTCCGGCGCCGGGCGTGACCGAGCAGGAACTCGCGGATGCCGCGCAACTCGCGTCGCTCGCCGACGAAACGCCGGAAGGGCGCAGCATCGTCGTGCTGTCCAAGCAGCGCTTCAACATCCGCGAGCGCGACATGGCCACGCTGCAAGCGACGTTCCTCGCGTTCTCCGCGCAGACGCGCATGAGCGGCGTGGACCTCGCCGAGCGCGAAATCCGCAAGGGCGCGGCCGACGCGGTGCGCCGCTACGTCGAGGAACATGGCGGCCGCTTCCCGCAGGACGTGCAGACGGCGGTCGACGACGTCGCGCGGCGCGGCAGCACGCCGCTCGTGGTGGCGACCGGGCCGCGCAGCACCAGCGCGGGCAATGTCGGCGCGGCGCGCGTGCTCGGCGTGATCGAGCTGAAGGACATCGTGAAGGGCGGCATCAAGGAACGCTTCGCCGAGCTGCGCAAGATGGGCATCAAGACGGTGATGGTCACCGGCGACAACCGGCTGACCGCCGCTGCGATCGCGGCCGAGGCGGGCGTCGACGACTTCCTCGCCGAGGCGACGCCGGAAGCGAAGCTCTCGACGATCCGCGCGCATCAGGCCGAAGGGCGGCTCGTCGCGATGACCGGCGACGGCACGAACGACGCGCCGGCGCTCGCGCAGGCCGACGTCGCGGTCGCGATGAACACCGGCACGCAGGCCGCGAAGGAAGCGGGCAACATGGTCGACCTCGATTCGAATCCGACCAAGCTGATCGAGATCGTCGAGATCGGCAAGCAGATGCTGATGACGCGCGGCTCGCTGACGACGTTCTCGCTCGCGAACGACGTCGCGAAGTACTTCGCGATCATTCCGGCCGCGTTCGCGACGACGTATCCGCAACTGCGCGTGCTGGACGTGATGCACTTGACGTCGCCGTCGTCGGCGATTCTTTCCGCGGTGATCTTCAACGCGCTGATCATCGTGTTCCTGATTCCGCTCGCGCTGAAGGGCGTGAAGTATCGCGCGCTCGGCGCGGCGTCGCTGCTGCGGCGCAATCTGCTGATTTACGGGCTCGGCGGCATCGTGTTGCCGTTCCCGTTCATCAAGCTGATCGACATGACGCTCGCCGCACTCGGCTGGGCCTGATCCGACGGAGAACCCTTGACCATGAAAACACTCATCCGCCCCGCACTCGTGTTGTTCGCCGCGTTCACGCTCGTGACGGGCGTCGTGTATCCGGCGGTCGTCACGGCGGTCAGCCAGGCCGTGTTCCCGCATCAGGCGAACGGCAGCCTGATCGAGAAGGACGGCAAGCCGGTCGGCTCGGAGATCATCGGCCAGCAGTTCGATGCGCCGTACTATTTCTGGGGCCGGCTGTCGGCGACCACGCCCAATCCGTATAACGCGCAGGCGTCGGGCGGCTCGAACCTCGGGCCCACCAACCCCGCGCTGCTCGATGCGGTGAAGGCGCGCATCGCCGCGCTGCATGCGGCCGATCCGTCGAACACCGCGCCGGTTCCGGTGGATCTCGTGACCGCGTCGGGCAGCGGGCTCGATCCGGAGATCACGCCCGCGGCGGCGCAGTACCAGGCGGCGCGCGTCGCGAGCGCGCGCGGGATCAGCCGCGAGCAGGTCGACGCGCTGATCGCGCAGCACACGAGCGGGCGACAGCTCGGCGTGTTCGGCGAGCCGCGCGTGAACGTGCTGCAACTGAACCTGGCGCTCGACGACGCGAAGCCGATGCACTGAATGCAGTGGATCTTGCCGATGAAGTGTCTCGCCGGCGCGCGGACGTGATTCACGACGTGGCGCTGCAGATGCCGGCCGTCGATATCGGGAGCGATGCGCCGGCCGGACACGGGAATGAGGAGTAGCGCCATGGAGGCAGTCGTCAATGTGGTCGTCATCGAGGACGACCGGCATATTCGACGCTTCGTGCACACGTCACTCGAAAGCGAAGCCATGCGGGTAACGGAAGCTGAGACAGGACGACAGGGGCTGGCCATGGTGGCGGCTACCCGGCCTGATTTCGTCGTCGTGGATCTCGGCCTGCAGGATATGGACGGGCTGGACGTGATACGGCGGTTGCGCGAATGGTCGTCGGTGCCGGTGATCGTGCTGTCCGCCCGCAGCGGCGAAACCGAAAAGGTCGCCGCGCTCGATGCGGGGGCGGACGACTATCTGACGAAGCCGTTCGGCGTGGCGGAACTTCTGGCGCGCATTCGCGCGCAATTGCGCAGGCAGAACCGCGCGGCGGGCACCGAAAGCTCGGTTATCCGGTTCGGCGAAGTCGTGGTCGATCTGGATGCGCGCAGTGTGCAACGAGGCGGCGAGCCCGTGCATCTGACGCCGATCGAGTACCGGCTGCTGGCCGCGCTGGCCCGGCATGCGGGCCGCGTCATTACGCAACGGCAACTGCTGCAGGACGTGTGGGGGCCATCGCGGCTGGACAGTGCCCATTACCTGCGCATCTACATGGGACATTTGCGGCAGAAGCTGGAGCGCGACCCCACGCAGCCCGAGCATATCGTGACCGAGACGGCGGTCGGATACCGGCTGGCCGGCGTCAAATAGCGCACGCGAACAACTCGGCGTTTACGCGATCTTTTCTACTTCGCCGCGTTTATATACAGCTTTTTTCGTCGGCGTCGGATAACGTTTCGAATAGCAGGACCGCACGGCGAAAGCGCCGCTGGGGTGCCGCTGTTTCGACGAGGTGACGTGCGTGCTGAAGTTGCTGATTCCCATTTTCGACGAGCGCGGTGCGCTTGAAGCGGCGCGTCACGGCGCGTTCCTGTTTGCGGAGCATTGCGTGTCGGAGATCGAAGTGGTCGAGGTGCTCGACGATGTCGAATACGACCGCACCACGGCCTTCTGGACGATCGCGATGCGAGGCCAGCAAGAGGGGGACGCGATGCGCAACGCGCTTGGCCGGACGCGCGCGATTCTCGACGACGCGCGGGTCCCGTACACCTGGACACAGGCATTCGGCACCCCCGCGCGGACGATTGCCACGTACGCGAACCGCTGCCGTGCGGATATCGTCGTTCTGGATGCGAGCCGTCTCGGCCTTGTCAGGAAGTGGAGCGTGCTGTTCGGACTGCGCCGCTTCACGCGCACGCCCGTGACGATATTGCAGTGATTGACCGGCAGCCCTCCGATGACTAATCGACTCACACCGCACGATACGATCGACGACGAAGATGACGAAGACGACGAAGACCTGGACGGCGACGCTCGCGGTCCCCTTCGGATTCCGCTTCTCGTGTCGGAACCCGATCCGAGGCCGGCGGTTCGCAGGAAAGCGATCGTCCGCATTGCGGTCCTGATCGTCGTAATCAATCAGCTTCTGACGACGGCCTTCGCGTTCGTCGTTCACCGCAATCATCCGGATGTCGCGCTGGGCCTGACGACGCTGTTCAGCTTCGGGTTGTGCGTGGTCCTGAGCGTGTGGATTCGATCCGACGCGAAGCACGCTTACCGGAATGCGTGCGAACTGGGTTACGTATCGCCTGTTGCGGGACCGGCCCGGCGCGTGCGTATCGCACCGGAATGTCCGCGCCGCTGGCTCGCGGTCCTGCACGTCGAGTTGCAGGGCACGGCGGTGCTGGGCTAGCTGGCCCGGCACCGCGCATCACAATTCGCAGGGTTTATTTCGCGCGCAGTGCCCGCAGCGTTTCGTGCGCGACACGGAGGCGGGCGACGAGTGCGGGATTCGCCGGCGTAATCGGCATGCGTACCTCGCTCGATATCAGGCGGTCGAACGCGAGCATCGCCTTGATCGCAGAAGGGTTCGGAGCCGAGAAGAGAAGCTCGACGACCGGCCGCAGCACATCGAATCGCTGCCGGGCTTCGGTCGCGTGTCCGGTGCCGGCGAGACGTTGAATATCGACGAGCAGATCGGCACAGACATGGGCGCTCGCGAGAATGCCGCCGGCGCCGCCCGTCAGCAGACAATCGAGAAACGCTTTATCGGTCCCGCACAGCACGTCGACCGGCAGATCGCGGAGCGCATCGAAATGATGCGGCTCGCACTCCTTGATCGCGACGATGTTGGCATGGTCCGTCAACTGCCGGACGGTGTCCGGATCGATCGACACGCCGGTTCGATGCGGCACGTTGTAGAGCACGATGGGCCGCTGCGTTCTGCCCGCGATCCGCTCGAAGTGCCAGCGCAATCCGGCCTGGTCGGGGCACAGCCAGGCCGGCGCCGACACGAGATAACCGGCGACGTCCCACTGTTCGAGGCGGTCGATCTCCTTGACGAACTCGCGCGTATCGAGCCCGCCTACGCCGACGATGACGGGCAGTCCGGCAGGAGCGGCGTCGACGATCGTCCGCAGCACGGTTGCGCGCTCCACGTCGCTCAGCAAGGCGGCCTCGGCGGTCGTGCCGAGCGCGACCATGCCGGTTATGCCGGAGCGGGCGTAGTACTCGACGAGCGCCTGAAGCGACTCGACGTCGATCTTGCCCGAGCGAAACGGCGTGACCAGCGGAATCCAGATACCGTCCACCATGTCATTGCACCGTCGTATTCGTGCGGCGGACGATGGACCCGATGGTCGCTTCGGGCAGCGTCGTCATCAGCGTGTGCAGCGTGAAATCGAAGTCTTCGGGCGCGATGTCGAGCGAGACGCGGACGCTGTCGCGCAGGGTGTCGGTGTGGGTGACATAGACGCCGAGGGGGGAGTGCAGCAGCGTGAAGAGATGGTTGCCCGGCGTATTGCCGGTAAGGTAGACCTGAACAGTGGCACGCGGCGATCGCAGCGGAACGACGTTGGAGGTTGCAGGTGCTGTCGATCGGGATGCGGGGGAAAGCGGGACTGCCTGTGCGTAGCTCATACGGTTTGTGTTACCCGTGCGGGTTGTGGCGATGACTGTAGCGTAGTGCAGCCCGCGTAAATCTGTCGTAAAAAGCTTTGCCGTGGGCGTAAAAAACTCGCGCTGATTCAGGCCGCCAGCCTCATGTGCTCGCCGCGCGCGCTTCGACGATCGTGGTCGTGTCGCGGGTGATAGTCCATCCGTCAATACCGCCCGGTTCCCTTGATCGCGAGCGCCGCCGCTGCGGAGCGCGTCTCGACGTGCAGCTTGCGGAACAGATGTTCGAGATGCTTGTTGACCGTGCGCGGCGCCATGTCGAGTATGTCGCCGATGTCGCGATTGGTTTTCCCGCGCGAAAGCCACAGCAGCACTTCAGCCTCGCGGGTCGTGATGCCGAACTGCGCCGCGAGCGACGTCGTTTGCGCAACGTCGTCGAACTCCTCGAGAATCACGATCCATTCGCCGCGCACCGGGCTACCGGTGATGCGGGCGATACGGCGCACGCCGTTGCAGTTGGATTCGTGAATCGCCTGCGCATCTTGCGGGTCGCGATTGTCGGCTGCCCACGCCGCGAGCCATTCGCGCAGCTCTGTCGGCAGATGCGACGGCGGCAGCGCGTCCGGCTCGCCGTCGCCGCCTGCCACGCCCGGGTAGCGGATCAGTTGCCGCGTCGCCTGCGGGTTTTGCCAGCGGATCGTGCCGTCCGCGGCCGCGATCAGCGCGGCGCGCGCTTCCAGCCCGAGCACCGCGTCGGCGTACTGCTGCGCCCGCGCGCGCTGCACGTGGGCGGCGATCCGCGCGCACACCTCGCTGGGCTTCACCGGCTTCGTCACGTAGTCGATGCCGCCGACGCGAAAACCCTGCACGACATGCTCGCTCTCGGTGAGCGCCGTCATGAAGATCACCGGCAGGTGCGCGTGGCGATGGTCCATCTTCACGCGCCGGCAGGTTTCGAAGCCGTCCATGCCCGGCATCATCGCGTCCATCAACACGACGTCGGGCGTGACCCGCGCCAGGCACTTGAGCGCGGCCTCGCCGTTCAACGCGACGAGCACGGCGTAGCCCGCGGCCTGCAGCGTGTCGGACAGCAACGCGAGATTGTCGGGCGTGTCGTCGACGATCAGCACGACAGCGCGGCCTTCCGGAAAAGGCACGTCGGCTGTCTCCGCGCGGCAGACAGGTTCTTCAATCATGGAGATCGCTTGAATGAGGTTCGAGCCGACGGGCGAGTTCGGTCAGCCGGAAGCGCTGCGCGAGCGAGCGCAGCGACGCTAGCTCGCCGTGCAGTTCGGGCCGGTCCGTCGCCGCGGCGTCGAGCTGTTCGATCACGCCTTGCACGTAACCCATGTCGAGCAGTTTCTTGAGCCGCGCGCGCAGCGACTGCGGCAGCCGCGCGCCGCTCGCCTGCGGCGCTTCCACCGGCGCATTCGCGACGATCCATTCGAGCTTCAGCAACGCCGCGAGCTTGTCGAGCAGCAACGGAACCTGCAGCGGCTTCACGAGGTAGTCGTCGCAGCCGATGGCCGCCGCGCGCTCGCGATCGTCGGCGAACGCGTTCGCGGAAAGCAGCAGGATCGGCGCGGCGCTCAACTGGCGCTCGCGGATCAGCCGGCTCGTCTCGTAGCCGTCCATCTCGGGCATCGAGATGTCCATGACGATCGCGTCGGCGGCGTGCGTGCCGAGCCAGCGAAGCGCATCGGGACCGTTCGACGCTTCCGCGACGGAGAAGCCGAGCGGCGCGAGAAGCTGGGCGACGATCGTGCGTTGTTCGCTCAGATCGTCGACGACGAGGATGGTGCGCCGCACGCCGCGATAGCCGCGAATATCCGCGAGTTCCGTGCGGACGGCCTGCACCGCATGCACTTCGGGCGCGAACAGCTTGACGATGAAGCGCGTGCCGTTGCCGACGTCGCTGTCCACTTCGAGGCTGCCGCCCAGCGCCTGCGTGAGCAGGCGGCAGATCGTCAAGCCAAGTCCCGCGCCGTGATCGTTGTCGCGCGCCGCCTGGCCGCGTTCGAACGGCGTGAAGAGCCGCTCGATCTCGGACGCCGGAATGCCAGGACCGGTATCGATCACCTCGAACGTCAGCGTGTCCCACGCGTGGCTCGCGCGTAACGTGACCGAGCCGGAAGACGTGAAGCGGATCGCGTTGCCGATCAGGTTGGTCAGGATCTGGCGCATGCATTTCTCGTCCGACCTCACGACGAGCGGCAGGCGGCCGACCGTCTGCACCTCGAAATCCAGCGCTTTTTCGGCGGCTTGCGGGCGCAGCATCGACGTGACGTGCGCGATGAAATCCGGCAGCAGGACCTTCGCGACGTTCAGTTGCAGCTTGCCGGCTTCGATGCGGGCGACGTCGAGCAGGCCGTCCACGAGCGCGAGCAGATGCTCGCCGCTGCGATGGATCGTGTGGATCGCATGATGGCGGCTGGCCGGCATCTCGGCCTTCGCCTGCAGCAGCACTTGCGCGTAGCCGAGAATGCTGTTGAGCGGCGTGCGCAACTCGTGGCTCAGTCCGGTCACGTAGCGGCTCTTCGCCTGGTTTGCCGATTCGGCGGCGGCGGTGGCGCGCTTGAGCGCCGCGTCGGTTTTCTGGTGCGCGTCGATTTCGTGCATCAGCAGCTCCGCCTGGCGCTGCGATTCTTCCTGCGTGACGCGCCGGTTCTCGCGCTCCAGCACGAGCCACCATGCGGCGATGCAGCCGATCAGCGACAGCGCGAAAAAGATCTTCACGTAGCTGTGCGCCAGCACGTCCCACGCGGGCGAACCGGGCGGCGCGAGCGTGCTGGCGCTTTGCGACCAGACGAGATACAGCACGATCGCGAGCAGCGCGAACTGCGTGAGGATGAGGATCCCGTAGTGAGCGAGGCGCAGCGTGGCCGGTCCGGGCTGGATGCGCGGGAAGAACCGGTGCAGCGCGGCGTCGAGCTGCGACGCGAAACGCGCGTGCGGCTTGCAGCGGTCGTTGCAGCGCGAGTCGAGCGAGCAGCACAGCGAGCAGATCGTGCCGCCGTAAGCGGGGCAATGCGCGGTGTCGTCGTGCTCGAATTCGTTTTCGCAGATCACGCAGCGGCGCGTCGCGCCGCCGTCGGCCGGCTCGCCTTCGCGCGCGAGGTAGTAGCGGCCGCGCGTCGCGATCGCGAGAAGCGGTGCGCACACGAACGCGACGCCGAACGCGATGAACGACGACATCGCCTGCGGGAGTTCGCCGATCACCCCGCTATGAGCGAGCGCCGCGGCGGCCGCCGCAACCAGCATCGCGCCGACGCCGACCGGATTCACATCGTAAAGATGGGCGCGCTTGAACTCGATATACGACGGGCTGTAGCCGAGCGGCTTGTTCACGACGAGATCGGCGAAGAGCGCGCCGATCCATGCGATCGCGATGTTCGCGTACAGCGACAGCACCTTGCCGATCGCGTCGAATACGCCCATTTCGACGAGCAGCAACGCGATCAGCACGTTGAACACGAGCCACACGACGCGTCCCGGATGACTGTGCGTGAGCCGCGCGAAGAAGTTCGACCAGGCGAGCGAGCCCGCGTACGCGTTCGTCACGTTGATCTTGACCTGCGAGACGATCACGAACAGCGTCATCGCCGGCAATGCCCATCCGGCGAAGCCGAGCGGATCGAGCAGCTGGTGGTACGCAACGAGATACATCTGCGTCGGCTCGATCGCATGCGGCACGTCGATTTCGTACTGGATCGCGACGAAGGTGAGAAACGCGCCGCCCAGCATCTTCAGCGCACCCGGCACGATCCAGCCGGGGCCGGCGGTGAGCAGCGCGATCCACCAGCGCTTGCGGTTGTGCGGGCCGAGCGGCGGCAGGAACCGCAGATAGTCGACCTGCTCGCCGACCTGCACGATCAACGCGAACACGACGGTGCAGGCCTGGCCGAACGCGACCAGGCTGAACTCGTGCCCGCCCGGCGCGAGCCCGGAAAACGAGGTCCATTCGGCGAGCAGGCCGGGATTGCGCCACAGCACCGCCGCATACGGCGCGACGAACAACACCAGCCAAAGCGGCTGGGTCCAGCTCTGCAGCCGGTTGATCAGCGTGATGCCGAACATCACCACGGGAATCACGACGAGCGCGCTGATCACGTACGCGAAGTCGATAGAGATGTGACAGTACAACTGCAGCGCGAGCGACATGATCGCCGCTTCGAGCGCGAAGAAGATGAACGTGAAGCTCGCATAGAGCAGCGACGTGAGCGTCGAGCCGATGTAGCCGAAGCCCGCGCCGCGCGTGAGCAGATCCATGTCGACGCCGTAGCGCGCCGCATAGTAGCTGATCGGCAGGCTCGTCAGGTAGATCAGGATCGACACCGCGGCGATGGCCCAGACCGCGTTCGTGAAGCCGTAGTTGACGACCAGCGCGCCGCCTATCGCTTCGAGCACGAGGAACGACACCGCGCCGATCGCCGTATTCGCGACCCGGAACTCGGACCAGCGGCGGAACGAGCGCGGCGTGAAGCGCAGCGCGTAGTCCTCGAGGGTTTCGTCGCCGACCCATGCGTTGTAATCGCGCCTTATTTTGACGATGCGCTGCGTCGTGGGTTGAGGCGCTGCGGGCTGGTGCATCTGTGCCATGTCGGGTGATCCAGTTTAGTGCGCCGATAGCCGAACGGATGCACCGAGCAAGTTACATTCCAGTTCTGCACGCGCCTATACGTCAATTGACGTATTTCGATCCGCATATTGGCTTTCTACATTTCGCTCCACGCACTGGCGGGGGAACTGCCGGCCGCTATTCCGGCGGGGCGAACCACACAAGGAGAATGTGATGGCCATAGACGATCGATTCGAAGACGATGCACCCGAAGTTCCGTCGCAACTGCGCCGCCGTCTGCTGGGCGGCCTCGCTGCCGCGCCGCTGATGGCGCTCGGCATGCCGCGCACGTCGTTCGCGCAGGTGCCGCCAACCGCGAAGGTCAACACGACGGGTCTCGCCGTCACCGACACGACCGTCAAGGTCGGCCAGCTGCATTCGGCGACCGGCACGATGGCGATTTCGGAAACCGGATCGATTCAGGCGGAACGGCTCGCGATCGAGCAGATCAACGCGATGGGCGGCGTGCTCGGCCGCAAGATCGAGATCATTCAGGAAGACGGCGCGTCCGACTGGCCGACGTTCGCCGAGAAGTCGAAGAAGCTGCTGGAGAACGATCACGTCGCGGCGGTGTTCGGCTGCTGGACGTCGGCGTCGCGCAAGGCGGTGCTGCCGATCTTCGAGAAGGACAACGGCCTCCTGTACTACCCGACGTTCTACGAAGGTCTCGAGCAGTCGAAGAACGTGTTCTATACGGGCCAGGAAGCGACGCAGCAGATCCTGTGGGCGCTCGACTGGGCGTCGAACACCAAGAAGGCGAAGACGTTCTTCCTCGTCGGCTCCGACTACATCTGGCCGCGCACGTCGAACAAGATCGCGCGCCGCCACATCGAGCAGCATCTGAACGCGAAGGTCGTCGGCGAGGAGTACTACCCGCTCGGCACGACCGAATTCAATTCGCTGATGAACAAGATCAAGCTCGCGCGGCCGGACTGCATCTTCGCGACCGTCGTCGGCGGGTCGAACGTCGCGTTCTACAAGCAGCTGAAGTCGGCGGGCATCACGCCGCAGAAGCAGTTCCTGCTCACGCTGTCGGTCACCGAGGACGAGGTGCTCGGCATCGGCGGCGACAACTTCGCGGGCTTCTATTCGTCGATGAAGTATTTCGAGTCGCTCGACAACGACAACAACAAGAAGTTCGTCGCGGCGTTCAAGGCGCGCTACGGGCAGCACGCGGTGATCGGCGACGTGACGCAGGCCGCCTATCTCGGCCCGTGGATCTGGAAGGCCGCGTGCGAGCGCGCCGGCAGCTTCGACGTGGACAAGGTGGTCGCGAACTCGGCCGGCATCGAGGTGACGAACGCGCCGCAGGGCTACGCGAAGGTGGACGCGAACCATCACCTGTGGAGCCGCTCGCTGATCGGGCAGGGCCAGGCGGACGGCCAGTTCAAGGTGGTCGCGCAGTCCGCGCAGCCGATCCAGCCGAACCCGTTCCCGAAGGGCTACATGTAATCGATGTAACCGGCCGCGTTCGCCGCGAGGCGAACGCGGCTACCCCCTTCGGCATGCCGCACGGCATCCGCATTTGGAGAACTTCGATGTCCGCTACCGACATTTTCAACATCACGCTGATGCAGGGGTTCGCGGGCCTGAGTCTCTTCAGCGTGCTGCTGCTGATGGGGCTTGGGCTGGCCGTGATCTTCGGCCAGATGGGCGTGATCAACATGGCCCACGGCGAGTTCATGACGATCGGCGCGTACACGGTCTACATGTTTTCGTGGTTTTCGCAGAACGTGTGGCATGCGTTCACGCCCGTGTACTTCTTCTTCGCGATCGTCGCCGCGTTCTTTCTCGCGTTCGCGGTCGGCTGGCTCGCCGAATGGGCGCTGATCCGGCATCTGTACCGGCGTCCGCTCGACACGCTGCTCGCAACGTGGGGACTGAGTCTCGGCATGCAGCAGGTGTTTCGCTCGACCTTCGGGCCGAAGGAAGTGAGCCCCGCGCTGCCGGACTGGCTGATGGGCTCGTGGGAGCCGTCGCAGGGGCTGGACATTCCGGTGAGCGGCATGTTCGTGATGGCCCTCGCCCTCGCGATGACGGGCGGTCTGCTGCTCGCGCTGTATCGCTCGCGCTGGGGCCTGCGCGTGCGGGCAACCGTCGCGAACCGGCCGATGGCGAACGCCGCCGGCATCAACACGAAACTCACGGACCGGATGACCTTCGCGATCGGCTGCGGGATCGCCGGCGTCGCGGGCGCCGCGTTCACGGCGATCGGCTCGACCGGGCCGACAAGCGGCTCGCTGTACATCGTCGACTCGTTTCTCGTCGTCACGTTCGGCGGCGCGGCGAGCCTGCTCGGCACCGTCGCGTCCGCATTCGGCATCGCGCAGATGCAGTCGATCGCCGAATTCTTTCTTTCCGGGTCCACGGCTCGCGTGCTCACGCTGCTCACGGTCGTGGTGATCCTGATGCTGCGTCCGCAGGGCCTGTTCGCGTCGAAAGTGCGGCGCGCGTGACGTGCTGAGCTTCGGGCCGGTTTTCGCGGCCACTGATCCAACCTATCGGAGAGACGGAAGATGGAACCTATGACTCCCCCCGCGGGCGCCGCATCCGCGCCGGCCGGTTCCGCCGCGCCGGCGCGAGGCTGGCGCGCGCTCGCGCGCCGCATCGATGCGTCCGGCTACGGCGGCATCGTGATATTGGCGGTGCTGATCCTCGTGATCTTTCCGCTCGCGCTCGACGCGTTCCGCCTCAACCTGATGGGCAAGTACCTGACCTACGCGTTCGTCGCGGTCGGGCTCGTGATCGCGTGGGGCTACGGCGGCGTGCTGAGTCTCGGCCAGGGCGTGTTCTTCGGCCTCGGCGGCTATGCGATGGCGATGTTCCTGAAGCTCGAGGCGTCCGATCCGGTCTCGACGAAGACGCAGACGACGCCTGGCATTCCCGACTTCATGGACTGGAACCAGGTGACCGCGCTGCCGTTCTGGTGGAAGCCGTTTCATTCGCTGCCGTTCTCGATACTCGCGACGCTCGTCGTGCCGACCGCGCTCGCGTTCGTGATCGGCTACGCGATGTTCAAGCGGCGCGTGGGCGGCGTGTACTTCGCGATCATCACGCAGGCGGTCGCGCTGATCCTGTCGGTGCTGATCATCGGCCAGCAAGGTTTCACCGGCGGCGTGAACGGCATTACGGACCTGCGCACGCTGCTCGGCTGGAACATCCAGACGGACAGCGCGAAGCTGGTCCTGTACTTCGTGAACGCGGTGCTGCTGCTCGTCGCGCTGCTCGGTTGCCGCTTCATCCAGCGCAGCAAGCTCGGCACGCTGCTGCTCGCGATGCGCGACAAGGAAGACCGCGTGCGCTTCTCCGGCTACGACGTCGCGATGTTCAAGGTGTTCGCGTTCTGCGTGGCCGCGCTGCTCGCCGCGGTCGGCGGCGCGATGTTCACGCTGCAGGTGGGCTTCATGTCGCCGTCGTTCGTCGGCATCGTGCCGTCGATCGAGATGGTGATCTATGCGGCGATCGGCGGGCGCATGTCGCTCGTCGGCGCGGTGTACGGGGCAGTGCTCGTGAATCTCGGCAAGACGTGGTTCTCGGAGAGCTTTCCGAACCTGTGGCTGTACCTGATGGCCGCGATGTTCATCGGCGTCGTGATGGCGTTCCCGGACGGTCTCGCCGGACTGTACGAGCAGCACGTGCGGCCGCGTTTGTTGCGCGCGCTCGGCGGCAACGGCAACAAGGAGGCGTGAGCGATGAGCAACACGGACTTTCTGCTGGCGGTCGAGGACCTGACGGTGTCGTTCGACGGCTTCAAGGCGGTGGATTCGCTGAACCTCTATCTGGAACGCGGCGAGCTGCGCGTCGTGATCGGCCCGAACGGCGCGGGCAAGACGACGCTGCTCGACCTGATCTGCGGCAAGACGAGGGAGACGGCCGGCAGCATCAAGTTTCGCAACGAGGAAATCACGAAGCTCGCGGAGTTCCGGCGCGTGCGCAAGGGAATCGGGCGCAAGTTCCAGACGCCGTCGATCTACGAAAACCTGTCGGTGGCGCAGAACCTCGAAGTGTCGTTTCCGCGCGGGCGCAGCGTGTTCGGCTCGCTCGCGTACCGGCGGGATTCGGAAGTGGCGGATCGCGTGCAGGCGGTGGCGGACGAAATCGGGCTCGCCGGCGTGCTGGATCTCGAAGCGGGGCTGCTGTCGCACGGGCAGAAGCAGTGGCTCGAAATCGGCATGTTGCTGATGCAGGACCCGGAGCTGCTGATGCTCGACGAACCGATCGCCGGCATGAGCGTGCGCGAGCGCGAACTCACGGCCGAACTGCTCGACCGCATCTGCCGGAACCGCTCGATGATCGTGATCGAGCACGACATGGCGTTCGTCGAGCGGATCGCGCACAAGGTCACGGTGATGCATCAGGGCAAGATTCTGGCCGAAGGGCCGATGGCGCAGGTGCAGGCCGATCCGCGGGTGATCGACGTGTATCTCGGGCATTGAAGGGGAGACGGGACATGCTTCAGGTCGACGATCTGTTCGTGAGCTACGGACAAAGCGAAGTGCTGCACGGCATCGGCTTTAACGTACAGAGCAAGGAAACCGTGGCCGTGATGGGCCGCAACGGCATGGGCAAGACCACGCTGTTCAAGGCGCTGATCGGCATGCTGCCGTCGAGCCGCGGGTCGGTGCGCGTGGGTGGCGCGGACGTCTCGAAGGAAGAGAGCTACCGTCGCGTCGCGAAGGGCATCGGCTATGTGCCGCAGGGACGGCAGATTTTCTCGTCGCTCACGGTCGAGGAAAACATCCAGACCGGCCTCGAAAACGCGAAGAGCCAGCGCGTGCCCGACGAAATCTTCGCGCTCTTTCCGGTGCTCTACGACATGCGCAAGCGCAAGGGCGGCAATCTGTCGGGCGGCCAGCAGCAGCAACTCGCGATCGCGCGGGCGCTCGTCACCGACCCGAAGGTGCTGCTGCTCGACGAACCGACCGAAGGCATCCAGCCGTCGGTGATCAAGGACATCGCGAGGGCGCTGAACGAGATCCGCAAGACGCGCGACATCGCGATCCTCGTATCGGAGCAGGTGCTGAGCTTCGCGCTCGACGTCGCGGACCGGCTGTTCGTGATCGAAGGCGGCCGCTTCGTGCACCAGAGCACGAAAGACGCGGGCGATACGGACCAGATCCGCAAGTACCTGTCGGTCTGAGCATGCCCGAAGACCCTGCCGTCCGGCGCGCGCTGCCGCGCAGGCGCATTCCATTGAACCAAGGAGCTGTGAGATGACTGATACCCTGATCAAGGTCGACCTGAACCAGTCCGCGTACGAAAACGAGAACGTCCACAACCGCTGGCATCCGGACATTCCGATGGCGTGCTGGGTGAACCCCGGCGACGACTTCATTCTCGAAACGTACGACTGGACCGGCGGCTTCATCAAGAACGACGACAGCGCCGACGACGTGCGCGACATCGATCTGTCGATCGTGCACTTCCTGTCCGGTCCCGTCGGCGTGCGCGGTGCGGAGCCGGGCGACCTGCTGGTCGTCGACCTGCTCGACATCGGCGCGAAGGCGGACAGCCAGTGGGGCTTCAACGGCTTCTTCTCGAAGACCAACGGCGGCGGCTTTCTGACCGACCATTTCCCGGCCGCGCAAAAGTCGATCTGGGACTTCCACGGGCTCTATACGAGTTCGCGCCATATTCCCGGCGTGAATTTCGCGGGGCTGATCCATCCGGGGCTGATCGGCTGCCTGCCGGACCCGAAGCTGCTCGAAACGTGGAATGAGCGCGAGACGGCGCTGATCGGCACGCAGCCGGACCGCGTGCCGCCGCTCGCGAATCCGCCGTTCGCCGCGACCGCGCACATGGGCAAGCTCGCGGGCGACGCGAAGGCGAAGGCCGCCGCGACCGGCGCCCGCACGGTGCCGCCGCGCGAGCACGGCGGCAATTGCGACATCAAGGATCTGTCGCGCGGCTCGAAGGTGTACTTCCCGGTGTATGTGGACGGCGCGGGTTTGTCCGTGGGCGACCTGCACTTCAGTCAGGGCGACGGCGAGATCACGTTTTGCGGCGCGATCGAAATGGCCGGGTGGGTGCATATGCGCGTGAACCTGATCAAGGGCGGCGTCGAGAAGTACGGCATCCGCAACCCGATCTTCAAGCCGAGCCCGATCACGCCCGCGTACAACGACTACCTGATCTTCGAGGGTATCTCCGTCGACGAAGGCGGCAAGCAGCACTACCTCGACGTGCACATCGCGTACCGCCAGGCGTGCCTGAACGCGATCGAGTATCTGAAGAAATTCGGCTATTCGGGCGCGCAGGCGTATTCGATTCTCGGATGCGCGCCGGTGCAGGGGCACATCAGCGGCGTCGTCGACATTCCGAACGCGTGCGCGACGCTGTGGCTGCCGACGGAAATCTTCGACTTCGACATCCGGCCGAATGCGGAGGGCCCGGTCAAGCACGTGAAGGGCGGCATCGACATGCCGATCTCGGACGACATCGCGAAGGCCTGACGGCCTTCCGCCACGCGAGGGACAACCGATGCCGATCTACGACTTTCATTGCGACACGTGCGGACCGTTCGCCGTCATGCGCAGCATCGCGGCGCGCGATTTGCCGGGGCAGTGTCCGGATTGCGGCGCGAGCGCGTCGCGGATGGTCAGCGCGCCGGCGCTCGCGCTGATGTCCGGCGCGCGGCGTGACGCTTTCGCGACGAACGAACGCGCGGCCAACGCGCCGCGCCATTCCGCGGAGACGTCGGCGCGCCACCGGCCCGGATGCGGATGTTGTTCCGGCGCGAAGGTAGCGCTCGCCGGCGCGAGCGGCGCGGCCCGTCCGGACGGGCTGAAGCAGCCGGCCGGCGGCCGGCCCTGGATGATCAGCCATTGAACGCGTCACCTCTTTTACGTCGTCGGCCGGCTGCGCTTCGTGCGAACGCGAACGGCGCCTGGCCGGCGAACCGTCTGAACTGGAGCAGGAGACAGAGCCATGCGACACGGTGATATTTCGAGCAGCAACGATTGCGTCGGCGTAGCCGTCGTCAACTACAAGATGCCGAGGCTGCATACGAAGGCCGAGGTACTGGAAAACGCGCGCAAGATCGGCGAGATGGTCGTCGGGATGAAGCGGGGTCTACCGGGCATGGACCTCGTGATCTTTCCCGAGTATTCGACGCACGGGATCATGTACGACTCGAAGGAAATGTACGAGACGGCCTCCGTGATTCCCGGCGAGGAAACGGAGATCTTCAGCGCCGCCTGCCGCAAGGCCAACGTATGGGGCGTGTTCTCGCTCACCGGCGAACGGCACGAGGAGCATCCGAACAAGGCGCCGTACAACACGCTGGTGCTGATCGACAACCACGGCGAGATCGTGCAGAAGTACCGCAAGATCATGCCGTGGGTGCCCGTCGAAGGCTGGTATCCGGGCGATTGCACGTACGTGTCCGAAGGGCCGAAGGGGATGAAGATCAGCCTCATCATCTGCGACGACGGCAACTACCCGGAAATCTGGCGCGATTGCGCGATGCGCGGCGCGGAACTGATTGTGCGCTGCCAGGGCTACATGTATCCGGCGAAGGAACAGCAGGTGATGGTCGCGAAGACGATGGCGTGGATGAACAACACGTACGTCGCGGTCGCGAATGCCACCGGCTGGGACGGCGTGTATTCGTACTTCGGCCATTCGGCGATTGTCGGCTTCGACGGGCGCACGCTCGGCGAATGCGGCGAAGAGGAAATGGGCGTGCAGTATGCGGAGCTGTCGCTGAGCCTGATTCGCGACGCCCGACGGAACATGCAGTCGCAGAACCATCTGTACAAGCTGCTGCACCGCGGCTACACGGGCACGATCAATTCCGGCGATGGCGTGAACGGCGTCGCCGCGTGTCCGTTCAAGTTCTACGGCGACTGGATCAACGATCCCGAGGGCACACGCAAGGCCGTCGAGGCGATCACCCGTTCGACGCCGGGCACGCCCGAATGTCCGATCGACGGCATCCCCAACGAAGCGCCGGTGCATCGCTAGGACCGCTGCGCGCGCAATGAACGAAATTGTCACGCGCTGGCTGATTCGCGAGGAGCCGTACTACCGGGAGACAGGCCGCGAGATCTCATGGTTCGAGGCGGCCTGGCGCCGCCGCCTGCCGGTCCTGCTGAAGGGCCCGACGGGCTGCGGCAAGACCCGCTTCGTCGAATACATGGCGTGGCGGCTCGGCAGGCCGCTCGTCACGGTGGCCTGCAACGAGGATCTGAGCGCAGCGGACCTGATCGGACGACACCTGCTCGACGAAACGGGCACCGTCTGGCACGACGGACCGTTGACGATGGCCGCGCGGCATGGCGCGATCTGCTATCTCGACGAGGTGGTCGAAGCGCGGGCCGACACGACGGTCGCGATTCATCCGCTGTCCGACACCCGGCGCGTGCTGCCGATCGACCGGCGCGGCGAGCTGCTGCATGCGCATCCGGATTTCATGCTGGTGATGTCGTACAACCCCGGCTATCAGAGCGCGGCGAAGGACTTGAAGATGTCGACGCGGCAGCGCTTCACCGCCATCGACTTCCACTATCCGGAGCCGGACGTCGAAGCGGCGATCGTCGCGCGCGAAGGCGGCACGAGCGGGGACATCGCGCAGCGACTCGTCGCCGTCGCGCAGCAGTCGCGCGAACTCCCTGGTTACGGGCTTTCCGAAGGCATGTCGACGCGCATGCTCGTGCACGCCGCCGCGCTGATCGGCGACGGCATCGATGCGCATTCGGCATGCCGGATCGCGATGGTTTCGCCGCTGGCCGACGACGAAGACGTGCTGCGCGCGTTGAGCGGATTCGTCGATGCGCAGTTCGGCGCCTGACCGCGCGTCGGGCCGCGCAGGCAGGCGGCCCGCGCACGCGTCGATCGATGCGCTGCGACTCTATGCACGCGGGTTCGGAGCCGGTTCGATCCGGATAGACGTGTTTGCGCAGCAGGACGGGCGCATGCCGTCGCGCGCGTCGCTCACGCCCGAAGCGATTACGCTCGCGCCGCCGTTGCCTTTGCCGGGCGATGCTGAAAGCCTGCTTTACGAGGCGTCGGTCGCGCATGCGATCGGTCATCTGCGCTACTCCGCGCATGCCCGCGACGTCGGCACGCTGAAGCCGATGCGCGTTGCGATTCAGTCCTTGATCGAGGATGTGCGCGTCGAGCGTCTGATGATGCGCGCGTATCCCGGTCTGCATTCGCTATGGGCACGCTTTCATCGGATCAGCACCGACCGTCACGGCGACGCGCTCACGTTTTCCGCGCTGGCCGCGCGTCTTGCTCACGCACTGCACGATCCCGCGTATGCGGACCCGAACCATTGGGTCGACAAGGGCCGCACGCTGATCGCGGCCCTCGGCGAACGACTGCACGACGCGGCCGCATTCGACGAGGTCGCGGCCATTCTTGCGAGCGATCTCGGACAAATGCGGGTGCGCTTCGACGTGCAGTCGTACGAAGTGGAACCCGTCTATCGCGACGACAATCGGTTTTTGTGGCGCTTCGAAGAGTCCGAAACGGTTCACGCGGCGAGCGTGCTGAGCGATTCGAACGCGAATGCGGACGCGAGCGGGGACGCCGCGGAAATGCCCGATCATCCGGAAGAGGCCGGCGACCGTCAGTCGGAGCAGGCCAGGACGTTTGCGTATCCCGAATGGAACTACCGCAACGCAACGCTGCGCGAAGACTGGGTGACCGTGATCGAAGGCGACGCGCCGCATACGGCGCCGCGTCATCGCGGCGAGCCGGCGGGCATCCGTGCAATGCGGCGCGTCGCGTTGCCGGTCACGTGGTCTGCGCGACGGATCACGCGTGAACAGGACGGCGACGACCTCGACCTGGACGGCTTCATCGAACACGCGATTGCGCGGCGCAGTGGGCTGCCGTCTTCCGGCCGCGTGTTCACGCGCGCCGCCGGCCAGCCGCGCGACGTGTCGGTGTTGATGCTGGTGGATCTGTCCGCATCGACGGCACGCTGCCCGCCCGGTTCGCACGCGAGCCTGCTCGACACGGCGCGGGAAACGATGGAGAGACTCGTCGACACGTTCGACAGCACGCACCATCGTTTCGCATTGCACGGGTTCGCATCGAATGGTCGCGAAGACGTGCGCTATGTCCGGCTCAAGGAATTCGGCGATGCCTATGCACAGACGCATCGGCACCGACTGCACGCGATTTGCCCGGCATGGTCGACGCGTGTCGGCGCGGCGCTGCGTCATGCCGGGCATTGTCTTGCGCGCGAGCGCAGCGCGTCGAAAGTGGTGGTGTTGATGACCGACGGCGAGCCGTCCGATATCGACGTGTTCGACGCCCGCTATCTGATCGACGACGCGCGGCATGCCGTCGAAACTTTGGCGAAGCGGCGCGTGCGCGTGCATTGCGTGAACTTCGATCCGCAGGCGGACGAGGTCGTCCGGAAGATCTTCGGCGCAGGCAACGGCACGACGGTCGCGCGGGTTGCGCGCGTGGGAACGGTGCTCGAACGGGTGGTGGCGCGGATTCTCCGCTGAGCGGTTCGACTCGCGCTTGCCGAGTGGATTCGACGCGGGTGGGCGCTCGCGCAAGCGGCACGTGGATGCCTCTCGACGATAGCAACCGGCCTCGCAGCGCGATTGACGTCTATGAATTGCCGTTTGTGGCGCCGCACCATCGCGAAGGTCGTCGTTGAACCGGGGCTACTGCGTGTTCGTTTGTCTTGCAGTCGTCATTAAGGGCGTTCGGTCTGAACAATGTCGCAGCAGTGTCTGCGAGTGCTGCCTTCCACTGCATTCCATGCGAACCGCGTAGCGCTTTCCGATAGAAACTAAAGTATGGCGCTTGCGCCGCAATAATTACCGCTACGGTAACCTGGCATGCAAAAGAGCGGCTCGACCAGGAGACAAGCTAGCCATGAATGCCGGCATACAGGTGAGCAAGCCTCCCCGGCTGCATCGACGATTAATGCAGTATGACCGGGTGTTAGGCTACCGCTACACCCCTCGTCTGAAACTGCGAATCCCCCATGAAGGCGGCGGCTATCTGGTGAAGACCAATGCCGATGGGTTCCGCTGCGATCACGCGGTGACACCTCATAAGAATCGCGCTCACCGCGTGCTTGTGTTCGGCGATTCTTTCACCGCGGGCGACGGGGTCAGCAACGGCAAGCGGTACTCCGACGTGCTGGAAGAGAACCTGCCCGACACGGAGGTTCTGAACTTCGGTCTGAGCAGCAGCGGAACCGACCAGCAGTATTTGATCTTCCAGCAGTACGCCGGACGCATCGACTACGATGCCGTCGTTATCGGCGTGCTTGTGGAGAACATCAAGCGCAATGTGGCAACCGAGCGTGACTGGGCGGATCACACTGGCGAAGCCGTCCGTGTGCCCAAGCCGTGGTTTGCCCTTGCTCCGGACGGCGGGTTGATCCTGCAAGGCGTGCCCGTTGGCCTGCCCTACAAGGCGGAGGCGCCGGTTTCGGAGGGCGGTCGCGGCTCGCTGCGCACGACGCTGCGCAGGATGGCCAACACTTTGGGCCCGGATTTCAAGGACTTTTGCCAGCGGCTCACCAAATTCCAGCCGCTCCCGGAATATGGCTCTCCGAACAACGACGGCTGGCGGTTGATGCGCGCGATACTCGAACATTGGGTATCGGATCTCAAGGTGCCGGTGGTCATCGCGGTCATTCCGGTCTACCAGTACGTCGAGGAGACAGCGAGCTACAAGGACATCCGTCGACGTTTCGACGAATTCGCCAAATCGACAGGCGTACCCGTTTACCACGTAGTCGACGATTTGCTGCGTGAACCGGCCGAAACGAGAAGACGATTGCGGTTCCGCATTGACTGTCATTTCACGCCGGACGCCCACCAGATCGTCGGGCAGGCACTAGCCCGTGTGGTGGCGCCGTTGCTGAGCGAATCCGGCATTCGCGAAATCGATCGCGAATCGTCGTCCGCCGTCGTCAACGTCGGCACGCGGCAGGCGATGCGAGACCGCGACATCGGGCAGGAGGGAATCGCCACCGGGCGGGGCGTCGCAGGAACGAACCACTTTACGTCGTAGCGGAGGGACAGCATGTCCAGGTACGTACTCGGCGTGTCGGCTTTTTATCACGACTCGGCCGCTGCCGTGCTGAAAGACGGGATGATCGTCGCCGCAGCACAGGAAGAGCGTTTTAGCCGAAAGAAACACGACCCCCGTTTCCCGCGCAGCGCAATCAACTACTGTCTGGAGGAGGCCGAGATCGACGGCGCAGACCTCGCGGCGATCGCGTTCTACGATGAACCCGCGCTGACGGCAGACCGGATCATTCGTTCGTCGATTGCTTTCGCGCCCGACTCGGAGGCGTTCTTCATCCGCGCCGCGCGCTCGTTCTTCGCGGTGAAGCCGTATTTCAAAGACCTGATCGAGGAAATGCTCAACTGCGACGTGCCGATCTATTTCGCGCGGCATCACTATTCACATGCGGCATCTGCGTTTTTTCCGTCGCCGTTCAAGGACGCGGCCGTGCTGTGCGTCGATGGCGTCGGGGAGTGGTCGACCACGAGCCTCGGGGTGGGGCACGACAATCGAATTCGAATCTTGAAGGAGATTCGTTATCCGCACTCGCTCGGTCTGCTATACAGCGCATTTACTTATTATTGCGGCTTCAAGGTCAACAGCGGGGAATACAAGCTGATGGGTCTCGCGCCCTACGGCAACCCTGCTCATGCCAATGAGATCAGGGAGCACCTGATCGACATAAAGGACGACGGCTCGTTCCGGCTCAATCTGGACTTCTTCGATTTTCACAAAGGTTCGACACTCACGAACGAACGCTTCCATCGACTTTTCGGCCGCCCGCCTCGCGTGCCGGAGTCGCGCATCACGCGGCACGAAATGGATCTCGCTGCGTCCATTCAAACGGTAACCGAAGAAGTCATGCTGAAGATCTCGCGCACACTGCGCGAGATGACGGGATTGACGAAGCTGTGTCTCGCCGGCGGCGTTGCGTTGAACTGCGTGGTTAACGGGAAGATACTTCGCGCGGGCATTTTCGACGACATCTGGATTCAGCCGGCTGCGGGCGATGCGGGTGGCGCGATCGGCGCGGCCTACCTCGCCGACTTCCACATGCTCGGCGGCGTGCGACCCATACGCATCGACGCGAAGGATTCGCAGCAAGGGAGCTTCGTCGGCCCTGCTTATAGCGATGACGAAATCCGGACGTTCCTGTCGCAATCCGGCGCCGCGTATCACTTGCTGGACCAGGCCGACGCGGGTGCCGCAACGATCGCGAGCTTGCTGGCCGGACAGCAGATCGTCGGGATGTTCTCGGGCCGCATGGAGTTCGGGCCGCGCGCGCTCGGCGCCCGCTCGATACTCGGCGATCCGCGCGCGGCCACGACGCAGTCGCGCATGAACCTGAAAATCAAGTTCCGGGAATCGTTCCGGCCATTTGCCCCCATCGTGCTGAAGTCCCGTGCGTCCGACTATTTCGAGCTTGGCACGGACAGTCCTTACATGCTGATCGTCGCGCCGGTGCGGGAAGAGCACCGACGCGTACCGGAGGCATCGTCCGATCCCGAAGACATGCTGGAAATCGTGAATGCCGTGCGCAGCACGGTTCCGGCGATCACGCACGTTGACTACAGCGCGCGCGTCCAGACCGTAGAGGAGGACGTGAATCCAAGGATGCATTCCGTGTTGAAGGCATACGAGGCACTGACCGGATGCCCGCTGCTCGTCAATACGTCGTTCAACGTGCGTGGCGAACCCATCGTGTGCACGCCCGAGGATGCCTTCCGTTGCTTCATGCGCACCGGGATCGATGCGCTCGTAATAGGCAACTTCATTCTCTATCGAGACGAGCAGCAGCACGTCGACATGGACGAGTCATGGAAGAAGGAGTATCAGCTTGACTGACGATGACCTTGGGAAATTCTTTCGCGCGAAGCTGGCGTATGCCAAACCGCAAGTCGAGCCGTTCGTGCGGCCGAAGACTGATCGATCCTGCTCGTCGTATTTTCTCGACGTCTTTGAGCCGGAGCCGATCGTCATTGGCGAAGACACGATCGACGCGTTATTGGCTCTGTGGCGCAGGCAGGGATTGACTTCGCTGGCTCTGCTCGAGCCGGAGTTGCGCAGAATAGCGAAAGCGCTTCGCGCACCCGAAGACGAAAGCGAGGTCGTGTCGCAGTTTGTTTATGCGATGTATTGAGGGTGATTCGTACGCGGTGTTTTTGCCGGGGTGACGCCCATACGCGCGACGAAGTCGTCAAAAGCGTTTCACCCGATATGCCAACTTTCCCTTTCCTTATTCCCAATCGTCGTTTGACGATGGCGGATCACGCCGATAGTCTTCACCCGCACTTCTTATCGAGTCCTCAACCAGTGCGCGGCATTTGCTAAAAATCGATAAGCTAATTATCTCCATCGAAATGAATCTAAAAAAACAACATATCGCGATCGGCGCCGCGGCATTGGGGCCGCTTTTGCTGGCGTCGACCGCGCAGGCGCAATCGAGCGTCACGCTGTATGGCGTGCTCGATGCCGGTATTGCATATATCCACAACGCCCAGGGAGCGAACGGCCAGAACGAGAGCACGCTGGTGAAATTCAGCAGCGGCAATACGTATGGCGATCGCTGGGGTCTGCGCGGCAAAGAAGATCTCGGCGGCGGACTGGCCGCGATCTTTCAGCTGGAAAACGGCTTCAACATCGGCACGGGCGCGCTCGGTCAGGGTAGCCGTCTGTTCGGCCGCAAGGCGGTCGTCGGGCTGGCCAGCGAGTCGTACGGCACCATCACGCTCGGCCGACAATACGATCCGGTGGTGGACCTCGTTCAGCCGCTCACCGAAGATGCGTATTTCGGCGGCACGTTCGCGACACCCGGCGACCTCGACAACTACGACAACAGCCTGCGCGTGAACAATTCGGCCAAGTACATCAGCCCGGTGTTCGCGGGATTCCAGGTCGAGGCGCTGTACGCGTTCGGCGGCGTGGCGGGCGCCACGGGCAATGGCCAGACGTACAGCTTCGGCGGCCTTTACTCGAACGGTCCGCTTGGGCTTGCCGTCGCGTTCTTCCACGCCAACGGCGGCAACACGCTGACTTCCGGCATAAGAACCTGGACGAGCAGCTCCGATACGCTGTTCAACACCGTCATCAACTCGGGTTTCGCGTCGGCGAACTCGATCCAGATTTTCCGGGCGGGGGGCCAATATGTGTTCGGCCCCTTCACCACGGGGCTTTCGTACAGCAACGCGCAGTACGGAAGCGATGGTTATTCGGCGTTCAGGACGACGGCGAAGTTCAACTCGGGTGCCGGATTCCTCAACTATCATGCGACGCCTGCGCTGCTGGTCGGCGTCGGCTACAACTACACGTCGCTCACCGGCCCGGCATCGGCGCACTACAACCAGGTCAACCTCGGTGCCGACTACGCGCTGTCGAAGCGGACGTCGCTGTTCGCACTCGCGGGCTATCAACGGGCAAGCGGCAATACGCTGTCGTCCACGGGCACGCTCGTGGCCGCGCAGGCGTCGATCGGCTCGTTCGGCGTCAACTCCGGCACGAACTCGCAGGTGCTGACGTCCGTGGGGATTCGCTCGCGGTTCTGAGCGGCGCGTAGCGTTGCGACCGGGGCGCCGCGGGAAAGCGCAACGCCCCGGAATCCGATCCCTTATCCGAATCCGAACGATCCAAGTGATACGCCTCATCTCCCTGAAAACGCTTTGCGTTACCGCCCTGGTGGCGGCACCGGTGCTCGCGCTCGCCAAGCCGCTCGTCGTCTGCACCGAATCGAGCCCGGAAGGCTTCGATGTCGTTCAATACAACTCGCTGGTGACGACCAATGCTTCCGCCGACGTGATCTTCAATACGCTCGTCTCGTATGACGAGGCGGCGAAGCGAGTCGTGCCCGCGCTCGCCGAAACATGGGAAGTCAGCGCCGACGGCCTGGCCTACACGTTCCACCTGCGCCCGAACGTTTCGTTCCAGCACACCGACTATTTCGCGCCGACGCGTCCGCTCGGCGCCGACGACGTCGTGTTCACGTTCTCCCGCATGCTCGATGCGTCCAACCCGTGGCACAAGGTGGCGGGGGCGGGCGGCTTTCCGCATGCCCAATCGATGGGCCTGCCCAAGCTCGTGAAGGCGGTGGTGAAGGTCGACGACCGCACTGTCCGGTTCGAACTCAACGCACCGAATGCGACGTTCCTGCCGATTCTGACGATGGGTTTCGCATCGATCTACTCCGCGGAGTACGCGAACCGGCTGCAGGAGGCAGGCAAGCAAGCCGACCTGAATGCGAGGCCGATCGGCACGGGACCCTTCGTGCTGAAGAGCTACACGAAAGACGCCGCGATCCGCTACGACGTCAACCCGCAGTACTGGGGGCCGAAGCCGAAAATCGACCGGCTGATCTATGCGATCACACCCGATGCGACCGTGCGCGCGCAGAAGGTCCGCGCCGGCGAGTGCGATATCGCGCTGTCGCCCAAGCCGCAGGATGTCGCGGCGGCGAAGGGCAGCGGCGTGTTGAAGGTGGTGGAAACGCCCGCGTTCATGACGGCCTTCGTCGCGCTGAACACCCAGAAAAAGCCGCTCGACAACGAGAAGGTGAGGCAGGCGCTGAATCTCGCGTTCGATCGCACGACCTACCTGAAGACCGTCTTCGACAATACGGCCCAGCCGGCGACCAATCCTTATCCGCCGAATACATGGAGCTATGACACGTCGATCAATCCGTATCCGTACGACCCGGCCAAAGCGAAGCAACTGCTCGCCGCAGCCGGTTTTCCGAACGGATTCGCGACGACGATCTGGGTCAGGCCGACGGGCAGCGTGCTCAACCCGAATCCTCAGGCCGGCGCTGAACTGCTGCAGGCCGACCTCGCGAAGATCGGCGTGAAGGCCGACGTGAAGGTCGTCGAATGGGGCGAGCTGATCAAGGAAGCGAAGCAGGGTGAGCACGATCTGCTGTTCATGGGCTGGGCCGGCGACAACGGCGACCCCGACAACTACCTCACGCCGCTCTTCAGCTGCAACGCGGTGACGTCGGGCATCAATTTCGCGCGGTACTGCGACGCGACGCTCGACAAGCTGATCGCCGGCGGCAAGGCGACGGCGGATCAGGGAAAGCGCGCGAAGGCCTACGAAGCAGCACAGAAGATCATTCACGACGAGGCGTTGTGGATTCCGCTCGGCTATCCGACCGCGGCGGCGATCACGCGTGCGAACGTGAGCGGCTATCGCGTGAGTCCGTTCGGACGCCAGAACTTCGGCGCAGTGGCGGTTCAGTGACGGTTCGGCAATGCGCGGCCGAAGGCGGATCCGGTTCGTCGTCGGCGGCGCAGCGGCGTTTTCGCGTGCGTCGCCCCGTCTTCCTCTGCTAACGGAGCAGTGCGGTTCCATGTGTCAGTTGCTTGCTTTGAATTGTGCGGTTCCGACCGCCGCGACGTTCTCGTTCACCGGATTCGCCGCGCGCGGCGGGATCACCGACCATCATGACGATGGCTGGGGGATGGCGTTCTTCGAAGACCGCGCGTGCCGCCTGTTCGTCGATCACCGGCCGTCGGCGCATTCGCCGCTGGCCGACCTGGTCAAGCGTTGGCCGATCAAGTCGACGAACATCGTCGCCCACCTCAGAAAGGCGACGCGAGGGCCGGTGGTGCTCGAAAACTGCCATCCGTTTCTGCGCCAGCTCGGGACGCGGCACTGGATCTTCGCTCACAACGGCGATCTGCCGGATTACATTCCGTCGCTCACCGGCCGCTATCGGCCGGTCGGCGAAACCGACAGCGAACGGGCTTTCTGCGCGCTGCTCGACGGGCTTTGCGAGCGGTTCGAGGAACGCGAGCCTGATCTGGACGAACTGTTCGACCAGCTGCAGGCGCTCACGCGCGAGATCGCGGCGCACGGCGTATTCAATTTCATGATGTCCAACGGGCAGGTGCTCTTCACGCACTGCTCCACGCATTTGTATTACGTCGAGCGGTCGTGGCCGTTTTCGACCGCGCAGCTCGTGGACGCCGACGTGTCGATCGATTTCTCCCACCACATGTCCCCCGAAGACGCCGTCGCCGTCGTGGCGACGTCGCCGCTCACCGACGAAGCGTGGACGCGCTTCGCGCCGGGCACGCTCGCGATGTTCCGCGACGGCAGGCTCACGCGCACGGCCGATGTGCCGGTGCCGCCTCACGTGCTCGAAAAGGCGTGCTTGCCGCTGGAGAAGGTCGGTGCGGAATCGAGGCTGGATGCGGTGGGCTGATCCGCGCCAGTGACTGTCGACGATGACTACGTTCGTTTCGTGTCGAGGCGGGTGCATCCGCGCGGCCGCGGCACCTTCGCGAACGGGGTCGACGTGAAGACGCCGGATTCGTACACGGCGATCATCGACCTGTCGAAGCCCGTGCCCCATACGTCTGCAGCCCGTTCTCCGCCAGCACCGCGGTCAACGAGCCACGCAGCAGTTCGAGCGGCCGCATCAGCCGGCCGGGCAGCGAGCCATGCACGAACCAGATGTCCACGCCGGAGCGGAAATCGACCGCATCGACCACCTGCAGAGCGTCGCGATGAGCCGAGCGCTGCAGTATGTCCGGCGTGACGATCCCGAGGCCCAGGCCGCGCGCCACGAGCGATAGTTGGAGATCCGAACCAAAGGCTTCGACGGCGACATTGAACGGCAAGCCCGCCGTCTCAAGAGCGCGGCTCAACGCCGAACGCATCCCGCAGCCGTTCTGGTTGAGCACCCACGCATGTCCGGCCAGATCGGCGAGCGTGACAGGGGTATCGGGCAGGCCCAGCGAGCGCGGCGCAACGATCACAGTCGGCTGGAACGCGAGGGCCGTTGCGCGCAACGTGTCGGGCGGCGTGAAGTTCGAAGGCATCGTGACCACCGACGCATCCAGCGTTGCGCGTTCGACACTCTGCACGAGACCTGGCGACCAGCCCGCCGTGATCCGCAGCGTGAGACGGGGAAACGCACCTCGCAACTGGTCGACCGGTTTCTCCAGCGCGACGTCGGCGAGAAACGGCGGCATCCCGATTCGCAGTTCGCCTGTGGGCTCGCTGTCGGCCGACGCGACCGACATCAGGTCGTCGACCGCGCTCAACACCGTGCGCGCGAGCGCATAGACCTCGTTGCCCGTCGCGGTCGGCTTCAGCGGTTTGCTCTGACGATCGAGTAGCTCGGCGCCGAGCGTCGTTTCGAGGCTCTGCACGCGCCGCGTGAGACCGGGCTGCGTCAGATGAAGACGTTCGGCGGCGCGCACGATCGAACCGCTGTCGACGACCGCCACGAACGCCTGCAGAT
>Ga0310811_10001400_pt1 | contig 30478 bp, 40 predicted proteins | sample YCmetagenome_FD_207642 | JGI IMG/M metagenome (GOLD analysis project Ga0310811, IMG submission 207642) | Soil microbial communities from experimental microcosm in Duke University, North Carolina, United States - YC | ecosystem: Engineered > Artificial ecosystem > Soil microcosm > Unclassified ...
CACACACACACACTCTCTCTCTCTCTCTTGAGCCCTGAGCTTAGTCCAGAAACCCTTGGGTTGAATAGCAGCTAGGCAGCATTCACCCAACATAGTTCTGCTAGCCAGCAGAATTGTTGACCCTTCATCGGTTCTAGGATGATTTGCCTGTCTCAAACTGCTGCTCTAGCAAGTGCTTGGTCCACTTGTGGCAGGAGGTTGGCTGCTGTGATTTAGCTGTACATTTGTTGGTTGTTTGATGTGATGAAGTTAGAGTTGGAGATGGATGTGGCTTTGGCTGAGAGGTCCTCAATTTTGGACTGGAGTGAGTTGACAGCAGGAGATAGGATTTCTATAGTGTCTTTGACATCTGCAATGCTACTGTAGACACCATCCGCTGCTTCTTCAACTCTTTTGATTGTGGGTTGAAGGGTTTGCATGTCCGAATTGTTTTCAGTAAGGGTTTTTGCGATCTGTTCCAGGAGGGCCAATGGTTCTTCGAGTTTTTTGTTGATACTGTTGGCTATAAGGTCAGTTTTGTTGTTATGATCGGTTTTGAATAAGATGATGGCTATGGCTCTGATGACATTGATGTGCATGGAGGTTAGAGAGTGAGCTTGGACAGAGAAGTCGAGTAGAGCGGTGGTTAGTGATTCTAGCATGATTTCCATGGTTGGGGTGATAAAGAAATTTCTCTTGAGTTCTGCGCATGCTGTATGTATATCTTTGACATTAGATTGGTTTGCTGGGTCATTAATATGGTCAGGGATTGACCTGTTAGAAGGGCAAAAGGAGTTTGCATGGCGTTTTGGTCTTTGAGTTTTAGAAGCTGGGTGTTCATTTGGTTCTTCTGCTGGCATTTCAGTGAAAAAGCTGTTAGTAGTATGGAAAGGGGAGGTATTGAAGCTGGTTAGTTGCCTTTTGGCAACTGTGGCACCATTGAGCACTGTATTGACTGAGAACTTTTTGGGGTCCTAGTTGAAGTGCCACTTAGTATGGGACTAAGAGGTGATCTGTTGTCCTGTTGTTCCACCTCCACTCCCATCTCCTCCAATGAGACTTGTCCTGTTGTTCTGCCTCCATTTCCATCTCCTCCAGCCCTGGTCCCATTGTTCTGCCTCCTCCCATCTTCCCCTGCACACCACTAAGAATGGCAAGGTGCACTCAGACATTAAGTGTCTCAAGATCTCATCATTTGTTCAAGGTTAGTAACACTGATATTATATCTTCATCGTCTCTGACCAAGCCCTTCTCACTGGGATTGTTATTTTCAGAAAATTATGATTGCAAGGGAGACCATCATTATTCAAAAAGAAACAGGAGAGATTGGAATGCAATTGGGAGTAATTTAGAATATTATTATTATTATTAAATAATCTGGTAGTTGAAAGACACTGCATAATTTTAAGACCTTGGAAGGACACTTGCCCCTTACAATGATATCTCAATTAGGGTATATAAGTCATTACTTGAAATTTTGCCCTTGCATTGGAATGGTCTTGGGACCCACTTGCAAGACCCCCTATATTACTTCCAAGCAGCTTCCAAAATTTTCGGGTTCCCTTCCAAGGGAGTCATAATGCCACTGGCAAATTGAGGCCTTCTAATCCATTTTAAGGCATGCCAACCAAAGTTATATTTTTTCCAACATAACTGATCTTGAAAGTATGCATATCAGACTCTATGGTACATAGTACTTGATCAGTATAAGGCATTTTATAATTGTCATAACAGCCATAACAGTCATAACAGTCATACATAACAACTTTTTGTATGATACAAACAACAAGACTGCCTTATAAAGTAACATAAATAAGTTGCCATAAGTTATTATGGCATGAACCCTTTTTTCCTGATGGATTTTGTGTTTGCCAATTTGCAGACTTACTTTTGGTGTGTATATGACTTATTTGGACAAATCTTGCCTGATGATTTCTTGCAAGTATGTGGATATGGTCCAGAAAGCATTCTCCTCAGATGCAGGGACCATGCTACATCTAGCAATTCCTATGCTCAAGACACTCTACAAAGCATGGTCCTCTCATGTAAGATCGCCAAAGTATGCTCATTTTGAACTTGCACTGGATGTTGCTGCCCACAAGATTGATGAGTATTATGAGAACTGATTGCTAACATTGATACATAAGCATACATAAGTACTTGATCCAATGGGTAAAATGACTTACTTCAAGAAAAACTGGCCTGAAGATCTGCAGCAAGATGTCCTTGCATGTGCAGAATGAGTGGTAGGTCCAATTGTGCTTCATATATCTTTTCATATCTGGCAAATTCAAAAATTTGAAGCTCACTACCTTGAAATGGATACCACTGCATCAGCCCAGAAGACTTGTGTCAAACAAGGAAAAGCAAATTGTCTCAAGAAACTCATTCATGAAACCCAAAGTTCAGACAAAAACAAAAATATTCCAACAATAGCACCATCAACTTGGGCTAAACTGTGGCAGGCTGATTTTATGAACTATATCAACACTTTCAAGGTGCCACCTTCACCTGGCATGAGTATGATTCAATGGTGGGATGTACATTCATTTTTGTTACCATCTGTTTCATATTGCTCATCTTCCATTTAAATAAGACAAACAGTCAAAAATATGGATCAGTGTGGACTTCAATTGCATGAGATTATCTATCTATCATGGCATTGTCTGTCTCCAGTGAGTGTGCCTTTTCTCAATGCAGGATAACAATCAGTAAGCAACATAACCAACTCAAAGGGGACATTGTCAAGGCCCCTCAATGTGTTAAATGTGCCATCTGGCATGACCTCTTGTTCCACAAACTGGGGCTGTCATCTATTGTGGAGGATGAACTTGATGTTACGAACTGGGATGGGTTCTAACAACCAAGACTCAAAAGAGAGCTGTCAAGGGTTGAGTTAGGTCTAGCACAACAATAACAATGAAGTCTGCTTAAAGTACTACTATCTATGTGAAGTAGAGTCAAAGGTTTATCAGGCTAATAACAAGGAGTGCTCAAAGTTAGAAGTATCAGTTCAGACGGCTAAGCTTGGAGGGCTTAGACGAAGGAAGTCAAGTATCAGGTAAAACCCAGTAAGATTAAAGTAAGGAAACTACATAGTACAAGTGTGTGTATTTATAAAGAAGTGGATAGGAAGGTTTAGGGCAGGTATGAGTAGGAAAGATATGAGTGACTGTGTAATCAAGTATGCATGCACTAACAGAAGCAACAAACAGAAGAAAGCATGTTACAAGTTGAGTCATCTAGCAATGGCAATAAGTGATCATTATGTAATACAATGAGCAAGACCATCAGAATAAGAAAGAAAATGAATATAGGGTAAGTGTACTGTAACATTACCCCATTTTTATCGTGAAGTCACCGACTTCACTTATCAGTGTTATCATAAAGGGTATGGTCATAGTCATGGTCTTGGTACAGAAGATCATCTTGTTCTTCCATAACACAGAGTTCAGTGGCATCGTGATCAACTTCCCAACAAGAAAGGGTGCTGTAAAATATGGGATCCTTCCAATCAATAGGAAGGACCACTTCTCTGTTAAGGTTTTTACAAAAGACGGAGAAGTGGCCAGGCGCATAAGTGTGGCATACATGACAGTGATAGTTGGGACAGTGTTTGTGATGATGTCCAGGGGTATGACAGTTGCAACAGACGAAGTTGTTGGGTCAGTAGTTACGATGGTGATGCGGGATGCTGTGGAAGGTGTAGGAGATGCTGACCTTTTGCAATTACATGTGGTATGGTTGGGGGGGGGGGAAGGAGTGGATGTGTGTGCAATGCATGCTCGGCAAGTAGATCCAGAGGAACATCTTCTTTGTGATCTACAAAGCGGGTGATGGGGCTCACTTTCTGCAGCTGATCCCTGCAGCACAGACAATGCAGCTGTCATTGTAAGAGACATAGTATGTAAGCCAGGAGTAATATCCTCAGATACAACGAGAGTAATGTTCTCAACTGGAGGAGGTACCAGGATAGGTGTATCAGGGGAATGGGGACATAAGACCAGGTTCTTGATAATTTGTTCACATACTTCATGGACAACTTCATGAATAATGCTTTTAGCATTGTCAGGCATAAGACATATAGCAAGGTTCCTAATATGCCTTTGCAAATGAAAGAGGATATTACGGTGTCAAAGGTTTGGGAGGAGTTTGGCAGTTTGTTCAATGAGCTCAGCAGCTCGGATGATATTGATAAGGAGCCCAACAGTGGTGGTGTTGTGCTCAGCAAGTCATTCATCAATGTCTTTGGCATATTGGATGTCAAGATACGCGGATTCAATAAGAGTCTGGTTTTCTACTTCTTTGATGATAGCGAATTAGTCTGAGGATGTGGTGGATGTGGGGGAAGCAGGAGTACTGGTGAAAGTGTGTAGCGTTTCTTCAACAGCAGTGGTGGAGTCAAGAGTTCTGTTTACTGTGTCAAGATAGGAGTTGAGGGAAACAAAAGCGCTGGCAAGGTTGGATGTGATATCATTGTAAGAGGACATAATAAACTGATTGGTAAGTGAGAGAGTTTCAAGGATAAGATGCTTGATGAGCTTAAGAAAGTTGGAAAGCTGCCAGATGATGTTGCTGGTGTACATGTCGTTTAAGCGAGTTTGTTCTTCTTCTTATATGCCTTTGTTATCTATATGGTATTGCTTAAGTTCTCTTCTGGGATCCATTTGTTGCTGGCTGATAAATATCTGACCCATGATACAAGATAGCATCTTCATTTACCTGTACCTTTGTGCACAAGGATAGCTTTGACTTCATATTCTTCTTCAGCAATAATATCAGGTGGTGGTTCTTGGAAGTTCGGGCCATATATGTCAGTTTTGTGATAGGATGATAATTCTGAAGCATGGAACATGGGGTGGATTCACCACTGTTCTGGGAGTTGGAGTGTGAAAGTGATAGGGCTAAGTATGGCTTTGATTGGGAATGGTCCATATCTCTTTGGTCCAAGTTTCTTCTTTGGTATGAGGACAATCAAATTCTTAGCTGATAACCAAACCTTATTGCCAACTTTCCATGGAGTATACTTTATCCCATGAGGTCATTCTGCCATTCATTGCATAGCTAGATTATGGCAGGCAATGGCTTCTTCTCTAGTTTTCTGCAAAAGGCATACTCATTCTTCAGCAGCTGGTACAGTGGAGGTCACTAATGTGTGGGGTAACAATTGGGGGTTGTATCCCATCATAAGATAGAATGGGAAGGCATTGCAGGAGTCATGTTTTCAGTGGTTATGGACAAATTCTGTGAGGGGAAGATGTTCAACCCATGCTTCAGGGTTGGTGTGACAATAGATTCGGAGATACATTTCTAATTCTTGATTTAGGTGTTCGGTTTGCCCATCAGTCTGTGGATGATAAGCAGTAGATGGAACAATTGAGTAATTGAGGAGCTTGGCAAGGGCTTGGGAGAATTTGGAAATAAATTGCAGGCCACAATCAGAGATAATCTTATCGTAGAGTCCAAATTATCGATAGACATGTTTGAAGAAAAGTTTGGCTACTCCCTCCAAGGTGATCATTTTCAAGCATGGAGTGATAATTACCCCCTTCATAAGACTATGGTTGACCATGACCATGACAGAGTCAAAACCCCCAGAGGGAGGGTGATCGGTGATCAGATCAATGGAAAGGAAGGTAAAGGGAACAGTTGCAGGGGAGGGAATGGGGACAAGAGGGGGAGTCACAGGATGGGTGTCAGATTTCATTTGCTGACAGAGGGCACATCCTTCAACATATTTCTAGACATAGGCACCAAGACTGGGCCACCAGTAATTGCACTTGACAAGTTCTTCCATTTTGAAATGGCCGGGGTGACCCACCATGGGGTGATCATGGAGGTGCCAGAGAAGGTCATGGTGTGCGGTGGGGGAGACATAGGCACAATTCTTATAATACAGGATGGAATTGACAATTTTCCAATCCGACAATGCAGATTTCATGGGTGGTAGACAAAGACCATTCAGGGCATCAGTGGCAGTAGAGAATATAGGATCCGAGGAGGGATCACCAGTGGACAGGGCATCATGAAGAGAATCATCCAGAAGTTGCACAAACATAGTTTCCAGAAAGAGAGTGACATCAGCATTATCTGAATCCTCAGGGTGATGGTCAGGGTGTTGAGATAGGGCATCAGGAGTGACAAGCTTGCTTCCTGGGACATGGTGGAGTTCAATGTCAAACATGGAGAGGATCAACTGCCAATGGGCTTGACATTGGGTTAATTTCTGGGCGGTGCAGAAGTAAAGTAGGTTTTTATGATTAGTGAAGATGATAACAGGATGAGGATTTCCTTTGAGGTAATGATGCCACTCAGTAAGTGTGTGAATCACAGCAAGTAGTTCACGATCAAAAATCTGGTAGTTTCATTCAGCGGGATTCAAAGATTGGGAAAGGTAACTGCAAGGGTGATATTGGCCATTGTCATCAGTTTGTAGTGGTACCCCCCTCCTGTAGCAATGAGGGAAGCATCAGTAGCTATGGCAAATTGGCGAGTAGGATCAGGGTTTTGAAGAACTGATTGTTGAAGGAAGCAATCCTTTAAGGCAAGGAAGGAACCATTACATGCGTCTGTCCATGAGAATTGGACATCTTTCTTTGTAAGGTCGATAAGGGGGCATGCAAGGTTGGAATAGTGAGAAATGAAGTTCTGATAGAAGTTGCAGAATCCAAGGAATGATCGAATTTCTTTCACCATAGTGGGGACAGGCCAGTCTTTAATTCCATCAAGCTTAGCCAGATCCATGGTGATGCAACCTGGCTTAATGATCATGCTGAGGTATTCAACTTCCTGAGCATCAAAAGTGCACTTTTCCAGCTTCAAAAATAACTGTTCTCAGCAAATTATCTCCAATATCCGTCTGGTACATTTCTGGTGTTCATCAAGCGTCTTCAAAAAGATAAGGATGTCGTCCATGTAAATCACCAACCACCCTTTGTTGATTTCTTGTTGGAAGGTGCAATTCATATATGCTTGGAACATAGCCAGGGAGTTGCAAAAACCAAAGAACATCACATTAGGTTTTAAAAACCCAAACTTGGTAGTGAAAGCTGCTTTCCAACAGTCATTTGGGTGAATACGGATATTGTTATATCCAGACCAGACATCCATCTTAGTGAAGTACTTTGCATCATGTAGTCATGCGATCAGAGTTAAAGGAAGGGGAAGCAGATAAGAATTTTTTATTGTCCAGTCATTGATATATCGGTAATCCTGGCAAGGGTGAAGTTCTCCGCTTTTCTTTCCAACAATAAAAAAACCACTTGCTTGAGGAGACTTTGATTCCAAAATAAAGCCCTTTTTTACATTCTCATCAATAAAAGCCTTGACCACTGACCATTCTTTCTCAGATAATGGGTAGATTTTCAATGTCTTTGGGATAAAACCAGGTTTTGTTTCAATGCATTGGTCAATTCCTGGGCATTCTGGAGGAAGGCAGTTTAGGCCGTCCTTTGTGAAAATATCGTGAAAATCGTGGAGGTAACTGAGTACTAATTCTTTGAACAATTTCTTCTTCTGTTCTACCTCGCTATGAGCCCCAGTGATAGCAAGCTGTTGTGCTTTATTGTGTAAGGATATTATATCCTTTGTACACAGACCACATTCATATATCTTATACTAATGCAAAAGTACTCCTCTGCATCTCATAGATGCAAACTCTACTTTTTGCATCCAAGATATGCATATACATTTCCTTTTACGACCACTACCTTGTATTATAGATGCCTCATTCCTCTTATCATCACGCCACCAAACATTGTCCCACCCTTGTACACAACACCCCCCTTCACCATTGTTGACTTCTCCCTTTGTCGTTGAAACTTCCCTTTCATCATCTCGTATGACATACCAATCTTGCTGTTCAGATTCTTGTACTCAGTCTGGTCATTGAACTCCTCGAAATCTCATATATACCCATCATATACACTCACACAAACAAATTAGAGCAGAATCTCCTGTGATAACTCACTCCAAGTATGACTGAACACCTCCTAGAAAGTCCTTGCCTCAACATTTTCATATCTATCTTCGAGTTACCTACTGACATGTCCAATAACTACGTTGATCTGTTTGACAATTCCCTACCGAACTCTTACCCAGCCTTACATATTTTGGAGCCCACCGCAAGGGAATTGTCTCAAACAGTTCCCTTGCACCCCATATTCAATTGTCAGTCTACATTTTGACTGACATAAAACATCTCTTCCTCTAGAATTGGTCTCTCAACCATCATTGCCCAACATTCCAAAAACTTATTATCACAAAAATGCACAGCTCTCACCTAAACGTCCCAAAGGGTCAGAACTCGCAGAAGCCATCCCTCCACAAAAACCCTCAACACCCCAGCATCAGCATTCCAATCCATTCTTACATCTCCAGAATGAACCCCAAGTTTCCTTAGAATCATTCCCTGATGAATCACCTACTCTTGGACCTTCCATGAATCTTTCTTCAATATTCGGCGAATTCATTCCACCTCCCTTTCAACTCCAGCCTGCTAAATTCTTCCCAAATACACCATCCATTCCCATACAAACAGTCCCCACCTCAAATATCACATCTGCTGCCCCATCACAAACACTTACCAAACGAAACGAGAAATACCCACCTCATCAAGTCCAAACCCTCATTCTTACAGTACCAAACACACCCTTCCCTCCAAAAGCACCTCCAGTGCCTCGAGGCTCGACTACAGGGATGAAAAGGCGAAAATGAATATTGGAGAAACTCTGCAGTAAGACCTGGGCGCGAGGTATATACTCGACCCATAGGACAGCTACTGAGAGGGAGAACCTCGGAATATGGGCAAGGGACTCTCTAGTAATGAGGAAGGGTGCTCTAAGGTGCGGGGAATGTGAAAGGCGCAGTGCATGTTATGGTCTATACACACGAGTCGTCGTGAGCGTGGATACGCGATAATCCAATTGTATATTTGGTACTTTTAGAGTCTAACTATAGCTAAGGAGTGGGGAGTGTGCGAAGTGTGTGAACTACCAGTCCAGTAAGGTCTCTATATACTGTATCTATAAGCACAAAGGCACGCGGTCCTGAGTAATTAGTATGCATGTAACTATATGTAAGGTGTGCACTCGGGTCCAAAGTGAATGCTTCCATAGCAATTGAGATAACTTACCAGTAAATCAGCAAGGACAAGGGGCAGACTGGTGTGTGGAGATAGGCACGAGGTGCACGGGCACGCTAAAGCGCGTGCTCTGGATGTGGTGATTTGAGTATTGGAGTTCAAGCCTGTAGGACCTCACAATCAATAGGTAGACGCAATGTTCCTTACATCTCCCAGGGACTTGAATTCTGAGTGTCCCCACTCAGTCCCTTATAGCACAAGAGTCTGGACACAGTGAATACGGCATTAAAGAGGGAGTCAGGTGACTGCGTGATTAGAAGCATTTCCATGGTTGTGAGAGAGGAAGCATATGTGTGATCGCAGGAGAAGATGCATTCCTGTATATATGTGTGGGAGAAGAAGTGAATGTGTATGATTGTGAGAGAGGAAGCATGCGTGCGGGTGCGAGAGAGGAAGCGAAAGCATTTGATCACGAGATAAGAAGTGCAAGAGAGGAAGTGAAAGCATTTGATCGCAAGATAAGAAGCGCATGCACAAGTGCAAGAGAGGAAGCGCACATGCTATCGCATGATCGCTGATCTAAGCGGAATGTGTTGTTAAAAGGGGGGCGGGCACGTTATCGCAATTTTGTTATCTCCTTTTCTTATCATCTATCATGCCTCCCTTCAATTTATCCCAGCTTCAATCTACCCCTACCCCTGAACCTGAGGCTCAGGCGCCTGCCCATGCCAAGGGTGCGTCTACTGCGGAGGAGCCAACTGAGACCCTCACTGAGTGCCTGCTCAAAGGATGGGGCATTGTTTTGCAATCGCTTGAGGCATGCGCGATGGCGGCGCCTGATCACAAGCCTGACCTGTTGGAAGATCAGGAGGCGTGGATGCATGAGTGGGTCTCCATGAAGGTAAGCGCACTTGATCCTTTTGGCATGTGCTTTTGTACTTATGCATCATTGTCAGAACAATCTAGAGGCGTGCGCCCTGCGCACGACTGAATTAGGCATCGATTCATTGGATATGAGTGCTGAGTATGTGGAATTTCTGAAGAGGGGGCGCAGGGAGTATAAGGTGCTTGAGGTGATGTGAAGGGGTGGAAGGTGAAGGTGGTTGAGGATGTGCCAGAGGCGCCACCTAAGAAGTGTGCGACACGCGCTTCTAAGGCGAAGGCTACTGACGCATCTGGAACTGACACTAGCATTAAGGTGAGTTTGCATGATTTCCTTCTAGCGCTTTTACTGAGAGGTGATACACGTTTAGTGCGCAGTTGAGCGCATGTCTTTCACCACTCCCCCTCCACCTCCTCTGCGCTGCGTGCCCTGCATCTCTAGGAACTTGAAGTGCAAAGGTGCACCTGGTAGGCGGCATGCTCAATGCAACGTGTCCAAGCGCACTTGCAATTTCTGTAAGCGCCTTTAATATATTTCGCGTTTTTGGCGCACACTGATATTTGTATAGCTAGGCCTAAGAAGGGATTGCCTAAGCATGCCACTGGGGAGATGTCTGCGAAGGAAACCGCGTCCTCTGTAGCGGTTGATAACGATGGTGCCTTTGATGGATTTGACATGGAGGTGGAGGTCTTTGATGGCGCGCCTGGAGAAACCTCCCCAAGCGCTAAAGGTAGCGCATCTAAGCGTGTGCTCAGTCCCACTGAGTCTGTACCCCCCTTCAAGGGTAAGGGAAAGGCCAAGGATACCAAAGAGGAGTTGGAAGATGTGGAAGAAGAAAACATGCGCTTGAGGGAAGAGAATGCGCGCTTGCACGCGTCCATCCTAGGTATGTGCCAGTATGTGCGCGCCCAACAGGCTGACATGTTGGCCTTGTCCAACAAACTCTTCAACATGTCCCAGGAGTGGGCTGACTTTGAGAAGTGTGCCAATGCTGTGCTTAACTGATTCTACTGTATCTCCTGTAGCCTGCTCTTAGCACTTGTTGTAACATCATTTCTTGGTAGCGCACTCAATGTATCACCATGTCCTTGTCCTTTGCTGATTTACTGGCTGCAAATTAAGATGAAAACAAATGAGTTAATTGAGGTGCAAATGACTATACAATGATAATATGAGGGTGCGCGCAGGGGAAATGCTCCACGCACGATTGGTAACCTTATAAACTTGAAGAAATTATTGTGCGCTTGATTATATGAGGATGTGCACTTTTGTTGGGTGCGCATGCACATTAGGGAATGATAGGAAGAATTATGGCACGGCGCAGCGCGCGTGTTGCAATGGAAACTCGGTGTCTTATGCACATATAGGGAGACTGATTAGATGTATTGTGGTGAGATGGTGTATGATAGGACTATTATGGGTATCATGCAGGCACACATAAATGAAATAAATTGTGATGGGGTTGAAATGCGGGGATGAATATGTATAGTGCGCCTTCTGGATCGTCCTCTTCTGGTTCTATGGTTTCGCTCGCCTCCATTTCATCTATGCTTTCATTGTCAACACCCATCATCCCGGTGACTAATACGTGCTCATCACAGTGCGGGTAGTATGGAATAACACAAAATGCGGTGAATCAAAGTTTGGATATGGTGCCATCTAATTCGGCCAACATATATGATCCTCCCTTTGTATGACATACTACAATCATTGGCCCAAGATAGCGCAGCTTCGTCTTCTTGCTCAACTCATATTCGACCTTCGAATTGCATACCAGGACATAGGCACCTGGTTGAAAGTCGTGCAATTTGATGTTTGCATGAAAGCACCTTTCAAATTTGTGTATTGATGTAAAGCGCGCTGCCACAACCCTTTCTCTAATAGCTTCTAAATCCTCTGTGTGCTTCTGCAATTGACGCATGCGCCAAGCTATTAGCTTGGTAGTTGTTAGTGCGCCTCGACGCTCAAGGGGCGTGAGGAACGTTGCTTCAGCCAAGTCAAAGGGAAAAATTGGTTCAACACCATGCATCATGAAATATGGTGATAAGCCCATCACCTTCTGTATGGTTACACGTTCCGCCCAAAACACTGAGTGTACCACTTGATTCCAGCGCGTCTCATCTCCTTCACAGGTCTTAATGATGGCTTCTCGGACATTGCGATGCCGCCTTTCGACGATACCATTGGCTTGAGAATTATAAGGCGAGACGTGTATCAGGTGAATCCTGTATTTGTGCGCGAGCTCATCTACTGCGACCTTATACATGGGTGCATTATCTGTTACAATCTCAGTGATTGGTCCCCATCTGCACAAGAGTTCTTCGAAAATAAAGGTGCATAGTGTGCGAGTGTTCTCCTTGTGCAACATGCACCATTCTGGGTATGATGTAAGTGCGCAGTGCACTTGTAAAAGATACTCGAATCTGCCTGCTTTAGGCATCTTCATCATGTCAATGTGCGCCTTCTGGAATAATCCTCCTGGTATCGGTACGGTGGGGGGAATATGCAGTTTGCGTGTTTGCTGGACTTGGCACTCATAGCATGTCTTCGTGTACCACTTGATATCCTCTATAATGTGCAGCCACCAAAAGCGCGAGCTAATCATATAGATTCCCTTGTGCCCTAAATCATTGTGTGCTTCTTCATGGACTCGGTATCGCTTACTGGGGGGTAGGATGAGTTGGTGCTTGCCGTGCACCTCTCTGCGCCATAGCTTATCTTCTAAGACAAAGAAACGCACAGCCTGTCTTATGAAGGTTTCAAATTCCTCATCCATGAGATCCAAGGGCCTCTTGCACATAATCAAAAAGCACTCGATGCTTGTCAATAGCGCATCTTGCGCGTGTGCTTGTTCTGAGCGCGGGATTTCTGGCTTGGGATCTTCTGTGCGGGTAGTGTCAAAATACACGTGCAATATAGGCGCGCGCACAGTTTGCGAGGTGAAGCACGTGTTATGCACATCATGGCATATGTCTATGCATCCACCATATATGCAATAAGTGCAATCATTCAAAAGCACAATAGAGAACAAATAAGTGCAGTCTATCCAATCTTCATAATCACCATCTTCCATAGGGTCTTCTTCTACTGGCGGGCGCCTTGAGAGGCCATCGATGCCTTTGTGTTTTATCACAGAAACATGTACGAGCTTGAATGAGAATAAAAGAATCCCTGCAATCCATTGATTAATAGTCGCATTTGGCTGCAAGTCAGGATTGTTGATCATCCCCTTGATGTACTTTGCATTGACTTCCACTGTAAGGTTCTTCACGCCGAAGATGAAAACATGCAATGCGCGAAATAGGCCGTATAGTTCCAACTTCACTTGGGAATAGTGACTCTCTACTTCAGTAAGCACAATAGATCTAAATCGGCTTTGGTAGCGCTTCCCATCCTCACCTACTTGTAACAGAATGAATCCAATGGTGATGTTTGAGGTATCGACCGCTAACATGACTTCGCACTCACTTGCGTAATCTAGGCACTTAAGTGCGGGTGAGCTTAATACTGCATCCTTGAGAATCTGCATGGCTTCGTGTTGTTCTGCACCAAATATGAAGGGCACATCCTTCTTTGTAAGGTTAATAAGGGGGCGTGCTATGCGCGAGAAGTCGTGAATGAATATGTGCAAAGTGCCACAAGTCCCCAAAAATCTGTGCACTTGCGTGTGGTTGGTAGGCTCTGGCCAGTCACGAATTTTCTGGACCTTGGATTCTTCGGGCACACATCCTTCAAACATGCATTTATGCCCTACAATGGTAGCAGTAGGCACCGCTAAAACAAACTTAGACACAGATATGGTCACGCCTACATTCTCCAAGCGCTGTAGAATGCGGTTGATCATGATGCAATGTTCCCATATGAAGCGACATATGCCTGGGTTATCAGGGATGGTCTCATAGGTACTGTCCTCATGCTGATAATGCATTTGCACGGATTTGACTGGGACATTGTCAACAAAAGGCAATGTGTATTCCGGAATCTCATGTTGAAGAATGAAGGCAGTGTCACCTTAATACACCTGAACAGCGTTGGCGTGGCCTTGCAGGAGTGTAGTCAAGCGATGTGGTCCCAAGGGCATACCAAAGGTCGTCAAATTGCGCGAATCCTCGTGAAGCACATGCTGATCGTATCCTGAATACAAGTCCATCATACCATATACTGTGTAACCTGCAAATGATTCTGCAAGGTGTTCAACAAAAGGCAGGAGTGATGTGTCACATATAGTAACTGCGTTGAGTGGCTGCAGGTCATGCACTAAGCGCAGGGACTTTCCATCCTTCTTGACAACACAAAACCAGCACGATCGATAGGCGGCTGTTGAGGGCTTGTACACACCCAACGTGATCTTTTCCTTTATTATGCGCACTACTTCTCCTAAGGTAGCTGGAGGAATAGGAATATTGCACTGCAACCAAGGTGTATGAGGGATCATAGGGATCTTGTATGGTGGAAAATATGTCTCATATAGGTGCCCTCGCTCTGAGGCATTCCAAGCAAAAGCGCGTTTGTGCGCGCGCACAAGCCATTGCACTAACTTGAGTTCTTCTGGCCATAGCCATTTGGTGGGATCAAGATCTAGTTTATCTGCACATTCGCGCATAAAGTGCGCGCCTGGACTAAACTCTGGGGGGTGAGAGGGCAGGGGGGGTAAACCAGCTAAAGGGTCAGTGGGTAATTGGCGCACTACCCTATACTCTGCGGGCATAGCAGTAGGCACGGTTCTGACTTTCTTAGCAACTGGCTTGTATACTAGCGCGTGACGCATGGGGTCGAAAGCATAAATGGAATTAAAAGCATTGATTGATGCCTTATCTAGGACAGAATGCGTGGATGTAAGGTGCGCATAACGCGTGGAGTACTGTGCACTGGGTATAGCAAGTGAAGGAAGCATAGGTGCTTGGAGCATATATTGAGAGGCGCCTTCCACACATGTGACATGCTCATTAGGTGCTAAGCACGAAAAGGCGCGTTGTGTCGGTGAAATGGGAAAATATGAATTAGAATGCATTAAAGAAGGTGGATGGAATAATGAGTGCAAATGGGCGCCTCCCCGCGAGTGTTGCAGATCATCGACAATTAAAAATCCTCCTCTTTGGGAATGTCTACCTGCGCGCTATTGGCGCACTTCAATTCTTTGGGCAGAATGCGCTTGACCCAAGGTAGGGTAGGGATGTGCAACTCCTTATGCATGTTTGGATCGGTTAGCAGAATATCCTGTTCGCCATTGGGTAGATCGAACATTTGGCATGAAGTTAGCTTGGAGAATGGGTGCCCTAAGAGAATGTTGAAGTTCGCATGCACAGTCACTTGCACTTGGAAGTACATGGGTCCTGCGCCAAAGTCAAGTGGGACATTCTCGATCACGCCTAATGTCAAGTCGCACGTCATATTGACAGACTCCATATTGAGACTGTGATCCGATCTCAGAGGGACTCCTAGCTCTTTCCATACCTCCCTAGGCATGATGACTACTTCGGCGCCTTGGTCCAGGATGCATGTGAGCATGCACCCTCCTATGATAGTTGTGCGTATACAGCGCAAAGGCATGAAGTGATCCGCAACAATCTTGCCATCATTGCTTCGTAGGCACACGCCTTCGTATTGCTTGAGCCATGCGTCCATGGCAGGCTGTCCCAATAGTTCATGCACTGAGACCGTGCCTACCGTAACGCGCTTCTTTGTTGTGAGCTCGCGGAAGTGTTGCCTAACATCTGGCAAAACTGCCAATAATTCTCGTATGGGGATATTCAGATTGGAATTGAGGAGGCGCTCGACAATGCGCTTGTCGGCCTCTTTGTCTTCTAATACAAATGCATAGCGATAGGTAGTCGATTGCGCGGTAGGCACAGATAGCGGAGGCGCAGGTTGCGGTGACGTAGAATTGTTGGTGGGTGATGGGGCTGATTGCGAGGGTGCAGGTGCAGCGCTTTTAGGCACCAAGGTAGTTCTCTCTGTAGAATTGTTAGTGACAGGTACATTATGCGGCGCGATTTTTGCGACCTCCAATCCTTTGCCTTTTGAACTCAATGCTTGGACTTCTGGTGAGATAATCTCATCCTCAACCATTGCCTGTTTTGAGGCGGGCTGTGGGTGCAGGCACATACTGGGCAGTATTTCAATGCCATCAAAGCGCACCGTCTTTCCCTTCGCGCCGCATTTCTGTTCGCGCTTTGCAGTGACATATGCTAGCGCTTCTTGCATCAGGTTCACGGTCTCATCTTCATCGCTTTCTTCTTCATCTGGGTGTGCGATCGTGTGCACAAATGCGGAGGACCCTACCTCGACTATGGTGTCGATCTCTGAATTGGTGCAGTAAAACAACCCGGCCATCACGCCTTCGCTTGTCCTTACTTCTTGCATAGCACGGTTGGCATAGTATCGATCAAGTTTGTCTTTCATCAATCTGCACCCAGGAATAAAGTTGCTGTTGGGTAGAACGAGTTTGCGCGTTTCCTTGTGGACCTTGCATTTCCTCGCATCTATGTACCTTTGTCTTTCCAGACAGTGCATGAAGAAGTGTTCAATACTGCTGCAGAAGGCGCAGTCATTAAAGCTAGACACCTCGTGCCTATATTCACGCTTAATGACTGTCCCTGGCGTAGGTGTCTGCTCGCGCACTAAAGGCGCTGGAGGAGTGAGCGTTGGTATTGCATCCTGTGCATTAGGCGCGGAGGTTGGCAGAGGCGCGTTTGCTGGTAGTACGAACTGTCCTGCGTCATATACTTGCATGTACAGGTATGGATCTTGAGGGTAGTGATCTGGGTGCTTGATCATAAGGCGCATTCGGATAGGCACCTGCGCCTTGCTAGGGATACCTTCCATGAATATACAATCATGCTCTGCTTTTCCAATACGATCCTTGTTTAGTAGTGGCTGCATAATTTTCCTAAACACGCGTAGGTAGGCGCTTAGCTCCTGGCCTGAAAACATTGGCTTTTGCGCGTATTTGTGCGCAAGCGCTTGTAAGTCCACAGGCGCATACCGCCTTTTCCCATCCCATCCCAGATACATCACTTTGATCTCTTTCATAAACGCATTGTAATTGCTCGTCTGTGCTTCAGGTAAGCCTGCCCATAGCTCTCAGTCCTTGCATTCAAGGTACTTAATTATTCCTTTGATCTCATCAAGCCCCTGCAGTCCTGCTCTGTCCGCGCATTCTTCGTACACGTCAATGAACTCGGTGAGCGTGTCCGATGTCCCGTCAAATGTAGGTGCACGGTCAGTACCACGGAAGGGCATTTTGTAAGGCGTTGGAGACATGGTGGAGTGCTGTGCTATTGCAGGCGATAGGCTTTGTTGATGTAGGAGGTGTGTATGCGAAAGGCAGGTTTGAGAGGATCTTTCCTCCAGGGATTGAGTTAGGCACATGGGGCATTTCAAACGACTCTTGTTTGATCTCTGGCGCATTTTGCTTGGTTGGCATAGTTATGTGCACGCGTTCTATTGGCACGTGAGGCAAAGTGCTACTCTGGTCGGATAATTCAGTCAGGAGGGATAAGCTTGAAGAAATGAAAGGCGGCTCATTTGGCATATGGAAAAGCGCCGGGCAGTTGGCTTCTTGGGTGGTCCACAGCTTCAAACTTGTCTGATGAGTCTTCCTTAGTTGAGTCTTCTGGCGAAGGCGTGATTGGCGATGCGGGTTGCAGGCGTGTGCGCTCTATGAGCGATGCGTGTGGGTGCAGGGGTTCAGATACGTTACGTGCACTTACGCGCGAGGCAGGAAGGAATAAAGGTCCTGGAAGTGTGGATTCTATCACTTTATCAAACGCAGCAATAGCGTCTTTGCGTGCTTTTCTGCGATCATTGGGCCTGAGTACCCGACCTGTTGTCTCAGAAGTGTCCCTCGCGGTGGGCTCCAGTTGAAGGGTGAGGCTCGACTACAGGGATGAAAAGGTGAAAATGAATATTGGAGAAACTCTGCAGTAAGACCCGGGCACGAGGTATATACTCGACCCATAGGACAGCTACTGAGAGGGAGAACCTCAGAATATGGGCAAGGGACTCTCTAGTAATGAGGAGGGGTGCTCTAAGGCGCGGGGAATGCGAAAGGCACAGTGCACGTTATGGTCTATACATGCGAGTCGTTGTGAGTGCAGATATGCGATAATCCAATTGTATATTTGGTACTTTTAGAGTCTAACTATAGCTAAGGAGTGGGGAGTGTGTGAAGTGTGTGAACTACTGGTCCAGTAAGGTCTCTATATACTGTATCTATAAGTGCAAAGGTGCATGGTACTGAGCCGAATAGCGCTCGGGTCCAAAGTGAACGCTTCTGTAGCAATTGAGATAACTTACCAGTAAATCAGCAAGGACAAGGGGCGGACTGGTGTGTGGAGATAGGCGCGAGGCACACACTCTGGATGTGGTGATTTGAGCATTGGAGTTTGAGCCTGTAGGACCTCAAAATCAATAGGTAGATGCGATGTTCCTTACAACGATGTCTACCATATCAAAAGGTATCAATGCAATGCCAGGAGCAAATTCTAGCAAAGTGCCAGCTTTCAATGGAGAAACATCTGAACTCTTGGAGTTCTTCAAGTCATTTGAGGACCTAGCCACCGCATGTGTGCTCACGGATGCAGAAAAATGTAAACTGATCGTTTGTTATGTCAACCTACAGACTAAGCGATTTTGGGTAACTCTTACAGGATATGAAAGCAAAGACTTTACCATTTTCAAAGCCAGTATTTTGGTGCAGTACTCAGGAGTGGCAAAGGGGCAATGATATTCTATTCGGGACTTAGAGCGCATTGTAATTAGCAATGTTGACAACAACATTTCCACCGAAACTGAGCTCTTACAGTACTACAGACAGTTTCAGCCTGTAGCTCACTGGCTTGTCACTAACAACAAAATATCAATGTGAGAACAGGATCATTATTTTTGGCAGGGACTTCCAGCATCTGCCTGATGCACTATTGATAGATGATTGGAGGTTAAAGATCAAAACTACTCAAGGACCAAAGCTATGGACTTTGATGAAGTCCTTAAGACAGGACGATTTGTATTCTCAGATGATGCCTTTGATGCAGATCTCAATGAGCCAATCACAACTAGGATTCGAACTATTTGAGAGTCTAGGAATATGCCTCTTCCTGGTCAAGTGAAGGCTCCTATACCACTAGAAGACTCCAATGATGAAGAAGACAAACGAGATGTGCAGCAAGAAGTTCAGATGAAATGCATAGCATTCACACCACCTCCAGTTAATCCTGTTAAGTTGACAATGGATGAAGTTGAAGATCTTGCTTGGAAGATGCATACCCTTGAAATAGGCGATGTCGCTTACTCAGGCTGCTATATGCACCTCATTTGTTTAGCTCCAGCCACAGCACAGGCCTGTGCTCCTCTGAAATCACACCAACTCATTCATACCACCCCAGCTTCGACCCCCTTGCCATATCTCCCTCTCCCTCCTCTACCACCTTCATCTAATCAATCAAACTCCACTTGCTTTTTCTGTGGTGATCCCCATGTCATACATACTTGCTCAACTGCTGGGGAGTATCTTCAGGCAGGACAAATTATTCGCAACAGGCAATATTTTGCGTTCCCAGACCAGTCTCATATCTGACAGACAGGAAACAAAAAACTGAAGCAGGCTATTGATGCACAATATGCTACTGCTGCAACTACTCTAGCTACAGGGTCTAATGCAGTGCACATTGGTAATAGAACACAGACAGACCCTTCCACCTCCAAGAACTCAGACATTCCATCCTCAGCCTTCATATCTGAATCTTACTTCCTGTAATGCACCCCAATCGCTGAGAATCACACCATCATTGTTAGAGTTGAAGACAAGGAAGACTCACAAGCACCTACTGATGTCCTGGCCATAATGTGTTCAAAGATGAAAGCTGCTGAAACAGAACAAGCGAGCACATCTGCTCAGCCACCGCCCCGAACTCCCATATCAAATGTCCATCCTGAATCCAAGAAAGCCCAGCCATCCTACACTTACAAGTCCAAGGCCGCAAACACAAATAGCACTAAACAGATTCTTCAGAATGTACTTGACTTAGTCATTCCTAGCATCACTGTGTCGGATCTCCTCACTATCAGTCCAGAGCTACAAAAGGAGGCCGTGGACCACTGCAGAACTCAGTGTGTACCCATCCCTTCAATAAACCTCTCCACCAATGTCAGTGTACCAACCATTCAAAGGGGAACACCTGTTGAGATTGAACACACCATGCCACTTAGAGAAATCTGTGTTATGCTCAACAGAGTCCACCCTGAATTAGGGCTGCTTGACGAAGGCTCTGAAATTGTCATGATACAGGAGGATATTTGGAGGAAAACAAATGCACCTAGGAATCAGCAGACTCATATGAGGATGCAGACTGCAAATGGAGAAGCCCAGGAAATGGGAGGATGCATTCAGATGCTGTAAATCAATGTTGATGGGATTAAGACATGGGCACACACCTATGTGGTACCAAATGCACCTTACCAACTCCTTCTCGGATGCCCATCGCAAAGACTAGTTCAATTATCCAAAAACAAAACACAAGACAGAGTATCGGTGACCGTCAGTGATCCCCTTGACAGTTCCAACACTCAAATTTGCCAGACTTCACCCTGGCCATGGCCTAACTCTGGAACATTCACAGCTACTTCGACAAGCTTCTGCACTTTGCCCTCCATCTCTAAGCTACCATCCCTACAAATGATCAAACCAGCTGTCTCGTTAAAACCCCTCATTCCATTGTCCCAGCTTTTGACTTCATCGTTCTGTGAATGGCTCTTAGAAGATTCATTCAACATTGATCCTGTTCGTCATGTCCTTGCCTACAAAAAGGTAGCACACAAAGTCAAACTGGTCGCTACAACAATGCCAGTGCATGCATGGATCATTCATTCCTTCCCCGAAGACCCCCTCCTTTCACTTCCCCAACTCTCTCCACACCCACCTGACTTTGAACCTGGGAAACGTCTAACTAAGGAACATATGGATGAGCTCGGCGTTCTCCAGAACAAGTTTCTATGGCCTGAAGAAAGGAAGCTTGCAGCTCAAGTATTAGCAAACAACAAGCTCACTTTAGCTTGGGATGAAACAGAGAAAGGTTGTTTTTGTGATGACTACTTCCCTCCCATAGTTATTCCTGTCATTGAACATACACCATGGACTCATTGCCAACCTCCTATTCCTCCAGGCATCAAGGACAAAGTAATCAAGCTTATTAAATCCAAGATCGCTTCGGGTGTCTATGAGGCATTGAACTTGTCTTACCAGTCTCATTGGTTCTGCGTTGCAAAAAAAATGGCTCTGTGCGCATTGTCCATGATCTTCAGCAGCTAAACTCCATCACCATCAAGGATGCTGCCTCAATGCCTTATGTTGAGCTTTTTGTGGAGCAATGTGTGGGATGTTCTATCTATTTCATGATGGATCTGTTTGTAGGATTTGACCATAGAGTTCTTGCTGAAGAGTCCCATGATATCACCACATTCCAAACTCCTCTTGGCACATATCGTCTAACTGTATTACCTCAAGGATGGACAGACTTGCTTGCAGTCTTTCAGAATGATATGGCCTTTATATTACAGCATGACATCAACATTGCCCCAAACTTTCAAGATGATGTAAATATTCTCAGGCCGCACACATGATACAAACTCCCCAATGGCTCATGTGAAGTAATAGCTGACAATCCAGGGATTTGCAAATTTGTTTGGGAACATTGTCTCAATGCTAATTGTGTCCTCCACCGCCTCAAACATGCATGTGCTATGATATTGGCCAAGAAACTCTACCTTTGCATACCTGAGGTAACAGTTGTGGGAAAACAGTGTACTTATGAAGGAAGGATTCTGGAAGAGTCCAAAGTGAGCAAAATTTGGACTTGGCCACCATGCACATCTCATACCGAGGTTCGTGGTTTTTTGGGAACTGCTGGTACCATACGCAACTGGATCAAAGATTTTGCTCATATAGCTCAACCTCTCACTAACCTCACTCACACTAACACCCCTTTTGTGTGGGACTCAGCTGTGCAAGAAACTATAGACTCCCTCAAGAACACTATCATTGTGTCTCCTGCTATCCATCCTATCAACTACTCCTCTCAAGATGAGGTCATCTTGGCTGTAGACTCATCTTATATCGCCTGTGGATCTTACTGCAGGTCACTAATGCCAAACAATATCCTTCTCACTTTGGATCAATTACCTGGAATGAGCGGGAATCTCGCTATTCCTAGGCAAAGATTGAGCTGTACGGCCTATTCTGAGCTTTACGCGCTGCCAAGGTCTGGCTTATTGGACTTAAGTCCTTCACAGTTGAAGTGGATGCTAAATATATCAAGGGTATGTTGAGCAACCCTGATATTCAGCCAAACACCGCTATGAATTGCTGGTTGGCTGGTATCGCACTGTTTGACTTCAAGCTCAGACATGTTCCTGGTACAAAGCACCTTGGACCTGATGGTCTCTCTAGATGGCCCATAGCAGAGAATGACAAAGAAGAAGAGATGTCAGAAGAAGTAGAAGATTGGCTAGACAAGGTTTTGGGTTGCAGTGTATGAGCAGAAAAAGACTTAGGAAGCAGAGAAACTGGGATGATGAGAAACAGCCTCATTTTTGCAGCTTCTGGAATGCCAAACTGTCTCCCTAACCTTCAGCTTCCTGTTGATAGCACCACTGCTCAGCGAGATCAAGATCTTCACAACATTCACTCATTTCTTGAAACTCTCACCATTCCAGCAGCTATCTCACCTTTGCTTCATTCGCAATTCATCAAACGAGCATCTCGCTATTTCATTCACAATAACCTGCTTTGGCGCAAAGACTCCTCCCAACGACACCAGCTTGTTGTTTTTGGGTCTGACCATGGATGTATTCTAGGGCAAACTCATGATCAGCTTGGTCACAAGGGCATTTATGCTACTCAACAGACTATTGCAGACCACTACTGGTGGCCCTCCCTCGACAAAGATCTCGCATGGTACATTTGGACCTGTCATCAGTGTCAAATACGCTCGGTCAAACACGTTATCATTCCCCCAACCATCGCTATTCCCACACCTCTATTTCAGAAAGCATTTGTGGACTCCATGTATATGCCTACTGCTCGTGGGTATACTTATCTTGTTCAGGCTCACTGCTTGCTGTCTAATTGGCCAGAGTGGCACATGTTGAAGACAGAAACAGGCCAAACCTTGGGAGCTTTCATTTTTGAAGAAATATGGTGTAGATGGGGAGGTATAGAGGAAATTGTGACAGACAACAGCCCACCATTCCTAGCAGCAGTCAATTGGCCATCAACAAAGTATCACATCAACCACATCTGAGTATCAGCCTACAGCTCACGTGCTAATGGTCTCATTGAGTGATCACACCACACTATTCGTGATTCCCTTGTCAAGGCTTGCAATGGGGACACCACACAATGGCCATCCTTCGCCCCCCATTGTCTTTTGGGCAGACCATGTCACCACTCGCAAAACCACAGGTCACACTCCCTTCTTCCTAGCCCATGACATTGAACCTCTACTACCATTTGATATTGTCGACATGACATTCCTCCTTCCCAACATCGATGGCATTCTCTCCACAGACAAACTTCTCACTATTCATTCCCATCAGTTGGCTAAATGAGAGGATGACCTAGATTTGGCTCACAAACGGCTGCTCAATTCTTGTCTCACATCAGCCAAAGACCTCAAATGGTGTTTTGCTAACACTATTCAGGACTTTGACTTTCAACCAGGTGCACTTGTTCTAGTTCTGAACAAGAAAATTGAAGCCACATCAAATGCCAAGTGTAAACCATGTTACTTTGGGCCAATGGTCATTGTTTCCCAGTCACAGGGTGGCTCTTACCATCTCACTGAAGTCAATGGGACAATTTCGAAGCTCAAATTTGCAGCCTTTCACCTCATCCCCTACTTCCCTTGCTCTATGACATCTCTAGATGTCACTCAATATATCAACACTGAAAGTCTTGCTAGAATCTCTCCCAGATAGGTCTAGAATTTTTTTTTCAAGAAGTTATTTTGTTCAAAGATCAACTGAGGATGGTTGATATTCAAAGTGGGGAGGTAGTGTAAGGATATTATATTCTTTGCGTACAGACCACATTCATATATCTTAGACTAATGCAAAAGTACTCCTCTGCATCTCATAGACACAAACTCTACTTTCCGTTGAAGGCACTTAGCGACTGCTGCTCGTGCAATCACTCTCTCGATGTGAGATCAACAATGCTGCTGGTGAGGCAGAATGTTGGGTCTTGCTGCACCTAGGCTGCTATGCCTGAGACAGACACGTTCAACCCTAAAGGGGACTGCTACTGCACACAGAACCAGATATATGAGAGACCCTTGTAGTCTGAAGGATGCGCAAAGGTGTGAGAAGAAACGTGAGACAAATGCGAAGGAATGCGAAGAAACGCGAAGGAACGCAATGAGAACACGAAGAAACGCAAAGAACATGATGAGAACGCAAAGTGCGGGAAAGTCACGCTAAGGTAAGCGAAGCGTGGGAAGGCGCGCGCTTATAGTGCGCATTGTCGTGGGAAAGCACGGATGGTATGCGGAGAGTAAGGAGTGATATAGAGGGGCAGATAGATAACGGATTGACGGATACGCAAAGCGAGCGCAATGCAAAGCGAGTGAAAAGCAAGGTCTGATTAATCTAGTCTAGTCCGATAGCGATAACCATAGGTAACACAAAGTGCGCCCTAATGGTGACTACTACTTCAGAGTAAAACCCGATAGTGAGGAAAGTACAGTAAAGGGGAGTAATGGGGGAGAGTAGTAGTGCGATCATCAAACTATATACTAGACAAAATCGCGTCGGACGCGGAAGGGATAGGAAGAAAACGCACTGATAGTACATAATAACATGTAATAACACTGCAATGCTTGTTACAACCATGAGGCAAGGAATATGACGTACCAATGAGGTGATTGGACATGGATAGGTGCTCCTGGATAATAGGCGATGAAATGTGATGAAATGCGAAAGTGCGCAATGAAACGCGAAAGTGCGCGATGAAATGCAAAAATGTGTGAGAACGCGCGCTAAGCGCGAGCGTGGGAATACATCGCGCGAGCACGGGAAAGCATCGCACCTATGGCGTGTTATACAGGAACGTGTTGCATGATATACCAATGGAAGTGCCAGTCATTATGCGAATGATAAACGGACTGCTTGCGTGAATATGCCCATTACGCGCCCATAGAAATATGAGTCCCTACACCGTGTCTGAGATATCCATATACATTTCCTTTTACGACCACTACCTTGTATTATAGACGCCTCATTCCTCTTATCATCACGCCACCAAATGTCATCCCACCCTTGTACACAACACCCCCCTTCACCATTGTCGACTTCTCCCTTTGTCATTGAAACTTCCCTTTCATCATCTCGTATGACATACCAATCTTGCTGTTCAGATTCTTGTACTCAGTCTGGTCATTGAACTACTCGAAATCTCATATATACCCATCCTATACACTTACACAAACAAATTAGAGCAGAATCTCCTGCGATAACTCACTCCAAGTACGACTGAACACCTCCTAGAAAGTCCTTGCCTCAACATTTTCATATCTATCTTTGAGTTACCTACTGACATGTCCAATAACTACATCAATCTGTTCCAAAATTCCCTACCAAACTCTTACCCAGCCTTACAATTGCTAAATTTCATTTCATTCTTCAAGGTGCCATCTTTTGTAAGGGGGGTATCAAATGATACGTTTTCAATGATGCGCATCTCAGTCCCATCCATCAGATACTCAATGAGGACATCTTCATTGTGGAGCTGGTAGGTGGTGATGTCAGTTACTGGTTATTCCAAATGTCCTCTTTAGTATTGAAGATGGGAGAACTTTCAGTGGGGATATGGGCTTCCTCATCAGGGATTTCTTCGATTTTCATGGAGAATGGAGTCATGGAGTCAATATGTTCAGGTGACACTGGTTCGACTTGCATTGGAACTGTGGAGTCAATGTATTCAGGTTTCACAGGCTCCTTCAGTAATTGGGAGTGTTTGTACCTCTGTTTCTTCAAAAACAACGGCAGTAGCATATTCTTCCTTTGTTCATTATCAACATCTTATTCAATCAAATCAGATTTTGGGGTTCTTGGCAGGGAAAGAGTTCCCACCTTCCATCAGATAATTGGGTCCATGGCATGCAGCCAAGGGATTCCTAAAAGGATCTGGTCATGTCGCCTGAGGCGAGTGATGTTAAACTTGCCAATCATGGTGCAGTCATCAATCTTTACAGTTAATATGCAATAGTGCATGATCAGGCCACTTTTGGAAAGACTTCCATCAGTGGTAGTAACCTTAAAAGGTTTGGAGAGGCAATGAGTTCAGATTTTATGGAGTTTAATGAAGTCCTCAGAGATAAAGGTTCCTGCCACTCCCGAGTCAATAATGGCAGTGGTTTTGACAGTTTTCAGATGAGTTTTGGAAATAAGTGTCATCAGAACACACAGTTCCTTTCATTCACCAATCACCTGTACAAGTCTTACTGTTACATTGGAAGATACTGACATCATACCAGTCTTCTACATCAAAAATCCTCCACCAGATGGCAGTTCTCGACTTCCTCATCTCCTTCTTCCTCAATCTTCTCTTGCCTAACGGGGACCTTCTTCTTCTTTTCAGGGAAGCAGCTGGCCCAGTGGCTGTGCTTGTGGCAATCAAAGCACAGACCTTTAGCCATGTGATTGGCATGTACCGCTTCATCAAGATGGTCCACATCCATGGCATCATCATCCTTCTTCTGTGGCTTGAATTGAGGACAATAGTTGCAGTAGCAGTTGGTGTTAGTGAGGGAGATGGTGGTATTTCTGCAGTTGATATTGCTATCGATCTTCATGATGGCAGTGACATACTTGTTGAAATCAGTGGGGATATCCCTCATCATATGAATGGCGCATAGAAGGTTGTCATTTAGTCCCAAACATATGGATAAGAACATGGGATTCTTTAATGTTTGCTACTGCCACAAGTGCACAGAACTCAGCAATATAGGAGGTAAGACTTCTCTGCTGCTTAAGCTTTTGGATTTTGTTAAGTGCAACTATGCTTGCATCAGCTGGAACAAACATATCTCTAAAATCCTTCTCGAAATTGGCCCAAGTACCATACTTGGCCGTTCTTCCTTCACACAGCTGGTAGAACATGTCAGCCCAGGCTGCAGCAGTCCCTCCTGTCATATAGGCAAGGGCAGTTATAACTTTCTTCTCCTCAGTGTTATAGACTGTAGTGTTAATGGCAAAATATGCTTTAACAGAGTGCAACCATCACAAGGCCTTCTTGATGCTGCCATCAAAGGCAACAGGGGCTCCAGCATGGAGTTCGGTATCACAGGAGGACATCCTAAGGCTAGGGTGGGCTGATAGCTGTCAGGGAGGTCTTTCTTCCAGGAATTCATCTGAAGAAGTCAAGCTAGAACTGGAACTATCTTTCATATCTGTGGGGATCAGGTGGGGTTCAGTTAAAGCCAACTCAGGGGCCATGTGAAATTCTTCCTCCAGAGTATCTGGTTCTTCTGGTTCTGGATTGGGTTTGGTAGGATCTCTTTCCCACCAGAATGTTCTCTGCCAAGAGCTCGTCTTGAACTGGTATCAATAGAGGATTGCCACAGATGGTGACAATCAGATAAGGACTTTAATCTTTTGTTATGAACTGGGATGGGTTCTAACAACCAAGACTCAAAAGAGAGCCATCAAGGGTTGAGTCAGGTCTAGCACAACGACAACAATGAAGTCTGCTTAAAGTACTACTATCTGCATGAAGTAGAGTCAAAGGTTTATCAGGCTAACAATGAGGAGTGCTCAAAGTTAGATGTATCAGTTCAGACAGCTAAGCTTGGAGGGCTTAGACGAAGGAAGTCAAGTATCAGGTAAAACCCAGTAAGATTAAAGTAAGGAAACTACATAGTACAAGTGTGCGTATTTATAAAGAAGTGGATAGGAAGGTTTAGGGCAGGTATGAGTAGGAAAGATATGAGTGACTACATAATCAAGTATGCATGCGCTAACAGAAGTGACAAACAGAAGAAAGCACATTACAAGTTGAGTCATCTAGCAACAGCAATAAGCGATCATGATGTAATACAATGAGCAAGACTATCAGAATAAGAAAGAAAATGAATATAGGGTAAGCATACTGTAACACTTGACAAGTTCAAAATTGAGGATGGATCAGGTGAGAATAGATTGGGTGAGAAGGCTGATGACTTACTAGACAAAGATGAAGATGAGGCTTGGGATGGTCTATTACTTAATGGTGACAGGCCTAGCCTGAAGATCTTGCAGGCCAGAGCCATGCAAAACCAGGCCAAAGCTGTGGCTTTCAGGCCAAGCTGGGCCAGAACATCACTATCTGGAACTCACCATGTCACATCATACTCAAAGAATCCAATGCTAATATATATTTAGGAGTAATGCTAAAGTCATTTTTTATGAGAAAGCCTTTGATAGCCTTGTATTTCAAAATATTGATAAATAAAAAAGCAAATACTCGACAACCTCAACACAGTTACCCCATCACCTGTTGCTGACTGTGATGGCACCATGTCACACCTTGGTCACAAGCTCCAATACTAATATATATTTGATGCCCAGTGTTAAGGCCGCACCTGTGACTCCCACGTATTGCGTCTAATTAGACGTGATAATAGATAGGGCTAGCACGTCTAAAATGACACAGTTCCAGCGTTTGCAAGCCTCCTTCAATAAATCTTGGATAAAGAGTGACTTATAATAACAGCAGCTCTAGGTGGGACGTCGGCGTTAACGTTCCTGGCTCCGGCTATCATGCGCCCGTCATGTCGTTCCTGGCTTCGGCTATCATGCGCCCGCCGTGTGAACCTTCGTGCCCGCCGTCGTACACGATGAGCTCCTTAAATCATGCATATCAGAGGCGCATTTTTACAGTAAGCATAAGCAAAGTGCATTCCAACAAATATGATGAGTAAACTAGACTATTCTTCCACCTCACCACTGTCAAGAACCTCGAGCTGCGAGAAGTCATCAGTGATGAGGACGATGTCCTGCAAACTTCTCGAGGTTTCTTCGGCCACCTCCTCGGCCACCTCTTCTTCATCTAGTTCCTCCTGGGTATCCGCGCCTACAGGAGATGATGGGTCATGCACAGCGAGGGCAGCAAACATACTGGCAGGAATATGGGGATCTGGCAAGCTGGCACTGTCTCCAGCGCCCATGCAAGCACTTACACCAGGTACTAGTGTACCTGTGAAACCAGGGAGCTTTGATATATCGTGAAGCCGGTTTAGATGACGGAAGTTGAACCGGCCTCGAACGTTCCGATGTATAGCAATTTGATGGGCAAGGGCTGGGTTAGCAACCGTGAGTCGATCTTCGCACTCCCGCAGATACTTATCTTCGTCTCGTATATAAGTCACCAGACGGCGAACCTCAATGTTCAGACGACAAATCTCCTCGCGTGCTCGACACATCTTAAAATAAAGATCCATTGCGCTCCGAGCTGCTGGTGAAGACCAAGGTAATGAAGAAATATCGAAGCGTGTGTTACGCAGCAGGTCGAAGTCGGCGAGAAAGGCATACTCGACGACCTCCTCCCACTTAAGCGTTTGCCGGGGAGGGTACACTGTGCTGGCGAGGTTATTGTATGTGTTGAGGGCGGATCTGATGGCAGCGGAACGCGTCTGCAAAGCCCTTGCAATGTGTTTTCGTAGTTTGTAACCTTGAACATGAGTAGAATTAGCTAAAACAAGTCAAGCTTGACTTGAACGCACCTGTCCCTGCCCTGTTCATCTTTGCAAGTTCAAATATACGAGCAACGACCAATCCTTCTAGACGGTCCAGCGCACGTTGATACTTTCTATTAGCCACAAGTCTCCCCACCTTCTGCCACTCTCCATCTTCTGGAACCCAGCGATTGTTGATCCCGAGATTGTGTTCTAGTGCTTGAACCAACTTCAAATTTCTCTCGTAGTCCTCGAGAGCATGGCGCCGCGTGTTTTCAGATATACGTGTATTACTAATGTCCGCATCGTATGATAGAGGATCGTGCTGAGAGTGCGTTCCAAACATGTTCGTTGCTGCATCGAGAGCAATCCTGTTTGAGGGAGGTATCAGTAGCTACAAAATACATATACCAAAAGTAAAACTTACTGGCTCGCCCTGAGATTCACTAATCTTTGCCAGTACTCCATGTGAAGCGTCTCGTCTTCGGGCTCTCGTGTTAGACCCTTAAGGTAGACTTTCTCGTCTTCAAGCCAACGTTCAAAAGTGCTCTCATCCTCGACTCCCAGATCTTCCATAACCTTTGGTAGGATAGCCTCGCCATTTGCCAGGATATTGAGAGCTTGCTTATAGTTGCTGTGCAAGAAATTTGCTAGCCATCAAATAATTACATCAGCAACAGCTCATGTATAATAAAAGACCGACTTACAAAGATTGCCATAGACCTCAAACTCGTCGTTATGCTCAAAGTATGAATCTATGGCTTGTTGACGATGGAACACGGTAGTATACCTTAGAGCTGATGCGAGCGAATTCGACTTTGAGAACGT
>Ga0310811_10001401_pt1 | contig 30474 bp, 19 predicted proteins | sample YCmetagenome_FD_207642 | JGI IMG/M metagenome (GOLD analysis project Ga0310811, IMG submission 207642) | Soil microbial communities from experimental microcosm in Duke University, North Carolina, United States - YC | ecosystem: Engineered > Artificial ecosystem > Soil microcosm > Unclassified ...
GTGGAGATGGCGATAGTTTTGTGCTGGCAGATATTCCTGGTTTGATTGATGGTGCGGCTCAAGGTGTGGGTCTGGGTCATGAGTTTCTGCGTCATGTTCGCCGTACGCGTCTGTTGATCCACATGCTTGATGGGGCTGCGTTTGATCGTGATCCCTGGCAAGATTTTGAGCAGATTAACCGTGAATTGCGCGAATATAATGAAGATTTGGCGAAACGCCCGCAAATTATTGTGTTGAACAAGATGGATGTGTCAGAAGCTCAGGAACACTGGCCTGCGTTGAAGGCTCGTGCTGAGAAAGAGGGATATCCAATCTTTGCGCTATCTGCGGTTTCTCACCAGGGAACATCGGACCTGATGGAGTATACATCGCGACAACTGCAAGAAATAAGAGAGGCTGAGGCTGAGCGTGCTGCCATCCCGGTTGGCGCGGATTTGCGTCCCACCACTGAAGATGAAGCTCCGGTCTTGCGTCCGCAACCGGTTGATGCATTTACCATCAAGAAAGAGAATGGTATCTACATTGTACAGGGACGACGTGTTGAGCGAGCGGTAAATATGACTGATCCTGAAAGCGAAGAAGGTATGGATCGTCTACAGGTCACATTGGAGAAGATGGGTGTGACGAAAGCGCTGGAGGCGGCGGGGGTCAATGTTGGCGATGTGGTCCGTTTTGGCAAAATGGAGCTTTATTGGGGAGAATAAGGAAGCATCACATTTTTTATGCACATCTGATCACAATTAAATATATTGCCAGAAATTTGCCTTCTCTCTGAAAAGGCATGACGTCGATGGTGTCGTTGGTGAGATGCCATGTAGAACGCGCTATCCTGCTGAAAGCGCGTTTCTTTTTTTATGATTCTGTGCAGTTCTTGTTCTGGAAGAACTATGTTATACTAGCACAAGAAGATGTGGAGATGTACTCGGGTAGAGCAGGTACGATAGCAAGCAAGCAACGGAATGCGAGAAGTTTCTGACTCATGGGTGAGACATTAAATGTAGTTATCCAGGCTCGTGAAAATGGGTCATATGAGATTGAGGTGCGCGAAAGCTGGTCCGGCTATGCTGTACGTGATATATTTATTCCTCCGTACACGAGCAGACAGATAACGGTATTACAGAAGCGTTTGAATACGTTAGATAGTAGCGATGGTGAATTACAACGGATCGGATATCGTCTTTTTTCCGCGCTCTGTGGTTCTACGAATGCGACAGCATCTGATCAACCAGTGGCACAGGATCGTTCAGTCCAGGGTGTGCTGCAAGGGGTGATTCAGCGTACATTAAGACGGCGTGGCACCGTGGCTCTTACACTTATTTTTGGCCCTGGCTGTGAGGAATTCATCCGTTATCCCTGGGAGCTTTTGCATAATGGTGATCATTTCCTGCTCGTTTCGGGTGTGTTTACGCTGACACGTGCTTTGTGGCGTCCAGATGCTCCAATTAGCTGTGGATTGCCTGTACAGCCCCCATTTCGTGTTCTTTATATTGGTTCATCCCCTATTGATTGTGCTCCATTAGAGACGGAACGTAGTTTCCATGAAATGGAAGAGGCGCTTTCTCCTCTCATTGATGCCGGACAGGTTTTTTTGGATCGTCTTGAGCCGCCTACGTTTGGACAACTGGTCCGATATCTGAATTCGTATGGTGGCGCGGGCATGTTGGATGATAGTGAGACAACCTATCCATGTTATATTGTCCATTTCGATGGACATGGGGTCTATGGTCGTTTATGTCCTGCTGAAAACTGTGAAACAGTGAATGATCCTGAGGTCCGTCGCTGTCGAGCCTGTGGTGCATTGCTCACACGTATAAAACCACAGACCTATCTTTGTTTCTGTGATGATGAAGGTTACAATAGTTTTGTTGATACACAATCGTTACGTCGGTTGTTACTGAGCAGTGACGTGCGTTTGACAGTGCTCTCGGCGTGTGAGACGGCGGCTGTGACAGCGGAACATGCGGTGCAGCAGCAGCAACAGCAGACCGCTATTGATGCTTCTCTGGCAACGGCGCTGGTCACTGCTCAGGTACCTGCAGTTGTCGCGATGCCTTTTTCATTGCAGGATGATCTGACCCCGATATTTATGTATCATTTTTATGAGGCTCTGGCTTCTCACCGTACATTAGAAGAAGCCCTTTCCCGTGCTAGGCAGGCGATGTTAATCCGGCAACAGAAAAGCTGGTTTATTCCCGTGCTGTATCGGCATGTTGCTGAAGGTGATGAGGGACCAGTGCCATTTCTGGCATCTGCTGATGCGGTGGGGGAACGCGCTCATCCTTTGCGCCATCTGATGCCACCGGCATCATTTGTCGGACGTGAGCGTGAATTGCGAGAGCTTGATACCGTGTTGACCAATGCGGCGGTAGGAGAAGAGACATTTGAGAGCAACGGGCGTATGCGCACCCGTCAGTTCTATCATCAGATTGCTCTGACTGGTGCTGCTGGCATTGGTAAAAGTGCGCTGGCGTATGAGGTTGTACGCCGGAATCGTGATAAGTTCCCTGGTGGAATCATAGGCATTTCTTTGCAGGATGGGAAAACGTTTGCTGATGCCCTGTTAGAAATTGTGCAAGCGATGCACATCAGCGGAGGGACACGCACAAATGTTACGACGACTGATGGGAAATATCGTGCTCGTCTGGTCTTAAATGTATTACGTTCGCTGGCGAATCGTGAATTACCCTGTCTGCTCTTGCTTGATAGCTTTGAAGAGATTGTTGATCGTACCGAGTTAGAGGCATGGTTGCAATTTTTAAATGAGCTGCCGCTGGAAACGACTGTATTGCTCACATCACGTTTGAATCCAGCCCATATGATGGTAACAGAGGGATATCAGGGACGCTGGTATGAGTATCGTGTCGGGAAAATGACCAATGAGAATTTGTTGCGTCTTTTTATTGAGTTGGCTGGTTCAAGTGGTCTGGATCATCGTATTCAGTTAGATAATCCTAAACAGCAGCAGATTTTGCAGGAGATTTGTATGCTGTTGGATGGGTATCCGCTGGGCGCGGAGTTGCTTTTTGGCACTGCGCGTTCTATTTATGGGCAGTTATATACTCCTGAAGCGGCAACACGATCCCTGGAAGAGGTGCGTGATGAATTGCATAATATTCCGCTGGCTGGTATCCAGGCCGTATTAGAAGTCGCGTACAATCGCTTGTCGACACTTGCTCGTCTGTTGTTGTCATATCTGGCCGCCTTCAAGTTACCGTTTAATCGCGAACAGATTGCGATGTTGATCGCACCAGGAACATTATCCTCTGTCCCTGAAGTTATCCAACAATTCCCTGATACGTTTACGCAAAATGAGGTTGTATCTACCGCGCTGGCACATACGTGGAGATCAGCACGTGATGAGTTGGTGCAGGCATCTTTTATGCATTTTGATGGCAACCTGTATACCATCCATTTGCAGACGCGTAACTTTGCTTTAGCGCAGTTGCCACTGGAGGAGAAGCGTAGAGTGCATCGGGTGGTGGCGGCATATTATCATCATTTACCGCAGCCAGGTGCGGCGGAGTGGTTAGAAGCGGTTGAACATTTAGAAGCGGCGGGAGAATTGCGCGATTTGCAAGAGGCTGTGCATGTAGTTGTGCGGGCATCAATTGCGTTAGAGGGAGAGGGCTATTTGCGCGAACTGTTGCCCATGTTGCAGCGTGCGGCGGGATATGTCAACCGTCTGGGTGATAGGGTGGGTGAGGCGCAGGTGCAATGTCGTCTGGGTGTTTCCTTGCGGCATCTGGGCCAGACGGCTGCAGCAGAGTCCTGTTTGAAGCAGAGCCTGGTAATCTACCAACAACTGGATCAGCATGATTTAGCGGAGCATATTGGCTGGCTCTATTATGAGCTTGCGCTGTTGTGCTGTATTACGGGCGATTTTCGGCAGGCAAACGTGTATGCGCAGCAGGGGGTGGCTGTTTTTCAGAGTAAGCAGCATGTGGCTGGTGAAGGGTGGTGCTATATTGCGTTGAGTCAGATTGAAATCAGTCAGGCACAATATACTCAGGCCGGTAACTATCTGGAACGAGCGGAAGCATGCATGAGGCAGGTGGATGATCGTGCAGGGTTGGCAACTCTTCTAAGCAAGCGTGGGCTTATACATACCGCTCTGGGTCAATATACCAGAGCGGTGCGTTGCTACGAAGAAGCTTTTCGTATGTTCCGTGAATTGCATCATCCGTTGGATCAGATCTGGGTGGAGTTGTACCGGGGGCGCGTGTATCTATTACAGGGGAAACTTGATCTTGCGGAGAAGGATGCGAACGAGGCGCTGACATATTTTCGCGCAGCACATATTGAGCGCGGGCAGGCGTTGGCCTTGCAGCTTCTAGGGGATATTTCTACAAAAAGAGCGGATTTCGCAAACGCACGTGGATATTATCAGGGGGCATCAACGCTTTTAGGGACCATTGGAGACTATGTTTGTCAGGCACTGGTGTTGAACGCGTTTGGTGTGCTTGCTCTCCGTGAAGATGCTCATCTTGAAGCCAGGAATTTTTATGAGCAGGCGCAGGCTATCGCTCGTGAATACAACGTGCGCTATATTGACGCATTAGCGTTGCGAGGTCTGGGTGATATCGCACAACTGGAGAGTAAGTTAGCTGAGTCCATGCGCTATTATCGTGATGCTGGTCGCATCTTTGCTGCCTTGACATTATCGTATGAGCAAGGGGCGGTGTTGTTTCTGTTAGGACAGGTCTATGTGCGTGCGCAAAAGTATCGAGAGGCGCTGGATACCTGGGTCCGGGCGCTGGCTCTCGATCTGGATTATGATGTGCGTTCAGATCTGCAAGAACAACTTGATATTCTGGTGAACTCGCAACATCTCGAAGCGTTTTATGAGCAATCGCGTGAGCAGAGTGGATTAGCTTAATCTTTCACTGAATAGTACGAATGATGGGCCGTTCCAACAGGATATAGAGAGTATAGATGCCAACGATAGAGGCGCAGATTGTGACCGTGAATGGTCCACCAATCAGCGCGATTAAGCCACTGGCAGGAAAATCTCCGAGGGGGCGAATGCCCATAATACAGAGTGCATTCAGGCTCATCACTCGTCCACGCATATTGGGTGGCACTCGTGTTTGTAACAGTGTAATTGTTGTCGCGCCAACGCCGTTTTGTCCAATCCCCAGGAATACCAGCATCACCATTGAGAGCCACAGGTTCTTACTGACCCCAAAGATGAGAAACGCGGCTGTCCAGATAATAAATGAAAGCAGCAGTAAGATACCTTTCTGTTGAAAATCTCCCAGGGATGCAATGAGCAATGCTCCTAAAAGGACCCCCAGACCGGAGGCTGAGAAGAGTAAGCCAAGTTGCAATGCCTGCAGGTGGAGAGCCTGTGTGGCAAAGATAGGTAAGATCAATGAAGTTGATGGGCCAAAAAACAGTAAGGCAGCGTAGCCTGATAAGATCCATGGTAGGGCCGGATCTTTCCCGACAAAGATGAGTGACTCACGGACTGCTTCTAACATTGGGACTCGAAGGTTACTGCTTTGACGAGTCGCCTCTGCTGACACATGCAGGAGATACAGCACTACCAGGACCCCAAGGAAGCTGATCCCGTTTAGAAAGAAGTTGCCTGCATATGCCGCCAGGTTTTCTCTCAGGCTCAGATGTTGTGCGAGATTGGTGAAGAACCCCAGGAAAATTCCTGCCAGCGTGGGACCAATGAAGGCGACACCGTTAAAAACCGTTGATTGCAAGGAAATAGCGTTCATCAGATCTTCCCGTGGCACCAGCGTTGGTATCAGTGAAGAGCGCGTAGGCTGATCGAAACTGAGCACTGTGCCGGAACAGAAGGCCAGAACGATAACCATCCAGACCTGGATAACTCCTGTAATGGTTAGAACACCCAGTATGAATGCGAGCAATCGATTCTGTCGGCAACACTGCCACCAATGAAAGCAAAAAGAAAAAAGGAAGCGGCCTGTGCCAGAGATACAATCCCTAGCGCAATGGGAGAATTGTGTGTTATTTTGAGCACAAGCAGGCTTTGCGACACGATCTGGAGCCATGTTCCTATAGAAGAGACGATCAGGCTGATCCATAATAAGCGGAAATCGCGATAGTGTAATGCTCGAAACGTTTGTAATTTTTTTGGTGGCGTGTTTTGTTGTGAGGCAGTTTGTATAGGGGGAATTGTCATGTTTTGAATATCCTATCTGTGTCGCTCTTCTTCTTGTAGCAATTGTATGAGTAAGAAATGCTATTCAGAATTGAACTCTTCTGTACGTGTTGGCTCTGTCTTCTGCTATGATGTATACATGTGTGTTATTAACCACATGCTATTCTAGCATAAAATATTCTGCGGCAATATAAAAAAATAGAGGAGTTTGTAGCTTGCGGGATTTTCAGATTGATGTTTTATGCGTATAGAGCATCAAGATCAGAGCGGCAAGGGATGAGGGAGGTCAGAGAGCTTGGTCTGTAAAGCTCTCTGACTTGATGTGTCTTATAGTCGTGGGAAGACACTCTCTTATCGGTTTGATGGAATGCGTAAGAGGCGCATGAGCCAGTTTGTAGGAGGTGTTGCGGAGAGTGTTGAAGTTGAAACACCGTCCAGACCCAGAGGGGCTGATGGTGTCGTATGGCTAGTCTGGGTATAGGCCTGTTTCAAGTCTGGTGTAATCTCAAATTTCGCATTTGAGAGTGGTTCTGTGACCTGTTTCAGACCTGATCCGGTAGGGTGCGCATCGAGCATCTCATCGTCATTATCAGGGCATGCTGTAGAATTTGTGCTCTTTCTTGTTTCTTCTGCCCGAACCGGTTCAAAGGGATTGGGGAGGTCGGCTGGTGCTCGATTGCCACTCAGTAGTTCACCCTGCGCTTGTAGATGTTTGAGGATCTGATCGCGCCGAATTGGTTGTGTCTCATGGTGTTCTAGTGTCATACGTTCTTCGACTTCTTCGAGGAGATGGATGATCTCCGGTCGTAAGACGCGATTGCGTTCGGGAATACGCGTCCATTGTGCCAGAGCAGCTGGATAATAGCCAGCGCGGTAGCAGTAAAGTCCAAGCATGGCACGAGCGTCAAAGATGGGCATCCGTTGCCAGAGCGCTAATTCTTCTGCTGGTGTCTCGATGACATCCGCACTTGCCTCAATTACCTCAACGAGATGATACAAGCGCAAGCGCATAATCTGATAGGGATAGCCATAGTATAATGCCAGTCGTTGTCGTCGTGAATTCTCGACGTGATATTTGCCAACAAAATACTTTTTCGACCATGAACCGCTTGACCAGATGCCGCCAGCCAGCAGGATCACAAGAAAGCGAACAACATAACGTTGCCAGGGGAAAGGAACCAGCGCAACAGTGACACCCAGGATCGCGAAACAGGCACCCAGCGCCCATGCTCCATAAACCAGACGACGGCGATCCCAACCCAGTAGATCAAAGTGATGGTGAAGAGGCGTTGCCAGAAATGGGAGAGGAAACTCTGTATGTGGGATAAATTTGCCCTGACCCTCAAAGCGTAAACTGGTAAGGTGACGACGGAAGAAGCGGGTCAAGAGGCGGGCGGAGATCAGCGCGGAGAGCCCTTCCAGCACAAATGCGCCGCCGATCATCAAGAGCAGCGTTTCGTTACGAGAAAAGATAGCAGTCATCGCCAGGATACCACCCAGTCCTAACGCGCCACTATCACCCATAATGATTTTTGCTCGACGTTTGGCTTTGTTACGACGAGCAGCCCAGGCGGAAGGCCAGTTCAGCGGTAGATAACCCAGCACGCCACCGGCTCCGAGCAATGCCAGCACTTCAAGTACAACACCGTTTGGTTGGTTGCCTACCAGACCAGCAACAACGATACCAATAGCTAATGATGCGCTGAATACCAGTCCACCAGCCAGGCCATCCAGACCATCGCTAAAGTCCACGGAAACCGAGGTAAAGCTGCCAATACAGCCCGTCATCACCATCAGGAAAATCAGCCAGCCATAGAAAGAAACTGGATTGCCAGCCACCGAACAGACATCAGTAGTACCAGGGATCGGCGTTGGGCAGAGAAAACTATTGAGAACTGGTAGATCCTTCCAGAAACTATAGGACATCTGACCGCTTTTCGGAAGGAGAAAGAAGTAGAGGGCAGCAGCGATAGCTCCAACCAGAAATACTCCGGTGAATTTTACTATCTCAGACAATCCTTCTTTACTGTAGACTTTATTCCAGTCATCGATAAAACCCACCAGCGCATAGCCCAGGGTCGCGCCTAAAGCGATGAATAGCAGGGTCCATTGATCACGATCAAATTTCAGTAGATACCCGGCGGCAACGCCAGTACCCAGAATCGCAAGGGTGAAGGCGGGACCACCAACCAGTGGTAATTCCATTGATTTAATTTCGGTGCCCTGACCCGGAAGGAGTTCGACCCGGTGTGTGCCCGGCTTATGTTCACCACTGCGGAATTTAGGAAAGAGTAAGCGTGCGGCCTGACATAAGAGATAGCTCGCAATGGTACAGATTACAAAGATTATTAGCAGTGACCCTAATAACCAGGGTGAATTTAAACTCATATCTACTCCCAAGAACGAATTGAAGGTTTCATACTGCATATGCCAGGAACGCAATCAAAAAAGAGATACGTAGCAAGCGTGTGGCTTGCGCATGTCACAGTCATGAATGATTGTTCCACGGTTACCTCAATTTCTGTATTTCTTCACGTGCCACCTGTCTATCGTCCCAGGGCAGTTTTTCTCTTCCCATAATAATGCTCTGCTCATGACCTTTTCCTGCCAGCAGGATGGTATCACCCTGTTGGGCATGAGCAAAAGCTGTGGCGATGGCCTCCCTGCGATCCGCAATACAGAGGAAATTTTGCCCTTGTCGTTTTCCTATTTCTTCTGCTCCAGCAGCGATTTCACGGAGGATGCTTTCGCGATCCTCTTCACGTGGGTCTTCATCGGTGATGACAAAGAAGTCTGCTTTTTGTGCTGCTATACGGCCCATAATTGGTCGTTTCTGTACATCTCTTTCTCCGGCTGAACCAAAAACGACCATTAATTTTCCAGGAGTCAGAGGGCGGAGAATATTCAATACTTTTTCCAGGCTATCGGCTGTATGCGCGTAATCAACGATCACAGCAAACTGTTGTCCCTCGTCAATACGCTCCATTCTACCAGTCACGCCCTGCACTGCGGCTAATCCCTGCGCTATTATAGGGAGAGGGATACCCTGACTGTATGCTGTTGCGATAGCCGCCAGACAATTACTGACATTGAAGCGTCCAACCAGTTGTGTTTCAATCATGCCTTCTGTATCGGGCAGGATGACGCGGAAACGCGTGCTATGGGCTTTGAGTTCCAGATCAACGGCGCGAACCGCGGCTGGTGTATCAATGCCATAGTCAAGAATGGGAACCTGACAGAAAGGTTTGAGGAATTCGTAACTGCTATCGTCGCGATTGAGAATCGCGGTTGGTTGTGTGCCTAGTGCTTTCTCTCTGGCAGGATCAAGCATCTCAAAGAGCCGAGCCTTGGCGCGGCGATACTCTGCTAGCGTTTTATGGAAATCCAGGTGTTCATGGGTAATATTAGTGACTACTCCAACGTCAAACAGGCAACCGCGAACGCGTTCAAGGGCCAGACCATGTGAAGTTGCTTCAACAACCGCGTAGGAAATATCGCGTTTAAGGAGGCGTTGTAGAAATTCCTGTATCTCCAGGGCTTCAAGCGTGCTCTGACGAGTCGTGTTCTCAAATTCTTCGCCTGCGACCCTGAAATTGGCAGTCGTCATCATGCCGTTGGGCCGACCAGCGGTTTCGAATAAGGCACTGATGAGATTACTGGTAGTGGTTTTACCATCTGTCCCTGTGACGCCGATGGTGCATAGTTGCTGTGCAGGTGTTCCGTAGAACGTCGTAGCGAGATCAGCAAGTGCTTTGCGCACATCAGGAACTTCTATATAAGGGAGAGGAAGATCCGTCGGTTCTGAGGAGGAACGCGCCTCACCCAGCGCGACAACTGCTCCGCGTTTGGCAGCATCCAGTATATAGCGTTGTCCATCGGTATGGGTACCCGGCACCGCGATAAAGAGTCCCCCGGTAACCACTTTTCGTGAGTCATAAGCAAGAGATGTAATATCTGGTAAGCTCTTCAATGCTTCTGGAGCATGAATGTGAGTTGGTTGCTGTTCTAATGCAGCAACGAGTGTGTGTATATGCATATATTTTTAATACCATCATTCTTTATAGATTTTTGCACAGACCTGTTTGATCAGGATTTAATAATACATTGTACGAGTGCGGTGATACGGACGCATCTCTTCAGTGTGTTGAGCGAGCAACCAGATGCGTTGATCAATATCTGCCGCAATGAGCTTGTGTCCTTGCTGGAGCAGTGTTTGCCGTAACAATTCACAGGCCCAGATGGTATTGGCACGTATCTCTATCTCTTCATCGCTTCCTGCTGGAATGAGTTTTTGATTATCGATACGTTGTGCTAACCCGGTGCTGTATTCCAATATGTTGGCATGACGTAATACTTGTGGCAGTTTATAATCAGCAAAGATCGTTAGATAGTCCATACGTTGAAATTCCCCCCAATCTTTCCCTCCAAAGGCTCCATACACATCAGCAATGCAGATCTGGGCACGTTTCAGAAAGCGAACCTGTTTGCCCCGGTAGGTAGCTATATCATGAAATGAAGAGAATTGTTCGGCTAGAAGCAGTGCAAGATTGACGGCATCGCCGTTGGTTTCTGCTATAGCATTCGTAAATTGCCCATCATACTGTTCTAGCAGGACACGTCCTACTTCACGAGCATTATATACACGTTGTTCGAGTAAGGGAATGACTTCATGACCACGGAAAATATGTGTTATGGTAGTTTCTGAAATGGTACGCAGGTACGTCGCATCCCAGAGCGGAATCTGATCTTCTTCAACTGCACGTTTCAGGGAAGCCGCTTCAGCCCAGTATCCATTAAGTATTGCTCCATGATATTGAATTGTCCATCTGGATTGATGCTTTTCGGCCCAGAAGCAGAAATTGAGTGCATCCAGCAGCAGCAGCCAGTTGACAGTTTTTTCAGTACCATCAAAGAAATGATACTGATGATGCCAGAGTTCATCTGTGGACGGATGAAGCACTGCCTCGTCACATTGCCAGTGTTGGCTCATTAGTTCTATCTGATCCAGGTTGATCCACACATGTTTTCCCTGTGTTAGCACTAATCTGGTCGTACTGAGAACGCCTAATGGATCATTCACAGGCAGTTTGTAACACTCTGATTCCTTGCCATCCCAACGTCTATGATCTGCCATGAAGTATTGCCTCTCTGCCTTTTTCGCTTCGATTCTACAAACAAACACTCGTTTCGTCAATCGCTGTTGTATCAACGAAGCTCTATAATAGGTAATATCGGTAGGTCTGTCCCCAAATTTATTTTAGCGCAATCAGTAGAGAGATGTATGGTTGCTCGTGGATTGTTGAGCTATATATACACGCTGGAGCCGCAGTATGTATATATAGCTCAACAGAATGCTGACACAGAGGAACTCTGTGTGCAGGCAAGCGCAAGTCATATTGTCTCTCTACGCAGCGAATCTTATTCCACATTGACAGAAAGCGTGCGTTTTTCTGACAATACATGACTATTGGTTGGTAGGTTGAACCGAAACAGCCCAGGGGGAAGCGGTGCCGTAACACCGAAGGCTATCGTGTGCGCGAAGCGAATGGATCGTCCGGTATTTTGCTCAAGTATAGAATGGGTAGATGGTGTACCAATATACGTCTCTCGCAGGCGTGCATGAGAGTTATGCACCAAACCATGAAGGTTGTGTCAGGAATAGCATATAATTTTAGCGTAATCATTTTTTATAGAAGTGACGACAACGCAGGAACAATTTCCTGCGGGAGAAGAGCACTATTTTGCAGTTTCCGTTCTGACATATCCCTGCTCTTGTGCATATTGCCAGAGCGATTTCTGTAATTGCCGACGCGCACGAGAGATCCGACTCATGACTGTGCCAATCGGAATCTGTAATGCCTCTGCAATTTCTTTGTACGATAGGCCTTCAATATCCGCCAGGATAACAGGCATACGAAAGTTAATGGGAAGATCGTTGAGTGCCTTGTAAACATCTTCATCCAGATATTGACTCAGGACTTCCTCATCGGCTCCCTGTGATAGCTCCTGTCCATTTAAATCACGAATCTGATTGTAGAGATAGAATTCCTCCCCATCCGGAAGCGCTACAGGAGTAGGATGTGTGGCCTGGCGGCGATAGCGATTGATAGCTGATGTATTGAGAATACGAAACAGCCATGCACGTAAATTCGTGCCAGGTTGATAGGTATGCGCAAAGCGTATTGCTTTGAGCATTGTCTCCTGTACCAGATCTTCAGCCTCCTGCGGATTATTGGTCATGCGTAATGCGGTGCGATAAAGACTGTCCAGATGAGTAAGAAGCCCCTCCTGGAATTCCTGACTTAATGGTTGATTTGGAGAGCGGTTTTCAGTTGTTGTTTCTTCGGTTTGTTCTTCTTCTCTTGCTATATTTTCGAAACTTGGATTATCCTGCATTCAATACTCCTCTAACAAGAGGCTCCCAGCGAGTACCTCCTACTTTCTTATGGAAAGTAATATCAGTATATCTCACTGGCATCGGGAATGAAAGGGCTAACGAATTATGTTAGAATGAACAGATAGAGCGACGAGCTAGTGTAGGAGAAATTTCTATGGATTGTTTAGACTGTGTCTCTACGACGGCACGTCTTCATCTCTACATTGATCGGGAACTGAGTGCCGAAGAAGTAACGGTTGTGCAGCAACATCTGGATGGTTGTCCTAGTTGTGAATCACGTTTCATTTTTGATACACACCTGAAGCGTTTAATTCATGAACGCTGTACTATTGAGCATGCGCCACATCATTTACGCGATGCGGTAATGCGGTTGGCACATGGTGAGCTTCTGGCTATTGATCCCGAATTGGAGAAGGAGATTGCCGCTGAATTGAAAAATGATATGAGAAAAAGTTAGTCAAACAGACAAATATCTTTTCCACAAATTATATGCCAAGGGCATATGAGCGTGGTTTCCCATCACGCGAGCATGACCATTTCCCTGGACTCAGAAGTTTCTGATACAGGTTTAAGGCTCCTATTGTAGGATGAAGAGGAGCCTGAACGGTTGCTCGCGTTTGCTTTGTGCAGAGTAGTATTTCTACCATGCAAGAGATGCTCAGAACAATAAGAGAGAATAATTGCCGGCTAATGTATAGCAGGATAATATGTGTCAGGCTTCAGAAGATGTGGCTGCAACATATTGCGCAGAGATCAGGCCAGAACGGCATTGACGTACGCGAACATGTTGAAGTACACGAGAACGCCCATCAGCATGAGCAGAATACCAGTGGCAACCTCTATTTTCCCCAGATGTGGTTTACACCATTTAAGCACCTGACTGACTTGATTTAAGCCTAGCCCCATCAGTAAGAATGGTAGACCCAGACCGAGTGAGTACGCTAGTAGGAGCCAGACCCCTGTTTGTAACGTGGTGGTATAGGAAGCCAGTACAAGGATAGATGTAAGAATTGGTCCGATACAGGGTGTCCAGGCAATCGCGAATGTGATGCCAATGATAAAGGACGCTGGATAACTGGGTCGAGCCGGTAAGAAATAAAAGCGCTTCTGCTGATACAGGAAGGGGATATGGAGTATGCCTGTCACATGTAAACCAATCAGCACAAGTAGTACGCCACCAATCTCCCGCACGATATTGAGATGCATCTTCAGAAAACTGCCCAGGGCGCTAGCTGTTGCTCCCAATGCTACAAATGCTAGCGTAAAGCCAAAAACGAAGATAGCCGCATGGAAAAAAGTAGTCAGGCGTATGTTTTTTTGTCTCATGCCTGTTTCTTGTTCATTCGCCTGATACACGCTTTTTCCTACCAGTTGCGCGAGATAAATAGGGACCAGTGGTAGCACGCATGGTGATAGAAATGAAGATAAACCCGCGACAAAAGCGATACCTAAACTGATCTGTGATGGACTCATAACAACATCATCCCTCCGCGCTAGACTATTTTCTGTGATCATAGTATAGTGATTTAAGAAAAGATGTGCAAATTCTGGCTATTCTCGTTTTATAGCTGCTGTTGCCAATTGTCTAAGATTCTTTGTGCTTGCTGTGAAAGTTCATGAAGCGTTTCATTCCGTGTTTTATGGATACAGACAAGCTCTTGCATAACGTAGAGAATAATGCTGTGATCTTTCATCGTCAGCATCATCTGTTCCAGTGCCAGTAATGCTGTGATCGCTACCTGCTTATTGCTATCTAGCAGGGCCTGTAAGAGTGCTGGGACTGCTTGATAGGCACTTATTTGTCCACAGAATTGTGCGATGGCTGCACGGACCTTGCTGTCCTTATCAATGAGCAAACTTTGCAGGAGCTGTTCCTCTAATACTGAGCTTATCGTCAACTGGTAACCCAGCGCGGATAAGAGTTCGATAGTGCGTTGGCGGATGCGAACATGCTGAGTTTGTAGTAAAGAGAGGAGTGGCGCATGCAGAGAGACATAGCGGCTCATTTCGCGCCAGGCCTTCTGAGGGCCAAATGTGCTGGCCTGCCAGATCAGGTAGATCAGTGAATCCAGAGCGGTAGCCTGTACCTCTGTTCTTTTTGTCTCCAAAGCCTGTACAAGCCAACGGGTGATATTACCTCGCAGAGGAGCATGTAGCGCCCCATTCAGGTGGCGTATACTCTCCAGCGCCTCACAATGCCCCGGATGGGCGGGATTCCCCACAATCGTTCCAAAGACAGCGGCTGCGTATTCACCACCGCAGGCGGCAAGGGTATAACAGGCTTGCCTGCGCAACTCTGGATGTTCATGTTGGAGAAATGGAAGTAGATGGGTTGGTAGCGCTTGTTGTCGCAGGCGTGTGCGAATACGAGGGCGTGGCGCGATCTCTTCTAAAGTTGTGAGCAGCACAATCTTTTGTTCCATATCACCATGCAGGAGCAGCGTAAAAAGTCGTGGCAGATGAGAAGGGAACATCAGCTTACTCAGGGCATGGGCGGCCTGCTGCACAACTTCCTGATCGGCATCATTCAGTAATGAGAAAAGCAGATCCACTAATTTTTTGCGTTGTGTGATTGGGAGCCTGAGCGCTGGTTCGGTTGCCAGTGTAAAGACAACCGCTTTGCGAACCTCGATGGGAATATAGGGATTTAGCAGATCGAGCAGACCTTCCAGTCCGGCCTGATCGTGGGCATGCAACAACGCGTAGGATGCTGTTAAACGCACAGGATAGGCTTCGCCCGCCCCTTGATGGCAGTGTAGCATCTGTAATGTTTCTGGTTGGAGTTGGAAATAGCAGGCTTTTTGAGACAGGGCCATCGCGGCGGCATAGCGTGTCATCATCCAGTCTGTATTCAGGCCATCCCGCAGCAATTGTTCATGCGCTTTTTTTGTATGCATGCCTGCGGCTTCAAGCAGACTGATCCAGAGTACGGGACCAGCCGGTTGTTGTTGGAGTGCCGGGTGGTGTAAGAGATCTTCCAGTTGCAAATGTTCGCGCTGGCAGAGTGTGAGCAAAAGATGGGCTGTATGTTCATATTGTGGCGGGTACCAGGGCCATTCTGGCGATGTAATCTCTGGATAATTGGTTAGAGTTGTCAGGAGCAGAGAAAGGATTGGACCACGGGAACGAGCCAGACGTTGGGCTGCTCGTTGGCGTAGCTGATAATCGGTTTCTGGTCCAAGCACGAGAGCTAATGCTGCATGAATATATTCTTGTTGTGGCCCCACAGTGATTTCCTTTGCAAACACTATGATAAGTGTGGTGCGCGTGTAAAGATCCGGCGTAATTTGCGCCAGATCCGACGTTGTTTCAGTGCCGGATGGTGAGTTGTAATCATCGATGGTATGGTGTTGCTGTTTTTCCCCTTGCGTTCAGGCTGTTGCGGGGAATGTTGCGCTTCTGGAGGGTATTGTTCTACGCTATTCTGTGCCGTGTGTTCCTGTTTGGGCATCAGTTGTGTATCAGCATTTTCGGTATCTGGTGGTGTGAAAGTCTGTGTATTGGTCAGATCGATATCATTGTTCTCCGGGTCCAGATATTGTGGTCGTTTCGCGGATGGTCTTTTGGGAGGATGGACGACAACGCGTTCCCAGGATCGTCCGGAACGTGATAAAGATGGCTGAAAAGGTGATTTCAACTGTAAAGCTCGGAGTTCTTCAGCCATCATGCCAGCAGTAGTAAAGCGTTGATTGCGTTCGGTTGCCAGCGCGGTAATAATAATTTGTTCCAGGGCAGGAGAGAGTTCTGGATTGTGATTGTGCGGGGGGCTGAAATCACCATGTGTAATGGCTTGTGTAAGTTCAGGCATAGCACGACTGGTAAATGGCCGTTCGCCGCAAACCATTTCGTAGAGCACAACCCCCAGAGCATAGATATCGCTACGATTATCAAGTTGCAGACCCCAGATTTGTTCAGGAGAGGAATAATAGATGCTCCCAACCAGTGTCTGGGCAACCGTGATGGACTGTAGACCAGATGCCCGTGCGAGACCAAAATCCATCACCTTGACCTTTCCCCAACGATTGAGCATCAAATTTTCGGGTTTTATATCACGGTGAATGACATGGCGCTCTTTATATGCCACATCCAGGGCATCTGCGATCTGCGCGGCATATTCGGCCGCCCGATATTGTGGGATCATGCCATCCTGATGAAGAATATTGGCCAGGGTTGGACCCTGAACAAATTCCATAGCGAAATAGAGCCACTGGTTCTGTTGTCCCGCATCATAGATGTGTACAATATTTGGGTGATTTAATCCGGCAATAATCTGCGCCTCACGGATGAAACGTGCAACATAAGATGAATCCCGCGCCAGAGAGGGAGGAAGCACTTTGACAGCAACTTCGCGTTCAAGCGTCAGTTGTTTACTGCGGTAAACAACGCCCATCGAACCACGCCCTACTTCTTCCTCAAGATAGTATCCACCCAGGTTTTGCCCAGCCAGTTCGTTCATACCCAAGAAGCCCTTAATGTTAGAAATGACGTTATGGTGTTCCGCTGATAAAACGTACCAGGCGCTAAATGCATGGTAGAAGATCCCAAAAGTACCTTACCGGGTTTGTGACGACAAGAGGGTGCCTTCTGTACTGTACAACATCTGTGTATCATCATGTAAGCAAGCGAACATTGTAAAAAGAAAGAAAGAGCATAGCGGAAAGGAAAGCCGTTAGTTTCCTTTGCTTGCTATGCTCTATGCATCTGCGCAATTAGTCGAGATAGTCCTTTAAGATGCGACTGGCTTGCGGATGTCGTAATTTTCGAATAGCACGTTCTTCGATCTGACGTACACGTTCACGTGTCACTTTTAACTTTTTCCCCACTTCTTCCAATGTATGGTCGTGATCGTCAACGAGGCCAAAGCGCAGTTCGATGACCTGACGCTCGCGAATGGTGAGCTGACCGAGTACTTTGCGAATTTCTTCGCGCAGTAACTGTTGATCGGTGATTTCGGTTGGCCCTCGTTCGTGCATGTCTTCGATGATATCTCCGAGCGTGTTTTCCTCCTCTTCAGAAAGTGGGGCATCAAGCGAGAAGACTTTCTCGGCCCAGATCAATAACTCACTAACGCGTTCGGCGGTCATACCAAGGCGTTCGCCGATGCTTTCAGGGGTTGGTTCTCGTCCGAGTTCCTGATATAACTGGCGGGTGGTGCGCTTCACACGCATAACTTCTTCCATGATATAGACAGGAAGTCGTACGACGCGTGTCCCTTCCAGGATTGCACGGGTGATTGCTTGTTTTATCCACCATGTTGCGTAGGTGGAGAAACGGAAACCTTTACGATAGTCGAACTTGGTGACGGCTCGGATAAGTCCGATATTGCCCTCTCCAATGAGATCTTCGAGGGAGAGTCCCTGTCCGACATATTTCTTAGCAATACTTACGACAAGCCGTAAGTTGGCCTCAATGAGATGATTTCTCGCTTCCTTGTCACCTTGCTCTGCATGTTCAGCCAGGCGAGATTCGCTTGCTGCAGAGAGCAGAGGAATGCGGGAAATCTCGCGCAAATAGAGGCGTAAGCTATCGCTTTGCGCCAGATTGCTGAGATCAGCATCCTGTAGGTTTTCGCGTTCGGTATCACCCGATTTGTCACGGTTATGTTGTGGGTCAAACATCACATTTCGTCCCAAGTGTTTGCTCTCTTCTCCTGCAACATGTACGTAGATCAGTTTCAGTCTTGGCTTATTGTATCATACGTATAGGGTATTGCAAGCTACATTGTCCCTTCTTTTCTATTTTGACTGTTATTTTGTATTTTTATTATTCATTTTGTCGGCTTTCTACAGCATCTCTATAGCTTGAAATTCTCTTTGTTTATGTCAACAATTTTTTGTGATGTTCTATTTCCTTATTATCAGGAGACTTATCTCATAAGCATAGACAGAATGAATAGATAGTATAGCTGCCTTTGCGTAACTGGTTTGTGCATTGTCAGGTCCTGTTTCGACATAGCAATGTAGTATTGATATGCTATTATACTGCCTGAAGGCACCCTATTTCGTACATGAGAGTATGTAACCATTGCTTACATTATGACGTAAATATTTGTGCATCTTTGAAGAATCTTGAAAGATTATTATGTGATTTTGTGCGGAAAGAAGAGGAGTAGGCTCAACTATGAGCATGCCAGTAGCACTTACAGCAGGGACAATCATTGGTGGTCATTATGTTATTGGCGATTTAATTAACCGTGGTGGGTTTGGTGCGGTCTATCGTGGCGTTGACACCAGTGAAGGAAATCGTCCGTGTGCGATTAAAGAGACATATGATGTAACTCCTGCATCGCGTCGACGAGCGTTAATGGAGGCGGGCATCCTCTTTACCGTCAGAAACAGACATTTGCCAGAAGTGTATGATGCGCTGGAGGCAAACGGACGCTTTTACCTTGTGATGCAATTGATTGAGGGACAGACGCTATTACAGATTTTGAAGTCTCGTGTCCCGAATGGTCTGGTTGGTGAGCAGGAGCCTTTTCGTCTGGCCACAGGTCCATGCAGTGAGCAAGAGGTTCTGGCCTGGCTGTTACCTGTTATTGAAATTCTACAGGAACTGCATAGCCGTAACCCTCCTGTGATGCATCGTGATATTAAACCGGGAAATATTATCCTGACCCCACAGTATACGTCGGTACTGGTCGATTTTGGCCTGACCAAGTTGTATGATCCTAATGTTGATACCCAGACGATGGGTCGTGCCGTGACGCCAGGCTTTAGCCCGATTGAGCAGTATGTGGGGAAAACGACGCCGCAATCTGATCTCTATTCGATGGCTGCTACGATGTACCTCTTATTAACGAATCGTTTACCACCTCCTGCGATGCAACGAACGGGTGTTGATTCCATTATTGCTCCTCGGGAGATTAATCCTTCTCTGTCGCCGAAAATAGAGCATGTGTTGCTAAAGGCGTTAGCTGTCGAAGCTACTTTACGTTATGAGAATATGTCTGAATTTGCACAGGCGTTGAGTGAGTCAACATTTGGAGCCTATAGTGATCAGACCATCGTTGCTCCTCCTGCGACTCCCGTTGGCGTTGGGCCGCGACCATTATCGCAGGCTGAGATTGAAGCCTCTGAGCCTACTGTATATGTAGGAGGATTTCAACCACAAACACAGCAGCAAATGCGGCCACCTACTGCGCCAGTGTCAGGACTGGGACCGGGAACTCCGTCTGGCCCTCCTTATTCTGCATATCCGTATCCATATATCGCACCTGCGGGTCCGGGCGGGCCACAGCGCAAGCGTCAGCGCCCGTGGCAGGCAGCGCAACGACCCCTACCGCGCACCGCGAACCAGGGCTGTCTCTGGGGTGGTTTACAGGGGATCGTTGCCGCTTTGCTGGTATTGTCCTCCCATCAAGGGAGCGCGTTCTATCTCGCGACGTTTATTGGTTTCGTGTTTTACCTCATTGCAGGCTTTTTTACCACGCGTCGTGGTGGTGGTTCATTGCGTGGCGGTTGGGCAGGTTTCTGGACCGGGATTTATGGCACGATGACGTTCTGGATTGCGTTTGGTATTGGTCTATTGCTGCAATATCTACAACAACTGACGCATCTGGGGCCTGATCTCACTCCGCAAGCAGCCAGTATGCAGGCCTGGAATAATGTAAAACCAGCATGGCCGCAGATTCCATATCTGTTGCCTCAGCAATCTACTTTCGCGAATGTGATCGCTTTAATGCTCATTGGGTGTCTGATTGCCTGGATCTGTGGTTGGGTTGGTGGACTGATCGGCAATTCGCAAGCAGGAGCGCAACAGGCAGCACCTCATCCATAAGCTCTGCTGCTTGACGGTTATGATACTATCAATAATAGTTATACCTTATTGCTAGCAATCGTATCTTGTTTTAGCTGCTGATCGTGATACGATACGGTTGCTACTTCTTGTCCCCCGATGCTCTAAAAACTCTGTTCTAGGGAAGGTTGGCTTAGCAGTTGGCAACTGAAAAAGAATTAAAGCAATCGGCATCGTCGACAGAGCCACAGCCACAAGAAACGCTCTCCATAGATGACATTGCGCATACACTACAAGTTGAATCAGGTATAGGAAAAGGGCAAATTGCTCGTACTATCGCGTTACTGGATGAAGGCAATACGATCCCATTCATTGCTCGTTATCGGAAAGAGGTAACTGGGAGCTTAGACGAAGTACAAATTCAAACAATCGCTGATCGTACCGCTGCTTTGCGGGCGCTCTATGAGCGTAAAAGTGATGTGTTACGCCTTATTGAGTCACAGGGAAAACTCACTCCAGAATTGTCAACAGCGATTATTGAAGCGACAACACTACAAGCAGTAGAAGATCTCTATCTTCCCTATCGTCCCAAGCGCAAGACGCGTGCCAGTGTGGCACGTGAGAAGGGTCTGGCCCCACTGGCCGAAATTATTCTCCGGCAGCCTGAAGTGGCCGGTGATGCTACGGCTATTCTGGAGGAGCACGCTCTCGCATTTTTGAATGCCGAACAGGGAATAGATACCAGTATGGAGGCATATGCCGGAGCCTGTGATATTGTCGCTGAGGTCATCGCGGAAGACGCGAATGTGCGTGGAAGTCTCCGTACAGCGTTTTTTCAGCGTTCAAGTCTGAGTGCAAAGATTGCCGACCCTGAGACGATTGCTGAGAAAGATCCTAATGGTGTCTATCAGCTCTATTATGAGTTTAATGAAGATGTCACAAAACTGGTGCCCCATCGCATTCTGGCGCTCAATCGTGCTGAACGAGAAGGAGTGCTGCGTGTAAACGTCGGATTGCCTTATGAGCAAGCCCGGCAGCATCTGGTGGAGCATTATGCCGCCAGAGCGACATCCCCATTCGCGCAATTGTTATCTGACGCGATGGAAGATGGGTATAAACGGTTGCTCTCTCCTGCAATGGAACGAGAATCGCGCGTGGAATTGACGCGAAAAGCGGAAGAGCATGCGATCAACATTTTCGCGACGAATCTGCGCAATTTGCTGTTACAGCCGCCATTGCGAGGCAAGAAAGTGCTTGGTATTGACCCTGGATATCGTACGGGTTGTAAACTGACGGTTGTGGATGAGACAGGGAAATATATTACCTCTGATACCATGTATCTCCATCGAGAGGCGGATGCGCGGCACAAACTACGCGATCTTTTATCGACCTATGGTATTGCAGTGATTGCGATTGGGAATGGAACGGCTTCGCGCGAGACAGAGCAACTTGTCGCCAGTCTGATTGCTGAAATAGAGGAAGAGTCGAAGGAAAAGGGCAAAATCGGGTATGTGATTGTCAATGAAGCAGGGGCTTCGGTCTACTCGGCTTCGGAGATTGCGCGTGAAGAGTTTCCCACACTTGATGCGACCCAGCGTGGCACCATCTCGATTGCTCGTCGCTTACAAGATCCACTGGCGGAACTGGTAAAAATTGATCCGAAAGCGGTGGGTGTTGGGCTGTACCAGCATGATGTTGACCAGAAGGAACTGGCAGGGATGCTGGATCGTGTTATTGTTTCCTGCGTTAACTTTGCTGGTGTTGAAATGAATTCTGCCTCGGCAACCCTGCTGAAACATGTATCTGGTATTAATGCTCGTGTGGCAAATGCTATCGTCAAATACCGTGACACACATGGGCCATTTAAGTCACGTCAGGAATTATTGAAGGTACCGGGTCTTGGACCAGCAACGTTTGTGCAGGCAGCAGGTTTCTTGAAAATTGTGGATGGCAATGAGGAGTTGGATAATACGTTTATCCATCCAGAAAGCTATGAAGCGACTCGTGCTTTGCTGGCGCAGTTGCCGCAGACTGATAAGAATCAGCGACCAGCGGAGCGTATCGCACAATTTCGTGAGCGCATTAAACTCCAGACAAGTCTGGCGAGTTTAAATCGTAATAGTCGTAGTAAGAATGCACCTGACAGTGAAGCGGCAGCATGGAATGAACTGGCGCAGCAAATTGGTGTTGGCTTGCCAACGTTAGAGGACATTCTGGAGAATCTGGAAAAGCCAGGATTGGATCCACGTGATGCGTTACCCGCTCCAATTTTGCGTCATGATGTTCTGAAGATGGAAGACTTACAGCCTGAAATGGTATTACAGGGAACCGTGCGTAATGTCGTTGATTTTGGAGCATTTGTCGATATCGGGGTGAAACAGGATGGATTAGTGCATATCTCAGAACTGGCAGATCGTTTCGTGCGTGATCCATTGAGTGTTGTGGCGGTTGGTCAGGTTGTGCAGGTCCGTGTATTGAAAGTTGATTTACAACGTGGTCGCGTGCAATTAAGTATGCGTGGCATCAAATAAATCACAAATAGATCACATTGTTTGTGCGGGGAGTCTTCACTGAAGACTCCCTTTTTATTGCAGTTATACATAATTTGCAGGTAATTCATAACTTTTTTTTGATCCATAAATCGATAATTATAGATTTTTTCAGGTTTTGTGCTGTAATTTAAATCCTTCTCAGCATTCATTCGAAGCAGAACACAGGCAAGAAATAAGTTTACCCTGCAACGAATGAAGTTTGTTTTTTCGTATCTACTCATAGATACTTATGGCAGATACCCATGACTATGAGTATCTATGAGTACCATACCAATTTACGTACCTGTAGTAAGTGCTATATGCTGTATCTGTGTAGTCTCTGCAATGTATAATGGTATGTGCGGAAACACTTTGAAATATGATGATATAAGAATAAAGTACCAATCACACACTGTGTCCTCACAATACACGGTACACTATCTTCTAGTATCTGAAATCATAGTGCTTGTTTTCTTTCCTGGTCTAAGATGGTTTATCAAATTGTGGCTAAAAATGCTATAGAATACGCGATATAGAGTAAATATACATTGATGCAGGAAAATAAGACTATTGAAGAAGATGTTCGCAGGTGGGTGAAATATTACTCGCAAGATAGGGTGACGAAAGATAAGGTTGGGGTAATTGTTTTTTTAAGTGATGTTGGGGTCGGCAACGTGTGTTTGTGGTAAGACCTTTCTTGTGCGAGGTGAATGAATGGATGATAAGGAGGACCGCCGTACAAAGTTGGATGCTTCAGAGCGGCGGTACAAACGACGATTACAGACTAAACAGAATATCTGGAGCTATGCATGGAAGTATCGAAGTATCTCTCTTACATTTGGGCTTATAGCAGTTATCATCGTTTTACTCATCGGAGTAGCGACGGAACTGCCTGGTTTGACCAATAATGTTACCCCCGTAGGTGCAATTACTCTTAATTATAGTTCCTTTCTCAAACAAGTACAGATCGGAAATGTGCATGGAGTAGTGATTCAGGGTAATAATGTTCAGGCGTTATTAAATCAGCCACTTCAGCAGAATAGCTCTTCAGCAAAATTACCAGCGACGACAGATGCTGATTATGCGGACTGGGTTCGCTCTTTCAGCGCTTCTACACCACTATCTGTCACGGCATCTGCTATCTCTCCATCCTATACGAATCGTGTTGTGTATACGCGGGTAGCCGGGGGAGGGCAGAATTATCTGTTATCGGTACTGAATGAATCTCATGCTCAGGTTGAAGTATTACCACTTTCTCAATCGACAAGTTTGTTAGTACTGTTCCTGAAATTTCTCCCGGTGCTGGCAGTTTTAGCGATCATGCTGGTGTTTTTCTTCCCGCGTCGTCGACAGGATCCGATGGCATCGATGAATGAGCATTTGCAGAATGTGGGGAAAAGTAAGGCTCATCGCTATGAGAATTCCAAAGAAGTTGTATCACCCACTCCGACAAAAAGAAATAGTACACCTTCTCGATCAGCAACGACGACGACTGCGACGAAATCGAAGGCTCTGGTGAGCACAGTTCCACATGTGACATTTGCGGATGTTGCTGGTATTGATGAAGTTCGTGCTGATCTGATAGAAATGGTACAGTTTCTACAGAATCCAGATCGTTTTGAGCGTCTGGGGGCGCATATTCCACATGGTGCTCTGCTGGTTGGACCGCCGGGAACAGGAAAAACACTGCTGGCGAAGGCTGTCGCAGGTGAGGCTCGTGTTCCATTCTTCAGCATGAGTGCATCCGAATTTGTTGAGATGTTTGTAGGTGTGGGCGCCAGTCGTGTCCGTGATCTCTTCGAGCAGGCTCGTCGGATTGCTCCTTGTGTTGTGTTTATTGACGAGATTGATGCGGTTGGACGGAAACGTTCGACAAAGATTAATGGCAATGACGAACGAGATCAGACATTAAATCAGTTGCTTGTTGAGCTGGATGGTTTTACCTCTCGTGAGGCAGTTGTTGTACTGGCAGCGACCAACCGTGTTGATATTCTGGATTCTGCATTATTGCGTCCGGGCCGTTTTGATCGCCGTATCATGGTGTCGCCGCCAGATCGTGTTGGCCGTGAGGCCATTTTGCGAGTGCATTCGAGATCAACCCCGCTGGCTGAGGATGTTGAACTGGAGCGGCTGGCGCGTTTAACGACTGGCATGACTGGTGCTGATCTGGCGAATCTGGTAAATGAGGCGGCGCTTGCTGCGGCTCGACGAGAATTGCAGGTAGTCACACATGAATGTTTTGAGGATGCTCTGGCTCGTGTGCAACTTGGCGCGTTACGTCCGTTGATCATGAGTGAGGCTGAGCGGCGCATTATTGCGATCCATGAGGGTGGACATGCTCTGGTGGCTCATCATTTACCCGAAGCTGACACCGTGAACCGTGTGACGATTCTGCCACGTGGGCAGAGCCTGGGTGTGACACAGTTTACCTCAGAAGTAGATCGCTACAACTATAGTCGGGAAACATTGATGGCGCGGATTGCGGTTGGACTTGGTGGTCGTGTTGCTGAAGAGCTTACTTTTGGCGCGCATCGTATCACCACGGGTGCTGAAAATGACCTGCAGGTTGTTACCGATCTTGCGCGTAAGATGGTCACGCGCTGGGGCATGAGCGAACGAGTTGGGGTTATTTTCGCTGATTATCAACCCGGTCAGGAACATGCGCTGAATATGCGTAATGCTAATGCCCAGACACGAACCTTAGTTGTAGATGAAGATGGTCAGGTGCTCATCAATGGTCAGATTGGACCACAACAATTACTCATGACAACAGCGAATGTTGCTCCTTCACGGGGCACAAATGTTTCCTTGCAGGCGGTAATTGATACGGAAGTATTGCGCTTGCTTGATGAGGGGCGTGAGTTGGCTCGTCACATTTTAACCGAACATGTTGACCAATTAACATTGTTGGCCGATGAATTGATGGAGCATGAGCAACTTGATCGGACACAATTTGAGGCACTGCTCAATAGCTAAAAGCTATGCAAGCATAGCTGCCTTGACCTCTATCCTCACACATAGGAATTTATATCTTTCTGTGAGTGATAGAGGTTTTTTATTATTCTGGAAATGAACATTGTCGTGAAACTCAGGGATTGGGTGCAAAAAAACAATCCTCTTTATCACCATTCAGGGATAAGCTGAGGATTGTATGATATATCGCACGTAATCAGATGGTATTCAGTATTTAGCGCATGAAAAATGATGATTGGAATATTGTTCATCATATTCACCAGGGAACATGATGGATTTCTTATTAAGCAGAACCTATCACATAAACATCGTTCAATATACGTAAGAAAAAATTTCAATTGCTATCTAAATGTAAACTACTGCAATAATTGTTAGAAACGATAGGTCATTACAATAGCGCTCATATCATCAGGTTTCGAGCGGATTGTATGATTGCGATCCTCTCGTGAACGTTCACGGGCACGTTCAACAAGGGTTCGAGCAGTTGTCGTGCGTGGTGTTGTACGAAGGATATCAGTGATTTCATCATCCGTAAGATTATCATGAATGCCATCTGTACAGAGTAAAATGCGATCACCAGGACAGATAGTGATTTTATCGGCGTGGATGGTAGGTGGGATCGGGCCACCTAAAGCCTGCGTAATGCCACCACGGAAACGGAAGTAGTTGTACTCCATATCTGAGAGTTGATCTGCTCGCATTGCCTGATCGATATGCATCGCATGTTGTTCATCAAGGACCTGACTCTCAATCAATTTGGTTAAGAGACCATCATCATTCGTGAGACGTTTGATTGTTTCGTGTTCACGTAACAGGTAGACGCGGCTATCACCAACGTGAGCATAGACCATCGAAAAACTATTGCTGTCTGTCTGGCGGCAGAGCGCAACCAGCGCAACCGTCGTTGCCAGATCATCAGTACCGGCCCGTCTGGCACCATCTGTACGAACCTGTTCATCGGATTGCAGCACGAGTTCTTGCAATCTCTTGCACAGATCCCATTGCTCGCGATCTTCAAGCGTTGTATAGATTTTTCTTCGATGACTGTGCAGAACCCTGGTGAGTAGCCTTTTCCAGACATGCGTAGCTGATTGTGCCGCTGTTTGTGAGGCAATTTCTGCCGCAGCGCTACCGCCAACACCATCAAAGACTGCATACAGTCCCCCCACTGGATCAACCAGAATGCTGTCCTCATTGCGAGAAGGATGGCGTTCATTGGCGATGCTATGGTAAGAGACAATAAAAGGGGATTGTTTCTGATAAAAACGATGGGGGGTGATACGCGTGCGACGTCTTTTCGTGTATGGCATATTCGTTGAATGCTGCCTTTCGAAAGATTTCACAATAGAATTTGTGTTGTTTCTCATCACTAGGAATTGCATGTTTATACCATTTACAGTAGAACAGACCTTAATGGTCAAGTATACATCGTTAAATCTATATTATCGAGTAGTGTTGTACTTGTTATCAACCAGTACAACACCCTTCGTTGTATAGCGAACATATAGGCTCAACAATTGCTTCGTTTTCAACGCTAAAAGATGCGATAGCTTAAACTTATTGAGTGAAAGTATAGCAGATTGTCGAACAAAATGGGAAGTGTATAGGTAAAATCACTTAATAGCTGTTGGAATAAGGCCGCTTATCCCAAGGAAATTTTTCACCATTTGCCGTGTATGCTCTTGATACCGTGGAAATTGTTGTATGCGTATTTGTTCAAGTGCCTGATATCCCTCCTGCCCCAATGTCTCGATCATACTTTGTTGTTGTTCTGGTTGATAGAACCATGTATCGAGTGTGTTTTCGTTGAGTTCTATATGATATTGCAGGCCGTAAGCACGTTTTCCATAGCGAAATGCCTGGTTGCGTGTATTCTCACTGGTTGCTAAGAGTGTGGCTCCTGCAGGTAAATCAAAGGTATCTTCATGCCAGTGAAAAACCGTCTGGTAACCTGGCAAATCCATAAATAATGGATCATTTTGCCCCTCGTCTGTAATCTGGACGTTGAAGAAGCCGAGCTCGGTCATGGTATGCTGTTTGACCTGTCCACCCATAACATCAGCCAGCAATTGTCCACCCAGGCAAATACCCAGGAATGGGATGTCCTGTTCAACGGCCTGTCGAATTACTTCCTTCTCTCGTGCGAAGTATGGATATTTTTCCTCCCCATCATAAACATGCTGTATTCCACCGAATGCCAGCACAGCCGCATATGCATCAGGGTCAGGAATCATAGTATTTTCAACATGAATAACGTCATATTCAATATTATAAGCGTTGAGTAGTTCTCCGACAAATCCAGGGGGATTGTCCCACATATTTTGCAGGGCTAATAGACGTGACATCCTGTACGTTTCCCTTTCGTATCTCTCTATATAGATAGTTATTAATATTTATCCCATTGCATGAGTCGATACACTCTCCCAGGTGCCTCCGGTATGTGTATGTATAACGTTGTATGCTCGGTTTCAAGAATGGGATATCTGTTGTAGTATATGATATCGAAACAGGCTCATGTATAGTTGCTTTATTTATTCCCTGGGCGCGGACAGGCTGGCAGACACGCCTGTTCTGAGCGTGTTTCTATCAGGCATGTCTGCTCATTGTTAGAACGTTTAAATCTTCAATAACTCATTGGCGGAACTATGGATGGTCAGTTCGACCTGCCAGCTCTGTCCAGGCTCGATTACAAGCGACCAGAGCAGGGTCAAGCAACTTCCTTGATGGGTACGCTCAAAACCGGCTTCTGAGCCAGTGACGGTATCAATAGAGAAATACCAGAGTTTGCTATCCTGATTGCTGGTAAATTTGATGTCCTCCTGTAGCCACGTATTGCCAACTGAGAATGTTTGTAGACGCTCTATTTCGCCTGTGTTGTCGAAGTAGGTTTGTTTCTGTTCATGATCGGCGAAGCGATAGTATGCCTGGGGATTGTTGCCGCCACCAAGCAGATTAATATTCCATTCGCTTCCAAATGTGGTTTCCAGTCGTGCCTGACCTAGATTCTTGATCTGGTAACGAACGGTGAGTTCTTCTTCGTGCGCCGGGACCATGAGTACTTTGGTGACGCGTACAGGTAATGAGTTGAGCGCACCAGCACGTTTGACGAGTCCATCTCTACTTAATGTTACGGTCATACCCATGTCATTCTGCGTTACTTGCGCGGTATAGGGGGGAGCGATAAAATCTCCCTGCTCTTCGTAGCGCATCTGGATATAATTTTTGAGTGGCAATCCTGGTGGTAAGAAATGATCTATCAGGCTGTTGCGGCGATAACGATCAGTAATTAAATATTGATCTAGATCAGTCTCTTTGGTACGGACTGTGGTATGAGGGTTTTCTGCTTCCTGTTCTTTCTGCTTGCCATTGGCCTGTGCGAGCTTTTCGCGGATCTGCTGGCGGCGCTGTTGTTCATGTTGACGTATTGTCTGATGATAGCTTTCCGGGCGACGGGTCATTACACAGAGCAGATTATGAGCGTTCCGGCGGATATCCCATTCAAAGAGCGAGCCACCATGTTGAAGATCGATATACAGGTTTTGCAGATTGCTTTCTAGTAATAATTCATCTCGTGTATCGAGATCAAAGTCAGTAAACTCATAGTGTTGCCATGTCTCTGTATCGTGAAGTTGTAGGGCGGCTGCATGCTCCGCTTTGATGAGATGATGATAGATAGCGGAGCGGACATGGCCCATATAAATACCGCCGAAGAGTCCATGCCAGTAGGTATCGTTGGCCTGAGCCTTGAGCAAATGGGTGAGTCCGACCTCATCTGTTGCGCCCGCACGATAAACAAGATCATGAACACGTAGCATTTTCTTATGCTGATTATTGACTTCGGGATAGCGAACGAGGAAGTTGCGCCAGAAGCCACCACGGAAGAATTGTAGGATGTCATGCCGTTTTTCATGTTCCAGTTGATGGAGGAGTTGACCAAATTGATAGGCCTTCTGTGGAGGGAGTGCCCACTCTGTCATCTCCATATAAGATGATGTGGGAAGATAGACGCGTCCGAGCGCGGGATATTGGTGGGTATATTCTCCCAATGGTGTGGTATGGAGCCAATCGCTATTTTCTTCCAGTGCTGTAAAGAAGGTATCAACCCAGCCTGATTTGCCATCTTCGCCCCAACAATAGATATCTGTGCCGGGCCAACTGCCAAATTTTTCACCATCATCACCCATGACAATGATGCGGGCACCATCAGATGTGGCGAGTGTGCGTAGCGTTGCGATAGTTTCTTCAGGTGGACGCCAGGGGATTGTATAGCGTAGCGCCTGACTGGTCGCATAGACCTTGAGAACGCTGCTAGAATCTTCTGTGGCATAGTAGCCATAGAGGTCTTTGTCTTCAAGTCCGACGTTTTTGAAGTGGATATCGTCAAGGATCGTCCAGGCGACACCAGCCTCACGCAAGATACGTGGCAATCCTGGCTCCCACACACGCTCCGCCAGCCACATACCATCTGGTTGTGTATTAAAGTCGCGACGAATACGTTCCGCCAGTCGACGGATCTGTACAACTTTATCTTCATCAGGAATGGAGGGCAGAATAGGTTCATAGTAGCCGCCGCCAACTATCTCGACCTGTTTTCGTTGCACAAGCGCCGCGACGCGATGTAGAAATTCTGGATGAGCATCTTCCAACCAGTCGAGCAGAGAGCCAGTATAGTGCAGGGAGAGGCGAACGTTTGGGTGTCGCTCCAG
>Ga0310811_10001403_pt1 | contig 30460 bp, 23 predicted proteins | sample YCmetagenome_FD_207642 | JGI IMG/M metagenome (GOLD analysis project Ga0310811, IMG submission 207642) | Soil microbial communities from experimental microcosm in Duke University, North Carolina, United States - YC | ecosystem: Engineered > Artificial ecosystem > Soil microcosm > Unclassified ...
CGCCGCATGCACGCTCCCAATTTTTTTTTGACCCCTTTTGGGGCCCATTTTTGGGCGGTTATAGCATGGGCGCAGCCCGCGGCACGGGCTTGGATATGTATACAATGCGCCAGGGACCGCGTAGAAAAGTTTGTCCTTTCCCGCGCGCCTTTCCGGACTCTTTCCCGCAGATGACACCGCAACAGCTCATCGATCAGGCGCTTTCGCATCATCGCCAGGGCAATGTGGCAGAGGCCGAGCGGCTCTATCGTGCGGCGCTGAAAAGCGATGGACGCAATGCGATGCTGCTTTATCTGCTGGGGGTGGCGCTGGCCCAGCAGGGCAGGAACGGTGAGGCGCTGCCGTTCCTCGGCCAGAGCATCGCCATCAATTCCCAGATGCCCGATGCCTTGTTCGCGCGGGCCCAGCTTTTGCTGGCGGCGGGCCGGGCCGCCGAGGCGCTGGCGGATATCGAACGCGGCCGGATGCTGGCGCCGGCCAATCCGGCCATGCTGATCGCCGAAGGCGATGTGTTGAGCGCGTTGGGACGGTTCGAAAGCGCGCTGCAGGCTTACGACCGCGCGCTGGCGCTGGCGCCCGGCAATCCCCAGGTGCTGAACAACCGCGGCAACGCCCTGCGCCAATTAGGCCGCAGCCACGAAGCGCTGGAAAGTTACGACCAAGCCCTGCGGCTCAAGCCGGATTATTTCGACCTGCTGTACAACCGCGCTGTGCTGCTGCGGCAGCTCGAACGGTTCGAAGCAGCCCTGGCCAATTATGAGGCCGCTCTGCGTCTTCAGCCTGACAGCCTGCATGCTTTGATGGGCCGCGCGCGCACCTTGCACGATCTGGGACGGACGGATGCGGCGATCGAAAGCTATCGGCAGATCCTGGCGCAGTCTGACAGCGCCGAAGCGGCAAACGGACTGGCGGAGCTTCTGTATAGCCAGGACGCTATCGAAGATGCCTTCCGCATGTTCCGCGCGCGCGCCGAGCGCGCACATGGCCCGGCCGGTTCGCCGCTGCCGGCGCCGTCACCCAATCCACCGCACCGGGACAAGCATGACAAGGAACAGGCTGCCCATCTGGCGGATTTGCTGGATCGCCCGGCGCAGGAGCTTTCCTTTCATCTCGATGCGGGCGCGCGCGTGTCCGGCGGCGCCGTCAACGCCAACATCCCGCGCCAGGAAATCGAGCGGCAATGGCAGACGCAGCGGCCGCAGATCATCGTGGTGGATGATCTGCTGACCCAGGAAGCGCTGACGGCCCTGCGCCGCTTCTGCGAGGCCTCGACCATCTGGCAGAAGACGTACGACGCCGGCTATCTGGGAACCACGCCGGAAACCGGTTTTGCCTGTCCGCTGCTGGCACAGATCGCCGAGGAATTTCCGCGCGCGCTGCCGGAGGTTTTTCGCGCCCATCCGCTGAAATATCTCTGGGCCTTCAAATATGACAGCACGCTTTCCGGCATCAATATCCATGCCGACTTCGCGGCGGTGAACGTCAATTTCTGGATCACGCCCGATGAGGCCAATCTCGATCCCGAAAGCGGCGGGCTGGTGGTTTGGGACAAGGCGGCGCCGCTGGGCTGGGATTTCGAGAAATACAATACCGACGAGGGCGCCATCCGCCGCTTCCTCACCGAGGTGGGCGCAAAACCTGTCACCATTCCCTATCGCGCCAACCGGGCGGTGATCTTCGACTCCGATCTTTTTCACGAGACCGATGGGCTGTCATTCAAAGAGGGCTATCAGAACCGCCGTATCAACGTGACCTTGCTCTACGGCGAGCGGGAAAAGCACACGCAGAACGGCTAGCGATGCAATCAGGCCTTTTTCCAGCCGGGTTGCGGATCGAAGGTGTTGATCTGTCCTGCTCTGGAGACGGTCTCAGGTCCAAGATCCCGCTGGAAGACCTCGCCGTCCTGGTTGACCATGAAGGTCATCACGCCGGAGACGCCATAGGTCGCCGGAGTCGCGATCAGGGCAAAGCCGCCCATCAATTTGCCGTGAGCCAGGTAGCTGTAGGCGCCGCCTTTGGCCGCGGGACCCTGGCCCTGCAGGATGCGGAAATAATAACCATTGAAAGGCTGGGGTTTGCTGCTTGCGCCGGGCGCATAGCCGGCGGCCTGCGCCTTGGCGAATAGCGGGCCCAGCGGGCTTTGCGGCTCGCCAGATTTCGCGGGCCAATAGAGACCATCCTTCTTGCCCGGCGTGCTGATGAAACGCTGGGCGTAATCGAGAATACCGTCGCCCCGATCGGACGAAGCATATTCGCGCTGGGCATCTACGAAGGCCTTGCAGGCCTCGATGGTAGTCAGCTCGTTGCGCCCGATGCGGCGGGCGAGCAATTCCTCCTTGCCGGCGGCGGTATCGAAGCGCCAGCCATCCGCATCCTTCACCAGCGGAACGGGCAATGGCCATTCGTCGCTGCCCACAGTCAGGGTGGCCTTGGTCGGACCGGCAGAAGCCAGTTTGTGGCCGGCGTCATAAGCAGCAACGAACCGTCCCAGGGCGTTCTTGTCGGCCTGGGCGTCGCCGGAGTGCAGGATGTCGCGGCCCTCTGGACCCAGGATCTTGTCCAGCGCTGCCTCATCATTGGCCCGGCTGGCGGCGACAAACTTGTCCACGCCGGCCTGGGCCGAGGGGAACGCTGTTCCTTCTGCGCCCTGCGCCGCCTTGATGGTGACGCTCAGGGTGAAGGCCGTGGCGAGAAGAAGAATCTGACGCAAGCTGTTCATATCGAGGTCTCCCAGAAATTAGCGCCTTCTGCCGCCACCACCACCGCGACCGCCACCACCGCCGCCACGGAAGCCGCCGCCGCCGCCACGACCGCCGCCACCGCTGAAGGAGCGGCCACCGCCGCCGAAACCGGACGAGCGCGCGCTGCCGAGAGAGGAGCCGCCGCGGCTGCTGAACGACCGGGTCTGGCCGCCGCTGCCAAGACCACCGAAGCCGCCGCGGTCGAAGCTGGTGTTACCGAAGCTGCCGCGATTGCCACCGATGCCGCCGGCGCCGCCGATTCCGCCAACGCCACCAACGCTGCCTGCGCCGCCGATACCACCGGCACCGCCGATGCCGCCTGGACGGCTAGCACCGCCAACGCCACCGACACCACCAACGCCACCCACGCCGCCGCGGCCACCAATGCCACCGGCACCACCAACGCCACCAACACCGCCGACACCACCACGGCCGCCGATGCCATTGCGGTCACCAAGGCCGCCGCGATCGCCGAAGCCGCGCAGGTCGCGCCGCGCATCCGCGCCGGCCATCTGCCCGCGGCCATATTTGTCGCGAAGTCCCTGGTTGCCATAGTTCACGCCACGCCGGTTGGCGGCATTGTGATTCCAGCGCTGGCCGCCCCGGTTGTTGATGTTGTTGAAGTTGTTGAAATTGTTCACATTGATGTTGCCGCCACCCCAGTTGAAGTTGTTGTTCCAGAAGGCGGCGCCGATGATCGCGCCGGTGACAAATCCAAGGCCCGCGCCATAGGCGTAGCCATAGGGCGGCGGCCAGCCATAGGCCGGATAGCCATAGTCCCACGGGCCGTAGACGCTGCTGGAGTCGTAGTACGGCACATAGACTTTCTCCGGCTCGGCCGGTTGGATGATGATGGTCTGATTTTCGGTGACCACCTTCTGCTGCTCGGTGCTGGTCAAGGTGCCCTTGGCCTGCGCCTTGGCGCGCAGATGCTGGACGGCCTGCATTACTTGGGGTTGATAGGCCAAAACCGCGTCACCCAGCTTCTGGGTCCAGCTGATTTCCTTATCCATCATGGTCAGCACGTCGGGGATGCGGGCGAGATCCTTGATGCTGTCGTCCCAGGTCTGGCTGGCCAGCGCGCTGTCGAGGGCCGTGCCGGTGAGATTCTTGTTCTGCTGCTGCCAGCGCGCCGCTTCGACAACATCCATGGGATAGGTCGAGGCGATCATGACTTTCGCCAACAGCTGGTCCGGATAGAGCGCGATGGGCGCGACCAGGGCTTCCAATTCGCCCGGTTTGGGCGCCGCGGCCGGTGTGGCGCTGGCCTGCTGTGGCGCGGCGGCCTGGCCCATCGCAGGCAACGGGCTAAAGCCGAGCAGGGCGCCCGTCAGTGTGGAAAAGATGACGATGCGCCGAAGGTTATGCCACATGACGGAACTCTCGCTGGTGCTCAGCGAAATACTCGCGCCCAGCCCGAAACCTCACTATTGGACCTTGGCCCAACAGCGCCTTGCTTTTTTCTCAGGCCGTCAGCAGACCGCGAGCCGCGATGCGCACTCTGGCGTCGGAGAGGCGATAGACATTGCGGTCCATCAGATAGTGGACAAAGCCGCTGGCAAAACCCAAAGCCAGCAACGCCGGGACAAAGGGCGAGGTCCGCAAGGCCACCGCGAAAGCCCCGAAGATGCGGTCACCATAGTAAGGACCGGCCTCCTGCCAGTTGGCTTCGACCTCGAACAGCGGCAGCAGAATGACCGATATCAGCATGACGAAGGCGGCCAGCGCCCAGCCGCGCGAGTTCACCGCATGCAGCAGCCGGCGCATCCGGCCGGCCGGTGTGGGCTCTTGGCTAGGGGTGCGGGACATCAGGCCGGACGCCAGAAGCCAGTGCTGCGAGGTCCAGATCGCCAGGAACAGGAACAGGCTGCGCGGCTGCAGCGCTACCGCGACCATCGCCGCCAATCCCAGGATGTAGAGGACGCGCGGCAGAGAGCGATGCGGTGTGCTGAGTTCACGCCACAGCATCATGGCGGTTGCGGCACATAAAAGAAGCGTGGCGCCGGTGCGCACCGGTTCCAGAAGTGAGATGAGGTTGGCGGGCAACCAGCGATTGAGCCAGAGATTCTGGTAGGCCGCGGCTCCCGCAATCACATCCGCCAGGAAAACCAGCGCGCCGCCCACGCCCAGTGCGAACAGGCGGTCGCGGCGCCGCGTGCGGGCGCAAGCAGCTTGTCCCGCCCGGGCGCGATAAAGCGAGAGGGCGCCGAAATGTTGCGCCCCGAAATGCCAGGTGGACGCGGCGTAGTCGAGGATCGCCAACCCGATGAAACGCTCCATCCGCGTGAAGGGCAGTGCCGTGTCCGGCGGCAGGAAGATCGCGAAGCAGGCCGCCGTCACCAGCAGCGGCAGCACCACAAAGCGCACCGGTTCGGCGCGCAGCAGCGGGCGATAGGCTTCGGTGCCATAGGCCAGCCAGGCGCTGCCCAGGCGATGGCCGATCCAGAACAGCGCGGTGATGGCGAAATAAAGCGTGTCCAAAGGTCCGGATCGCGCGCCGGAACCATGCACCAGCCACAGCGCCAGGGGCGTGAGCCACAGCGCGCTCTGCATCCACACCGCGTCCCATGCGGGACCCGCCACCCAGGGCGATGATGCGCGCGCCGGACGCGCTGTCTCAGAACTCCAGTCCGCGATCATGGTCTCGAGTCTGCGGCGCGCCTTGCACTGCACAATTGGACTTTTGGGCGATTTCCCGCCGGACAACAGGCTTGGCGAGGCGAACCCGCGTGATACGCTTTGCCATCGGTTTGATTGCGCGCGTCCGCGCGCAGGGGCTGGGGAGAAAAATAATGCATCGCACGCTGTTGTTGATCGCCGCGCTCTTGGTGAGCGGGACCGCTTTCGCGCCCGCTTTCGCACAAGGCGCGAACAATGTCCTGATGGAACGGATGACCTCGTTCGAGATCCGCGATGCCATCGCGGCGGGGAAGACCACGGTGATCCTGCCCTCCGGCGGCACCGAGCAGAACGGTCCCAACATAGCGGTCGGCAAGCACAATTTCCGCGCCCTGGCCAACGCCCAGACCATCGCCCACCGCCTGGGCAATGCCCTGGTCGCGGAGGTGATCGTCTATACCCCCGAAGGCAAATACGACCCGCCCACCGGACATCTGCGCTTTCCCGGCACCATGGGCGTGCCCGAAGATGTCTATGCCGGGGTGGTGGAAGGCGTCTGCCGCAGCCTGAAGCTGCACGGCTTCAAGAATATCGTGCTGATCGGCGATCACGGTTCGGACCAGGACGGCGAGACTTCGGTCGCGGCCAAGCTGAACAAGGAATGGGCCGGCAGCGGCGTGCGCGTGCATGCCATCACCAGCTATTATCGCGGCGACCAGGAAGGCGACGCGGCGGAGATGATGAAGCGCGGCATCAAGAAGGAGGAGATCGGCAATCATTCCGATGTCCGCGATGTCTCGCTGATGATGGCCGTCGATCCGAAGATGGTGCGCCCCGACAAGTTGGCGGCTGGCGACGGCAAGAACGGTGTGGAGGGCGATCCCCGCCATGCCAGCGCCGAGATCGGCAAGGTGCTGCTCCAGCGCACCATCGATCGCACGGTTGCGGACATCAAAAAGTCCATCGCCGCGAAGTAAGCGACATCTGGACGTCTGGACATAAGTGAAGCCGGCGGCTTATGGAGAGCGTCATGTTTGACGCTCTCGCCCGCCTTCTCGCCGCGCCCCAACCCCAGGCTGCGCCCGATCTGCGCCTGTCGGTGGCGGTGCTGCTCCTGGAAGCGGCGCGCCAGGATGATAATTTCGACGCGCGAGAGCGGGCCGTGATCATGGCGCTGCTGGCCCGGCGTTTCGACCTGTCGCCGGAGGAGTGCGAAAAGCTGATCGCCGCCGCCCAGGCACACGCCGCGGAACTGGTGCAGTTGCATGGCCATACCAGCGCCGTCGCCGCCGCCATGAGCCCCGAGGAACGCATCGAGCTGATCGAGATGCTGTGGGGTGTGGCCTATGCCGACGGCGTGCTGGACCCGGAGGAGGATCTTCTGGTCCGCCGCATCGCGAGCCTGGTCTATGTCAGCGACCGGGACCGGGTGCTGGCCCGCCAGCGCGTGCTGGCGCGGCGCGAGAACAAGCCAGGCTGACCACTTGGCATTTGCCGCTTAGCCTTTAAGCTCCTGCGCCAGGCGCCGAGGCCAATAGAGCCGCGGAAAAACGGCGCCGGGCAGGGGTGGAAGATGGCATTCGCCGTTCGTAACCGGGTGGTCGCCTTCACCATGGCGTTGGCCGCGGTCACCTATCTGGACCGGGTCTGCATCTCGGTGCTGGCGCCCAAGATCAGCGCCGAGCTGCACCTCAGCCGCGTGGAGATGAGCTACATCTTCAGCGCCTTCGCCGTTTCCTATGCCGCCTTCGGCGTGCCTGCCGCCTGGTGGGCCGACCGCGACGGCGCCCGCAAGGTCCTGTCTCTGGTCGTGCTGGTCTGGTCGGCCTTCACCGCTGCCACCGCACTGGCGTGGAATTTCCTCTCCATGCTCATCATCCGCTTCTGCTTCGGCATCGGCGAGGCCGGCGCCTGGCCGAGCGTGGCGCGGGTCTATTCGCGCTGGATCCCGCTGGCCCAGCGCGGGCGCATCCAGGGCATCTTCTTCGCCGGCGCGCATCTCTCCGGCGGGGTGACGCCGCTGATCGTGGCTGCCATGGCGGGCTGGCTGCAATGGCGCGCCATCTTCCTGGTGTTCGGCGCGGTCGGGGCGGTGTGGGCGGTGTGCTGGTATGCCTGGTTCCGGGACGAGCCGCGCCAGCACAAATCGGTCCCCCACGCGGAACGCGATCATATCGAGGCGACACGCGGCGTCTCGATCACCAAGGACCAGGGAAACTGGATGGCGGTGTTCAAGACGCCCACCGTGGCGCCGCTCTGCATCCAGGCGTTCGCCAATTCCTATGGCTTCTATTTCTTCATCACCTGGCTGCCGACCTATCTGGCCGAGGCGCATGGCATGAAGGGCGCGGAATGGGCGACCTTTTCCGGCCTGCCGCTGATGCTGAGCTTCGTCGCCGACCTGACCGGCGGGGAGGGCTCCGACAAGCTGGCGCGCCGGATCGGCTTGCGCAATGCGCGCCGCGCCTTCGGCGTGGGCGGTTATGTGCTGGCGGCGCTGGCCATCTTCCTTGCCACCCGGCTGGGCAGCGGCGTGGCGGCGGGACTGTTCATCGCCATCGGCGGCGCCTGTTCGATGCTGACCCTGGCGCCGGCCTGGGCCAGCGCGGTGGATGTGGGCGGCCGCCATGCCGGCGTGACGGCGGGGGTGATGAACACGGTGGGCCAGGTGGGCGGCATCCTCAGCCCGATCGTGCTGGCCTATCTGGTGGATGCGACGGGCAACTGGAATCTGCCGCTGCTGGTGCTGGCGGCGATCTATGCCATCGCCGGCGTCGCCTGGCTGACGATCAATCCCGAGCAGCGGGTGGAGCGGGCTTAACAACGAAAGGGCAACTGCATGCTCACCATGATCGCATTCGCCGCCGCCGCCCATGCCGGGATTCCCTACGATCCGCCGACCACGCCCGTCGACAATGCGGTGGCGCGGGTGCAGCTCAGCGCCGGCAAGCCGGGTGAGGTCACCAAGCCCCATGTCCATCTCACCAACCGGGTGATGATCTATTTCGAGGCGGGGACCAACACGATCCGCTATCCGGACGGCAAGGTGGCGCCAGAACATTTCCAGGCGGGCGACGTGCAGTGGAACGATGCGATGGGGACGCATACCGCGACCATCAGCGCCAGGGGCCCGGTGGATATCGTTCATGTGGAATTGAAATCGCCGCCCAACAGGGTGCCTACCGTCAAAACCGGGGCGCGAGATCCGCTTGCTGTGGATGCGAAGCACTTCAAGATGGAAATGGACAACAACCAGGTGCGTGTGCTCCGAGTCCATTTGGGCAAGGGCGAAAAGACTGCCGCCTACCAGGAGGTCTTTGAGCACCTGCTGGTGCCGCTGACGGCGGCGCAGGTAAAGACGGCCGACGCCAAGGGGGCGGCGAAAGAGGCTGTCTACCGGCCGGGCGAAGTACAGTGGCAGATGCCGGGGACTGAGACCGATGAGAACATCGGCGGCCAGCCTTACGAAGCGATCATTGTGGAGTTCAAGAAATAGAGGACATGTTAGCGAACGCGTTTCGTTCGGTGAAATGCGCCTTGCGGCACGATTGACTGCGCCAGGGCGAGGGTGCCTGAATCGCGCGTCTCAGGCCCCAGAACATAAAAATGCTGCTCGCCTGACAGATGGAAATGAGAAAGCAGGGACGTCAGATCATGGGAAATTCCAAAACTCTTTCACGCCGTGGCCTGGTGCAGGGCGCTGGCCTGGCGGCGGGCGCCGGGTTGATCGGAGCGGCTGGCATCCAGGGCGCAAAATCGCAGACGCGCCGCGGCACGCCGCGCGTTCTGGCGCTGGTCGGCGACCGCTATCACAACCCCGATTATATTCGCACAGGTCTGGACCCGGTGTTCAAGGAGCTGAACATCCCGATCGATTACACCATCGCCTATGACCAGATTTCCGCCGAGCTGCTGAAGAACTATCAGATCTTCCTCACCTATCGGGACGGCATGATCTGGCCGGGCGGCTATCTCGGCCCGGACGCCTCTTCCTACTACGCGGAGAATCTGGAAAACCCCAAGTCATTTCCCGATCCCGTTTCCAAGCCTTGCATGACGGAAGAGCAGGGCATGGCCATCAAGGACTTTGTGAATGCCGGCGGCGGTCTGTATGCGATGCATAACAGCAGCTACATATCGCTCTACGTAAAATCCTATCGGGATGTGATGGGTGGCGTGTCCAAGGCCCACCCGCCGCTGCGCCCTTTCCAGGTACACCCCACGAAGAACCGCCATCCCATCACCGAGGGCATCCAGCCCTTCATGGTCAATGACGAACAGCATTATGTTCAGTACGATTTGGATCCGGCGCATGTCATTCTTGAGTCCGAAAACATCGACGGCCTGACGTTCAGAGACATGGGCACCAAATCGGTTTCCGCCTGGGCGCATGACCATGGCAAGGGCCGCGTGGTGTTCACGGCCGTTGGGCACAACATGCATGCGATGTGGAATCCGCAATATCTGGAAGTGCAGAAGCGTTCGGTGCGCTGGCTGCTGCGGCAGATCTAGCGCCCCGCGCGGGATAAATTGAGCTGGTTACTTGAGGATTGCGCCGCGCTCTCGCGACGCGGGGCTCGGTGGCGCGACAGGGCCCCGCGCCGCGAATGCGGCGCAAACAAATAAGTTCAATCCCTGTCGCGATGGAGGAAAGTTGCCGGAAAAACTCGGACACCATTTCAAGCACGCCCTTTGGCGTGCTTGAAATGGTGGGCGCGACAGGGATTGAACCTGTGACCCCTCCCGTGTGAAGGGAGTGCTCTCCCGCTGAGCTACGCGCCCGCCTGCCCATGTCTGGCGGAGGGGCAGGGCTATAAGGGCGGGCCCCCGACCCGTCAAGCGCTCCCGCGCCATTCCGCCGGAAAAGGCCAGAACTACAGCAGCTTGAGCCGGGACAGAGCCTCAGGCAACTCGGCGAAATCATCCAGAACCAGATCCGCACCCAGCTCCGCCGCCGGCACCGGGGTAAAGCCATAGGAAAAGAGAATGCAGGGGGCCGCCGCCGCCCGGGCGGTGTTGAGGTCGGTGATGGAGTCCCCAATCATCACCCCGGGCGCTCCCCCGCAATCGGTGACCACCTCGTGGAAGATGCGCGGGTCCGGCTTGGTGTAGGCCTTCCGTCCGGCGCCGTAGACGGCGGCAAACATCCCATCCAGCCCCAACAGCGGCAGCAACCGGTCGGTCAATTCCTGCGGCTTGTTGGTCAGAACCCCCAGCCGCGCGCCGCGCCGCTTCAGCGCCGCCAGGGTTTCCGGCACGCCGGGAAACAGCCTGGTGCCGTCGGCGATATGAGCGCGGTAATGGTCCAGGAAAATCTCCACCAGCGCCGGCATCTGGTCTTCCGTCACCGGCGTGCCCGACGCCTCCATCGCCTGGGCGATCAGGGCGCGGGCGCCGAACCCCACCATGTGGCGCAAATGGGCCAGATCCAGCAGCGGCCGCCCCCTGGCCGCCAGCACGGCATTGGTCGCCCCCAACAGGTCGGGCGCGGTGTCGGCCAGGGTGCCGTCCAGGTCGAAGATCAGGGCAGGGGGCATAGGAAAGGGAATCCGGCTAGAATCGCGGCAATATAGCGTCGTAAATCGTCACTTCCTCTTTTTTAGACAGGAGCCTAGCTGATCCCATGTCGAAGGCCGCCATCATTCTGGCCGCGGGTCAGGGAACGCGGATGAAGTCCGCTGTCCCCAAGGTGCTGCACAAGGTGGCGGGACTGCCGCTTCTGGGCCATGTCATTGCCGCGCTCAAGGGTGCGGGGGTGGACCGGCTGGTGGTTGTGACCTCGGCGGCCGGCGATGCAGTGCGCGACTATGCCAAGGCCGCCGGCGCCGACACCGCCATCCAGCAGGAGCAGCTTGGCACCGGCCATGCCGCGGCCTGCGCGCGAGAGGCGCTGGCCGGTTTTGATGGCACCCTGCTGGTGGTCAATGGTGACATGCCGCTGATCACCGCCGACACGATTGCCGAATGTGTGAAGGCGCAGGAGCGCACCGGCCTGGCGCTGCTGGCCTTCGAGGCCGCCGAGCCCGGCGCTTATGGCCGAGTACTGATGACGCCGGACGGCACGCTGGACCGCATCGTGGAGTTCAAGGATGCGAGCGAAGCCGAACGCGCCACCACTTTCTGCAATGCCGGCTGCTATGCCGCCGACGCGCAGAAATTTTTCGGCTGGGCCGCCGCGCTCAGATGCGACAATGCCCAGAAGGAATATTACCTGACCGATGTGCCCGCCCTGGCCAGGCAGGATGGCGTGCAATGCGCGGTTGCGATCACGGACGAACTCTCTGTCACCGGCGTCAACAGCCGCGCGGAGCTGGCGGAGGCGGAGCGGAAATTCCAGGCGCGGATGCGCGCCCGCTTCCTGGCCGATGGCGTCACTATGATGGCGCCGGAAACCGTTTTCTTCGCGTATGACACGAAAATCGAGAACGATGTCGAGATCGAACCCTTTGTGATGTTCGCGAGCGGCGTGACGGTGAGAAATGGTGTGCGGCTGCGCAGCTATTCGCATCTGGAAGGCGCCACGGTTGCCTCCGGCGCCATCATCGGACCCTTCGCGCGGCTGCGCCCCGGCGCCGACATCGGCGAGAACGCCCATATCGGCAATTTCGTGGAAGTGAAGAACACCAAAATCGGCGCGGGCGCCAAGGCCAATCACCTGACCTATCTGGGCGATGCCACGGTCGGGGAAGGCGCCAATATCGGGGCCGGCACCATCACCTGCAACTATGACGGCTTCACCAAGGCGCATACCGAGATCGGCGCGGGCGCCTTCATAGGCTCCAACACCGCGCTGGTGGCGCCGGTGAAGGTGGGCCATGGCGCCGTCACCGCGGCGGGGTCGGTGATCACCGACGATGTCTGTCCCGATGCGCTGGCGATCGCGCGCGGTGTGCAAGCCGAAAAGCCGGGCTGGGCGAAAGCCTTCCGTGAGCGCAAGAAATCGGAGAAGAAGTAATGTGCGGCATTGTCGGCATCGCGGGCACGCGCGACGTGGCGCCTGTTATTGTGGAAGCGCTGAAGCGGCTGGAATATCGCGGCTATGATTCCGCTGGCGTCGCCACCCTGGTGGACGGCCAGATCGAGCGCCGCCGCGCCCCCGGCAAGCTGACCAATCTGGAAGCCGCGCTGCGGCATGCGCCCCTGCCGGGCCATACCGGCATCGGCCATACCCGCTGGGCCACCCATGGCGCGCCCACCGAAGCCAACGCCCATCCCCATGCCACCGCGCGGGTGGCGATCGTGCATAATGGCATCATCGAGAATTTCCGCGAACTCAAGGCCGAGCTGATCGCCAAGGGTCATAAGTTCCAGTCCGAAACCGACAGCGAGACGGCGGCGCATCTGGTCACCGACTATATGGACCAGGGCCTGCCGCCCGACGAGGCGGCGAAGCAGGCCATCGCCCGGCTGATCGGCGCCTATTCCATCGCCATGATTTTCCGCGATCATGAGGGCCTGTTGGTGGGCGCGCGCAAGGGGCCGCCCTTGGCGGTGGGTTATGCCGAGCATGAATCCTATCTGGGCTCGGATGCCTTTGCGCTGGCGCCCTTCACCAACAAGGTCGCCTATCTGCAGGATGGCGATGTGGCGGTGGTGAACGGCACCCAGGTGACCATCTTCGACGCCGAAGGCCGCCGCGCGAACCGCGAGGTCCAGATCACATCCGCCTCGGCCGCGTTGGTGGACAAGGCCGGCCACGCCCATTTCATGGCCAAGGAAATCCACGAGCAGCCCGAAGTGGTGGGCCATACCCTGGCGCACTATCTCGATCCCGCGGGGCCGCATGTACGCCGCCAGGGCAAGGGGTTGCGCGATGCGATGGTCAAGGCCTCGCGCCTGACCATCTCGGCCTGCGGCACGGCCTATTACGCCGGCATGGTGGGAAAATACTGGTTCGAGAAGCTGGCGCGCATGGCGGTGGAAACCGATGTGGCGTCCGAGCTGCGCTATCGCGATGCGGTCTATCCCGACAATGGCGCGGCGCTGTTCGTTTCTCAGTCGGGCGAGACCGCCGATACCTTGGCGGCCCTGCGCGACGCCAAGGCCAAGGGCCAGACCACCATCGCGGTGGTGAATGTTGCGGAGTCCAGCATCGCGCGTGAGGCCGACATCGTGCTGCCGACCTATGCGGGGCCGGAGATCGGGGTGGCTTCCACCAAGGCTTTCACCTGCCAGCTTGCCGCGTTGGCGTCCTTTGCCATTGCCGCGGCCGAAGCGCGCCGGACCATCAGCAAGGGCGAAGAGCAGCGGCTGTGCGAAGCCCTGCTGGAGGCGCCGCGCCACATCGCCGAATTCCTGAAGCAGGAAAAAGCCGTGAAGGCGCTGGGCGAGGAAATCGCCAAGGCCCGTGACGTGCTCTACATGGGCCGCGGCGCCAGTTATCCGCTGGCGCTGGAAGGGGCGTTGAAGCTGAAGGAGATCAGCTACATCCATGCCGAAGGCTATGCCGCCGGCGAGATGAAGCATGGCCCCATCGCCCTGATCGACGAAGCGGTGCCGATCATCGTGATCGCCCCGCATGACGCGCATTTCGAAAAGACCATCTCCAACATGCAGGAGGTGATGGCGCGGGGCGGCAAGGTGCTGTTGATCTCCGACAAGGACGGCATCGGGAAGGCGGGCAAGGTCTGGGCCTCGATCGAGGTGCCGACCACCAACAGCTTCATCACCCCGCTGATCTATGCCCTTCCGGTGCAACTGCTGGCCTATTACGCGGCCATCGCCAAGGGTACCGACGTGGACCAGCCGCGGAATCTGGCAAAGTCGGTTACCGTCGAATAGCGATTGCACCGTCATACGGGGCCTGTAAGGTCTCGCCCATGACCGACCAGAACGCCCTCAAGCGCGCCGTGGCCGCCAAGGCCCTCGACTATGTGAAAGACGGCATGAAGCTAGGGCTGGGCTCCGGCTCGACCGCCGAGATTTTCGTGGAGATGCTGGCGCCGCGTCTCCGCGGCGGCGAGAAGCTGCTCTGCGTGCCCACATCCGAAAAGACCGCGGCACTGGCCCGTAAGCTGGGCTTTACCCTGGCGGCGCTGGACGATCTGGCGCCGCTGGACCTGACGGTGGACGGCGCCGACGAGGCCGACCGCAATCTCGACCTGATCAAGGGCGGCGGCGGCATGCTGCTCAGGGAAAAGATCGTCGCCGCCGCCTCGCGACAGATGGTGGTGATCGCCGATGAATCCAAGCTGGTGCCGCGGCTGGGTCGCTATCCGCTGCCCATCGAAGTCGTGGAGTTCGGTCACAAATCCACGGCCACGCGCTTGTCGGCCGCGTTGGCGGCCGCCGGCTACGCCAATGTGGCCATGACCCTGCGCCAGCGCGACGGCGTTTTCAAAACCGACAGCGGCAACGTGATCTATGACTGCGCCTTCGGCGCCATCCAGAACGCGTCCAAACTGGCAGCCGCCATCTCTGCCGTTCCGGGCGTGGTCGAGCACGGTCTCTTCATCGGTGTGGCCACAACCTTGTTAATCGCGGCCGACGGCGAGATCGAAGTCATCAATCGCACATGAGCAAGTATGACTACGATCTTTTCGTCATCGGCGGCGGCTCCGGTGGCGTGCGCGCCAGCCGCATGGCGGCGCTGGCGGGCTTCAAGGTGGCCCTGGCCGAGGAATGGCGGATGGGCGGCACCTGCGTCATCCGCGGCTGCATTCCCAAGAAGCTCCTGGTCTATGCCAGCCAGTTCCGCGAGAACATCCTGGATTCGGCCGGCTACGGCTGGTCCTTCGGCGAGTGCAAGTTCGACTGGCCGACGCTGATCGCCAACAAGGACAAGGAGATCGCGCGGCTCGAAGGCATTTACACCACCAATGTCGAGAAGGCCGGCGTCGTCATCTATCAGGATCGCGCGGTGTTCGAGGACCCGCACACCGTGGCTCTGCTCAATTCCGGCAAGCGCGTCACAGCCGGCAAGATCCTGATCGCCACCGGCAACCGTCCGACGCGCGACATGGGCAGCGACCGCATCGTGCCGGGCGCCGAACTTTGCATCACCTCCGACGACGCCTTCCATCTGAAAGAGTTGCCGGGCTGTGTCGTGATCGGCGGCGGCGGCTATATCGCCGTGGAGTTCGCGCATATCTTCCAGGGTCTGGGCAGCGAGGTGACCCTGGTCTGCCGCCGCGACAAGCCGCTGTTCGGTTTCGACGACGACATGCGCGATGCGCTGTTCGCCAACATGCAGGAACGCGGCATCCGGGTGCTGAGCCACAACCAGTTCACCAGGATCGAAAAGACGGCTGCCGGCCTGAAGGTAGAGACCGACAAGGGTGCTTCCATCACCTGCGACCAGATCATGCTGGCCATCGGGCGCGCGCCGAACACCAAGGCGATGCATGTGGAAAAAGCGGGTGTCGAGCTGGGCCGGCGCGGCGAGGTAAAGGTGGATGAATATTCCCGCACCTCGGCGCCGCACATTTACGCCATCGGCGACGTCACCGACCGGGTGCAGCTCACCCCTGTCGCCATCCATGAAGCCATGTGCTTTGTCGAAACCGCCTTCAAGAACAATCCGACCGCGCCCGACCATATCCATGTGCCCAGCGCGGTGTTTTCGACGCCGGAGCTGGCGGGCGTGGGCCTGACCGAGACCAAGGCGCTGCTCCAGGGCCATTCCATCGACGTTTACAAATCCACCTTCAAGCCGTTGTTGCACACATTGGGAGGGCGGCCGGTGCGAACCCACATCAAACTGATCGTGGACTCCAAAACCGACACGGTGCTGGGTTGCCATATCTTCGGCGACCATGCCTCCGAGATCATTCAGATCGTGGCCGTGGCGCTGAAAATGGGCGCCACCAAAAAGGACTTCGACAGCACTATTGCGCTGCATCCGACGGCCGCAGAGGAGCTGGTGACCATGCGCACCAAGAGTTACAGCAAAAGCCCCGCTGAGCTCCCGGTTTAAGGCATTGACGGGATTTAGTTTTCCGGTCCCGCCGGGCGCATAAGTCCCCTTCCGGCTGGTTGCTGGTAAAATCCCCCCCCATCGCCTATATCCCCGGCTTGTTTTTGAAGGAGCACCCGGTGGCCCAGAGCTGGACGCCGCAAAGCTGGCAGGACAAGCCCGCGCGCCAGATGCCGGATTATCCGGACAAGGCGGCGCTGGACCGGGTTCTGACCCAGTTGAAGACCCATCCCCCGCTGGTTTTTGCCGGCGAGGCGCGCAACCTGATGGCCGGGCTCGGCCAGGTGGCGGAAGGCAAGGCTTTCTTGCTCCAGGGTGGCGACTGCGCCGAAAGCTTCGCCGAATTCCACCCCGACAATATCCGCGACACCTTCCGCGTGCTGCTGCAGATGGCGGTTGTGCTGACCTTTGCCGCGGGCGTGCCGGTGGTGAAGGTGGGCCGTATCGCCGGCCAGTTCGCCAAGCCGCGCTCCGACGATTTCGAGAAGCAGGGCGATGTCACTTTGCCGTCCTATCGCGGCGACAACATCAATGGCGGCGAGTTCACAGCCGAGGCGCGCATTCCCAATCCGCAGCGCCTGCTGCAGGCGACCGCCCAGTCGGCGGCCACGCTAAACCTGTTGCGTGCCTTCGCGCAGGGCGGTTATGCCGACCTGCACAATGTGCATCGTTGGATGCTGGGCTTCATAGCGGACTCGCCGGCCAGCGAAAAATACAAAGGTCTCGCACAGCGTATTTCCGAAACGCTCGATTTCATGGCGGCCTGCGGCATCACGTCGGATTCCGTGCCCCAGCTGCGCGGCACCGATTTCTACACCAGCCATGAGGCGCTGCTGCTGCCCTACGAGCAGGCGATGACGCGTGTCGATTCCACCAGCGGCGACTGGTACGACACCTCGGCTCACATGCTGTGGATCGGCGATCGCACCCGCCAGCCCGACGGCGCCCATGTCGAGTTCATGCGCGGCATCAAGAACCCGATCGGCCTGAAATGCGGCCCGTCGCTCGATCCCGAAGAGCTGCTGAAGCTGATCGATATCCTCAACCCGGGCAATGTCCCCGGCCGGCTGACCCTGATCGCCCGCTTCGGCGCCGACAAGATCGCCGACAAACTGCCGCCCATGCTCCGCGCTGTGAAGCGCGAAGGCAAGAAGGTGGTTTGGTCCTCCGATCCCATGCACGGCAACACGATCAAGCTCCAGTCCGGCTACAAGACCCGGCCGGTGGAGCGGGTGCTGGAGGAAGTGCGCAGTTTCTTTGCCATTCATCGCGCCGAAGGCACCCATGCCGGCGGCGTGCATTTCGAGATGACCGGCCAGAATGTCACCGAATGTTTGGGGGGAGCGCAGGGCCTGAAGGAGATCGACCTGCAGGACCGCTATCAGACCGCCTGCGATCCACGGCTCAATGCCAGCCAGGCGCTGGAGCTTGCCTTCCTGATTGCGGAAGGCATCCGCGACGAGCGCATCAAGCATTCGGCGCTGGCCGCTTCGGCCTGAGGCGAAATGGGCATAGCGCGGCTGCTCGCAAAAGGCTGGATCATTTTCTGCCTGTTTGCGGGCGCCCATGCGCTGCGCTTTGCGATAAAGAGCGGCGTGCCGCTGCAATCCAGCGTCCTCGCCATCGGCATCTGCGCTCTTTTGTTCATGGCCATGGGCCTGTTGTTCGTGGGCGGCTTTGGCGTCTCCGCCTCCCATTCCTCGGGCACGCCCCGGATCGGGCGCTTCCAGGCGCATCACCTGATCCCGGGCTTCAATGAAGGAGTGTTCCTGCTCTTTGTCGTGCTGAGCTTCTTCAATCAGGCCTTTGTCGCGCCGCTGGTCCTGGAGCAGAACCCCGCGAGCGCGCTGCAGAATGCGATCTATTTCGTGGTGCCGGGACAGCGGACCCTGGTCGCATCGCTGGAAGCCTGCACCATGGACGGGGGCCGCGTTTTCGCCGCCGCCTTCGCCTGGCTGCTGGCGATCATCTATCTGGCCAGCGCCACCTCGCGCCTTAGACTCCAGGCCGGCCTGATCCGGCTGGAAGCCGGCGACCGGCCCCAGCCGCTTGGGCCCACCCTGCGGGCCTTTCTGTTCGGCATCGTGGCGGTGGTGGGTATCCAGTTCCTGTTCGTGGGCTCGGCCTATCCCTGGCTCAATTGCAGCGCCTTTGCCGACGTCACCGGGGCCCTCCTGATCGGGCTGGCCCCCTTGATGCTGGCTTATCTGATTGTCGCGGCACTGGCTTCGCTGCTTGCCTCGGCCCCAGAAAAACAACAATAGTTTCAAATACTTATATAAGTAACAAGCCGCAATATTTCTTTGCTGGCGGGGCCCCGCGGCCCGAACGTTAATGCGCGTCAAAATACAGCTGGGGACCAGCCTTTGTTTCTTCGCCGCCGGGTGCCGGAAAATGGACCGCTGAAGGCTGCCGTCATCGGCGCCGGAGTGTTCGGCCATCATCATGCCACCAAGTACAAAGCCTTCGCCCAGGCGGGAAAAGGCGTCGAGCTTTTTGCCGTGGCCGATCCCAATCCCGACATGCGCACCAAGGCCAAGGCGCATCATGGCTGCCAAGTCGTCGCTGACTGGCGCGATCTTTTGGGTAAGGTTGATCTGGTGAGCGTCTGTTCGCCAGCCGTCACCCATGCCGAGATCGTGCGCAGCTTCCTGAAGGCGGGCGCCCATGTGCTGGTGGAAAAGCCCATCGCCACCAACAGGGAGGAAGCCTCCGAGCTCGTCACGCTTTCACGTCAGGAAAACCGGGTTCTGTCCGTCGGTCATCAGGAGCGCTTTGTGTTCGCGCGCACCGGCCTTCTGGATCTGCCGCAGGCGCCGCTGGAAATCAGCTGCTGGCGCCAGGGTCCCTGGACCGGGCGCGGCGACGATGTCTCGGTGGTACTGGACCTGATGATCCACGACCTGGACCTGGTGCATGCGCTGGTGCCGGGTGAGGTGACGGAAGTGCGCGCCGAAGGCCTGATCGAATACGGCCCACATGCCGACGAGGTCTTCGCCCTGCTGCGCTTTGACAGCGGCGCCATCGCCAAGCTGGAAACCAGCCGCGTCGCCAACGAACGCAAGCGCGGCCTGCGCGCCATCTATGCCGACGGCATTGTCGAGATCGATTTCCTGTCCCGCACCGTCCGCAACACCACCCCGCACAAGCTGGGGGCGCTGGAATTGGGCGATCCCCTGGGTGAATCCGTGGCGGGTTTTGTCGCCGCCGCCCAGGCAGGCATGGACGCGCTGGTGACGCCGGAACAGGCCGCCCAGGCGCTGGAAACCGCGCTGTGGGTGGAAGAAGCCTCTGGCGTGGCAATGCCGGAGCAGGTGCGGGCCGCGGGCGGCCGCTAACGATTTTCCGCAAAACGGTTCTGCTCGCGCGGCTTTGCGCAATCTCTGCCCGACGCGCTAAATAACAGTCATGACTGACTGTTTTCGCATCGCCTTGGCCCAGCTCAATCCCGTGATGGGCGACATCGCGGGCAACCTCAGCCTCGCCCGCGAGGCCCGCGCCAAAGCGCGGGGCGCCGACGTTATTCTTTTCTCCGAACTCTTCATTGTCGGCTATTCGCCGGAAGATCTGGTGCTCAAACCGGCCCTGCAGGACGACGCGCGCGCCGCGGTGGAAGAACTGGCGCGCGACACCGCCGATGGCGGCCCAGCCATCCTGATGGGTGCGCCATGGGTGGAAGAAGGCAAACTCTATAACGCCATGCTGCTGCTGGACGGCGGCATCATCGCTGGGACAACCTTCAAGGTGGACCTGCCCAACTATGGCGTGTTCGACGAGAAGCGCGTTTTCGTGGCGGGGCCGCCGCCCAGGCCGCTGACCGTGCGCGGTGTCCAGCTTGGCGTGCCGATCTGCGAGGACATCTGGAAACAGGGCGTCTGCGCCGCGCTGGAAGAGACCGGCGCGGAGATTCTCTGCGTGCCCAACGGTTCGCCCTTCGAAGCCGGCAAGGAAGATCTGCGCCTGAAGCTGGCCGCGGCCCGCGTGAATGAGACCGGCCTGCCGCTGATCTATCTCAACCAGCTCGGTGGCCAGGACGAGGTGGTCTATGACGGCGCCAGCTTTGTGCTGAATGGCGATGGCACGATTCCCGTGGCGCTGCCGGGCTGGGTGGAGCAGGTCGCCATCACCGAATGGCAGCGCGACGTTGATAAAAAGAAGGGGGGCGGCAAATGGGTTTGTGCGCCCGGCGACAGGTTCGTGGTGGAAGATCGCTCATCCCAGGTCTATCACGCCATGATGCTGGCGCTGCGCGACTATGTGAACAAGAACCGTTTCCCCGGCGTGGTTCTGGGTCTTTCGGGCGGCATTGATTCCGCCATCTCGGCGGCGGTGGCGGTGGACGCGCTGGGGCCCGATCGCGTGCGCTGCGTGATGCTGCCATCGCGCTATACCAGCCGTGAAAGCCTGGAAGATGCCGATGCCTGCGCCCGGATGCTGGGCGTGAAATATGAGACCATCGAGATCGAGCGGGCCGTGAAGGCGATGGGAGAGACCCTGGCCGCGCCCTTTGCCGGCACCAAAGCCGACACCACGGAAGAGAATATCCAGTCACGCCTGCGCGGCGTGATCCTGATGGCCATCTCCAACAAGTTCGGGCCCATGGTGCTGACCACGGGCAACAAGAGCGAGATGAGCGTCGGTTACGCAACCCTCTATGGCGACATGTGCGGCGGCTACAATGTCCTGAAAGACATTTATAAAACAGAGGTGTTTCGGCTTTCCCATTGGCGCAACCAGAATTCGCCGGCCGGCGCCCTGGGGCCGCAGGGACGCGTGATCCCGGAACGTATCATCACCAAGCCGCCCAGCGCCGAGCTGAAGCCCAATCAGACTGACCAGGATTCTCTGCCGCCGTATGACATTCTGGACGGCATCCTGGAATGTCTGGTGGAGCGGGAATGCAGTTTCGACGAGACGGTGGCGCAAGGTTATGACCCTGCCACGGTCAGCCGCGTGGAGCATCTGCTGTATATTTCGGAATATAAGCGCCGCCAGGCGCCGCCGGGGGTGAAGATCAGCAGCCGCAATTTCGGCCGCGACCGGCGCTATCCGATCACGAATGCTTTCCGGGACGCGCGTTAGATGTCAGTCATTGTCCGTTTTGCGCCGTCGCCCACCGGCCTGCTGCATGTCGGCAACGCCCGCACCGCGCTCTTGAACTGGCTGTTTGCGAAGAAGCTGGGGGGCAAATTCCTGCTGCGGATAGACGACACCGATCAGGCGCGTTCGACCAAAGCCTTCGAGGAAGCCATTTATCGCGACCTGGACTGGCTGGGCCTGCGTCACGATCTGGCCGACCGGCAGATCAATCGCCTCGCGGTCTATTCCACGGCTTTCTACAAGCTGCAGGCTACGGGCCGCATCTATCCCTGTTACGAGACCGAAACCGAACTGGAGCGCCAGCGTTCGCTGGCGGCGGCGCGCAAGCTGCCGCCGATCTACAACCGGGCGTCGCTGGAGCCTGCCAACAAGAAGAAATGGGAAGCGGAGGGCCGCAAGCCCCATTGGCGTTTCTTGCTCTCGCGCCAGAAGGTGAGCTGGACCGATCTGGTGCGCGGAGCCGTGGAGATCGACACCGCCACCATGTCTGATCCGGTGGTGGTGCGCGAAGACGGCGCCTTTCTCTATACCCTGCCGTCGGTGGCCGATGATGTGGACTTCGCCATCAGCCATGTGATCCGCGGCGAGGATCATGTCACCAATACCGCTGCCCAGATCGAGATCTTCGAAGCGCTGGGCGCCAAGGTGCCGGCCTTCGCGCATTTTCCGTTGCTGGTGGGCGCAGGCGGTGAAGCCCTGTCAAAGCGCCTCGGGTCGCTCTCCCTGCAGCAGCTTCGCGAGGAAGGCATGGAGTCCCTCGCGGTGGCGTCTTATCTGGCCAAGATCGGTACCTCCGATCCTGTGGAGCCGCGCCTGTCGCTGGATGAGCTGGCGGGCGCGTTCGACTTCGCCAAGATCGGCCGGGCGCCGGCCCATTTCGTGCCAGAAGAACTGACGGCGCTGAACGCCAAGCTGCTTCACATCTTGCCCTATAGCGCGGTGAAGACCCGCGTGCCCGAAGGTGAAGCCTTCTGGGATGCGATCAAGCCGAACATCGTCAAGGTGTCGGATGTTCCGGAGATGGCGCGGCTGATCCACGGCCCCGTCACGCCGGTGATCGAGGATGCCGGTCTGGCCGCCAAAGCCGCCGCCCTGCTGCCGCCCGAACCCTGGAATGAAGAGACCTGGGGCGCCTGGACCAAGGCCGTTGCCGCCGAGACCGGGGCCAAGGGCCGTGGCCTGTTCCATCCCCTGCGCCTGGCGTTAACCGGGCTGGAGCATGGACCCGAACTCAAAAAGCTGTTACCCCTGATCGGACGCGACCGCTCTCTGGCGCGGCTCAAAGGGCAGACGGCGTGATCACCAAGTGTCAGACCGGAATTCGAATTAGCGGCTGAAATTGCCGTTCGTTTCCGTTTGCCTGATCCCGTCCTTCCTTTTTCGAGCCTTTAGCCCATGTCCGATCCCCTGCGCCTCTTCAACACCCTGACCAAGACCAAGGACGTCTTCGCGCCGCTCGATCCGAAGAATGTGCGCCTCTATGTCTGCGGCCCCACGGTCTATGACCTGGCCCATATCGGCAATGCGCGGCCCGTCATCGTGTTCGACGTGCTGTACCGGCTGTTGCGCCACACCTTCGGCGACGCGCACGTCACCTATGTCCGCAACATCACCGACGTGGACGACAAGATCAATGCGCGCGCCGCCGAGCGCGGCATCTCCATCCGCGAGCTGACCGAAGAGACGGCGCGCATCTATGAGGAAGACGTGGCGGCGCTGGGCAATCTGCCGCCATCCGTCACGCCGCGCGCCACCGAGCATGTCGGCGAGATGATCGCCATGATCGAGCAGTTGATCGCTGCCGGCCACGCCTATGAGGCGGAAGGCCATGTGCTGTTCGATGTTTCCTCCAAGGCCGATTACGGCAAACTGGCGCGCCGTTCGCTGGACGAGATGCTGGCCGGTGCGCGGGTGGAAGTTGCGCCTTACAAGAAAAGCGCTATGGACTTTGTGCTGTGGAAGCCGTCCGACGCGGGCCTGCCGGGTTGGGACAGCCCTTGGGGCCGCGGCCGGCCCGGCTGGCATATCGAATGCTCGGCCATGGCGGGCAAATATCTGGGTGAGACTTTCGACATCCATGGCGGCGGGATCGACCTGGTCTTCCCGCACCACGAGAACGAGATCGCGCAGAGCGAGGGGGCTCATCACAACCACCCGCTTGCCACCGTATGGATGCACAATGGATTTCTTCAGGTCGAAGGTGAGAAGATGGCCAAGAGCACCGGCAACTTCTTCACCATCCGGGACCTGCTGGCTGACTGGCCGGGCGAGGTGCTGCGCTTTACCATGCTGCGCACCCATTACCGCCAGCCGATCGACTTCACGCTTTCAGGTTTGAAAGAAAGCTGGAAGACGCTGGAGCGCTGGTATGCCACAACGGAGCCGCTGGTGGACCCGGCGCCCGATGCCGATTTCTTCGAGGCCCTGTCAGACGATCTGAACACGCCGGCGGCGATCGCCAGTCTGCATCAGACCGACGAGCTGGGGCTGGCGGGAGGGCTGGGTTTTCTGGGTTTCTCAAATGTGCAGCTCAGGATCGCAGCCAAGCCGAAGATGGACACGGCGGCCATCACCGATGCCATCGCTGCCCGCAATGCGGCGCGTAAGGCGAAGAACTTCGCCGAAAGCGACCGCATCCGCGACGAGCTGCTGGGCAAGGGAATCTTGCTCAAGGACGGGCCGCAGGGCACGACCTGGGAAGTCCAGAAATGACCCGCGAGCGTCTCTTCATCTTCGACACCACCCTGCGCGACGGCGCACAGACGCAAGGCGTCGACTTTTCGGTGGAAGACAAGCGCCAGATCGCGCTGGCGCTGGACGGCTTGGGCGTGGATTACATCGAGGGCGGCTGGCCGGGCGCCAATCCGACCGATACGGCCTTCTTCGCCGAGCGCCCGTCTCTCAAACATGCCCGCTTTACCGCCTTCGGCATGACCAAGCGGGCGGGACGCAGCGCCGCCAACGATCCTTCGCTGGCGCCGGTGCTGGAGGCGGCGACCGATGCGGTCTGCCTGGTCGGCAAATCCAGCGCCTTCCAGGTCAAGGTCGCCCTGGAAATTCCGTTGGAGGACAATCTCGACAATATCGCCCGTTCCATGGAGGCGATCGTGGCCAAGGGCCGCGAGCCGCTGTTCGATGCCGAGCATTTCTTCGATGGCTACAGCCACGATGCAGCCTATGCGCTGGCCGCCATCCGCACGGCATATGAAGCAGGCGCCAAGTGGCTGGTGCTGTGCGACACCAATGGCGGGGTGATGCCGGAAGAGGCCTATCGCATCGTCAGTGAGGTCAAGGCCGCGCTGCCCGATGCGCCTCTGGGCATCCACGCCCATAACGACACCGAGCAGGCAGTGGCGGTGTCGTTGGCGGCGATCCGCGCCGGCGCCCGCCAGGTGCAGGGCACCTTGAATGGGCTGGGCGAGCGCTGCGGCAACGCCAATCTCTGCTCGCTGTTGCCCAATCTGATGCTGAAGGAGCCTTATGCGTCCCAGTTCGAGACCGGCATTTCCTTCGAGAAGCTGAAACAGCTGACGCATGTTTCACGGCTGCTGGATGAGATTCTCAATCGGTCTCCGAACCGCTATCAGCCTTATGTCGGTGGCTCCGCTTTCACCCACAAGGGCGGGCTGCATGTTTCGGCGGTGATGAAGAATCCGCAGACCTACGAGCATGTGCCGCCGGAATCGGTGGGCAATAGGCGTATCGTGCCGGTCTCCTCTCAGTCTGGCCGGGCCAATGTCGCGGCGAACTTGTCCGTTAGCGGGGCCATGGACGGTGACAAGCCCGATCTCGCGCGCCTGTTGCAGGATGTGAAGCACAGGGAATTCCAGGGCTACTCCTACGACGATGCTGCCGCGTCCTTCGAACTCCTGGCCCTGCGCCAGCAGAAGAAGCTGCCGCGCTATTTCACGGTCGAGCAGTTCAGCGTCACGGTGGAAAGCCGTGGTGGCGGCGAGCAGTTGGCCTCGAAATCCCGCGCCAGCGTGGAGCTGATGGTGGCGGGCGAGAAGATCACCAGCAGCGGCGCCGGCAACGGCCCGGTCAATGCGTTGGATGCGGCGCTGCGCAAGGACCTGGGCAAATATTCGCCCTTCCTGGCCGACCTCAGGCTGGTGGACTACAAGGTGCGTATCCTCACCAGCGGCACCGAGGCCGTCACCCGGGTGACGGTGGAATCGGCCGACGGCAAGGGCAATCGCTGGTCCACGGTGGGTGTATCGGAGAATATCGTGGACGCCTCCTTCGAGGCGCTCACCGACTCCATCATCTACAAACTGTACCGCGATAAAGCGGAAGTTTAGCGCCTTGCAGGAGCGTTAAGCGCCCCTTCCAGGATTTCCAGCGCCGCTTCCGCCCCATCGGCCAGGTAGTAGAGCTTCAGCACCTTGTCCCTGGCGAAGCCTTTTTTGACGATGGCGTGCAGCATGGCGTCCAGGGCGTCGAAATAGCCGTTCACGTTGACGACGATGATCGGCTTGGCATGCACCCCAAGCTGCGCTTCCGTCGCCACTTCGAAAAATTCGTCGAAGGTGCCGAGCCCGCCGGGCAGGATCAGGAAGGCATCCGACATCTGCAGCATCAGGTTCTTGCGCTCCTGCAGGTGCGGGGTGACGATCAGCTTTTCCTGTGGAGAAACACCCGGCTCCAGCGCCTGCAGGAAGCCCGGCATGATTCCCTGGATCTCGCTGCCGCCGTCCAGCGCCGCCTTGGCCACAATGCCCATCAGCCCCAACCCGCCGCCGCCGAACACCAGCGAATAGCCCATCCGCGCGATGCCGCTGCCGATGGCTTCAGCCGCGTCGCGGAACGCCGGATCGTCGCCGAAGGAGGAACCGCAGAAGACGCATACCGCGGCGCCGGTTTTTTGGGGTGAAGGCTTGTCCATGTTGAGAGCAGGGTTGCGCAAGTTTGTGGTAGTTCTTTAAACCACTTCTTCCTAAACAGGTTTCATCGCCCTTTCCAACGGAGATTCTTTTGCCGCGCTGGGTATGGATTTTGGCAGCGGTGGCCGTCCTGGCCATGATCGCGGGCTTTGTCACATTTGGCGGCGGCGATATGGGGCGGTAGGAGAAAGAAGCTTTCATGCCTCATCCGGTCGAAGAAGGCAGCGGCGCACCGTCCTTACGTCCGCTCTGGGCGCTGATGCCCTATCTGTGGCCCAAGGATATGGGCCTGCGCCTTCGGGTGTTCTTCTCGATTTTCTGCCTGATCCTGGGGATTCTGGCGACTTTCTATTTCCCGCTGCTGATGGGGCGGGTCACCGACCAGTTGGCTCTGCAGCCCGCCGCGGCGCTGGCGCTGGGCACCAGTTTCGCGCTGATCGGCGCCTATGTGCTGTCGCGCATCCTGATGCAGGCCTTTGCACAGTTGCGCGACGGCATCTTCGCCAAGGTGCTCTACCACGCCATGCGCGAAGTGGCGGTGCAGACCTTCGCCCATGTCCATACCCTGTCGCTGCGCTTTCATCTGGAACGCAAGACCGGCGGCCTGTCCCGGGTGATCGACCGCGGCGTCAAGGGAATCGACACACTCCTATCCTTTGCTTTGTTCAGCATCTTCCCCACCATCTTCCAGCTTCTGCTGTTCAGCACTTATATGGTGATCAAGCTGGACTGGGCCATCGCGCTTTCCACCATGGTCATGGTGGTGGCCTATACCTGGTTCACCTTCGCCATCACCCGCTGGCGCATCGCTTTCCGCCGCGAGATGAACCAGAGCGATACCGACGCCAACACCAAGGCGGTCGATAGCCTGCTGAATTTCGAGACAGTGAAATATTTCAACAATGAAGCGCATGAGACGCGGCGCTTCGACCTGTCGATGGAGCGCTACTCGACGGCCTCGATCCAGTCCCAGACTTCGCTGTCGATCCTCAACACCGGCCAGGCCGCGATCATGGCCTTGGGCATGGGCGTGGTGATGACGCTGACGGCGCTGGGAATCAAGGACGGCCGTTTCACGGTGGGCGATTTCGTGATGGCCAACGCCATCCTGATGCAGCTCTACCAGCCGCTGAATCTTCTGGGCACCGTCTATCGCGAAATCACGCAAGGCTTGGTGGACATGGATGCAATGTTCCGCTTGCTGCGGCGGCCCCAGGAAGTGACGGACAAGCCGGGCGCCGCGGCGCTGATTGTCCGGGGCGGCGAAATCAAGTTCGACAATGTGGTTTTTTCCTATGATCCGGAACGCACGGTCCTGAAAGGCATCAGCTTCACCGTGCCGGCCGGCAAGACGGTGGCGGTGGTGGGGCCGTCGGGCGCGGGCAAGTCCACCATCAGCCGCATTCTCTACCGCTTCTACGACATCAAAAGCGGCCAGGTGACGATCGACGGCCAGGATATCCGCGACGTGACCCAGGAATCCCTGCGCGCCGTGATCGGCATCGTCCCGCAGGACACGGTGCTGTTCAACGACACGGTCAAGTATAACATCGCCTATGGCCGGATCGGCGCCAACGAGGCCGAGATCAAGGAGGCGGCGCGCCTGGCCCAGATCGACAAGTTCATCGTGGAATTGCCGATGGGCTATGACGCCATGGTGGGCGAGCGCGGCCTGAAGCTGTCAGGCGGGGAAAAGCAGCGGGTCGCCATTGCCCGCACCATCCTCAAGAATCCGCCCATCCTGCTGCTGGACGAGGCGACCAGCGCGCTGGACACCGGCACGGAGCGGGAAATCCAGAGTGCCTTGAATGAAGTCTCGCGCAATCGCACCACCCTGGTGATCGCGCACCGGCTCTCCACCGTGGTGGATGCCGACGAGATCCTGGTGCTGGACCATGGCCGCATCATCGAGCGCGGCCGCCACTCAGAACTGCTGGCACTCGGCGGGCACTATGCCGCGATGTGGAACAAGCAGCGAGAAGCCGCTGCCGCCCGCGAGAAGCTCAAGGAAGTGGAAAACGATCCCGATGTTGCGCCGGGTGTGGCGAAAGCCGCGCCTGTTTAAAGAAGCCCACATCACCCGCACGATGCCAAGGCATCGCCGGGCCGCCAGTTCAGACGGACGTCAACGGTTATAGGATCTCGACGCGATCTACTTCCACGCCCTTGTTGCCCTGGCGTGTGGAGTAGCGGATGCGCTGGTCAGGCTCCACCTGCTGCACACCCGAGCGCCGGAGCGCGCTGGCATGCAGATAGATGTCGCCGTTGCCGCTGTCCGGCATCACAAAGCCGAAGCCCTTCTGGTCGTTGAAGAACTTGATCTTGCCTTCGACCATGGGACCGGACGGGCCGCTGTCGCGATGATGGAAGCCGCCACCGCCACCGCCACCGAAACCATCGCGCCGCGGGCCCCGGCTGGGTGCTTCCGCAGTGGAGGTATCGACGCTGTGCACCGTGACCACCTGCATCCCGCGCGCACTGTCGGCCAGATCACAAACGATGGTCGTGCCGGGCGGCACGTCGCTGTGACCCGCGGCCTGGAGCGCGCTGGCATGACAGAAGGCGTCGCCGCCATTGTCCAGTGTGATGAACCCGTAACCTTTGGTTCCGTTAAACCACTTCACTTTGCCCTTCGCAGAAGCCTGCGAAATGGCCTTTTCATTGCCATATGCCATTGAACCGACGCACTGCCCCATGCCGGCTAGACACCCCAAGCCGCTCCCCATCCCGGCCAATAAGGGGGGCGACTGCGACATCATGACTACAGAAAGGGGCGGCCCGCAACGGTGTTAACGGCACATTTGTTATGGTCTTTATTGCTGCGTCGCAGCAAGGTCGCTTGACTTCCGGCCCGGTTATCTGGATATAGGGACATCCGAAGCGACGCACCGGGCCCCCTGTCTTTTCAATTTTGGGCGCCTATCCGCCGGATCTCTGTTTGACCTCCGTTCCCTCCAATGTGCGTGGAAGACGGCCAACACGCCGTAATCCCGCGCCTTTTGGCGCGTCCACGGTATTTGAGGATTTTGTGACTGACCTGACTTTTGTTTCGCTTGGCGTGGCCGAGCCGATCCTTCGCGCGCTCGCCGCCGAGAACTACACCCTTCCTACGCCAATCCAGGCCAAGGCCATCCCGGCTCTGCTGGAAGGCCGTGACCTCCTGGGCATTGCCCAGACCGGCACCGGCAAGACGGCCGCTTTCGGCCTGCCGCTGCTCCAGAAGCTGTCGACCGGCCATGTCCCGCCGGGGCCCAAGCAGGCGCGGGCCCTGATCCTGGCGCCGACCCGCGAGTTGGCGGTCCAGATCGAGCAGAGCCTTCGCACCTATGGCCGCTTTTTGAATTTGAAGCTGGCCGTGATCCTGGGCGGCGTCAGCCAGAACAACCAGGTGCGCGCCATGGCGCGCGGCGTGGACATTCTGGTGGCAACGCCCGGCCGCCTGCTGGACCTGGTGCAGCAGAAGCATGTGCGGCTGGACGCGGTGGAATGCTTCATCGTGGACGAAGCCGACCGCATGCTGGACATGGGCTTCATTCGGGACGTGCGCAAGCTGGCGGCCCTGCTGCCGAAGAAGCGCCAGTCCATGCTGTTCTCGGCCACCATGCCCGATGATATCGCCAAGCTGGCGCATGAGATGCTGAACCAGCCCCAGCGCATCGAGATCGCGCCGCAGGGACGCACCGCCGATCGTGTCACCCAGAAGCTCTATTTCGTGCCCATGCCGCAGAAGCGGCAGCTGCTGAGCGAGCTGTTGAAAGACGTGTCGCTGAACCGGGTGATCGTCTTTACCCGCACCAAGCACGGCGCCAATCGCGTGGCCGAGCATCTGTCGCGCACCGGCGTGGTCGCCGAAGCCATCCACGGCAACAAGAGCCAGAATGCCCGGCAGCGCGCGCTGGAAATGTTCCGCGACGGCAAGGCCCGCGTCCTGGTGGCCACCGACATCGCCGCCCGCGGCATCGACATCGACAATATCTCCCATGTGGTGAATTTCGAGCTGCCCAACGAGCCGGAAAGCTATGTCCACCGTATCGGCCGCACCGCGCGCGCCGGCACCGACGGCATTGCCATCAGTTTCTGCGACCCCTCCGAGCGCGGTTATCTGCGCGACATCGAGCGGCTGATCCACATCAAGATCGAGGTGGTGGCCCATGAACTGCCGGAACTGACGGAAGAGCAGCGCCGGCAAATGGAAGAGCCTC
>Ga0310811_10001405_pt1 | contig 30435 bp, 30 predicted proteins | sample YCmetagenome_FD_207642 | JGI IMG/M metagenome (GOLD analysis project Ga0310811, IMG submission 207642) | Soil microbial communities from experimental microcosm in Duke University, North Carolina, United States - YC | ecosystem: Engineered > Artificial ecosystem > Soil microcosm > Unclassified ...
CGTTCCGCGCTGATGGTCCAAAATTACGAGCCTCGGGTCGATTGGACCGTGGTCCAACCAAAGTTCTGCGCAAGGTCCGCCTCGATCAAAAATCCGTCACTTGCCTTCCAGGTGGTCGGACCCAAGGCCCGACCGTGGTACTTTCAGAGACGTATCGACTACCAACGGCCGCCGACATGAACACATTGTCGAAACCGACTCGTCGCCGATTTCTGCTGAGCGCCGGCACGCTCGCCGCGGGCTGGGAGCTGTCTTCGGCAGACACTGTCCTGACGCAGGAGCTTGCGCCCACGCCGGCCTGTCACGACGGTGACGAACCGACAGTGCGCCAATCCGAAGGACCGTTTTTCAAACCAAGCTCGCCGGAAAGAAGTGACCTGCGCGAGCGTGGCGCTACCGGCCGTAAATTCGAGCTTTCCGGCTTTGTGCTGACGAGGCGTTGCCGCCCGCTTGGCGGAGCGGTGGTCGATCTCTGGCATGCTGATGACAAGGGTGAATACGACAACACTGGATTCCGGTATCGCGGCCACGTCATTACCGGGTCTGACGGCGCGTTCAGCTTCCGTACCATCGTGCCTGCGGTTTATACCGGCCGTACCCGGCACTATCACATCAAGGTTCAGACGCCCGGTAGCCGCCTGCTGACCACGCAACTCTATTTTCCCAACGAGCCCGCGAACGCGCGCGACGACCTGTTCAAGCGCGAATTGCTGATGCGGGTTGCGGAGGCCGGTGGAAATCTCACCGGCCGGTTCGATTTCGTGCTGAATATTGGCTAGCGACGTTGACGCTCTTCGGCAGCATTGCATCTCGCCGGCTCGAGATGCTCACCGCAACTTGCGGCCGCATACCATCATTTCTCCTGCCAATATAAGAAGACCGCCCTGAAGGCGGCCTTCGCTCGACTATCAAGCGAGACCTGCCGCGTATGTGAGCCGGTCAATACCGATAGTAAGCCCTCCGGTAGTGCCGATAATACGGATAGCCGCCGTACCGATAGTATGCGCGGCGGTAGCCGTAATAGGGATAACGATAACCGTAGCCGTAGGCAGGATAACCGTAGCCATAGGCATAAGGATAGTCGCCGTAATAGTACGGATCGTAATAGCCATAGTAGCCACGGTAGTAGGGAGCCGTTGCGGCGACCGCGAGGCCCGTCGCGAGACCAAGGCCCACGCCCCAACCCCAGCCGCCATGCCAATGCCCGCCGCGCCAACCACCCCATCTTGCGTCGGCCGCTCCAGGAAGAGCGACTGTCATGCCAGCAATCGCAACCGCTGTCACAGCAGCGAGTCCAATCTTCCGTAGTCGCATAGACATCTTTTTTTCTTCCTCCCCTTCGTTCGAGACAACGACCTCGCCCCGCTCGGCCAAGGCCGCCCAATCCGTGTTGGAGGGGAACACGCCCGGACCGAAATCATAGCGGCGCGCAAAGACCACTCAGGCGCATTGCGAAAATCAACAGCGAGTTCCTGGCAGCACGCGCGCGCGCCTGCACAGCACAATTTAAATTCGGTCTGAAATTCTTCGCTATGTCATTCGACATATCGTGTCGTCTCGGACACGTTCGAACGATCAAGAGTTCGTGACGCGCGCAGGACTCGGCGAAACCGGGTATTTCTTGTTCAGGGAAGACGCGTGCAACGCATATACGACGCACGCACATGCAAGTCATGCACACAGACACGTGAAACACGCATAGGAGGGTCGAATGCGCAGGCTTTTCATCATCCTGGCAATTATCCTGGTGCCCTCGGTCGCCATCGCGCGCGGTGGTGGAGGCGGAGGTGGTGGCGGCGGCGGTGGCGGCGGTGGCGGCGGCGGTGGTGCCGGTCACGGCGGCATGAGCGTAGGGCATGGCGGTATGAGTGCCGGCGGCGGTGGCCGCGGCCCAGCCATGATGTCCGGTGGCATGTCCAGTGGTGCGCGCATAGGCGGCGTCGGCGGCCCCCGGGCAGCGGCAATTTCCGGAAGTCCGCGAATGAACAGTTGGTCCGGCAACAATTGGTCCGGCCGCATGGCTGCCGGGGCCACTCACGCCGGTAACTGGAATAATTGGGGCCACCGGAACCACGGCCGTCACCACCACCGCCATAACAACGTCTTCTTTGTCGGCGGCGGGCCGTGGTGGTGGGGTGACTACGGCTATTACGACAACGGATGCTGGCAGTGGGTCGAGACGCGGCGCGGATTACGCCGGATCTGGACCTGCGGCGACTATTACTAGAACGGATTGACGTAGTTCACGATCGCGATCTGCCGCAGGATCAGCTTGCGGATGATGTGACTTGGCTTGATGTGCTCGGTAAAGATCGCGGCCGCGCCTGCGGTGCCGGCAGGAAGACTCGCGGCAAGCTTCGCGTCGTCGAGCTTGACGCGAACGACAAATGGCGCCGCCGTGACCTGCCTCGGCGTCACGGCCGTGCCGGAAGCGAGGATCTGGCCTGTCGACGTCGCCTGCAGGACGGCGTCAAGCTCCGCGTGATCAAGCCAGAGCGGGACCCGGCGTCATTTCTCCGTGTCGACCACTTTTCTCCAGGTGTGGTCGGGATTGAAAGAGGTGATGCGCGATGCGGCCTGAGCCGTGTTGTCGCCGAGGTCCTTCTCGTAGATATCGCCGTTGTGGTTGATCATGAACGTCATGATCCCGGAATTGCCGTATTCGGCGGGGTAGGCGACGGCTGCAAAGCCGCCGATCATGTCGCCTTTCGCGATGTAATCAATGGCGCCGCCCGGCGCGGCCGGGCCCTGTCGCGTCAGGACCTTGTAATAGTAACCGAAGAACGGCTCGCCGGCGCCGGGCCGATAGCCGCGTTGGGTTGCGGCCGCGACAGCCTCGCCGAGCGGGCTCGGCTGCTCGTTGCCGCTGGTCGGCCAATAGAGGCCATCCTTCTTGCCGGGCGAACTGACGACTCGCTGCGCGTAGACGGCTTGGCCGCTCTTGCTCTTGAACATGTCGGCGTAGTCGTTTTGCGCGTCGTAATAGGCGAGCAGGGCCTTCATGGTCGAAAGCTCATTCTCTCCGATGCGCCGGGCCAGGATTTCCTCGCGGCCGGCCGCGACATCGAATATCCACTGCCCGTCGCGCTGCACCATCGGGATCGGGAACGGCCAGTCATTCGGGCCCACGATCAGCGTGGCGCCCTTGCCCGCTTCCGTGACGATGCGGTGCCCGGCGTCGTAGGCGGCCAGGTACTCCTGCCGTCTATTCGCATCCGCGACCGGATCGCCGGAGGAAACGAGATCCGCGGAACCCGGCCCAAGGATGCTCACGATGGTCTTGCCATCACCACTTCGCGCCGCCTTCGCAAGCGCATCGACAGCTGCCTCAGGCGTGCTGAAGCGCTGCTGCGCCTGCGCGAGCGATGACAGCGCGAGCACGAGCATCGTCGCGCCGGCCAGCAAGGTGATTTTGCTCAAGAGACGAACATGACGTGCGTTGATCATGGCCGTTCACCTCTCATTTGGATGCGGACCGGAGTTATGGATGGCATCCGTGCACCTGAAGCGATCCACTGGTCGTAACTTTGGAATGGCACTCCGAGCTTGTCGTAGTAGACGCGCAGGTAGCCGTCGTAACCCCGGAAAACAGCATCCGGCCGCACGGTCTGAACTTCCTGCGCCATCACGCCGACATAGCCCTTCTCGCTGCCGTTGTAGCTGAAGCGATAGAAGCCGAGACCGTTGTCGAGATGCCCGAGCAAGATGACGTGATGCTTGAGCGCAATGTCTGAACGGCGTCCGCCGCCACCACCGCCGCCGCGGCCACCACCGCCACCGCCTGCGCGGGCGCCACCACCACCGCCGCCGCGTCCGCCCATACTCGCATGACCGCGTCCGGCGCTAGCCATAGCAGAACGGCCGCCACCGCCCGCGCCGGCGAAGGCACCGCCACCGCGACCGGCGCCACCGCCGCCGGGACGCGCGCCGCCGCTGGGACGCGAGGCCGCCTTGCCACCGCCACTGGGACGCGTCGCTGCCTTGCCGCCGCCGCCTCCACCGGGACGATTGCCTGCACCGGCGCCGCCACCAGGACGATTGGCTGCACCTGCGCCGCCACCGGGGCGGTTGCCGCCAGCGCCGTCACGCCCGCGGAAGTCCGCACGGTTGCCCGCGTTGCCCCGGTTGCCCTGGCCCATTCTGTTGGCGACGTCCCTGTTATTGTAGCGCACGCCTTGCCGGTGATCGACGTTGTGGTTCCAGTTGCCACTGCCGCCACCAGGCCGGTTGATGTTGATGTTATTGTTGTTCCAGTTGACGTTGCCGCCCCAATAACCACCCCCTGTCCAACGTCCGAGCGCATAACCCGCGCCAAATGCCAAGCCGGCTCCCAGCAACGGCGTAGCATAGGGCCAATAACCGGCGCCCCAGTAGTAAGGCGGGTACGACGGGTAGGGCCACGAGCCATAGACCACCGCCGGATCATAATACGGCACATACATTGTTGCCGGATCGGTCGGTTCAATCGCGATGTATTGCTTGCCTCCTTCGGATTTCTTCGTGACCTTCTGTTGTTTGGTCGTCGTCAGCTTGTTGTTGGCATCCGCTTTGGCGCGCAGACGCTGGACGCCGTCCATGACATCGGCCTGTTGCGCGAGCATGGCGTCGCCGAGTTTCTGCGTCCAATCAAGCTTATCGGCCATCATGTTGAGCACGTCGGGCGTCGCCATGAGCGACTTCACGCTTTCATCCCAGCTAAGTTTGTCGACAGCGGTCTTCGCCGCATCGCCTTTGAGGCCCTTGTTCTCCTGCAACCACCGGCTCGCCTGAATGACCTCGAGGGGATAGGTCGCCGCCATCAGCACCTGGGCGAGCAGATTGTCCGGATAAAGCGCGACCGGCGAGAGCAGCGCATCGATTTCTCCCGCCGAGAGAAGTCTATCCTGCGCGGGCGCGCTTGCCGGTGCCGGCGCTGGAGCCGGCTGGGTCTGCGCATTCGCCATCGGCGCGAAAGCGATAAACAGGATAAATGCCAGTGATTGTGCGGGGAATTTCGACATGGCCACTCCCTCGTTTCGCCCGTGTTCAGGCGACGTCCGTGCATAAAATAACAGCCCTGATCGTGGCATTTTGACGTATGTCAAAGACCATGATCGAATTGGACCGAGATCCAATAGGCCTTACGGGAACTACCGGGGCGGAAAGATCTGCTTCCCGTCAATCTTCATGTCGACGACGACCCAGTTTCGTTTCCTAGCTTCATCGCGAGCGATTTTGCGGCTTCGCAGCCGTCGGAACCTTATCCCTGCTTTGATCCCTGGAGTCGTCGCCGTGCCTAAAATAGGCGAGCACATAGACGCGAATGGCGGATGAAAGATTGCTGGTGGTGCGGTTATGGTCGATATGCGCCACCAGCGTCGAGATCGCCATATGTTCGAGGTCGGCAATCTCGCGCAGCGCGTCCCAGAATTGGTCTTCCAGCGAGATGCTCGACTTGTGTCCGTTGCGTATGACCGACCGCTTGATCACCGACGAGTTCTTGCGGCCCCGTGGCGGGTGAACACGGCCGGCGCTTTCAACGGCCGCTACCGCGTTATGCATGGCTGTCTCCGTCATTTCTGCGGACTCCCAATTCCCATCTGACGGAATTAAACGCCGGATGCCCGTCCGGATCGAGTTGGACCAAGGGGCAAGTCGGACGAGAGCCAGTCAGCGCTCTTTACGCAAGATTTGCCGGGCTTTCTCCAGGTCCTGGCGCGCGGCCCCTGTCACTTTGGGGTATTTGAGCCCAAGCCTGTCCAGCGCTTCCACCAGTTCGGCGGCGACGACGAGACGCGTGAACCACTTGTTGTCCGCGGGTACGACGTGCCAGGGCGCTTCTGGCCGGCTGGTGTTCCGGATCATGTCTTCATAGGCATCCATATATTTGTCCCAGAGCTTGCGCTCCTCGACGTCACCCATAGAGAACTTCCAGTTCTTCGACGGCTCGTCGATGCGCTCCAGGAAGCGCCGTTTCTGCTCTTCCTTCGACACGTGCAGAAAGAATTTGAGGATCAGCGTCCCGTTGCGCGCCAGATATCGCTCGAACGCCCGGATATCCTTGAACCGTTCTTTCCAGATGTCCTTCGTCACGTGCGTGACGGGCATCTTTTGTTTTTCGAGAAGGCCTGGATGCACGCGGACGACCAGCACTTCCTCGTAGTAAGAGCGGTTGAAAATTCCGATCCTGCCGCGCTCGGGAAGTCGGCGCGTGCTGCGCCACATGAAGTCGTGATCAAGCTCTTCCTGGCTTGGCTGCTTGAAGGAATGCACGTCGCAGCCTTGCGGATTCACGCCCTTCATGACGTGCTTGATCACGCTGTCCTTGCCCGCCGCGTCCATCGCCTGGAAAATCAGCAGTACCGACCAGCGGTCCTGCGCGTAGAGTCGCTCCTGCAGCTCGGACAAACGCTTGACGCCTTCCTCCAGCAGATCCTTGGCTTCGTCCTTTTCGATATCGAGGTCGTTGGTATCGGCCGGGTCGCGGTCCTTGAGACGGAAGCTGTCCGGATCATCGACGCGATACAACTTCGCAAACTTGGAGAGGCTCATGGAGGGTCTCTTGCCTTCAGGCCAAGATTTTGCGTCGCCTAGGTTGGCGTATCAATAGGGCCGTATATGCGCGGCCGGTACGGTGTCCGGCAACGTTTTAAACGAAGGTGGCCGGCATTGGCTTCCGGCCAGTTCAACTCGTCAATTCTTGCTTGTAACGGTCTGGATCTTCTCCATCGCGTCGCTGACACTGAAGCTCGCTGCCTTAGCGCGCGGCGGGAACTCCTTGAAGCTGTCAAGCCATCTAGCGACGAACGCCTGCGCGGGCACGAACATGAACATCCGGTGCGCCGACCAATCACCATAGTTGATGCTGTTAGTGCCTTTCTCGAACGGGTCGGAACGCAGATTGTAAAGCATCGGCGCGCGCAGCCTGGTGAATTGTCCTTGCCACACGCCCAGCGGCAGCTTGGGATCGGGCTCAGTGTGTTGCTCCATGAACGTGACTTTCCACTCGCGGAAGCGGATGGCCATTAGATCACCGTCGTCGCTCCAGTAGAGAAATTCCTCACGCGGCGTTTCCTTGGAATCGCCTTTCAGGAACGGCAGCAGGTTTTTTCCATCGAGATGAACTTTGAACGTCTTGCCATTGAGCGCGTGGCCTTTGAGCACCTTATCGACGAGGTCCGGCTCACCCGCGGCCGCAGCGAAGGTCGGAATGAAGTCCTCGTGCGCGCAAATGTCGTTGACCACCGTCCCGGGCCTGATGACGCCAGGCCAACGGATCAGGCATGGCACTCGGAAAGCGCCCTCCCAATTGGTCGCCTTCTCGCCTCTGAATGGTGTCGAGCCGCCGTCAGGCCATGTAAAGGCTTCCGCGCCATTGTCGGTCGTGTAGACCACGATCGTGTTGTTAGCGACGCCGAGGTCATCCACGAGCTTTAAAAGCTCCCCGACATGCCCGTCGGTCTCCACCATGCCGTCCGGGTACGTGCCCAAACCGGTCTTGCCTTTTGACGCCGACTTCAAATGCGTGAATACGTGCATACGCGTCGAGTTAAAATAGCAGAACCAAGGCGTGCCGGCCCTTTGCTGGCGGTTTATAAAATCCTTCGCCGCGACGAGGAATTCCTCGTCGATCGTCTCCATCCGTTTGGTGTCGAGCGCACCGGTATTTTCGATTGTCTGCTTCCCGACACGACCAAAGATGGGATCAACCGTCTGATCGTCGCGATCGCTCGCCTTGCATTTGAGAACGCCGCGCGGACCAAACTTGATCTTGAAGCGCGGGTCTTTCGGGTAGTCGGCGTTCTCAGGCTCTTCTTCAGCATTGAGGTGATAGAGATTGCCGAAGAACTCGTCGAAGCCGTGCACCGTTGGCAGATGCTCATTGCGATCGCCCAAGTGATTTTTTCCGAACTGGCCGGTGGCGTAGCCGAGCGACTTCATCACATCGGCTACGGACGGATCGAGTGGCCCGAGGCCGAGTTCGGCGCCCGGCAGGCCAACCTTGGTCAGGCCGGTGCGGATCGGTGATTGTCCGGTGATGAATGCGGCGCGCCCCGCCGTGCAACTCTGCTGGCCGTACCAGTCGGTGAAGACGGCGCCTTCGCGGCCGATGCGGTCGATATTGGGCGTGCGGTAACCCATGATGCCCATGTTGTAGGCGCTGACGTTGAACCAACCGATGTCGTCACCCATGATGAAGAGGATGTTCGGCCTGCGGCTAGCCGGGGGTTGTTGGGCCTGTGCGCGCTGCTGCGCCTGCGCGGTTTGAACCGGCGCGCTTGCTGCGAGCGCCGAAGCCGCCAGTGTCGTGCCGGCGAGCAGAACGTTGCGCCGGCTGACGTCGGTAACGCGCTGATGACCGGTTTTTTTGACCATGACCCTCTCCCTGACAAAAAGATTTCGCTGGCGTCGCCCCGACGCGTCCCGTCTTTTGTTTAGTCCGCGCGCGCAGCAAGAGACCACGCGCCCTTTAGTCGAATGGCGATCTCAACGCGCCGGCTGGCCCGCCATCATGTTCTTGATCAGGCCGACGATAAATGTGAGAACCGCGCCGGCAACGCCGCCGCCTACGGCCTGCCCGAGCAGTGCGCCGATATCCACGCCGCCTGCCGTGCCTGCGAGCATAGGGATGAGCGATTGCAGAACCGTGCCACCCGCAACCCCCCGACCGCGCCCGAGATCGAATTGCCGAGCATGCCGAGGTCGTAATCCTTGAGCGCATTACCTGCGGCATTGCCGCCGATTGCGCCGGCGACTAGCTGAATGATGAGATTGATCAGTGGGCCTGACATAAGCGCCTCCAGTGCTTCTTCTTAAGTGTCGATATCCCTCCCCGCTGGTCCCGTATCTCTGCTTGTCATTTCTTCATGTGTCCTTTTGCACCCGCACGACGCATCGAAATCCGACATGGCTGGTTGAGGTATCAATCGGTTGCGCATGGCGCGCGGCCGGGCGATAGCGCCGGCAATAGTTCGGCGCGCAGAGATGCGAGCCGCCTTTGAGGACCTTGCGCGGGATCCTGATGTTCGGCTGGCACGTATCGTAGCTGTCCGCTTCCGCGCCGCCGCGCGGATTTTCCGGGATACAACACGCCTTCGGCGCATCGGTCTGGTGCTTCGGCGAGAACCAGTCGCTGGTCCACTCCCAGACATTGCCGATCATATCGTGCACGCCGTAACCGTTCGGCGGGAACGCGGTCACCGGTGATGTGCGCCTGAAGCCGGGGTTGCGTTGATGCGGGAAGTCGCCGTGCCAGGTGTTCGCCATCGCACGATTTTTGGGCATGAACTCGTCGCCCCAGGCAAATTCGGCGCCATCGAGACCGCCGCGCGCGGCAAATTCCCACTCGGCTTCCGTCGGCAATTCCTTTCCGGCCCAGCGCGCGTACAGGTAGGCATCCGAATAGGCGACGTGCACGACCGGATGCTCGTCGAGACTCCTGATGTTGCTGTCGGGGCCGTAAGGGTGCTGCCAGTTGGCGCCCTTGCGAAACGTCCACCACTGACTCCAGTCGCGCAGGTCGACCGGATGCTTCGGCGGCGTGAAGACCAGCGAGCCGGCAAATAACATTTCGGGCCGCGCGCCTGGATAATTCTTCGGATCGGGAGGAATCTCCGCGAAGGTCACGTGACCCGTCGCCTTCACGAATTCCCTGAACTGCCGGTTGGTGACCGGGGTGCGATCGATCCAGAAATCGCTGACGCTGGCGCGGTGGACCGGCGCCTCCTCGGGATAATGCTTTTCCGAGCCCATGCGGAACGTGCCGCCGGGAATCCGGATCATTTGAGCGCTCTTGCCGCTTGGCCCCTCGGCGACATCCGCTACCACTCGAAAGCGCGGTTCGGCTTCCGTCCAAGTGTGTTCACTCATGCGCCGATGCTACGCGCGGAAACGATTCAAGCGAGTTGGACCGTGGTCCAATGTTCTCCCTGGGAGGCCAAAACGCGCGAGGCGACAGGGGGACGGGGAGGTGGGGGGATCGCCGCCTCGCGCATCATGAGGCCGACATCACAATGGATGTCTTAGTATGTGAGTTTCTGCCCGAAAAATGTTCCTGTCGATTGGACCGTGGTCCAATACTCTTATGCCGCAGGGCACATTTGCAAAATTGCCGCAGCCTCCCTTCGCTGAACGATGGATGCTATAGATACCGCTCCACGCCGAATTGACGGACGGACGATGGATCAAATTGCGCCTGACATTTCAGCGCGATCGCTCCAGGAACGGAGTGCCCAATTTGGCGGCGCCGCCACAATCCGAAATGTTATCGTTGTCGCGATCGCCTATTACCTCGGCGCCGAAATCGCTTTTCTGATCGGAACGCTGTCGGACAGAATTTTCGCGCCGTTCTGGCCGCCGAACATCGTTCTGTTCTGCGCGCTTCTCGTCACGCCGCCGCGGCAATGGTGGATTTACATCGCCGCGGCCCTGCCCGCCCACACGCTCGCCGAACTGGGCGTCGGCATGCCGATCCCGCAATTGATCGTGGCTTTCGCGACAAATTGCCTCGTTGCGATCGCCAACGCATTCGCTGTGCGACACCTGATGGTCGAGCCCCCTTGGTTCGGAACGGTCCGCAAGACGATCATCTATGTGCTGATTACCGCCTTTCTGAGTCCGGCCTTTTGCGCGCTCGGCGGTGCCTTCGTCCAGATTTTGGGCGGCGGCTCCATCGACGATTACGGCCTGTTCTGGGCGCGCTGGTACGCCGCCAATGCGCTCGGCAGCCTGACGCTCGGACCGATCGCGATGATCTGCCTTGAGAGTACGACGCGGCCTCGCATCGCACCGATCGGCCGCGCGGTCGAGGCGGCCGTCATTGCAGTGTTTCTGATCGCCGCCTGCATCATCGCCTTTGAAGATTTGCCGTCGATTGCAACCGGCTATCTACCGCTGCTGTTATACCTGCCCTTGCCCATCATTATCTGGGCCGCGGTGCGGTTCGGCGCCAAAGGCGCCAGCGGCGCTGTTTTCGTGATCAGCGTCGCGCTGATATGGCGCACGCTCAACGGCCCGAGCCTGTTTGACATCGGTTCGCCCGAGGCAAACGTCTTCGGGATGCAGTTGTTTCTGATCGGCTTGTCGCCGCCAATCCTGCTGCTCGGCTCCGCCATCGAGGAAGCGCGCCGGGCCGAGCGGACCACGCGGGAGCGGGAGGAGCGAATTTCATTCGCGGCAGCGTCCTCGAACGCCGGACTTTGGCAGTACGAATTTGCAACGGGCGCCTTCTGGACAACGGACTATTGCCGGACATTGTTTGGCCTGTCTCCAAGCGAGCCCCTGACCCTTGACGGACTGGTGAGCCGGATTCATCCAAACGACTCCCCGACCGCGAGCGCCGCGCTTGCCTCGGCGATTTCGCGCGCCACACCGCTGGACATCGAGTTTCGCGTGCAGGACGGCGACGATATTCGATGGATCTCGGCGTGCGCGCGACCGGTTGCCGGCGACGACGGCAAGCCGGCGGCGATGTCGGGCGCATTTGGCGACGTGACGTCCCGCAAGTTAGCGGAAGCCGAAGGTGACGTGCAGCGGCAGGAAATCGCGCACCTGATGCGGGTGTCGATGCTGGGCGAGCTTTCCGGGGGATTGGCGCACGAGCTGACGCAACCGCTGACGGCAATTCTCTCCAACGCTCAGGCCGGGAAACTGCTGCTCACGAAAGGCAATAAATCGCTGTCAGAAATCGGCAACATACTTGATGACATAATCGCGGAAGACGAGCGCGCGGGGGAAGTAATTCATCGTCTCCGCAGCCTGCTGAAAAAGGGTGAAGTGAAACACGAGCCGATCGATATGAACGAACTCATTGCCTCGACCTTGCGGCTTCTGCACAGCGAGCTTATCGATCGCCGGATGTCCGTAAACTTTGATAACGCCGCCAACTTGCCGGCAACGCTCGGTGATCCCGTGCAATTGCAGCAAACATTGCTCAATCTCTTGATGAATGCGATGGACGCGACAGAACATATGCCGCCGGCACGACGCACTATTTCAGTGAGCACTGCAACCACCGATGACGGCGGGGTCGAGGTGCACATCTATGATCGTGGTACGGGACTGCCTCCGTCGCGGGAGCACGAGGTTTTTCAGCCGTTTTTCACGACGAAAAAGCGAGGCCTTGGCCTGGGCCTTTCCATCTGCACGTCGATCGTGAAGCTCCATGGCGGCACGCTTTCGCTTCAAAACAATGTGAGAGAAGGCGCGAGCGCGGTTTTTCAGCTGCCGCCGCCGGTGGATTGAGGTAACCTTTGCTCCCGTGTGAGGTGTGTGAGTGATGGGCGACGCGGGCTTCACAACCTATCTCGTGGACGACGATCCGGCGGTCCTTCGGTCGATGACGCGGCTTTTGAAAGCCGGCGGCTACAAGACCAAATCCTTCTCGTCGCCGCAGAAATTCCTCTCCGCGCACGATCCGTCCGTTCCCGGCTGCGCAATCATCGACCTCGTGATGTCGGAGCTCGATGGCCTGCGGCTGCAGGAAGCCCTGGCTCAATCGGGATCGCAGCGTCCGATCATTTTTTTGACCGGTCGCGGCGACGTCTCCACCAGCGTCAAGGCCATGAAGGCCGGCGCCGTCGATTTTCTGACGAAGCCGGTCAAGCGGGACGCGCTCTTTTCCGCCGTCGTCCACGCAGCCGAGCTGGATGCCGCCTCACGCCAGAAGCGGCAGGAAAACAGATCGATCGACGACCGGCTCGCCACCCTCACCCACCGCGAGCGCGAGGTTCTCGAGCACGTCATCGCCGGCCGGCTCAACAAGCAGATTGCCGCAAGCCTCGGCACCGTCGAAAAAACGATCAAGGTGCACCGCGGACGCATGATGGCGAAGCTGGGGGTCCGAAGCGTGGCCGAGCTCGTCCGGCTCGCCGATCGGGCCGGAATTGCACCAGCGGGCAGCGCCCCACAGTAGGCCTTTCGGGCAACTCGACGGAGCGTGCCCTTTCGCATGACAATGCGCTGGTATGTCAAAAGCCCCAATCCGCGTCGCGATCGTGGACGACGAGGCGTCCGTGCGCACCGCGCTGGCACGCTTGCTGTCCGCGTCGTCATTTGAACCGAAGACCTACGGATCCGCGCGCGAATTCATCGATTCCATCCGTACCGATGTACCAGAGTGCCTGGTCGTCGACGTGCACATGCCGGATTTCACGGGGCTTGACCTGCAGCGCTATCTCAATCGCATCAATAAAAGGATACCGACGGTCGTCATCACCGCGTTCGACGATGCGGGCGTAAGAGAGCGCAGCACGGCGTCAGGTGCAAAAGCATTCCTCACCAAACCGTTGCACGGGCCGACGCTTATCGAGGCCATTCTGAAGGCTACGGGAAGAGCTCTGCCGGATGCGTCGCCTGCGCGCGCAGCGAATCTGAGGAAAAAGAGATCTTAGGTATTCTGGCGGCTGCCACTCCTGTACGATTTGAGTGGAGCAAGTAGGGGGAACAATCATGCGGCAATTTGGCGATGCTTGTGCAGTCAGTGGGCGTTCGGCTCTGGGCCGATCGCGCGTTCGACTTGCGGCAGCGTTTATTTTCATCGCCGCATATTCCTACACCAACAGCACGCGCGCCGACGAAGGCGGCGTCAGCTTCTGGGTGCCGGGATTTTTCGGAAGCCTTGCGGCGACGCCTCAACAGCCGGGATTTTCACTGGCCTTGATTTATTACCACACGTCCGTTTCGGCGGGAGGCGATGTCGCTTTTGCGCGCCAGGTCAATCGCGGCCATATCACGGCAAATTTCAATGGGAATGTGAACGCCAATATCGATGCCAAGGTCGATCTTGGGTTGGCAGCTCCGACCTATGTTTTTGCCGAGCGGTTTCTCGGCGGCCAAGCTGCAGTCTCGATGTTGATCCCCTACGGCCGTAACAGGGCCAGTGTCGATGCCACGCTGACCGGCGCGGCAGGACCTTTCGGCTTCACCGTGTCCGGCAGCCGCGAAGATACGGTCACAGGTTTTGGTGACCTCGCTCCGATGTTCAATGTGCGATGGAATGCGGGCGTTCATAATTTCATGACGTATATAACGGGAAACCTGACCACCGGCCGCTACGATCCGACCCGCCTCGCAAATCTCGGCATTGGGCACAACGCGATCGACGCCGGCGGCGCCTACACTTATTTCAATCCGCAGACCGGGCACGAATTCTCAGCCACGCTCGGCTTCACCTACAATTTCGAAAACGTGCACACCGACTACCAGAACGGCATCGACATGCATCTGGACGTGGGTGCTTCGCAATTCCTCACCAAGCAGCTCCAGGTAGGCCTTGTTGGATATTGGTACAATCAACTGTCCTGTGACAGCGGCACTGGCGACAGGGTCGGCTGCTTCGAGTCACGCGTTGCAGGCATTGGACCGCAAATCGGCTACATCATCCCGATCAGCAAGGAATACCAAGGCTACGTTAATCTGAAAGGCTATAAGGAATTCGCCGCGGAACATCGCCCTGACGGGTGGAACGTCTGGCTGACGTTCGCAATATCGCCTGCGGCGCATCAGGAAGCGGCAGCCAAAAAAGCTATAATCACGAAATAGAAGATGCGGGCGTATCGGGGCGCGTAGCACTATGCCTCAAAAGGACTTCCGCAAGCCGGGTGCGTTTCCCGGACTGCGTACCGGCATCCGGTTGCTCGCCGGCGTGCTGGCGGCTGTCGCCATTTCGGGCTGCGCCACGCTCGAGCGCCTTCCGGCCGTGACCTATGCGGAAGCGCGGCAGATCGACATTCTCGATATTCCTGACGCGCGCTTTTACGTGAGCGACACCAACCGGATCTATGAGGTCGCCGTAAAGGCCTATCAGCGCAGCAACCGCGCGCGCGGCGGGCAGACCCGCCACTATCTCGCGCTTTCCGGCGGCGGCGACGATGGTGCATTTGGCGCCGGGCTTATGGCCGGATGGAGCGCGCACGGCGACCGGCCGGAATTCGACATGGTGACCGGCGTCAGCACCGGCGCGCTCTCGGCGCCTTTCGCCTTCCTCGGCCGCGCTTACGATCAAAGGCTCGCCGGGATGTATACCGAAACGAACGCGGGCGACATCTTCGAGAAGCGTGCGGTGTTGATTTCTGCCGTTACTTCAGATTCGCTCGTCGATAACACCCCGCTACGCCGATTGATCGACAGCAATGTCGATGCGGCAATGGTCCGAAAGATCGCGGAGGAATACGAGAAGGGCCGGCTGCTGTTCGTGCTGACTACGAACCTCGATCAGAGCCGCCCGGTGATCTGGAATATCGGGGCGATTGCGACGAGCAACAATCCGAAGGCCCGCGATCTCATCGTCGACGTGTTGCTGGCGTCGGCTTCGATCCCCGCAATATTTCCGCCGGTGATGCTGGACGTCACGGTCGACGGGCAGAAGCGCCAGGAAATGCATGTCGACGGCGGAACCATCGCGCAGGTGTTTTTCTACCCGCCGTCGTTCTCTATCAGAGGTGCCGCCAAGCGGCTCGGTGTGGATGAAAAGACGTTGCGGGCACGCAAGCGTGTCGCCTACGTGATCCGCAACGGCCGGTTCTTCCGTCCGGATGAAAGCGTGCAGCTGCGTACCATCGCAATTGCCAAGGAAGCTTTGGCGACCATGACGATGTCGAGCGGCGTCAACGATACCTATCGCATGTATACACTTGCCAGACGCGACGGCGTCGATTTCAATCTTGCTTCGATCGGCGAAGATTTCACCGTTCCTTACAAGGGGCCGTTTGATCCAAGCTACATGCAATCGCTTTTCGCCTACGGATACGAAAAGGGACGAGCTGGCTATGCATGGAAAAAAGTGCCGCCGGGCTACACCAACTGAAACAAGTCGGGATGCTTTCAAATTTCGTTTGTCTTTATCGATGCAACAACCAAGGAGGCAGTGATGTTGAGTTTCATTCGTACAATTAAGTGTGCCGCGGCGGCGTTCGTGGCAGCGGCCATGTTGATGGTGGCGACGCTGCCGTCGCAGGCGGACACCGGCACGGTGCGGTTCCGCGTCGGCAGCGCCGGTTTCATCGTCGGCGTCGGCGGCGGCTCCGGTACCTTGACCTTTCATGGCAAGACTTACCCGCTCCGCATCAGCGGCGTGAGCCTCGGTATGATCGGCGTGAGCAGCGCCGACCTTGTGGGCCGTGCGCGTAACCTGCGCAGGGCCAGCGATATCGCGGGCTCATACACTGCGGTGGGCGCGGGCCTTGCCGTCGCGGGTGGTGCGTCGACTGCTCGGATGCAGAATGCGAATGGCGTTGTGCTTGAGGTGCGAGGCACCAAGGTCGGATTTTCCGCGTCGCTCGATCTCAGCGGGCTGACCATATCGATGCAATAGAACTGCAGCGTCTATCGCTGCTGGAACGGGAATGCATTGGCAGCGTTACATTTTTGGCCCCGGCAAGGACGCCGGGGCCGGCGCGCTCGCATTCGATCCGGTATCGTTTGCCTCCCCTCGCCCGCACGAATGACTATTGCGTGAACTGACGTAGTCCGACACCGGGAGCATGCTAGGCTGCGGCGGACGGGGCTGAGGAGTTGTCGTATGCGTCTCCACCGTATTGCGCTCCCCTTCGCGGCAATTATCGCAGTGTTTACATTGGCTCAGGCCGCGCACGCCAATGTCATGATCATCATCGACAAGTCGGCGCAGAAGATGACGGTCACCGTCAACGGCGAGGATCGTTACACCTGGCCGGTCTCGACAGGCCGCGACGGATACGACACGCCGTCCGGCGATTTCCAGCCGTTCCGCATGGAGAAAGATCACTTCTCGCGCGAGTGGGACGACGCGCCGATGCCGAACTCGATTTTCTTCACGAAGATCGGCCATGCCATCCACGGCACATACGAAGCCCGCAATCTCGGCAGGCCGGCGTCGCATGGCTGCGTCCGCCTTTCGACGCAGAACGCGGCCACTCTCTATGCCCTGGTCAAGGATGAAGGCGTATTCAATACGCGCGTAAGGCTGGTCGGCGAAATCCCGAAAGGCAGCGACCTCGTGGCAAGCCGCGATCGCGGCAACGGCGCCACGACCCGTGACGGCGAACCGCCGCGCAGATCCTACGTGCGCAACAATACGACGGACGACACCGAAGCGGACGACGCGCCGCCGCAGCGGAATTACCAGGTCCGCAGCGGGCGCGAAACGCAGTACAGCTCGCGCTCCTACTATTACCAGCGCCCCTACCCATATTCGTATTACGAGCGCCGAAGCTACTACGGCCGTGGCCTCTTCGGCTCATCCGGCTGGTGACGTCGTGATCCGCAAGCTCGCCGGCGGGAAATACAGGCTCTATTCGCGAAAGAAAAATCCGCGTACCGGCAAGCGCCGCAACCTCGGAACCTTCAGCTCAAAACGGGCGGCACTCAAGCACGAGCGCGAGATCCAGTACTTCAAGCGGCACTAGCGGGCCGGCGACCTCGGCGTCTGTTCCAGTCTACGCGCCCCGCATACTCAGCCGTCATGGCCGGACTTGTTCCGGCCATGACAAATGAGAGCGCGAGTGGAAATCGATAATGCCTCAATCCGACGGATCGCAGATTACTCACCCACTTCCTCGTAGACTTCGGCATCGGCCGCACCCGGGAACATCGCACGCCAGGCCTGCAGGAAATTCTGCATTGCCGGGTCGCTTGCCATCTTCTGCCGGCTGCGCTCGACCGCCTGATCGGCCTGAAATTCGATGATCTGAAGAAATTGCGTCTGGTCATCCGCATTCCGCAAAAGCCGCACGTTTGCGTCGCCAAAAGTTTTGTACATGGCAGCAGTGTTCTGCATCATTGCGCCAAGCACCTTCGCCGCGTCGGGCGTCGGCGCTTTCAACCGCAGGAGAAGGGTTCGCCGCACCTTCGCTACTTCGTGAGCCATGGCATGTCTCCCTAGCCGCTAACCATGATGCGCGACGCCAAGCGCCTCTTCGCTGCGGTCCAGAATCAGCGGCACGATCAGGTCTTCTTCGTCGTCGAGATGTTGGGCAAGGCCCTTGAGCAAGGCCGCGCTTGCATCGGCATAGCCGTCTCCGAACCGGCGCATCGTATCACGGTCACCCTGCAACGAGCGCAGCAACGCATTCGCGGTCTCGGCGGTGCGCGCCATGTCGGCATGGATATGGTGGTGGTCGGCCTCCAGCACATCGAACCCTCGCGCAAGCCGCTCGTCAGCCGCGCGGAAGATCGGGAAGTAATGCTGGTCTTCGATCTGATGGTGGACGTTGAGCTGGTCGAGCATAAACTGCAGCCGCGGCACGAACTGGCGCGCGAACCCCTCCGGCGCAAGCTTGCCGACGCGGAAAATCGCGGCAATCTGCTCGATTGCGACGGATAACTCGCGAAACATGGCGTGGCGCGACAGCCAGAAGCGCGCCATTTCACCGAGGTTGGGATGGCCGTCCCACTGCTCGCGCGGATAGCGCGCGACCAGGACGCGCAGGTCCTCAGGCCAGCCGCTGCGGCGGGCAAGAGCGAGGGCATCCAGATCGGCGGAATTGGGGATTTCGATGGTCACGACTGCCTAGATAGTCGTTGCGCGGGCGATTGCGAAGCGCAAACTTGTTCCACATGAATTCGCCCACCACGGTCGCAAGACTTGCCTGCGACGAACAGACCGCACGCCGGCTGGCGGCCTATCTCGGAGAATGCCTCGACGGCGAGGATACGGCCTGCGCGGCCTTCGAGGACGACACCACCGGCCGCTGGCAGGTCGCCATCCATTTTCGCCAACCTCCCGATGAGGCAAGCCTGCGCAGTCTGGTCGCGCTTGCGGCAGGCGAGAACGCGTCGCGGTCGCTGATCATCGAGCCGGTCGCGGCGGTGGACTGGGTTGCGCAAAGCCTCGCCGGTCTCAAGCCCGTGCGCGTCGGTCGCTTGCTCATTCACGGCGCGCATGACCGTACAAGATTGCGCGCCAACGACGTCGGCATCGAGATCGAGGCCGCGCTCGCCTTCGGCACCGGTCACCACGGCACGACGCGCGGCTGCCTGCAGGCGCTCGCCGGTCTTGCGAAGCGCCGGCGCGTCCACCGCGTGCTCGATGTCGGCACCGGCAGCGGGATCCTGGCGATTGCTGCGGCACGACTTCTTCATGCCCGCGTGACGGCAAGCGATATCGATGCGCGCGCGATCGAGGCCGCGCGCGGAAACGCGCGCATCAATCGGGCTGCGCCTCTGGTCACATTCATGCAGGCATCCGGCACGGCGGTGCGGGCGATCACATCCGCTGCGCCTTATCAGCTGATCTTTGCCAATATTCTGCTGGGCGCGCTGACGCGGCTGGCCGTGCCACTTCGCAGGTTGACCACGCCGGATGCGCGAGTCGTGCTGTCCGGCCTGCTGCCGAGTCATGCCAACGCGGCGCTCGCGATCTACCGCGCGCAGGGTCTCGCGCTCGAGAAACGCACCGCGCTCGACGGCTGGGTTACATTGGTGATGCATCGAAAAGCAAAACCGCCCCGGGCGGGGAAGCCGGGGCGGTTTCACCGGTGAAAGCGGCTACATCAGCCGCCGATTGCGGGTTTCAGCAAATCCTTGAACTCGTCACTGTGCTCGAGCAGATGCGCATGCCGGACGATTTCTTTGTGCGCCTGCCGCAGCCGTGCTTCCATCAGCGCGGTCACGAAACGGGTGGCGATATTTGGGCGCGGGCTGGATGCTCGCGCTCCAGCGTTTTTTGGGGCGGCAACGCGGGCAACGCCATAAGTGACAGCAACCATCGAAATCTCCTTCCAGAACCATCGTCAGCAAAACGCCTTCAAAAATGGCTCCGTCTATTTCTATTGCAATGCAACATAAATGAGTCTGTCGGAATTGGTATCGCCAAGGGTGCATGGAAGCCACGTATTTCCAGCATGAATTCACGAATAGTTGAGAACTGATCGGTCGCATTAGGTAAACGAATTGGTGCATTGCACAAAGTACGATCAAATGTGTCTTGGCTTGCCGTTTTCGGCATCACTTAACCAGTCGTCAGGCACCATTGCTGTGGCCAATGCACCTCCCGCGCTGCCGGCATGCCTGCATTGCCCGGTTTGCGTGGGGCGCTAGAGTGCGGACATTCCATGTTTGAAGCCCGCTTCCAGACCTTCGAGGATGCGAGCGCGCGCGCCCAGAGTGCAGTGCGTGTCGCCGCCCTGCGCGCCGAACTGCAACGGCGCGGCCTTGACGGATTCGTCATCCCGCGCGCCGACCGGCAGCAGAACGAGTATCTGCCCGCGAGCGAGGAACGCCTGGCCTGGCTGGCCGGCTTCACCGGCTCGGCAGGCGCGGCGGTGGTGCTGCGCGATGCCGCTGCTCTCTTCGTCGACGGCCGCTACACGCTGCAGGCCGACGCACAGGTTGATGGAAAACTATTCTCGATCGAGCACCTGGTGGAGCGTCCGCCCGATCAGTGGATCACCGACAATCTCAAAAGCGGTGCCAAGCTTGGTTACGACCCGTGGCTGCACACCAGCGAGCAGGCCGAGCGCCTGAAGAAGGCCTGCGCCGCCGCCGGCGCCGAGCTCGTTGCCGTCGACAGAAACCCCATCGACGCGCTGTGGCAGGATCGTCCGCCCCCGCCTGTCGGCGCGGTGAGCCTGCGCGAACCCAAGCTCGCGGGTGAGACCGCACCCGACAAGCTCAAGCGGATCCGCGCCGAGATTACGAAGCTGCGCGCCGACGCGCTGCTCGTCACCGACCCGCAAAACGTCGCCTGGGCGTTCAACATTCGCGGCGCCGATGTCGCCCACACACCGCTCGCGCTCGCATTCGCGACGATCCCGCAGGACGGCAGGCCTTCGCTCTATGTGGACGACGCCAAACTCAACAATGCCGTGCGGCACGCGATCGAGGCCTTTGCCGACGTTCGTGCGTCCGACGAGCTCGCCCGCGACATCGAGAAACTTCAGGGCAAGACCGTTCGGCTCGATCAGGCGAGCGCGGCCGATGCCCTCACGCAAATTCTCTCGCGCCATGGCGGCAAGCCGCAGCGCGGGACAGATCCCATCACGCTCCTGAAAGCAACCAAGAACCACGCCGAGATCGTCGGCAGCCGCAGCGCCCACCGGCGCGACGGCGCCGCCGTCACGCGCTTTTTGGCCTGGCTCGACAAAGAGGCCCCGGGCGGCAAGCTGACCGAAATCGACGTCGTTGCGGCGTTGGAAAGCTTTCGCCGTGACACCGGCGCGCTCAAGGATATTTCTTTCCCGACCATCGCGGGTGCAGGGCCGAACGGGGCCATTGTCCATTATCGCGTGACCAAGGCCACGAACCGGCGGATCGGCAAGAACCAGCTGCTGCTGGTCGATTCCGGGGCGCAATATGAGGACGGGACCACTGACATCACGCGCACAATCATCGTCGGCGAGCCGACCGAGGAGATGCGAGACCGCTTCACCCGGGTGCTCAAGGGTCACATCGCCATCGCCACCGCGGTCTTTCCCGAGAACACGAGCGGCGCCCAGCTCGACCCGCTGGCCCGCACGGCACTCTGGCAGGCCGGCCTCGATTTCGATCACGGCACCGGCCATGGCGTCGGCAGCTATCTATCGGTGCACGAAGGCCCGGCCCGCATCTCCAAGCTCGGTCACGTCGCGCTCCGGCGCGGCATGATCCTCTCGAACGAGCCCGGCTATTACAAAACTGCCGCCTATGGCATCCGGATCGAGAACCTGGTGCTGGTGATTGCAGCGCCTGAGCCGGTCGGTGCCGAAAAGCCGCTCAACGCCTTCGAAACCCTTACGCTCGCGCCGATCGATCGGCGGCTCGTCGAGCCAAGCATGCTGACGAGCAAGGAGCGCTGCTGGCTCGACAGCTATCATGAGCGCGTGCACGAGATCATCGGCCCGCTGGTCGATCCGCCGACGCGCAAGTGGCTCGAACGAGCCACGCAACCGTTGGGTCCGGCGTCGCGGAGGCAGAAGCGACGCCGTCCGCCTGCAAAGAAGCGGAAACGGTCACGCCGAAAAAACTAGCGAACCTCGGACAGTGCAACTCAACTGGGAACCGCCAATTCACGGTCGTTTCGACTATATTCATGGTCGTTTCGACTATTGTGACGGACCAATGGAGGTGCAGCGATGCCTTTGGATCGATGGACCAAGCTCGTGCTTACAGCAATCGCCCTGGCGCTTGCCGTAATTGCGTGGAAACTGCCGATGTCAGAATCAAGCTATGCGCAAAGTGGAGTATGCGGGGGAACTGGTTTTAATCCTTGTTACGTCTCCACGGCGGGGGAGGACTATCTGAACGTCAGGGTCGTCAACCGGTAAACCCGACCCAAGCGTCCATTATGCCACTGTTCATCGAGACCTATCGTGGCGCCGTACGTCGAGAAGACTGCGACGATCTTGGCCATATGAACGTACAACACTATTTCGCGGCAGTCAGCGATGGCATGTTTGCGATGATGAGCCGTTTGGGCCTAACGCTTGAGAAAATTCAACGCCGGCAAATATCATTTGCTGTTGTACACGCGGAGACTGATTTTCACCGCGAATTGCGATCCGGGGACCTGATGCTGCTGGAGTCAACCGTCCTGAAGCTTGGCGACAAGTCAGCAACGTTCCAACACAGGCTGAGAAATATATCGACCGATTGCGTCGCTATGACCACGGACTTCTAAGTGCGTACTGCTGGATCTCCGAAGACGAGAGGCAATTTCGATTCCCGATGACATATGGGCTGCCGCTGAAGAACTGGCTGGTGCATAAGTCAGCACCTGCTTACCGGGAGATCAGTTTCAGCCACTCGTCCTCGGTGAGGACCTTCACGCCATGTTTCTTGGCCTCGGCGAGCTTCGACCCCGCACCCGGCCCGGCGATGACATAATCGGTCTTCTTCGAGACGGAGCCGGCCGCCTTGGCGCCGAGGCGCTCGGCCTGCGCCTTGGCTTCCTCGCGTGTCATTTTTTCCAGCGCTCCGGTGAAGACGACGGTCTTGCCGGCAACCGCGCTGTCGGTCTTCGGCTTCTCGACGTCGAGCACCTCGACCTGCTTCTTCAGTCGCTCGACGATGCCGCGATTGTGGCTTTCCCCGAAATAGGCCTTCACCGCCTCGATGACTGTGTCGCCGATCTGGTCGAGCGCATCCATGTCGGTGGCAGCCTCGGCGTCGCCTTTGGCGACCTTCAGGCCAGCGTCGTGGAATGCCTGCCAGGAGCCATAGCCGCGGGCGAGCGCCAGCGCCGTCGTCTCCCCGACGTGGCGGATGCCGAGCGCGTAGATGAACCGGTCGAGCGCGATCGTCCGGCGTGCATCGATGGCGTCGAACAGGTTGCGCACCGACGTTTCGCCATAGCCTTCCTCCTCGAGCAGGTCTTTCCTGTGCTTTCTCTCGAGGGTGAAGATCTCGGCCGGCTCCTTGATCCACCCTTTCTCGAAGAACAGCTCGATCTGTTTCTCGCCCAGGCCTTCGATATCGAAGGCGCGCCGCGAGCAGAATAGCTTCAGGTGCTCGATCTTCTGATACGGACAGGCGAATTCACCGGTGCAGCGGGCGCGGGCACCCTCCTCGCCGGTCGCGGTCTCTTCGCGCACCACATCAGTGTGCAGATAGCACGGGCACTTCTTCGGGAAATGATAGGGCTTTGCGCTTTTCGGGCGCTTGTCGATCACAACATCGACGATCTGCGGGATGACGTCGCCCGCGCGCTGGACAATCACGGTGTCGCCGATGCGAATATCGCGGCCTCCGCGCAACGCTTCGCCTTTGCCGCCAATGCCCTTGATATAATCCTCGTTGTGCAGCGTGACGTTCTGCACGATCACGCCGCCGACCCCGACCGGCTCGAGCTTTCCCACCGGGGTGAAAGCGCCGGTGCGGCCGACCTGAATCTCGATGTCCTTGAGCACCGTCATGGCGCGTTCGGCCGGAAATTTGTGCGCGACGCCCCAGCGTGGCGTCCTCGACACGAAGCCGAGCCGCTCCTGCCAGTCGATGCGATCGACCTTGTAGACGACACCATCGATATCGTAGTCGAGCTCGGCGCGTTCCTCCTCGATCTTGCGATGAAAGGCGATCAGCTCATCGGTCGTACGGCAGAGTCTGGTCAGCGGATTGGTCTTGAAGCCGCAGGCCTCGAACCATTTGATCATGCCGGTCTGGGTGTCTGCCGGCATGTCGCTCATTTCGCCCCAGGCATAGGCGAAGAAGCCAAGCGGGCGCGACGCCGTGATCTTGGGATCCTTCTGGCGCAGCGAGCCCGCTGCGGAGTTGCGCGGGTTGGCGAAAATCTGGCCGCCGGACGCCTTCTGACGCTCGTTCAATTCAAGAAAGGCGTGCTTGGTCATGTAGACTTCGCCGCGCACCTCGCAGACTTTAGGCACGTTGCGGCCCTTGAGCTTCTGCGGCACGTCCTTGAGCGTGCGGATATTGGCGGTGACGTCTTCACCCTCGGCACCGTCGCCGCGCGTGGCAGCGGTTACCAGCTCGCCGCCCTCGTAACGGAGCGACATCGACAGGCCATCGATTTTCGGTTCGGCGCTGAACGCAACCTTTTCGCTCTCGTCGAGCTTCAGGAAACGCCGGATGCGGGCAACGAAGTCGACAACGTCCTCATCCGAGAAAGCGTTGTCAAGCGACAGCATCGGCACCGCGTGCCGCACCTTCTTGAACCTGCCGCTGGGCGCGGCTCCGACTTTCAGTGAGAGTGATTCAAGCGTGCGCAGATCGGGGAAGCGCTCCTCGATGGCGCTGTAGCGCGCCCGCAACGCATCGTATTCAGCATCAGTGATGCTCGGCCGGTCTTCCTGGTAATAGCGCTTGTCATGCTGGGCGATTTCAGCCGTCAAGCGCGCATGCTCGACCTTCGCCTGCTTGGCGGTGAGTTCAGAAACCGGAACTATGCTTGGGTTTTTAACGGCCATTTTCCCGTCATGGCCGGGCTTGTCCCGGCCATCCACGCCTTGCTGGCAGGAATTTAAAGACGTGGATGCCCGGCACAAGGCCGGGCATGACAGAGAATGCGTTGCTTGCTTAGCTCGCCGCCTTGATCAAGCGCTCGGCGGCGGCGCGTGCCTCGTTGGTGATCTCGGCTCCGGCCAGCATGCGCGCAACTTCCTCGCGCCGGCGTTCCGCCGCCAGTTCGGTAACACGGGTTGCGACGCGCTTGCCCTTCTCCAGCGCATCCTTGGTGATCAAATAATGATGGTCGGCGCGTGCCGCCACCTGCGGCGCATGCGTCACCGCCAGCACCTGCACGCCCCGCGCAAGCTTCGCCAGCCGCAAACCGATGGCATCGGCGACCGCACCGCCCACCCCGGTGTCGATTTCATCGAACACCAGGGTCGGCGCCGAGCCGCGGTCGGCAAGGACGACCTTCAGCGCGAGCAAAAAGCGCGCAAGCTCGCCGCCGGAAGCCACTTTCATCAGCGGTCCGGGCCGCGTCCCGGGATTGGTCTGCACCCAGAATTCCACGCGGTCGATGCCGTTCGGCCCTGCGGCGGCCGGATCGATGTCGAGCTGGGTCGAGAACTTCGCGCGATCGAGCTTGAGCGGCTTGAGTTCGGCATTGACCGCCTTATCGAGCGCGGACGCGGCCTTGCCGCGCGCTTTGGACAGTGCATCGGCGGCTTTGCGATAGGCGGCGTCGGCCTCGCCGGCCGCCAGCTCCAGCGCCTTGAGCCTGTCCTCGCCTGCATCGATCAAAGCGATATCGGCATTGTATTTGCGGGCAAGCTCCGCCAGATCGTCCACCGGGACATTGTATTTGCGCGCCGCCGCCCGCAGCGCGAACAGCCGTTCCTCGATGCGCTCGAGCTCGGCCGGGTCGAAATCGGCCGCCCGCAACGCGGCCTCAAGCTGGGCGCGGGTCTCGTCCAGCGCGTTGAGCGCCGTGTCGAGCGCCTTCACGGTGGGTTCGATCAATCCGGGCGCCTGCGGCGCGCGCCGCTCCAGGCGCCGGACGACGCCTGACAGCGCGGGCACGCTGGAATTCGCGCCGGCAATAACCTCATGCGCGTCGCGCAGATCTTCCGCGACCTTCTCGGCCTGCATCATGGAGGTTCGCCGCTCGGCGAGCGCTGTCTCCTCGCCGCCTTGCGGCGCGAGCTTGTTAAGCTCGTCAACCGAATGGCGCAGCCAGTCACCCTCACGCTTAGCGCGTTCGACCTCGGCGCGATGGGCGTCGGCCGCCTCGCGCGCGTCGCGCCGTGCCTGCCAGAGCGTTTCGACCTCCGAAGCCTGACTTTCCAGCCCGCCGAACGCGTCGAGCAGTCGCCGGTGCGCGGCGGCGTCGGTCAGCGCGCGCTCGTCGTGCTGGCCATGAATTTCGACCAGCGCGCTCCCGAGTTGCTTAAGCACTTGCACGCTCACCGGCTGGTCGTTGACGAAGGCGCGCGTTCGTCCGTCGGACAGCTGCACGCGGCGAAGGATCAATTCGTCTTCCGGCGAAATGTCATTGGCCGCGAGTAGCGCGCGCGCCGGATGGCCTTGCGCGACGTCGAAGACGGCCGTCACCTGCCCCTGTTCGAGCCCCTGGCGCACCAGCGTCTGATCGCCACGCCCACCCAGGGCCAGCGCGAAAGCATCGAGCAGGATCGATTTGCCGGCGCCGGTCTCACCGGTGAGCGCGGCGAGGCCGTCGGCAAAATCGATGTCGAGCCGCTCGATCAGAACGATGTCGCGAATGGACAGTCGGGAGAGCATAGGAACTCGGCCCTGCAGATTCGCCATCATTAAAGACGCGGAAGGCCGGCACAAGGCTTGTCCTCGGGCCGGCCCTTACGCTGTGAATCCAATCTGCCGGGCGCTAACCCACGATGCCCTTGAAGGCCTTGCTGATCCAGGAGCCCTGATTTTCCTTGGGCTCCACCCCGCCGGTCTTCACCACGGCATAAGCGTGCTTGTACCACTGGCTGTCCGGAAAATTGTGCCCGAGCACGGCGGCGGCGGTCTGTGCCTCGTCGACGACACCAAGCGCCATGTAACTTTCCGTCAAACGCATGAGCGCTTCTTCGACGTGACGGGTGGTCTGGTATTTCGTGATAACGACTTTGAAACGGTTGATGGCGCCGGTGTAATCCTTCTTCTTCAGATAATAGCGCCCGATGTCCATTTCCTTGCCGGCCAACTGGTCACGCGCGACTTCGATCTTCTGTTTCGAGCTGCTCGCATACTCGGTCGTCGGATATTTCCGGATCACCTCTTCGAGTGCGGCAAGCGCTCTTTCCGTGCGCGCCTGGTCGCGGGTGACGTCCGGAATTTCTTCGAAGTAGGAAGAAGCGATCAAGTATTGAGCATAGGCAGCATCCTGGCTGCCGGGATGCAGAGTGACGTACCGCTTCGCCGCGTTCACGCAGTCATCGTATTCGCCGGCTTGATAGTAGGCGTAGGCTGACATGAGCAGCGATTTGCGCGCCCACTCGGAATAAGGGTGCTGGCGGTCGACTTCCTCGAACTTCTTGACGGCGTCTCTGGCGTCCTTCTTCGCGTTGAGAAGATAGAGGCCCTCGTTGTAGAGCCGGTCGGCAGGTTCGTCGGGTGGCGTATCATCCTTTTTAGCGAACACGTCGAAGCTGCTACACGCACCGAGGCTCGCGGCCACCATCGCGACAGCCAGCATGCGCACGAAGCATGACCACCCCCAACATTCTGGCTGTGTGGTCATGTCTGCGGTGCCCTGGGGCACGGCGTCCTTGGCTGCAAAAGTTTCGAACACGACCCTCTACGCGAACGTGTCGCTTCCCCCGCTTGCCCGGTTCCCAACGGCGGCGATTGCGCCGGTTTATACGAAACTGCAGGCTCTCGCCATGCGACTAAGCCGACATTCGGCCCGGATTAAGGCGAAGGTTAAGGCCAAATCGCTAGATTTTCAGGACACTTCTGGCCCATAGGCCGGTGCCACAAGGCCGGTCACCAGGCTGGCGCTGCCGCGGGTGCGGCGAACCGGTTCGGCCGCTTCCACCACCCGCCAGGCGCTCCGATCAGACATCAGCGCGGACAGCACCGCGTGATTGAGCTTGTGGCCGCCACGGACGGTCTTGTAGGCCGCCAGGAGCGGCTGACCCGCGAGCGCGAGATCCCCGATCGCGTCCAATACCTTGTGCCGCACGAACTCGTCGGCAAACCGCAGGCCTTCCGGATTGAGTACGCGGTCTTCGCTGACTACGAGCGTATTCTCGAATGATGCGCCCAGCGCGTAGCCTGCGCTCCACAGCTTCGACACGTCGCGCATGAAGCCAAATGTTCTTGCGCGCGCGATCTCGCGGCGGAACGTGTCGGGCTCGATGTCGAGTGAAAGCGCCTGCTGGCCGATTAACGGGTGATCGAAATCGATCTCGGCTTCGACGCGGAAGCCGTGCTGATACGGGCGCAATTCGCCGTAGGCGCCGTCCTTGGACACCGAGACCGGCTTGATGACTTCGATGTAGCGGCGCGGCAACGCCCGCGCTGTCAGGCCCGCCTGATCAATCGCGTCGACGAAGGCGGCCGCACTGCCGTCCATGATCGGAACTTCCGGCCCGTCAATCTCAACAACGACGTTGTCGACATAGAGGCCGCGCAACGCCGCCAGCAGATGCTCCGCCGTCGAGCAAAGCGGGCCCTTGGCATCGCCAAGCACCGTGGCGAATTCGGTAGCGGTCACGGCGCGCACGTCGGCGTGGATCTCGCGCTCGATCGCACCGTCAGCCGCAATGCGCTGGAAAACGATGCCGGCATCGTCGTCGGCCGGATGAAGCGTAAGAGTGACCGGGAGGCCGGAATGAACGCCGATGCCTGAGACGGCAACCGGGTGGCGTAGCGTTGTCTGCTTAGCGCCCTTCATCTACCCAACTTCCGCCGGCCATGCAGCCTGCGGCCCCATCCCCAAGGCCCTCTAGGGGCCATATTTCTGCCCTCGTCGCCGCCGCCGTTAAGCTTAGGCGGCATCCCCCGGAGACTCGAAAAGTCCCTTTCGCCGCTGAAACTTAGGCCATCGGTGGGGGGCCTCCAACTCACGCTTTCTTACCGTCTGTTACTCTTTTTTGCCGCATTTGCGGGTCCGCTGGCGGCAGCTGGCCCTGAATTTTCCGGGCCAGGGCCGTGGTCATTGTTTCTTCACGGCCCTTTCGCCGGTTACGGCTGTCGAAAAGTTATGTTTGTTCAGGCCGTTAGCATGACCCCATAACGAGCCAGCGGCCCCGCCCTGGAAACCAGAGCGGGGCCGCTGCAGCAAGTCATGGCGTCAGTTGGCCTGGCGGCGGAGGAAAGCCGGGATATCAAGCTGGTCTTCCTCGCCGGAATTATGCACAGGCGCGTTGCGGCCGTGCGGGTCGAGGCCGTGCGGGGCGCTTCGGCGCGCATATTCCGAGACCGGCTCGGGCGGGCGGCCTTCCGGGTGGCGAGCGCTGGGACGCTGCGGCGGGCGCTCATATTGCGGCGCGGGCCGCGCCGGCCGCGGCATTGGCGCCGCAGGCGGTGCTTCGTTATCCGCACGGCGGCCGAGGCCGACCGAGGCCAGGCGCTGCATCAGCGACATGCGGCGCTTCTCGGGATGATCGTCGGCAATCTCGCCGCGTTGTGCCCGGATCTCGTTTTGCGCAGGCAACGGCAGCTCATCGATGCGCGGCATCCGCGGCGTGCGCGCCATGCGCTCCGGCGCCGGCGGTATGAACGCCGCCGGCATATGCGGCTCGGCCGGCGCTTCCGCCTGTGCCGGCTCGAACAGAGACGGCTTCATCGGCATTGGCCGGATCGACACGTCTTCGATCGCGGTCGGCGGCAGGATGGCGGCCGCAACCGCGGCATGCGCGGCGGATTCAACGGACGGCGCCGCGTGCGCCGTCGCCGCGGTCCGCTCGATGCGGTCGGCGATGCGCCGGCTGTCGTTGCGGATCTTGCCGGCAAGCTCCTTGAGCGCGCTTTCAGCAGGCTGCGCCTGCCGCTCGCGACCCGTGTTGTCGATGCCGGTGGCCACCACGGAGACACGGATGATGCCCTCGAGCGTCTCGTCGAACGTCGCGCCGACGATGATGTTGGCGTCCTGATCGACTTCCTCGCGGATGCGGGTCGCCGCTTCGTCGACTTCGTAAAGGGTCAGATCCTTGCCGCCCGTGATGGAGATCAGCAGACCCCTGGCGCCTTTCATCGAGGCATCGTCGATGAGCGGATTGGAGATCGCAGCTTCGGCGGCGGTCAGCGCGCGCTTCTCGCCGGACGCTTCGCCGGTGCCCATCATGGCCTTGCCCATCTCGCGCATCACGGCGCGCACATCGGCAAAGTCGAGATTGATGAGGCCTTCTTTGACCATCAGGTCGGTGATGCAGGCCACGCCTGAATAGAGGACCTGGTCCGCCATCGCGAAGGCATCGGCAAACGTGGTCTTTTCGTTGGCAACCCGGAACAGGTTCTGGTTCGGGATGATCAACAGCGTGTCGACCACCTTCTGCAGCTCGACAATTCCGGCTTCGGCAAAGCGCATGCGGCGCTGGCCTTCGAAGTGGAAGGGCTTGGTGATGACGCCGACGGTGAGAATACCGAGCTCGCGCGCGGTCTTTGCAATGATCGGCGCAGCGCCCGTTCCGGTGC